>Ga0190275_10000073_pt1 | contig 118713 bp, 126 predicted proteins | sample Popmic550T_FD_133745 | JGI IMG/M metagenome (GOLD analysis project Ga0190275, IMG submission 133745) | Populus adjacent soil microbial communities from riparian zone of Yellowstone River, Montana, USA - 550 T | ecosystem: Environmental > Terrestrial > Soil > Riparian zone > Trees stand... | reverse complement strand
GCCCGGCGGCGGGGACTCCGCGCCCGTATTGAAGCGCGGGGAGCTGGTCGAGCGGGCAATCGCCGAAGTACTCGAAGGCAAGGCCGAGAACGACCCGTTCAACCAGCTGACGATCGCCGCCGACCTCGCGCCGCGCGAGGTCTGCCTGTTCCGCGCCTGGTTCCGCTATCTGCGCCAGACCGGCCTTTCCTATTCGCAGATCACCGTCGTGGACGCGCTCAGGCGCGCGCCCGAGGTGACCAAGGGGCTGATCGCCCTGTTCGACGCGATGCACGATCCCGCGGCCCGCGGGCGTCAGGACGCGATCCAGTCGGCCGAGCGCAGGATCGAGCGCGGCCTCGCTCATGTCGCGGCGATCGACGAGGATCGCATCCTGCGCCTGATCCGGGGCGTCATCCAGGCGACGTTGCGGACCAACGCCTTCGCGGCCTCGGGCGAGGAGGCGCTTGCCTTCAAGCTCGATTCGGCGCGCGTCCCCGGCCTTCCGGCGCCGGTGCCGTGGCGCGAGATCTGGGTCTATTCGCCGCGGATCGAAGGCATCCACCTGCGCGGCGGGCCGATCGCCCGCGGCGGCCTTCGCTGGTCCGACCGGCGCGACGATTTCCGCACCGAGGTGCTCGGCCTGATGAAGGCGCAGGTGGTCAAGAATGCGGTGATCGTGCCGACCGGGGCCAAGGGCGGCTTCCATCCCAAGCAATTGCCGCCGCCCGCCAACCGAGACGCGTGGCTCGCCGAGGGGATGGAATCCTACCGGATCTTCATCCGCGCTTTGCTCTCGATCACCGACAATCTCGTTCGCGACAAGGTCGTCCACCCGCTCAAGGTGGTGATCCGCGACGACGACGATCCCTATTTCGTCGTCGCCGCCGACAAGGGCACGGCGACCTTCTCCGACATCGCCAACGAGATTGCGATATCGCGCGGCTTCTGGCTCGGCGACGCCTTCGCCAGCGGCGGCTCGAACGGCTACGACCACAAGGCGATGGCGATCACCGCCAGGGGCGCCTGGATCTCGGTCCAGCGCCATTTCCGCGAAATGGGCATCGACGTCCAGAAACAGCCGATCCGAGTCGCCGGAATCGGCGATATGAGCGGCGACGTATTCGGCAACGGCATGCTGCTTTCAAAGGCGATCAAGCTGGTCGCCGCCTTCGACCATCGCCATATCTTCCTCGACCCCGACCCCGATCCGGCGAAGGGCTGGAAGGAGCGCAAGCGGTTGTTCAATCTGCCGCGCTCGTCCTGGGCCGATTACGACAAGAGCCTGATCTCCAAGGGCGGCGGCGTCTTCCCACGCAGCCAGAAGTCGATCCCTTTGTCCAGGGAAGCCCGCGCCATGCTCGGCATCGAGGCGGAGAAAGTCGATCCGCCGACGCTCATCTCGGCGATCCTGAGGAGCGAGGCTGACCTGCTCTGGTTCGGCGGCATCGGCACCTACGTCAAGGCGCGCGGCGAAAGCCAGTCCGAGGTCGGCGACCCCGGCAACGACGCGATCCGCGTCAATGCCGCCGAGCTTCGCGTCAAGGCGATCGGCGAGGGCGCCAACCTTGGCCTCACCCAGGCCGGGCGAATCGAATTCTCGCAAGGCGGCGGCCGGATCAACGCCGATTTCATCGACAACAGCGCCGGGGTCGATTGCTCGGACAACGAGGTCAATATCAAGATCCCGCTGAACCGTGAGATGGCGGAGGGGCGGCTCGGCATCGAGGAGCGCAATGATTTGCTCGCCGAGATGGCCGACGACGTCGCTGCGCTCGTGCTCGAGGACAATCGGCTGCAGACCCTGGCGCTGTCGATCGCCGAAAAGGGCGGGACGCGGGCGCTGCCGCAGCTCGTCCGCGTGATCGAGATGCTCGAGGAGAGCGGCAAATTGAACCGCGCGGTCGAGGGCCTCGACAGCAACGAGGAGCTGCTTCGCCGGGCCCAGCAAAATCTGGGCCTGACCCGGCCCGAGCTGGCAATATTGCTCTCGACCTCGAAGATGCGGCTCCAGGCGGCGGTCGAAACCGCCAAATTCACCGACGATCCGACCCTTGAGGGCGAATTGCTCGGCGCCTTCCCGAGGGCGATGCAAAAGCGCCACCGCGGCGCGATCCTCGCCCACCGTCTCAAGCGCGAGATCATCGCCACCAGGGTCGCCAACCGCTTCGTCAACCGGCTCGGCATCACCGCCCCGTTCGCGCTGACCGAGGAGGAGGGCGCCGCTTTCGGCCAGGCGGCGGCCGCTTTCCTCGCCGCCGAGCGATTGTTCGACATGGACAAGCTGTGGGCCGAGCTCGACGCCGCCGACCTGCCCGAGCAGATCAGGCTGGAGCTGTTCGCGCAGGCGGCGGCCGGCCTGCAGATGCACATCGCCGACATGCTGCGCGTCACCTCGCCCGACATGAAGCCGGGCGAGCTGGTCGAATTGCTCCGGCCGGGGCTCGCCAAATTGAACGCCAAGGTCGACGATCTGCTGCGGCCCGAGGCGCGGGCCGAGGCGGGCGGGCTGCGCGCGCAACTCGACGAGATGGGCGCCCCCAGGCCGATCGCCGACCGGATCGTTCGGCTGGTCGAGCTCAATGGCGCGATCGGGCTCGCCATGCTCGGCCGCAAGCTCGGCGTCGCAGAGATCGAGCTGACCCGCGCCTATACCAAATTGGGCGAGGCGCTCGGGCTCGACTGGGCGCAGAACGCCGCCAACCATTTCCACGCGCGCGACCAGTGGGAGCGGCTGCTGACCGCCGGCCTGGCCCGCGATTTCGAGCAATTGCGGCTCGAATTCCTCGAGCGCCGCAAGAGCGACGACCCCAAAGCGGCGGTCGACAAATGGGTCGCGGATCAGGGCCCGCGCATCGAGCAGTTCCGCCGCACCGTCGAACGCGCCCGCACCGCGTCGGTCACCACCGCCCCGATGCTCGCCCAGATCGCGACCCAGGCGCGGGTCCTGCTCGGGCGCTAGGTTCGCCGTTCGAACAGCCAGACGCGGATCGCGCTGGCGAGGTTGGGCGGGTTGGGCGCGGCAATGCGTTCGGCGTCGATCCGCGCGACGAGCGCATTGAGCGGCAGCCCTTCCGCCTCCGCCGCGTCGCGCAACGCCGCCCAGAATACCGGCTCGAGGCTGATCGAGGTCGCGTGGCCCGCGATCATGATCGAGCGCTTCACCGGTCCCATCCCGCCTCCTTAATACATGTGCTGGCCGCCGTTGATCGACAGCGTGCTCCCGGTAATGAAGCCGCCATCCTCCGAGCAGAGGAAGGTGACGCCGCGGGCGATCTCCTCGGCCTTGCCGAGCCGGCCGACCGGAATTTTGGCGACGATCTTCTCGAGCACTTCGGGCGGGACGGCGGCGACCATCTCGGTGTCGATATAGCCGGGCGCGATCGCGTTGACCGTGATGCCGGCGCGGGCGCCTTCCTGGCCGAGCGCCTTGGTGAAGCCGTGAATGCCCGATTTGGCGGCGGCATAATTGACCTGGCCGTATTGGCCCGCCTGGCCGTTGATCGAGCCGATATTGACGATCCGGCCATATTTGCGCTCGTTCATCCCGTTCCAGACCGCCTTGGCCATGTTGAAGCAACCGCCCAGATTGACGTCGATCACCTCGTCCCAGGCGGTCCGGTCCATCCGCTTCATCGTGCCGTCGCGGGTGATTCCGGCATTGTTGACCAGCACGTCGACCGGGCCCAATTCGGCCTCGACCTGGGCGACGCCGGCGATGCAGGCGTCATAATCGGAGACGTCCCATTTATAGGCCTTGATGCCGGTCCGCTCGGTGAAGGCGCGCGCTTTCTCCTCATTGCCGGCAAAGTTCGCGGCGACGGTGACGCCCTGATCGCGCAGGGCGATGCTGATCGCCTCGCCGATTCCCCTCGTGCCGCCGGTGACGATCGCGACGCGTGCCATTTTCCTCTCCTTGTCGTTTCTTGTCCGGAGAGGGCCTTATTGCGCGGGCAGCCAACCTTCAAGCTCGCGGGCCAGCAGCGCGCGGAGCATCAACATCCCGTAATCGCTGTCGTTGAGGCAGGGCAGATAGGCGAAATCTGTGCCGCCGGCGGCGAGAAAGGTCTCGCGCCCGCGTATCGCAAGCTCCTCGAGCGTCTCCAGGCAATCGGCGGCGAAGCCCGGGGCGAAGATGGCGATGCGCGTGACGCCCCTGGCCGGGAGCCCGGCGAGAATCGCGTCGGTCGCGGGCCCGAGCCATTTGGCGCGGCCGAAGCGCGACTGGAAGGCGACGATCAGCTCCCGTTCGAGCGCTTCCGAGAGCAACGCCGCCGTCCGGATGCAATGGGCGTGATAGGGATCGCCCAGATCGCGGGTCCGCTCAGGCATGGAGTGGAAGCTGGCGACCAGCGCCTGCGGCTCGAAATCCAGCCCGGCGAGCGCGGCCTGAAGGCTCTTCTTGAGCGCGGTGATGTAGATCGGGTCCGCATAATAAGGCGGCAGCGTCCGGATCGCGGGCTGCGCGCGCAGGCCCTGCAAATGGGCGAAGGCCGCGTCGTTCGCGGTCGCGGTCGTGGCGGCGCAATATTGCGGATAGAGCGGCGCGATCAGGATCCGCTCGCAGCCGGCCTCCCGCAGCGCGTCGATCCTCCCGGCGATGGCCGGGCTGCCGTAGCGCATCGCGTGATCGACCAGGACGTCCGGCCCGAACGCGCCCGCCAGCGCCCTGGCCTGGCGCGCGGTGATCGCGGCGAGCGGCGAGCCCTCCTCGGTCCAGACCTTCTTATAGGCCGAAGCGGACTTGCCCGGCCGGGTGGTGAGGACGAAGCCGCGCAGGATCGGCTGCCAGAGGATTTGCGGGATCTCGACGACGCGCGGGTCGGAGAGGAATTCCTTGAGGTAGCGCCGGACCGCCTTCGGCTCGGGCGCATCGGGCGTTCCGAGATTGATCAGGAGCAGGCCGATCTTGCTCATCCGCCGCCCCCGATCACGATCGGCAGGGACCGGACGCGTCGGCCGCTCAGCGAGAAATAGGCGTTGGCGACGGCCGGCGCGGCGGTCGTGACGCCGAGCTCGGTGACCCCGCCCGGCTCCTCGTCGCTCTCGACCAATTCGACCGTCACCTCGGGCGCGTCGCGCAAGATAGGCAGGCCGTAGGCGCCGATCGTCGCGGCGGTCGGCACGCCGCCGGCGATCTCCAGCGGCTTGCCGACCGCCGCGGAAATGCCGTGGATCAGGCCGCCTTCGATCTGCTGCTTGACGATCTCGGGATTGACGATCCGGCCGCAATCGACCGCGCAGACCGCGCGCAGCACCCGCAGCCTTTGCTCGCGGGTTACCTCGACCTCGACCATCGTCGCGATATACGAGCCGAAGGCGCTGTGCGCGGCGATGCCCATGCCGCTCCCGCGCGGCCCGCCGTCCCAGCCGCCGATCGACGTGGCGGTCGTCAGCACCCGGGCGAGCCGTGGATTGTCGCCGAGCATGCCGATGCGGAAGGCGAGCGGCTCCATCCCCAGGCCGCGGGCGAGCTCGTCGATGAAGCTCTCGGTGAAGAAGCCGGTGTAGGAGTGCGCGGCGCCGCGCCAATAGCCGGTGCGGATGCCGATGTCGGCGGGAACATGGTCGATCGCGACATTGGGGATCGCATAAGGCGGCGCCGCTCCGGCCACGGCGGCGCCGTCGGGCCGGACCAGCCAGCCCGTCGCGCCGAGCCGCGCGGCGACCTCGGCGCTCGTCGCCGGCGCGGCGATCCTGGCCTGCCAGCCCATGATCCGGCCCTGCGCCATCCAGGCGGTCATCCGCGCCGCCGCCGCCGGCCGGAAGGCGTCGCACTCGATCTCCTGGATCCGCGGCCAGGTGAGCTGAACCGGCCGGCGCAGGGTCGCAGCGACGATCGCGGCCTGCTGAATCGCGTCCATTTCGAGCTTGCGGCCGTAGCCGCCGCCGACCAGCATCGGATAGAGCGTGACCTGGTCCTCGGGGAATCCGACGGCGCGGGCGGCGGCGGCGCGGGCGAGGCCGGGCGCCTGGGTCGGCGCCCAGATTTCGAGCCGGTCGCCGGTCAGGCGCGCGGTCGCGGTCAGGGGCTCGATCGGCGCCGACGGGGCGAGGCCCACCTCGTAGCGGAAAGCGACCGGGCTCGCGCCGGGCATGCCGCCGTCGACGTCGCCGGTTTCGAACAGGCGGTCGCCCTCGCTCCCGTCGAGCGCGGCGGCAAGAGCGGCCGAAATGCTGCGATTGTCGGCGGCGCCCTCGGGCACATTGAAGCGCGGGCGGATCGCGTCGAGCGCCTTGCCGGCCGCCCACCAATTGGTCGCCGCCACCGCGACCCATAAGGGGTTGCGGATCACCGAGAGTGTGTGCGGGACGCGGTCGGCGGCGGCGGCGTCATAATCGGCGAGCGTGCTGCCGGGCGGGCCGCTGCGCACCGCGGCATAGACCATGTCGGGCAGGCGCACGTCGCCCGCGAAACGCGCCGAGCCGTCGATCTTGGCGGGAAGGTCGAGCCGCGGCAAAGGCTGGCCCGACAGCCGGTTGGCGTCGCCGCCCCGGATCGGCAGATCCTCGGGCAGGGTGAGTTGCGCGGCGGCCTCGGCCAGTTCGGCGAACGCAATGCGGTCGCCGCCGCGCCAGACGAAGCCGCCATGGGTGTCGAGATCTTCCCAGGGCACGTTCCAGCGCCGGGCGGCGGCCATCGAGAGCAGGGCGCGCGCGCCGGCGCCGGCCTCGCGCATCGGCTCCTCGAACGCGCGGATCGAGGTCGATCCGGCGGTGATCATCAGCGCCCCGCGGGTCGCGAAATCCTGCGCCACCCATCGGCCGATCCCCTGGAGGAAGCCCGGCAGGGCGCTGTCGTTGGCCGCCTCCGCCGCGAGCAGGCGGTTGGCGTAGAGCGGGGAGAGCGGCGCCGGCTCGACCGCGACCGTGCGCCAGTCGGCGCCGAGCTCGTCGGCGAGCACCTGGGGCAGGGTCGTCCAGACGCCCTGGCCCAGTTCGATCTGCGGCACGGCGACGATCACCCGCCCGTCATTGCCGATCTTGAGATAGGCGTTGAACAAGGTCTCGCCCGGCGCGGCGCGCAAATTGGGCGCATAGCTCCTGGGCCAGAAACGCCAGGCGACGAGCAGCCCCACGCCCGCCCCGCCGCCGACCAGCAAAGTGCGGCGGCTGATCCCCTTTCTCTCTCCGGCGCGCGCCATGGCCGCCTGATAGAGGGGCGCCCGCCCGGGAGCTAGGCCTTGATTCGCCCGCGCTTCTTCGCCACTGCCCGGGCATGGCGGCACGGATTTTCCAGCGCGCGAAGAATGCGATGCAATCGGGCAGGGCGCGTGCGGGTGAGTGGGTGCTCGAGTTCGAATCGGCGCGGGCCAGGCGGCCCGATCCCTTGACCGGCTGGTCGGGCGGCGCCGAAACCCAGGAGCAGGTGCGGCTCACCTTCCCGACGCTGGAAGCGGCTTTGGGCTATGCGATGCGCGAAGGGATCGACGCCCATATAGTCCCCGCCGCCCCGGCCAGCCTCAAGCTCCAGGCCTACGCCGACAATTTCCGCTGACGCACTGAGTCAGCCGAGCATCTCCCCCGCCAGAAGCAGCAGCAGCTTCACGTCGATCGCGCAGCCCTCCGCCCGCTTCGACGCCACGAAAGCCGGCACGTCGCCCAGCGGCACCCGGTGGACAAGGATATCCTCGCCCTCGACGCCGCCGCCCTCGCCGACGCGCGTCAGGCCCTCGGCGCGCAGCAAGGTGAAGCCTTCCGAGACCATACCGGGCGAGGAATAGAAGCGCCCGAGCTCGGTCACCTTTTCGGCCCGGTAGCCGGTTTCCTCTTCGAGCTCGCGCAGCGCGGCGGCTTCGGCTTCCTCGCCCGCCTGATCGTCGCCGACCAGGCCGGCGGGGAGTTCGAGGCAGTTGCGGCCCAAAGGCACGCGATATTGCTCGGCCAGGATCACCGCGCCCTCGTCGATCGCGAGGATCACGGCGGCGTGAATGCCGCGGGTGCGCGAGACATATTCCCATCTGCCGCGGCGTTTGGCGGCGAGATATCTGCCCTCCCAGACCGTCTCTTCGGGCTCGTCCACCTCTTAGTCCTCCCTGTGAGCGAAGCTCATGGGGAGGGGGACCATGCGAAGCATGGTGGAGGGGCCCTCCGGCGCCGACAGCCCCTCCACCGCACTTCGTGCGGTCCCCCTCCCCATCGCTACGCGACAGGGAGGACAAAGAAGGGAACCCCGGCTCATAGCTCTACGAGGCGGTCGGGCAGCTCGTTGGGATTGTTCCCGGTCGGCGGCAGGATCGGGGCGAGGACGGCGCCGATCTTCTCGACCGCGACCGCCATGCCCCGGCCCGGGCGTCCGGCCTTGAGCTCGTCGACCAGGGCCGCCATCGCCTCGCCCCAGACTTCGGCATTCACCTGATCGGCGATCGCCTTGTCGGCGACGATCTCGGCGCGATGCTCGGCCAGCGAGACGTAGAGGAGGACGCCGGTCCGCCCGCGCGTCTTGAGTTCGCAGCCGGTGCGGAACGTTTCGATCGCGCGGCGGTGAACCCGGCGGGACTTGGTGATGCCCGGCGTCAGCGCCATCCTGAGCGGCTGATAAGCGAGGATCAGCCGGACGATCAGGAAGGCGGCGGCGAGCTTGGCGAACAGATAGAGCATCACGGCTTCGCGGGTCAGCTCGGCGTTCCAGCCGAGGACCAGAGTCGCCGCCCAGTCGATCCACGCCTGCGGCACGAAGGCGAGGCCGGCGGGAACGAGCAGCATCGCCAGCACCGCATAATGGAGCGCGACGTCGTGATAGGCGTCGGAGCGCGCGGCGACGATGGTGACGATCTCGCCGTCGCTCGAACGCTCGGCCGCGGTCACCGCCGCGGTGACGAGATCATGGTCTTCCTGGCTCAACAGCTGCATCACCATCCCCCAGACGCGCCGCCGCCGCCGAACGAGCCGCCGCCGCCCGAAAAGCCGCCCCCGCCGCCGCCCCATGAGCTGCCGCCGCCGCCGCCGCCGCTCCAGAAGCTGCCGCCGCCCGAGCCGCCCGAGCCGAGGCCCGAGCCCCAGATGACGACCGGCCCGCGCCGGCCGCGCCGGCCGCGATATTTTTTGCCGCCAAGGCCGCGCCGGATCATCGAGAAGAGGATGAAGCCGAGCACGACGACCCAGAAGATCAAGGGCAGGAACGAGGCGCCGTTGCGGCGGCCCCGCCGCGTGTCCGCCGCCGCGGCCTGGACGCGCGCCTCGGCCGCTTCGGGCGGCGCCTGGAGCTGGGCGATGATCGCATCGACGCCGGCGGTGATTCCGCCCGGATAGTCCCCGTCGCGAAAGCGCGGGCGGATGTCGTTGCGGATGATCTGGCTCGACAGGGCGTCGGTCAATATTCCCTCGAGGCCGTAGCCGACCTCGATCCGCATCTTTCGCTCCTCGACCGCGACGATCAAGATCACGCCGTTATTCGCGTCGCGCTGGCCGATCCCCCAGGCGCGGCCGAGCGCCACGCCATATTCCTCGATCTCCTGGCCCTGCAGGTTCGGCACGGTGAGGACGACCAGCTGCCGAGTCGAGGCGGCTTCCAGTGCCTCCAGCTTCTGGGTCAGCTCCGCCTCCTGCTCGGGCGAGAGCAATTCGGCCTGATCGACGACGCGCCCGCTGAGCGGCGGAAAGGTCTGGGCCAGCGCCGGGGCGGCGAACAGGAAGGCCAGGGCAAAGAGGAAGGTCCGAATCATCGCTGCCGCCGCCGCGGCTCTCCCTGATGCGCGACGAGGGTCGCGACTATCGCCTGCGTACCCACTTCGATGCCCTCGGGAAAGCGGCCGTGGTGAAATGCCGGGACGATGGCCTCGATGATGGCGGCGGCCCGAGCATCGGTCAGGATCGCTTCGAGGCCGTAGCCGACCTCGATCCGTACCCGGCGCTCGTTTGGGGCGACGATCAGGAGCACGCCATTGTCCTTGCCCCGCTGGCCGATACGCCACCCATTACCAAGGTCGAGGCCGACCGCTTCGATCGTCAGACCGCCGAGCGAGGGCAAGGTCACGACGATCAGCTGATCGGTCGTCCTGCGCTCGAGCGCCGCCAATCGTCCCGTGAGGCGGGCCTCCTGCTCGGGAGTTAGCAGATTGGCATTGTCGACGACCCGCCCGGTCAGCGCGGGGCGAACGAATTCGATCCGCCCAGGCGGCTGCGACGCATTGGCCACCGGCGCGGCTCCGCCGCTCCACGCGGCGAGCAGGAAGGCCACGGCGAAGCGGAAGGGCGCCTTCACGCCTTTCGCTTCCCTTATTGCCCGTTGCCGAAATTGACCGTCGGCGCGCGCTGCGAGGCTTCGTCCGCCTGGAACGGGGCCATCGGCTGGCTGCCGTAGATGACCCGCGCGCCGATCACCGAGGGGAAGGTCCTGATCTCGGTATTATAGGCCTGGACCGCGCCGTTATAGTCGCGCCGGGCGACCGCGATGCGGTTTTCGGTGCCTTCGATCTGCGACTGGAGCGACAGGAAATTCTCGTTGGTGCGAAGCTCGGGATAGGCCTCCTGGAGACGCTGCAGCGAGATGGTCAGCCGCGACTGCGCCTCGGCGAAGCGGTTGATCGCGGCCGGGTCGGTCAGCTGGTCGGGGCTGACCGTGATCCGGGTCGCGCTGGCCCGCGCCTCGGTCACTTCGCGAAGCACATTGCGCTCCTGGGCGGCGGCGGCGCGCACCGTGGCCACCAGATTGGGAATCAGGTCCGACCGGCGCTGATACTGGCTCTGGACGTCGGCCCATTTGGCCTTGGCATTCTCCTCGGCGGTCGGGATCGAATTGACCCCGCAGGCGGTGAGGAACAAGAGGACAGGGGTGATGATGGCAAAGACGACGCGGTTGCGGGTCGAGTTCATGTCAAAGCCCCTCCTTCAAATCGGGCGAAAAGGCACGTAAGCATTCTCTTTCGGCTCCGCAACGGGGAGGGATGAAGATGGTTGGGGAATTCCGGGATTTCGTCGCGCGCGGCAACGTGCTCGACCTTGCCGTGGCGGTCATCATCGGGGCGGCCTTCGCCACCATCACCGCCTCGCTGACCGAAGATATCATCATGCCGATCGTCGGCGCGATTTTCGGGGGGCTCGATTTTTCGAGCAAGTTCGTCCTGCTCGGGCCGGTCCCGGCCGGCTATACGGGCGCGCCGACCGATTATGCGGCATTGAGGGAAGCGGGCGCGATCATGCTCGGCTGGGGCCAGTTCGTCACCGTCCTGATCAACTTCCTGATCCTCGCCTTCATCATCTTCCTGATCGTCCGATCGGCCAACCGAATGAACGCGAAGCGCGACGAGGCGCCGGCGCCCGATCCGGCCGACCTGGTCCTGCTCCGCGAGATAAGGGACGAGCTCAGGAAGCGCTGAGAGGCGGTCACTTCACATTAAGGCACGATTCCTTATATAGGGGGTGCCGGTTTCGACCGGCTATGGCGATAAATCGCGGCGTGTCATAGGCACAGCGGACCCGGGGGCGGTACCCGGCAGCTCCACCAGCTGGGCCGAGCCACTCAGCCAGCCCGCACCAAGCGTGCCGGCCGAGCGGCTCAGCTGACGGGGCTGAAATAGGATCGACGTGTGTTGAAAAGCGCTGTTTTTGCCCGGCCTGAATGCGCCGTAAAACCGTTCAAAACCACAAGTGCTAACGATAACGAAGCACTCGCAATTGCCGCGTAACGAGGTCCTCACGGACTGAGTTACAAGGACAAAAGCGCGGTTCGGGCCGCACCGGGCAACAGAAGCGGCGACCAGCGGTACGGGGAGCACCGGGCAACAGAAGCTCCCCACCTTCACTCCTTTTTGCCTGCCGCCGGGGACGTGATAAGCTCGCCGCGATTGATCCATCTCGCAACAGGGAGAATCGGGATGAAGCTTCCCCTCGCCTTGCTCGTCACGGGTGCGCTCGCCGCGTGCAATTCGCAGCCGGAGCAATCGGTGGCCGACCAGTTCCGCCAGACCGAGAACGCGATCGCGAACAGCGCGGCGGCACTCGAGGCCGAGACCGCGAACGCGACCCGCTCGGCCGCCAACGCGCTCGAGCGGGAGGCCGACGCCTTCGAGAACCGGATCGACGCGATCGACGTGGTCCCGAGCAACAAGACCGCCAACAGCCAGTGAGCGCGGGGTCGATGAAGAACCGCTGAGCGATTGGCGGCTTTTCCCAACAATTGGCGCAGACCCATCGCCGCGCCGGCGCGGGTGACGGCGCCTATTCCATTAACACATTGAAAAACCAAGATATCTAAATTCTGGCACGGGTCGTGCTCAGGGTGTTGCATCAGGCGGGTCCATCGGCCCGCTTCGCAAGAGGAATGATCGATGCAACGCTCCCAGCCTTCCCTCATCGCCCGCGACGACACCTTCTTCGGCGTTTGCGCCGGGCTCGGCGAGGATTTCGGTTTCAGCCCCAATTATCTGCGCGTGGCGTTCGCCGTCCTCATGTTCTTCAATCCGCTCGCGGCGGTCGGCGTCTATGCGGCGGCGGGGGCGGTCGTCCTGCTCTCGCGCCTGCTCGCCCCCAACCCGCGCCCGGCCGCCGCGCCCCAGCCGATCGTCCAGGCGGAGAATTTCCAGCGGAACGATCCGGCGGAGCCGGAGCTGATGCCGATCGCCGCCTGATCCGTTCACCCTTGGCGGCGCGCAGAACGCTGTCTTTGGGGCGAAGCGCCAAGTCTGTTACAAAGCGCGATTCTTCGGCGCGCGCGCCGGTTTCCCGACCCGATCCGGTGATTTCCCATGCCCGACCCAAGCTCGCTCCTCGATCTGGCCGCCTACGGGATCGTCGGCGCGGCCTTGCTGGCGCTGGCCGAGCGGCTCATCCCCGTCGTTCCGTCCTACGGCCTGTTCATTTTCCTCGGCAGCTCGCTCGTCGAAACGCCGATCGACCTCATCCCGCTGATCGTCGCCACCACGCTCGCATCCACGCTTGGCGGCGTATGCTGGTACGGGCTCGGCTATGCGCTGGGCGAGGCAAGGACTCACGCGCTGGTCAGGCGCTTCGGGCGCTATGTCTGGCTCAGCGAGAAGCTCTATCTGTCGCTCGCCGACCGCTACAGCCGCAACGCCTTCATCGCGACCTTCATCGGCCAGACGATCCCCGTGGTGCGCGTCTACCTGTCGCTGCCGGCCGGGATCCTGGCGCTGCCCTTAGGGACCTTCACGCTCGCCGTCCTCGCGGGCAGCGCGATCTGGGTCGGCGGCTTCACCACTTTGGGCTACGGCCTGCACGTTCTGGGCTGGAACCCCTATGTGGCGACCATCGCCGCGGTCTGCGGCCTGCTCGTCGTCGAGGGCGGCCTGGTGTGGCTCCTGCGGCGGCGCCGGGAGGTGCCTGGCTCGGCCGGGCAATAGGCACCCATCTCCCCCTCCCCGGCGGGGAGGGGTGCGGCCTCCGGGAACAATCTCGAACGCCCGACACCCCCTCCCTACCAGTAGTGGGTCAACAGCGCCCCGCCCTGTTGAGGCCATGCCGGGGGCATGGCCGACCCATTACTCCCTCAAGGGGGAGGATTTCAGGCTGAACGTCGATTCAACCTAGCCCCGACGAACCCCCGGCCATTTGCCGATCCCGCGCGCCCGGCGCTGGTGCAGCCCGACGATTCTGATCGCCTCATCGACGCTCATCCGCCCAAGCGCCTCGGGCGGATCGACCCTGGGATCGAACAGGGCGATCGCCCCGGTGACGAGCGCCGAATCGACATTGGTCCACCCCGCCGGAATCGCCGCATCCCAGCGCGCGGCGAAGGCCGGCCAGCGCTCGCGATGCTTGTAGGCGGAGGGCGCGCTCAGCCCCGCCGCCCGGCAGGCGAGCTTGACGTTGCAGGTCGCGCTCAGCGCGCGGATGAAGCGATCCTCGAGACGCGGCGTCCATTGCCTGAGGCGCGCCCGGGCGATCTGCACGCGCTTCCCCCGCCCGCCCCGCAGCACCAGCTCCTCCCCCTCCTGCGCGGCCCATTTGGCGGGCGGCTTTCCGGAGGCCGCCCCCGAAAGCCGAGCCTTGGCCTCGGCGACGGCGGCGGCGACCTCGGCCTTGAACCGTGGATCGATGGACCGCTGCAGCTGCACCCAGGAGCGGGAAACCCTGGCCCGCTCGGCGGCGATGGTCTGGTTGCCGGTTTCGCGCAGGGCGGCGAAGAAGGCGGCGCGGCGGGCGGGGGTGGTTTTGTGCGACATGGCAGGGAGCCTCCCTTTCCGTCATTCCCGCGCAAGCGGGAATCCATAGGAGGCCGTTCACATATGGCGGAGCGGTGAGTGTAGGAAAGCGAAGTTCCGTCCGAAATGGAGGCTCCACACGTTGGTGACAGGGACGTACCTGTCACCGGGCCTCACCGCCGATTCGCCGGCACTATGAGAGTTTGGTAATCAATTCGTCGAGCAGCCTGAGACCCCCTAGCAGGTCCCCGACCACCTGCAATTCCGATTTAGGGTCGATCTGCTGCTGTGCCTTGATCGTCTTGTGGGCGACATCGCCGCGACGTTTTCCGAATTCACTGAGATTGGTGATCCACAGTTGATCAAGCTCGTCCTTTCGTACCCCCACCGGAAGCACAAGCCGACATAGATTCTCCTCTTTGACCCCGTGATTGTCATCGTGGATTTTTCGATATTGGCGGATCGCTATGTCCACGACATCCTTGATGGAGTCCTTGACCTTGGGTCTGCTTGATGCCGGAAACGGGGGTTCCTCATCAATTCCGTCCGCCGTGAAGCCATGGTGGTAATGGGTTACAAGACAGAAAAGGCTGTCGCTGACCTTCTTCGTCCTACTCCATTCGGACACACCCCTCTTGGCCGCGTCAAACGTCACATCCTCGATAAAGGCTTCGATCTCGGCGTGGACCAAAAGCCTGTAACCGCGCGCGCGGTCGAGTTGGCGATCGCTATAGTCTCCCGTCGGCGAGAATTTCTGCGGGAGCATATGCTTGCGCAGTTCCCGCAGGCGCTGCTCAAGCTCTTTGAATCTGCCAGACCGCGGCATGACCGGGTTACTCGTTTCGCGGCAGCGGCGAAACGAGGTTCAGTCCGGTCACGGCACTCAGTTCACCCGCCCACACACTCAGTCGGGTCGTTGTTGCCGTGATACTCTTAGTCGTGCGCTCAATCGATGCGAGAAACTCCTGATTGTGCTCGCAAAGATCCTTGAAGGCCTGCTCTATGGCCGGAGCTTGCGCCTCAGCAGCAGCGCGGACCTCTGGTGCCGCAAAATAATAGGTCATGATGTCGAAGATTGCCCGATTGAAGAGGCGTTCATATCCCGCAGGCGTCCACTTGCGAAACGCGTGAGCGCCGAAAATCGTGAAGCCTGTGGCCACCGCAGCCTCGAATTCATCGAGTTCGGCTTTGATCCCGTTCTCAGCATCATCCCACTGGCCGTTCAGCGTTTGGCATGCGCGGTCGAGAAAGGATTTGAGGTCCCCAGTATATTCCAGCGCAAAATGGCCGAACGCATACCAGCGCGTCAGCAACTCCGCGTCCCGCATGCGAAAATCTGGCTTCTTAAGCTTTAGCACGCGACGTAGGCCAGCGCTCTCAGCGGACGCTTCATCGACAAACGCAACGAAGGGCCCGGGGTGGAGGGCTTGCCGCAATTCTTGCGGTGACAACGGCACGCTTCCCGTGTTGAGACGCAAAAACACTTGGTAGAGGAATTCCTCGGTCCCCCAGTTTTTGATGACGACGGTTCGGATCGGCTGATTTTCAAATGCCGCGACATCGTCGGCGCGCTTTGCATCGGCGCGTAAGCTCTCGAGGGTGGCGAGGTGCAAGTCGCGCCGGATGCTCAGGCCAGTGAGACGTAGTGGGGTGAAGACCGCGTCATCCGGCTTTGCGGCAAACTGACGGATGCTGAGTAAGCGCTGCTTACCGTCGATAACGATGTAGGAGCCGCGCTTTGTACTCGACTCCGCCAAGACAACCTGGGGAATCGGCAGGCCGAGGACGAGAGATTCGATGAAGCGGCTTTTGCGATGATTTTCCCATGCGTCCCGCCGCTGGAATTTCGGATTGAGCTGAATATTGCCTTTGTCGATCTGGCTGATGATGGTTTCGGTCGTCCAGTCCGTACCGCTAACAACCGATTGCAAAACCGTCTGATTATCGACCGCAGCTACATCTTCTAGACCCTCTGCCTGATCCTCAATCTCCATGATCGCATCGTCGTCGTATAGGCCAGGCTCATCGGGCACGCTTCTTCTCCCTTCGAAAGATTGGAGCATAGCGACCCAGACGCAATCTCCCAAGCGTTGGGACATGCACGCTCAATCATACGGAGCCGGCACGGGGCGCCGAGGCGGCAGAATCTACGAACGTTGGAGCCAAACGGGCATGGCCCGCACTGACCTGTCCGCGCAATCGACTCCCGCTGCGAAAAAGGCCCCGCATCGCTGCGGGGCCTTTCCTGTTTCAGCGCTGACCCCGGATCAAGTCCGGGATGACGAAGCGAGAGTTCAATCGTCATCCCGCGTCAAAAACGCCGGCGCGAACTCGGGCGCGGGGCCGTCGTCGTTGCTGCGCTCGGGGCGTGGGGCGCGATCGCCGCTGGGGCGGTCGCCGCCGCCTTCGCGGCGCGGGCCACGGTCGCGGTCACGTCCGCCGCCGTCCCTGCGAGGCCCACGGCCACGGTCTCCACCGCCGCCGCCGCCATCCCGGCGGGGCCCGCGGTCACCTCGGGGGCCGCGGTCGCGGTCGCCGCCTTCGCGCGGGGGACGGGTGTCCTCCAGCTCGGCGCCGGTCTCCTGGTCGACGACGCGCATAGACAGGCGGACCTTGCCGCGCTGGTCGATCTCGAGGACCTTGACCTTGACCTCCTGGCCCTCGCTGAGCGCGTCGCGCACGTTCTCGACCCGCTCGGCCTTGATCTCCGAGACGTGGACCAGGCCGTCCTTGCCGCCCATGAAGTTCACGAACGCGCCGAAATCGACGATGTTGACGACCTTGCCGTCGTAGATCCGGCCGACTTCCGCCTCCTCGACGATCCCGGCGATCCACTTGCGGGCCGCCTCGATCTGGCTGAGGTCGGAAGAGCTGATCTTGATCACGCCCTCGTCGTCGATATCGACCTTGGCGCCGGTTTCGGCGACGATTTCGCGGATCACCTTGCCGCCGGTGCCGATCACGTCGCGGATCTTGGCCTTGTCGATCTGCATCGTCTCGATCCTGGGCGCGTGAGCCGAAAGCTCCTCGCGGGTGTGGTCGAGCGCCTTGGCCATTTCGCCCAATATGTGGGCGCGGCCCTCATTCGCCTGGGCGAGCGCGGCCTTCATGATTTCCTCGGTGATGCCGGAGATCTTGATGTCCATCTGCAGCGAGGTGATGCCCTCGGACGTGCCGGCGACCTTGAAGTCCATGTCGCCCAGATGATCCTCGTCGCCCAGGATGTCGCTCAATACGGCGAAATCCTTGCCCTCCAGGATCAGGCCCATGGCGATGCCGCTGACCGGCCGCTTCAGCGGAACGCCCGCGTCCATCATGCTGAGCGAGCCGCCGCAGATCGTCGCCATCGAGGACGAGCCGTTCGACTCGGTGATGTCGGAGAGGACTCGGATCGTATAGGGGAATTCCTCGTGGGTCGGGAGCACGCCCTTGAGCGCGCGCCACGCGAGTTTGCCATGGCCCACGTCGCGGCGCGACGGCGCCCCGAAGCGGCCGACTTCGCCGACCGAATAAGGCGGGAAGTTGTAGTGGAGCATGAAGCGCTCGTAGGAGAGGCCGGTCAGGCCGTCGATCATCTGCTCGGATTCCTTGGTGCCGAGCGTGGTCGTGCAGATCGCCTGGGTCTCGCCCCGGGTGAACAGCGCCGAACCATGGGTGCGCGGCAGGAAGCCGACGATCGCCTCGATCGGGCGGACCGTCCTGGTGTCGCGGCCGTCGATGCGCTTGCCGGTCTTGAGGATCGCGCCGCGGACGATCTCCGCCTCGAGCTTCTTAACGAGCTTCAGGCTGGCGAGATATTCCTCGGGATTGTCGTGCTTGATGTCCTCGAAGGCCTCGCGCGCCTTGGTGCGGGCGTCGGCGATCGCGTTCTGGCGCTCGGACTTGTTGGTCAGCTTGTAGGCCGCCTCGATGTCCTTGCCGATGATCGACTTGAGCTTGGCCTTGACCGCCGAGGTATCGACCGCCTCGGGCAGCTCCCAGGGGTCCTTGGCGGACTTTTCGGCGAGCTTGATGATCAGCTGGATCACCTTCTGCAGCTCACGATGGGCGAACATGACGGCGCCGAGCATGACCTCTTCGGAAAGCTCCTTGGCTTCGGATTCGACCATCATCACCGCGTCGTGGGTGCCGGCGACGATCAGGTCGAGCTCGCCTTCCCTGACCTGGTCCATGCTCGGGTTGAGCTGATACTCGCCATCGCTGTAGCCGACGCGGGCGGCGGCGATCGGGCCCATGAAGGGGACGCCGGAAATGGTCAGAGCGGCGGAAGCGGCGATCATCGCCAGGATGTCGCCCTCGGTCTCGCCGTCATAGCTCAGCACCTGGGCGATGACATTGATTTCATTTGCAAAACCGTCCGGGAACAAGGGGCGGATGGGCCGGTCGATGAGGCGGCTCGTCAGAGTCTCCTTCTCGGTGGCGCCGCGCTCGCGCTTGAAGAAGCCGCCCGGGATGCGCCCGGCGGCCGAGAATTTTTCCTGATAGTGGACGGTCAGCGGGAAGAAATCCTGCCCCTCCTTGACCGAGCGCGCGGCGGTGACCGCGCAGAGGACGACGGTTTCGCCATAGGTGGCGAGCACCGCGCCGTCGGCCTGGCGGGCGACGCGGCCCGTTTCGAGGGTCAGCGTCTTGCCGCCCCACTCGATTTCGACTTTCTTCATGTTGAACATTGGTTTTCCTTCAAACTCCCGCGGCCATATGCGGCGGGGGCCTCATGCGAGCCCCCATGAAAGTGGTACTTTCATGGGGTCCCTGGTGTGCGGGCTTCATCGCCCGCCTTTTCGGACCGGTCTTGGTCCGTGCCAGCTTCGCCGGATTGCTCCGCCGGCTTTTTGTGCTCCTGCGAAAGCAGGAGCCCAGATCTGGTTTCCTGCTTTCGCAGGAAAACAAAAGAGCCCCGCGGACGGGGCTCCTGGGTTATTTCCGAAGGCCGAGCTTCGCGATCAGGGCTGCGTAGCGCGCATTGTCCTCGCGCTTCAGATAATCGAGCAGCGAACGGCGCTTGTTGACCAGCATCAAGAGGCCGCGCCGCGAGTGATTGTCCTTGGCGTGGGTCTTGAAATGCTCGGTGAGGTTGACGATCCGCTCGGTCAGGATCGCGACCTGCACCTCGGGCGAACCGGTATCGCCCTTGGCCTGGGCATTGTCGTTGATAATCTCTTGCTTGCGCTCGGCGGTTACCGACATCGTTTCACTCCTTCATAAAGTCACAGGTTGAAGCCGCGTACCACTCGAAGACCTTCTTCGCCGACTTCCACGAGCGCGACCGGAACATCGTCGTCCGTCGCAAGGTGGAGGCCTGGCTGTGCGGCGATCCCGATCAACATACGCCCCTGTCGGAGCGCTCCTGCCTGATCGGGGGTGACGGGTAGAGCCGGGATGTCGTCCAGCCCCGCCGCCAGTGGCAGGAGGTGTTCTTCAAGGGTGCGGCGCTTAGCGGCTTCCCCCAATTTGTCCAGCGAAATCGCGGCATCGAGCGTGAACGGCCCGGCCTTCGTCCGCCGCAGTATGGCGACGTGGCCGACCGTGCCGAGCGCGCGGGCGATGTCGCGAGCGAGGGAGCGGATGTAGGTGCCCTTGGAGACGCGTGCGGCGAGGGTCGCTTCCCCTATCGTTCGCCCTGAGCCTGTCGAAGGGCCTTTCTTGTCCTTTGAGGACGAGGAGAAGGAGGGGGCTTCGACAGGCTCAGCCCGAACGGTGAGGGCGTGGACGACCACCTTCCGGCTCTTCAGCGCAACCTCCTCCCCGGCCCGCGCCCGATCGTAGGCGCGCTTCCCATCGACCTTCAGCGCGGAAAAGGCAGGCGGGACCTGCTCGATCTCGCCGGTAAAGCGGGGCAGGATGGCATCGATCGCGGCGCGCGTGGGCCGCTTGTCCGAGGTCTCGATCACCGCGCCTTCGAGATCGAGCGTATCGGTCTCGCTCCCGAACCTGATCGTGAACTCATAGGCCTTGTCGGCGTCGAGCATTCGCCCCGAGAGCTTGGTTGCTTCGCCGAGCGCGATCGGCAGCACCCCCGACGCGAGCGGATCGAGCGTGCCGCCATGGCCGACCCTGACCTTCGGGTAGCCGCCCTCGCGCAACGCCCTTTTGACCGCGCCGACGATCCGAGTCGAGGTCGGCCCGACGGGCTTGTCGATGATCAGCCAGCCATGCACGCGCCGCGTCTAGCGTCGAGGCTTCAGCCTGTCTGCGTCCTCATCGTCCAAGTCGTCGCGGATATAGGCCCGGATCTGCGGCACCGGCACCGGCTGGGCGGGCGGCGGCGGCACTTCGACGCGGCCGGCGGCGATGAGGGCAAAAGCGGTGAAAAGTGGGCTGACCATGTGAATACCCTCCGGACCTGATCCGGATATGGGGTGCGGTTTCGGACGTTCAACGGGCTCAGCCCGCTCAGCCCGCTCAGCGCGCCGCCGCCGCCCGGGTCAGGCTGAACCGGAGCTGCTCGCCGTCCACTTCGGCGATCCGCTCCATGAAATGGCGGCGGCAGAGCGAGATGTAACGGTCGTTGCCGCCAATCTCGATCGAGGCGCCGTGCTTGACCGCGCGGCCGTCCGCGTCGACGCGCAGGTTCATCGTCGCCTTGCGCCCGCAATCGCAGACCGCCTTCAATTCGACCAACGTGTCGGCGAGCGCGAGAAGGTGCGCGCTGCCCTCGAACAGATTGGCCTGGAAATCGGTCCTGAGGCCGTAGGCGAGCACCGGTATGTCGAGCTCGTCGCAGATCGAGGCGAGCTGGACGACCTGGGCGCGGGTCAGGAATTGCGCCTCGTCGAGGAGGATGCAGTGCAGCTTGCGCTTCTTCAGCTCCTCCTCGACCTCGTGGCGGATGTCGGTGCGGGCGTCGTAGAGATTGCCGCCGGTCTTGAGCCCGATGCGCGAGGCGATCACGCCTTGCGCGACGCGGTCGTCGATCGCGGCGGTATAGAGCATCGTCTCCATGCCGCGCTCGCGATAATTGAAGTCGGCCTGCAGGAGCGTGGTCGACTTCCCCGCATTCATCGAGGCGTAGTAGAAATAGAGCTTGGCCATTGCGGGGAGTTTAGCGTCCCGGCGAGGCTTGGGAAGGGCGTCGCGTCAGCGCCGCGGCGGCCCGTCCGATTGGATCACGCTCGCGACCATGCAGCGCCAGCCGTCGGCGCGGATCGAGCTGTGGCGGTCGAAATCCCCGCCCGGCGAGGCGTTGAAGCGCAGCGAGGCGCCGCGGGTCAGGCGCGGGCAATTGCCGCGCACGCGCGCATAATACCATTGGCCGGTATAGCCGCGGATGTAGACGCCGCGCTGCGGATCGGCGACCGCTTCGAGATAATCGGCCATGTTGCGGATGCGGGCTTCGGGAGTCACGACGGTAAGGGGGGTCGCGACATGGACCGGTGTCCTGTTGATCGGCTCCTCAGCTGCAAAGCCGGGCGCGCCACCGAGCAGGGTCGCGGCGAGCATAGTCCATCCGATCATTTCGAGCCTCCCGTCGATTTGCCCGAGCCTGGAGCATCAGCGATTAATAGCAGATGAGCGTTCCCATTCCGACGCCAATATCGAAAAGAGCACGGTGTCGCGGACATGGCCGGTCCAGGTGATCCGGTCGGCGCGGATCACTCCCTCGCGGACCGCGCCGATCTTGGCCATCGCCGCCTGGCTGCGGGCATTGCGGCTGTCGACCTTGAACTCGATCCGGCGCATGCCGCAATCGATCGCGCGGCCGATCATCAGGTCCTTGACGGTCCGATTGAGCCCGGTCCCGCGCATGTCCGGGACATAATAGGTATTGCCGATTTCCAGCGCCCCACGTTCTTCGTCGATGTTGATGTAGCAGCTGATCCCGGCCAGGCGGGGGCCGGCGAAGATCGCGAAGCGGCGCCATCGCCTGAGCGACATGATGAGATCGAAGCTCGCGTCGAAATGGCCGGGATCGAAGGAGGTCGCGTAGATCGTCCAGATTTCGAGATCCTCCGCGCAGGCGGCCTTGAGCGCCGCGCGGTGGGCTTCGGCGAGCGGCTCGAGGCGAACGTCGCCCTCGGCCATCGGGTCACCGAGGCCGGCGGCCATCAGCTGATCCAGATATCCGCGACCGCCACGACCTCCCAGCGGCCTTCGCGGCGCTGCAGGGCGTAGAGGCTGCCATTGCCGCAGGTCGTGCCGCAGGCATAAGCGGTCTCGACGAAGGCGGCGTCGCCGGCAAAGGCCGGCGCGGACAAAGTGAGCGGGCCGCAGTCGCGGGCACCGTCGCGCAGGCGAAGGGGGGCGGGCACCAGGGCCGCGTCGATCTCCGCAAGCGTCGCGGACGGGGCGCGCGCGGCCTCCGCGCGAAGCGCGTCGAGGCGCTGGGCGAGGTCCGGCGCCAGCGCCGCGGGCAAGGGCACTTCCGGCCGCCGCTCGCGATTGAGCCGCCGCCCATCGGGACGATATTGGGGCGGCGGCCGGACGATCGGCGGCGCCTCGGGGGCGTGCCACTGGAAACCGATCCGCACCGCATGGTTCGGCACCATGGGATCGTCCGCGCCCGGCGCCGCCGGCGGCCCGGCGAGCGGGCGCTCCACGCAGGTCCCCGCCGCGCTCTCCGCGCCCCGCATGCTGGCCTGGTGCGCGAGCACCGCGGCGATCGCGGCGCGCGCGTCCGCCGTCTCGGGCGCATTCTGGGCATGGAGCGGCGCGGCGGCCAGGGCGGCGGCGAGACTCAAGACGCTAAACTTCATTCCCGCCCTCCAGGTCCTGCGCCACCTTGGGCGCGCGCAGCAGCTTGTCGATGTGGCTGCCTTCGTCGAAGCTCTCGTCGAGCAGGAATTTCAATTTGGCGGCATATTTGGTGTTCACCCGCCGCGCCGCCTCGCTCTGCAGATAAGCGGTGTTTGTCCTCAGCGCCTTGAGCACGGCCTGCGCATTGGCGCCGAGCAGCGGGATGACGAACGCGGTGGCATGGCGCAGGTCCGGCGACATGCGGACCTCGGTCACCGACACCATATGGCTGGCGAGCGTCTCGTCATGGACGTCGCCGCGCATCAGGATGTCCGAGAGCGCATGGCGCACCTGCTCGCCGACGCGGAGCAGACGGACGGAGCGGCCCTCGGTTGTTTCGGCTGGTTTCGCCATTACTTCCTCAACTCGTCATTCCGGCGAGGCCGGAATCTCGTTGAGATAAAGTCACGGCTCTTCTCCCCGAGATCCCGGCCTTCGCCGGGATGACGTTATAGGGTGCGTTCGCGCTCCTCGACTTCGTAGGTTTCGAGATAGTCGCCAGCCTTGATGTCGGTATGGCCTTCGAAGGTGACGCCGCATTCGAGGCCGGCGCGGACTTCCGCGACGTCGTCCTTGAAGCGCCGCAGCGAGGCGATCGTGCCGTTGTAGACGATGACGTCCTCGCGGGTGATGCGCGCCTTCAGGGCCTTGCGGATGAAGCCTTCGGTGACCAGCAGGCCCGCCGCCTTGCCGTGCTTGCCGGCCGAGAAGACCTCGCGGACCTCGGCGCGGCCGACCACGGTCTCGACGATCAATGGGCCGAGCTCGCCGGCCATCGCCGCCTTCACCGCGTCGGTGAGGTCGTAGATCACGTCATAATATTGCATCGCGACCTGGTCGCGTTCGGCGATCTCGCGCGCCTTGGCGTTGGCGCGGACGTTGAAGCCGATGATCGGCGCGCCCGAGGCCTTGGCGAGCGTCACGTCGCTCTCGGTGATGCCGCCGACGCCGGCGTGGAGCACGCGCGCCTTGATGTCGTCGTTGGAGATGCGGTTGACCGCCGACACGATCGCCTCGACCGAGCCCTGGACGTCGCCCTTGATGACCAGCGGGAACTCGACCGCCTGCTTTTCCTTCAGCGCCGAGAACATCGTGTCGAGGCTCGCAGGCGCGTTGGTGGTGCGCTTGGTGTCGATCACGCTTTGGCGATAGGAGGCGACCTCGCGGGCGCGGGCCTCGTTCTCGACCACGCTCAGCGTGTCGCCGGCCGAGGGCACACCGGAGAGGCCGAGCACCTCGACGGGCAGGCTCGGCCCGGCTTCCTTCACCTGGCGGCCCTTGTCGTCGATCATCGCGCGGACCTTGCCCGAGATCGGTCCGGCGACGAAGATGTCGCCGACCCGAAGCGTGCCGCGCTGGACGAGCACGGTGGCGAGCGGGCCGCGGCCCTTGTCGAGCCTGGCCTCGACCACGGCGCCTTCGGCCGGGCGTTCGGGATTGGCCTTCAATTCGAGCAATTCCGCCTGCAGCGCGATCGCTTCCAGCAATTTGTCGAGACCGGTCTTCTTGAGCGCGGAGACCTCGACGTCCTGGACCTCGCCGGACATCGCCTCGACCATGACCTCGTGCTGGAGCAGCTCCTCGCGGACCTTCTGCGCATTGGCGCCGGGCTTGTCGATCTTGTTGATCGCAACGATCATCGGCACGCCGGCCGCCTTGGTATGGTTGATCGCCTCGATCGTCTGCGGTTTCAGCCCGTCGTCGGCCGCCACCACCAGGATGACGATGTCGGTGACGTTGGCGCCGCGAGCGCGCATCTCGGTGAAGGCCTCGTGGCCCGGCGTGTCGAGGAAGGTGACCCTCGACTTGTCGGGCAGGGCAACCTGATAGGCGCCGATATGCTGGGTGATGCCGCCGGCCTCGCCGGAAACGACGTTGGCGCCGCGGATCGCGTCGAGCAGGCTGGTCTTGCCGTGATCGACATGGCCCATGATCGTGACCACGGGCGGGCGCGGGCGCAGCGTCTCGGCGGCGTCGACGTCCTCCTCGGACTGGATGTCGGCATCGGCATCGCTGACGCGCTTGATGTTGTGGCCGAACTCGGTGACCAGCAATTCCGCCGTGTCCTGGTCGATCACCTCGTTGACGGTGACCGGCATGCCCATCTTGAACAAGGATTTGACGAGGTCGGCGGCGCGCTCGGCCATGCGGTTGGCGAGCTCGGCGACGGTGATCGCCTCGGGGACGACGACGTCGCGGACCTGCTTGGCGCTGGGCCCGGCCTGCTGATGGGCGCGCTTTTCCTTCTCGCGCGAGCGGCGCAGGGCGGCGAGCGAGCGTGCGCGCGCGTCGCCATCCTCGCCCAGCGCGCGGCTGACGGTGAGCTTGCCGCGCTCGCGGCGATGCTCCTCGCGGCCGCGGCTCGGGCGCGCGGGCTCGGGACGGCGGGCGGCGGGCTGGCCGTGGCGGGGGCGGGGGCGCTCCTCGTCATCCTCGACGACGGGAACGGCGGCCGGCGAGGGAGCGGCGGCGGGCGGCGGCTCGGCGGCGCGGCGGGCTTCCTCCTCGGCGGCGAGACTGGCCGCGGCGACGGCCTCCTCTTCGGCACGCTTATTGTCGTCGGCGCGGCGCTTTTCGTCCTCGGTCTGGGCCTTGGCCTGCGTATCCTCGCGGCGGCGCGCATCCTCGAGCGCCTGCATCCGCTGCTCCTCGGCGTCCCGCATCAGGCGGGCCGAGCGCTCCTGCGCCGTCTCGGTGCTGGCGGGACGTGGGGCCGGCTTCGGCGCGGGCGCCGGTGCGGGCGCGGCGACGACCGGCTCCGGGATGGGGCGGGCCGGCTCAGGCTTCGGCGCCTCGGCCTCGCCCGGGCGGCCGAGGATGCGGCGCTTCTTCACCTCCACGACGACGGTGTTCGACCGGCCGTGGCTGAAGCTCTGCTTCACCTTGCCGGTTTCGACCGTGCGCTTGATGCCCAGAGGCGCGCGCGTGCCCAGCTTCGGCTTGTCAGTCGTCTCGCTCACTCAAAATCCTTTAAAATCAAATCGAATCACTCAGCCGAAGCGCCCGGCGTTTCCGCCGTGGCGGCGCTTAGCTCATTCTCGCGTCCGATAAAAGCGCGCCACCGCCCGAGCGCGTGGCTCACACGCGCGGCCGCGGCACGATCGATGATGGCGACATGTACCACATTCTCGCGGCCGAGCGCCAACGACAATATGGCCCTCCCCTCCGGGAAAACCAAGCCTTGCGCGCCGCTTCCCTCCGCCTCGCGGCCGACCCGCCAGGCCTGGTCGAGCTTGCGGCGGCCCTCGGCGCTGGCGTCGGCGGCGTGGATCAGCATCGCCACCTGGCCGCGCCGGGCGGCATTTTCGATCTTCTCGGAGCCGAGCAGGAGGTTCGAGGCCTTGGCCTCGAGCCCGAGCCGGTCGAGCACGGACCGGCGCAGCGCGTCCTCAATCCGCGCGCCGAGATCGGCGGGGATGGCGAGGTCAGCCGTCTTGAACGCCCGCGCCAGCGCGCCCTTCAGCTTGCCCTTGACCTGCGCCGCCTCGAGCGCCGCCCGGTCGACGCCGATCCAGGCGCCCCGCCCGGGGGCGCGGGCCCTGACGTCCGGGGCGATCTCGCCTTCGGGGCCAAGCGCGAGGCGGATGAGGTCGTCCTTCGGGGCGGTGCGCCTCGTCAGGATACAGGTCCGCTCCGGCACGTGGGCACCGCCACCACCTCGTTCGTCCCGAGCGTAGTCGAGGGGCGTATGGGATGAATCCGTGCCAGCGCCCCTCGACTTCGCTCGGGACGAACGGACCTTGGCGGTTCCTGTAAGGCTGCTTTCAGGCCTTAGCGTCTCATTGGGAAGGTTCCGCATTCGCGTCCTCCCCCGGCTTGTCCTCGTCCTCGAACCAGTGGGCGCGGGCGGCCATGATGATCTCGTTGCCCTGCTCGTCGGAGAGGCCGTAATCGGCGAGCAGCCCGCCTTTGTCCTCGGCCCGGTTCGATTCGCGCTGGCGGCGCTGCTCGGGGCGCTTCTTCTGGACGAGCTCGTCGGTGGCGAGATCGGCGAGGTCGTCGAGCGTCTTGATCCCGGCCTTGCCGAGCGTCACCAGCATCGCCTCGGTGAGATAGGGCATTTCGGCAAGGCTGTCCTCGACTCCCATTGAGCGGCGCTCCTCGCGGGCGGCCTCTTCCTGGCGCTGCAGCGCCTCGGCGGCGCGGTTCTGCAGCTCGGTGGCGAGCTCGTCGTCGAAGCCCTCGATCGAGGCGAGCTCGTCCAGTTCGACATAGGCGACCTCCTCGAGCGCGCCGAAGCCTTCGGCGACGAGCAGCTGGGCGAGCGTCTCGTCGACGTCCAGTTCGCTCTGGAACAATTCGGAGCGCTCGACGAACTCGCGCTGGCGCTTCTCCGACGCGTCGGCCTCGGTCATGATGTCGATCGCCGAGCCGGTCAGCTGGCTGGCGAGGCGGACGTTCTGGCCGCGGCGGCCGATGGCGAGGCTGAGCTGGTCGTCGGGAACGACCACCTCGATCCGGCTCTCCTCCTCGTCGATGACGACGCGGCTGACGGTCGCCGGCTGGAGGCCGTTGACGACGAAGGTGGCGAGATCCTCGGACCAGGGGATGATGTCGATCTTCTCGCCCTGAAGTTCTTGCACCACGGCCTGGACCCGCGAGCCCTTCATGCCGACGCAGGCGCCGACCGGGTCGATCGAGCTGTCGTGGGAGAGGACGCCGATCTTGGCGCGGCTGCCCGGATCGCGGGCGGCGGCCTTGATCTCGATGATGCCGTCGTAGATTTCGGGCACTTCCTGCGCGAACAATTTCTTCATGAAATCGGGGTGCGCGCGGGAGAGGAAGATCTGCGGCCCGCGATTTTCGCGGCGGACGTTGGAGATGATCGAGCGGGTGCGGTCGCCGACCCGCAAAATCTCGCGCGGGATCTGCTGGTCGCGGCGGATGACGCCCTCGGCGCGGCCGAGATCGACGACGACATGGCCGAATTCGACGCGCTTGACGACCCCGGTGATGATCTCGCCGGTGCGGTCCTTGAACTCCTCGAACTGGCGTTCGCGCTCGGCATCGCGGACCTTCTGGAAGATGACCTGCTTGGCGGCCTGGGCGGCGATCCGGCCGAACTCGATCGGCGGCAGCGGATCGACGATGAAGTCGCCGAGCGCGGCGCCCGGCTGCAGCTTTCCCGCATCCTCGAGGTTCACCTGCTTGAAATAATCGTCGACCTCCTCGACCACCTCGACGACGCGCCACAGCCTGAGGTCGCCCGAAACCGGATCGAGCTTGGCGCGGATGTCGTTCTCGGCGCCGTAGCGGGCGCGGGCGGCGCGCTGGATCGCATCCTCCATCGCCTCGATCACGATCATCCGGTCGATCAGTTTCTCGCGCGCGACGGCGTCGGCGATCGCGATCAGCTCCGCCTTGTTGGCGGAGACGGCGCCTGGCGCGGCGGGGTTTGCGCCGGGCGCGGAGGTGGCTTCGGTGGCCATGGTCAATCCTGTCCTTCTAAGTTCCCCGGCGAAGGCGGGGGTCCAGTTTCTTCTTCAACTAGGTCGGCGCCCTCGCTCGAAAGCGGCGCGGTCGCCTTGATCAGCCGGTCGGTCATCAGCAATTTGGCGTTGCGGATCGACGCGAACGGGATCGCGGTTTCGCCCAGGCCCTTGACGTCGATGCGCACGGTCTCGCCGTCCACCCCGATGAGGTCGCCCGAAAGCTGCTTGCGGCCATTATAGGGCTCGTGCGGGTGGATGCGCGCCTCGTGCCCCTTCCAGTCGTCATAATCCGAAAGCCGGGTCAGCGGCCGGTCGATGCCGGGCGAGCTGACTTCGAGCCGGTAGCTCTCCTCGATCGGGTCGCGCCCTTCCGCCTCGAGCGCGTCGAGCCGGTCCGACAGCCGCCGCGACAGCCGCGCGCAATCCTCGAGCGTCAATTGCCGCGTGTCCGGTCGCTCGGCCATCACCTGCAGCGTCGGATCGGACGTCCCGCCGGTCATCTTGACGCGCACCAGCGCCAGCCCTTCGGCTTTGGCCTCGGGCTCGATCAATCGGGTCAGCTCGGCGATGTCCGCCATCTCGTCTCCATGAAACATGGGCCTCCGGCGCCGGCCCCGTCCCCGGGACCAGCCTCGACATGTTTGACGATGTAGAGGAGGTGAGGGCTATATAGGTGCGCGGCCGGGCGCGGGCAAGCGCTTTGGTGGGGTGCCTGATGGGCCTTGGCGGCGGGCCCGCCTCGGCGCGGTCAGGCGGCGCTGCCGCCGCCGACCCAGGGTCGCAGCTTGTCGAGCCATCCGCCGATCTTCTCCGCAAGCTCGGGCGACAGTGCCGCCTTGCCGAACCCATCCTTGCCGTAGCTGCTTGTGGCCGAGAAGATCACCATCGACAGCGCCGCGCCGATCGCCAGCACCTCGAGCGCGAACTGCCTGGTGTCGCTGCTTTCGTCGAGCACCTTGGCGAGCACGGGCGCGGTCGTTTCGTCTTCCGCCGCGGCCAGCAGCATCGCCCGGGCGAGCTGCACCGAAACTTCGGGCGGGAGGGCGATGTCATAGCCCATGTCGAGGCCCTCCTTGAGCGCCGACGGGTCGAAACGCCCGATCAGCTCTGGCGGGAGCTCGTCCACGGCATCGGCGAGCGCCACGCCCGAGCGCGCGGCGAGCGCGGTGGCCAGATCCTGGCAGGCAGCGACCGCGGCGAAATCGGACAATGCGGCAATCCGGTCGGCAAGTTCCATCGTCTACCTCCAATCGCCGGTCAGCGAGAATGCGGCCCAATCATATTCGGGGCCGCCCTCGGGATCCTTAAGGGTTGCCGCGGCGGCCTCCTGCCAGGCGTCGATGCGGCGTTTTCCGTCCACGAGCCAGGCCTCGCAGAAGCGGCGGCAGAACGCGCCCGCCGTACGATAATCGACATTCCAGTGGCTGGCGAGCACGGCGTCCGCGCCGCGGACGAGGAATGCCCATTCGAGGCCGAGCGCGTCGCCGCCGCGCCCTTCCTTGGCCAGGCCCGAGACGCAGCCCTGCAGGACCACCGTGGCACCCTGCACGTCGAGCCCGGGCGATTCGAGGACGACGGCCGGGGAGAGGCGATGCGGCCAGCTTGCCGAGCGTGGCGGCAGCCGGCCGTCATGGGCCAAGACCATGCCGGCGGAGCGGTAGGGATTGGGGTCCATGAACGCGGCGAAGCGCTCTTCGGGGAAGATGCCGTGGGCGTTGACATAGAGCAGCGCGCCGCCCGCCCCGAGCGCCGTGAAGCGCTCCTCGTCCGCCGCTTCGGGCGGGATCGATTCCGGATCGGGCAGCGCCGACAGGGTTTGCGCCATGGCCGCCGCTTTTTCCGCGACCAGCTCTTCGTCGTCGGCCAGAATGTGGGCCGTGATCGAGCGCTTCGGCCGGCGCGGCGCCGATGCCGCCACCCGGCGGAGCGTATCGATGCCGTGGACCCGCGAAATGCCGACCTGCAAACCGAGCGGCCCCGCCGGCGTGGCGGCCATCTGGAGCGGCCACATGTGGAGCTCGCCATCGGGACTGAAGACGAGATGCCCGCCCTCGGGCAGCGTGGGGAGCAGGGGCAGGAGCCAGTCGGTGAGCGGCGCCAGCTTGGCGCCCCAGTCGAACCCGGCCGGCTGGGTCCGCCGCGCCCGGCTTGCCGGGTCCTGCAGCCTGGCAAGATCGCGGCGCGCGGCCTCGTCGAGATCGATCCGCGTGCTGTGCCAGCCGCCGTCGGGCCAGACGGCCACGGCGAACACGGCGACGTCTATGGCGAGGAAGCTGGCGTAGCCGACGCCGAGCCGGGCAACCAGATCCTCGACCTCTTGCGGCGCGGCGTGCAGGGCCGCCTCGTCGAAGGCGCGCGCATCGCGCTTCGTTTGCAGATCGGCGAGCTCGCGTCCCTTCGCGGCCTCGATCGCGGCCAGCATCCGGCGCGGATCGCCCAGCATGTGGGCGCATTCCACCCGCGCCGCCGGCAGCAAGGGGAAGGGATCGCTTGCCCGGCGCAGGGGATCGGCGATCGCCGCCCGATCCTCCTCCAGCCGCGCGGCCAGCTCTTCGAGCAGGTCGAGCGCCGCGCCGGGGCGGCCGAGCCTCCGCTCGGCGATGTAGGCGCACCAGCGCGCATGATATCCATCCTCGCGCTGGCCGTTCGCATCGTACCAGGCGATGGCGGCGCGGAAGGTCTCCAGCGCCGGGCCGAGGAGCGCGGGGTCGGTGCCGCCATTGTCGTTGAACGCTTTTGATGACGTACGGACCCGGCCGTGCCAGCGATGGAGCTCGGTCTCCTCGACCCCGACCAGTCCGGCCATCCGGTTGATCTGGGTCGTCGCCCGCTCGAACACCTCCCAGCTGGTCGTCGGCGCGCCTTCGCCCTTGCGCGCCTGATCCACCAGCTGGGCGGCGAGAGCGGCCATTTCAGGCTGGTCTTTCATCAGCGCCGCCATCGCCTCCGCGGCCGCGATATTGGCATCCCGATATTGGTCCAGCACTCTTTTTTCCGGCGAACGGCTATCGGCAAGGTCCCTGGCATCCTGCAGGCGCTCCGTCAGCTTCTTGCGCACCATCGGCAGGGACGGGTTGAAGCCCGCGCGGGCCTCGAGCTCGGTCAGCCAGGCTTCCGCCTCCTCCAGCCGCCCGAGCGCGATCAGGGCGTCGACCGCGGCCAGGCGCAACATGCCGAGCCTGATGCCGTCGCTGCGGCCCCAGAGCACCCTCTCCAGCTCGGTCGACAGCGCGACGATGTCCTCGTGCTCCCCGTCGAGCGAAAGCGCATTGGCGAGGCTTGTCGCGGCCTGCGCCGCGCTCTCGGCGATCAGCGCCGGCGCGAGATCGGGATCGTCGAGATGGCCGAGGCTCACCTTAAGAACCGCGCCGGCGAGGTGGGCGCCCTCCAGCGGGGCCTTCCCGCGCGCCAGCTCGTCCGCGATGATGTTGAGCCCGCTGAGCCGCGATTGGAGATCGTCGCCCAAGGCGAGCGTGCGCGCCACGGAAGCGAGGTTGGTTGCCGGTAGTGCATCGAGCAAGGCCGCAAGTTCCGGCACAGCAGCGCTCTCGATCAATTCGGCAAGGCGCTCTGAATTGAGCATGGCGATTCCTCCGCGGATGCGCACTAGAGCATGAAAAGAGATATTTCGCGAGCGTTACGATGAAGTCGCACGAAATCGAAGCATCGCGACGGAAACGCTTCCCGTCCCGACCCGAAAGTAACGGTCCCCATCGGCGGTCCGCGGCGCTAGGGTCCGGCCATGGACTTTGACGACCAGCTGCGCCGCTATTTCGGCACCACCGATTTGCCGTCACTGCGCGCCGAGGCGCTCGCCGCCGGGATAGAGCGGATGCAGGTCGATCTCGGGCTGGAAAAGGACCGGAGCCGCCGGTTCGCGCTCTGGGCGCTGATGCACATGCTCGGAGCCGCGCCCGACCTCGGTGTCGCGTTCAAGGACGAGCAGGATCGCGAGGCCGCGCGCAATTTCATGGATCTGGCGGCGCGGGCAGACGAGGATTAGGGTCGCCGGCCATGAAGATCATCGGCAGCTACGTCTCGCCCTATGTCCGCAAGGTGCTCGCCTGCATGGCGCTGAAGGGGCTCGATTACGAGATCGATCCTATCACGCCTTTCTACGGCGACGAGGAGTTCGCGCGGCTGTCGCCGCTCAGGCGGATTCCGGTGCTGGTCCAGGGCGACCTCGTGCTCACCGACAGCTCGGTGATCTGCGCCTGGCTGGACGAGGCTTATCCGGCGCGGCCGCTGCTGCCCGCCACGCCCGCCGACCGGGCCCGCGCGCGATGGCTCGAGGAATATGCCGATACGCGGCTGGGCGACGTCTTCATCTGGGGGCTGTTCTACCAGAAGCGGGTCCACCCGGCGGTGTGGGGCGAGGCCGGCGATCTCGCGCGGGTCGAGAAGACGCTGGCTGAAGACGCACCGGCGGTGCTCGACTATCTGGAAGGCGAGCTGCCGGCATCCGGCTTCCTGTTCGGCGAAATCGGTCTCGCGGACATCGCCATCGCCAGCTTCTTCCGCAACGCCTTCTACGCCGGCTTCGCGGTCGATGCCGGGCGCTGGCCGAAGACCGCTGCCTTTGTCGAGCGTGCGCTCGCCCACGACTGCTTCGAGCGCTTCAGGCCGTTCGAGGACGTGCAGATGAGCACCGATCCGCAGGGCCGCCGCGCCGCGCTGCTCGCCGCCGGCGCGCCCCTTGCCGCGACGACATTGGGGACTGGCCAGCCGAAAAAAGGTGTCATGGCGCTCTGACGGCCACCGGCGATTGTTGGATACATGTAGGTTTTGGCCTGCCACGCTGACGCCATGCCCGCGCGAATCGCCTCGGTCCCGACCCCGTTTATCCTGCAATCAGGCGCTCGACGCGGGAGGAGACCCCCCGCGAATCCATGTGACTCTCGTGCCATTCGTGCCATTCGCACGCCCGGCGGGAGGCGAAGTGTCGGAGTCGTCAGGTTTACGCGGTACGGGTCGCCCGGCGGTTCAGCGCGCGCCCCAGGCCGGGGGCGGCGGCGCCACCCGCCGGGTCAGGTCGAACTCCACCCTGAAATGGCGCCCCTCGCGGTCGAGCGCATAAGCGAAGCTTCGGCCCGGCACGATCTCGACCGCCCAGACATTGGCGGCCGAGGCGGGGATGTTCTCGCGCACGAACAGGGCGCGCGAAAAACGGTCGGCGGGGAATTCCTGCCTCCGCGCGCTCCCGCTCGAGACGGTGTCGCCGCCATATTGGCTGCGCGCGTCCTCGCTGCCGTCGCGATGGCGGTGGTCGTGCTTGAGCCTGAGGCCGGTGGCGGTGCGGCTGATCACCCAGGTGCGCGAGCGGTCGGCGCCGACGTGGAAGGCGATGCGCACCGCCTGGGGCGTGCAGGTGGAGACGTGCATGACGAGCCGGCTCGCCGCCATCTCGCGGTCGGCGGGGTCGTCCGAAACCACCCTGCCCGCATAGCTTTGTCCGCACAGCGCCCAGAGCCGCTGCCAGAACAATATCTGCGGCCCGTCCGAGCGAGGCACTATCGCGCAGGCGGAAAGCAGCAGGGCGGCGAGCAAGGCGAGGCGCGTCATGACCTTCATCCTAGGCCCGCCAGCCCGCCCTGCCAACGCGGCTTGACGGCACCGTGCACGTCTGGGAACGTCGAGCGGGGGCTGAAGGAGGCTAGATGATGCGCCGGCTCCGTCCGCTTTTCCTCGCCGCCCTGATCTTCGGCTGCGCCGCCTGCGGGGGCGGCGGCGCGGCGGCGCAGGACCGCCCGTTCCAGGTCGAGGCGGTCGGCCAGTTCGCAGAGCCCTGGGCTATGGTCTTCCTGCCCGGCGGGCGCCGGGCGCTGGTCACCGAGCGGCGCGGCGCGCTCAAATTGTGGACAAGGGGCGGCGGCGCGATCGACGTCACGGGCGTGCCGGCGGTCGATTATGGCGGGCAGGGCGGCCTCGGCGACGTCGTCCTCCACCCGGATTTCGCCAATAACGGCCTGGTCTATCTGAGCTTCGCCGAAGCCGGCGAGGGCCGCCTGCGGGGCGCCGCGGTCGGCCGCGGGCGGCTTGTCCTGGCTGGCGGCGGCGCGCGGCTCGACGGCTTTGCGGTGATCTGGCGGCAGGTGCCCAAATTCTCCGGCCGCGGCCATTATGGGCACCGCATCGCTTTCTCCCCCGACGGCCGCTACCTCTTCATCAGTTCGGGCGAGCGGCAGGAATTCACGCCCGCGCAGGACATGGCGTCCAATGCCGGCAAGGTGCTGCGGCTCAACCCGGACGGCAGCGTGCCCGCCGACAATCCGTTCGCGGCGCGGGGCGGAGTCACCGCGCAGATCTGGAGCCTCGGCCACCGCAATCCGCTCGGCATCGCCTTCGCCCCCGACGGCCGGCTCTGGCTGGTCGAGATGGGCCCGCGCGGCGGCGACGAATTGAACCTGATCGAGCGAGGCGGCAATTACGGCTATCCGCGCGTCTCCAACGGCGACCATTATGACGGCCGCGACATCCCCGACCACAGCCCCGGCGACGGCTTCGTCGCGCCCAAGGTCACCTGGACGCCGGTCATCTCACCCGGCGACATGATCGTCTATTCGGGCGGTCTGTTCCCCGGCTGGCGGGGCGATGCGCTGGTCGCGGGCCTCTCCGGCCAGGCGCTGGTCCATGTCGACCTCGACGGCGTCAATGCCCGCGAGGCGGGGCGCTGGGAGATGGACGCGCGCATCCGCGAGATCGAGCAGGCGCCCGACGGCTCGATCTATCTGCTCGAGGACCAGCAGGGCGGCTCGGGCGGGCGGCTGCTGCGGCTGACGCCGAGGCCCGCGCGTCCCTCCTAATAGGTCCGGTAAACCCGCGGCGGCTCGTCTTCCTTCGCGCTGCGGATGCCGACGAAAGAGAGGATGATCAGCGCCGCCGCGAGGCCGAGCGTGACGATCACGAAGACCTTGCTCTGCCGGCGGGTGACCAGCATGAAGATTCCGTTCGCGATCGCGACCAGCCCGAACACGAACACCGCCGCGAAGATGGTGAGGAAGAGGCGCGCCTGCTCGGCCGTGCCGGTGAACGAGGAGCCGTCGGCGTCCTCCACGCCCGGATTGTGCATCGAGGGCCCGATGTTGAGATAGATCACCGCCATCCCGATCGCCAGCAGCAGGCCGCAGATCAGCAGCACGATCGCCCGCACCGGGGATTCTCCCACGCTGCGCATGGGACCGCCGCATTTCGGGCAGATGCTGACCCGGCCTTCCACCACGGTCGCGCAGGTTGGCTCGTTGCAGGCGCTGTGGGACATGCTCTTCTCCCCCGGTTTCGCCCGACATTAGCCGCAAAGGCGGGCGGCGGCGATAGTGGAAGCTAGAAGCGCCGCCGCAGCCTTATCGCGGCGGCGACGGCGTCGCGGAAGCCGGCGTTGGTCAGCATCGGCGCGCTGCACGAGCTGGAGATGCGGTAGCGGATGGCGGGCGGGCGCGCCCCGGTCCGCGGCGGATAGAGGACGAGGATCGTCCGCCTGCCGCGCTGGAACTCCACGTCGCAAGACGCGCTGCTTGGCGTGTAGGGACGTTCGACCTCGAAGGAGGGACGCGCGCCGCCGGCCAATGTCCGGCGGATCCGCAGCTGCTCGCCGCGGCCGCGCCGTTCGTCATAGGGCGCGACGAGCTCCACCTCGACCAGGGCGATGGCGTCGCGGGCGACCTCGCGGGCGAGGGCGGCGCGAACGGCCGGATCGGTCGGCGTCATCATGCACGAGCAGGCGAGCGCGGCGCCCTCGCCGCCGAGGAGCAGGAGCAAGGCGAGAAGGAAGCGCGACATCACACCCTCCTATAGCGGAAATACCAGACTTCGCGACCCTCCCGCTTCGCCTTGGCTTCGTAGCGTGTCTGGGGCCAACCGCCCGGACGGGTGAGGAAGTCGCGTGGCGTCTCGGCCAGCCATTCGAAGTCGGAACGGCCGCCCATCACCATCATCGCCCAGCGGCAATAGACCGGGTCGTCGGTGCCCAGGCGGAATTCGCCGCCCGGCGCCAGCTTGGCGGCGATCAGGTCGAGCGGACCGGGATTGATCATCCGGCGCTTGGCGTGGCGCGCCTTGGGCCAGGGATCGGGGTGGAGCAGATAGACGAAGCGCAAGGCGGCGTCGGGCAGCCGCTCGAGCACCTGGAGCGCGTCGCCATGATGCAGGCGGACATTGGCGAGATGCCGGTCGCGGATATGGCCGAGCGCGGCGGCGACTCCGTTGAGGAAGGGCTCGGCGCCGATGAAGCCGTGATCGGGCAAAAGGTCGGCGCGGAAGGCGAGATGCTCGCCCGCGCCGAAGCCGATCTCGAAATGCAAAGGCCTGTCGCCGCCGAACAAGGCGCGGGAATCGAGCGGGCCGGCTTCGGCGACGCTCAGCGCCGGCAGCAGCTCCTCGATCAGCACGGCCTGGCCCAGGCGCAACGGGCGGCCCTTGGAGCGCCCGTAGAGGCGCCGGATGGTGGTCGGATCGTTCATGGCGGCGCAGGCCCGGTGCTGCTATCCTCCTTCGCATGAGAACCGCAAGCCTGCTCGCCGCCGCGGCCGGCCTCGTCGCCGCCAGCCCGGCTCTCGCCACCAGCACGATCCACTGCCGGTCGCCGGAACGGGGCGCGCCGCGGCTCGACCTCAGCGTCGGCACCGGCCCGTCGGCGATCACCCAGGCGCGGCTGACCGATGGAGCGCGGGAGTTGCTCACGGGGCAGGACGCCGCGAGCCCGCGCATCACGCAGAGCTGGCTCGACCGGCAGCTGCTGAAGCTCGACCTGGCCGACTCCAATGTCGAACATTTCATCGCCCGGCTGGACACGCGCAAGGGCCGCGGCGTCTCGTTCCACGGCACGCTGCGCTATCGCGACCGGACCTGGCGGATCAGCTGCCGCTGGGACGAGGACCAGTGAACAGGTCCCTGTAGAGCTCGCGCAGCGCCGCTTTCTGGACCTTGCCCATGGCGTTTCTCGGCAGCGCGTCGGCGAAAAGGATTCGGCGCGGCTGCTTGAAGCGGGCGAGATCGGCGAGGCCGGCGAGGATCGCCGCTTCGTCGAGCGCGGCGTCGGTGCGGACCACCACCGCCGCCGCGGCCTCGCCGAGATCGTCGTGCGGCAGGCCGATCACCGCGCTTTCCACCACCCCGGGCATCGCATCGAGGACGAGCTCGATCTCCCGGGGATAGATATTGAGCCCGCCGGCGATGATCAGGTCCTTCGCCCGTCCGACGATGGCGACGCGGCCGTCCCCGTCCATCGTCGCGACGTCGCCGGTGATGAAATAGCCGTCCGGGCGCATCTCCTGCGCCGTCTTCCCGGGCTGGCGCCAATAGCCCTTGAACAGGTTCGGCCCGCGTATCTCCAGCACCTCGTCGCGGATCCGCGCCTCCACGCCGGGCAGCGGGAAGCCGACCGTGCCGGGCACGCGCTCGCCCTCATAGGGGTTGGAGCAGATCATCCCGGCCTCGGTCATGCCGTAGCGTTCGAGGATGCGATGGCCGGTCTTCGCCTCGAACGCCGCGAAGGTCGCTTCGAGCAGCGGCGCCGAGCCGCTGACGAAGAGGCGCATGTTGGCGGCCGCATCGCGGGTCAGCCCCGGATGGGCGGCGAGGCGGACATAAAAAGTCGGCACGCCCATCAGGATGGTGGCGCCGGCCATGTCCGCGATCACCGCGTCGGCGTCGAAGCCGGCGTGCCAGAGCATGGTCGAACCGTTGAGCAGGGCGCCGTGCAGCGCCACGAACAGGCCGTGGACATGATGGATGGGAAGCGCGTGGATCAGCACGTCGCCCGCCTGCCAGCGCCAATAGTCCTTCAGCACCAGCGCGTTGGAGGCGAGATTGTCGTGGCTCAGCATCGCGCCCTTGGAGCGGCCGGTCGTGCCCGACGTGTAGAGGATGGCGGCGAGATCGTCGGGGCCCCGCGGAACGGTCGTGAAGTCCGCGGGCTCGGGTGCCAGGTCGCCTAAGCTCAAATGACCGTCGGCGACGACGATCGCAGGCTCCGCATCCTCGATGAAATAGGCAAGTTCCGCCGGCGTGTAAGCGGGGTTGAGCGGCACGTAGACCAGGCCGGCGCGCAGCGCGGCGAGATAGACCAGGGCGCTCTCGACCGATTTCCCGGCCTGGACCAGGATGCGGTCGCCGGGCCGCGCGCCCAGGCGGGTGAGCGCGGCCGCCCAGGCGGCGACGGCGCCATCGAGCTCGGAATAGAGGAGCCGGACCGCGCCGTCCTCGACGAAGGCCGGCGTCTCGCCCGCCTGAGCGGCGGCGGCCGCGAACAGACGGTAGAGGTTCGCGCTCAGACGGCCGCCTTCAGCGAATCGATCAGGTCGGTCTTCTCCCAGCTGAACAGATCGCCTTCCGGCTTGCGCCCGAAATGGCCGTAGGCGGCGGTGGGCGAATAGATCGGCTTGTTGAGACCAAGATGGGTGCGGATCCCTTTGGGAGTCAGGCGGACGAGCTGCGGCAGCACCTCCTCGAGCTTCGCCGCGCTCGCGCCCCCCGCCTCGGTGCCGTGCAGGTCGACATAGAGCGAGAGCGGCTCGGCGACTCCGATCGCATAAGAAAGCTGGATCGTGCAGCGGCGGGCGAGGCCCGCGGCGACGATGTTCTTGGCGAGGTAGCGCGACACATAAGCGGCCGAGCGGTCGACCTTGGTCGGGTCCTTGCCGCTGAACGCGCCGCCGCCATGCGGGGCCGCGCCGCCATAGGTGTCGACGATGATTTTGCGTCCCGTGAGGCCCGCATCGCCGTCCGGCCCGCCAATCTCGAACAGGCCGGTCGGGTTGACGAAGATGGCGTCGTCGTCGTTCGGCATCCAGCCCGTGGGCATGACGTCGGCGAAAACGCCCTTCACATAGTCGCGCAGCTTGGCCTGGTCGTAGCCCTTGGCATGCTGGGTGGAGACGACCAGCTTGACCGCGCGCACCGGTTTGCCGTCCTCGTAGGCCAGGGTGACCTGGCTCTTGCTGTCGGGCTCGAGGAAATCGGCCGCGCCCGAATGGCGGTGCCCGGCGGGCGTCTCGAGGATGCGGTGCGAATAATGGATCGTCGCCGGCATAAGGTCCGGAGTCTCGTCGCAGGCATAGCCGAACATGATGCCCTGGTCGCCGGCGCCCTCGTCCTTGTTGCCGGCTTCGTCGACGCCCTGGGCGATGTCGGCGGACTGGCCGTGGAGATGGCAGGCGAAATCGGCATATTGCCAGTGGAAGCCGTGCTGCTCGTAGCCGATCTTCTTGACGATCCCGCGCGCGGCTTCTTCGATCTCGGCGAGCGTCGGGGTCACGCCCTCGCGGCAGCGGACCTCGCCGGCGAGGATGATGCGGTTGGTGGTGACCATGGTCTCGCAGGCGACACGGGCTTCGGGATCGCGGCTCAGGAAGAGATCGACGACCGCGTCGGAAATCTGGTCGGCGACCTTGTCGGGATGGCCTTCGGATACCGATTCGGACGTGAAGAGATAATTGCTGCGCATCTTGGGAGGCCGTCCTTCCAGGGAGGGGAAAGCGGATATAAAGATATCCTTATGTGCCGCGCCCGCTAGCGCGTTTTGCGACGCACTGCAATCGCCGCGGCGATGAGCAGCAGGGCGAAAGCGAAGCAGAGGATGTTGCCGAACCGCGCGAACAAAGTCGGCGGCTGGGGCAGCGGCAGCCGGGCGTCGATCACGCCGGCTTCGTGCTGGGGCAGGCTGGCGACGATCCGGCCGCGGGCGTCGACGATCGCCGAGATGCCGGTCGGGGTCGCGCGAACGATCGGGATGCCCTCCTCGAGCGCGCGCAGCCGCGCCTGCGCGAAATGCTGCGGCGGGCCCCAGGCGCCGAACCAGGCGTCGTTCGACGGATTGAACAGGAAATCGGGCCGGCTGGCGCGATCGACGACCTCGCCCGAAAAGACGATCTCGTAGCAGATCTGCCCGCCCATCCGGCCGAAGCCGGGCAGATCGAGCGTGCGCGGCCCGGGCCCGGCGAGGATGTCGCCCGCGCCGGGCGCGAGCCGGGAGAGGCCGATCGCCGACAATAAAGGCCGCATCGGCAGATATTCGCCATAAGGGACGAGGTGGGCCTTGTCGTAGCGCCCCAGGATGCGGGCGCCGGGGCCGAGCAGATAGAGGCTGTTATATTCCGCCGGCATGCCGTCCACTGGCGGTGCCGTTTCGATTCCGCCGGTCAGCAGGAGGTCGCGCGGGCCGATCAACCGGGCGAGGTGGCGCGGCGCGTCGCCATCGTGAAGGCTGTAGGGCACCGCGGCCTCAGGCCAGAAGATCAGCCGCGGCGTCCCGTCCGGCGCGCCGGTCATGCGCAGGATCTTGAAGAAATTGTCCTCGTCCTTGACCGGATCCCAGCGCTCCTCCTGCGGGATGTTAGGCTGGACGATGCGGATGGCGGGCCGCGACGCCAAGGCCGCCGGATCGTCCGGGCGCCACCAGAAGGTGGGGATCTGGCTCAAGGCGGCGAGCAGCAGCACGCCGGGGATGAACCGCCAGCGGCGCATCGCCAGAATCGGCAGGATCAGCCCCCCGACGAGCACGACGATCCCCGACATCGCATAGGTGCCGATCAGTGGCGCCGGCAGGACCAGTGGCGAATCGATCAGCACGACGCCGACCGGGTTCCAGGCGAAGCCGGTGAACATGGTCCCGCGCAGCCATTCGGTGACGATCCAGGCGGCTGCCAGGACGAGCGTCAGCGTGATCCGGCTTCCCCGGCCCCAGCGCCAGGCCAGCCCGGCGGCGGCGGCGGGATAGAGTGCGAGATAGAAAGAGAGCAGCACCACCGCGACCCAGCCGAGCCAGGCCGGCATCGCCGCCTGGTAGGTGAAGGCGGTTGCGATCCAGTTCAGCCCGAGCACGAACTGCCCCATGCCGAACCACCAGCCCCGGGCGAGCGCCGAGCGCAAAGTCGGCGCGGTCTCGATCAGCACGATCAGCAAGGCGAAGGCGGCCAATGTCGCAAGCACCAGGCCGAGCGGCGCGAAGCCGAGCGCGGAGACCAGTCCGGCGAGGAAGGAAAGGCCGAGGAACTTCATCCGCTCGTGCTATGGGGAGGCGAAGGGTGAGGTCAATGGCACAGCGGGTACGGCTCAAGGGCACCGGCAGCGGCGCCCATGCGATCTGGTATGACGACGCCGGGAAGCTGGTCGCCGAATGGCATGATTTCGGCGAGGGCGCGCCCTATGAATCGGCCAACAGGATCCGCTTCGATGCGGCCTCGCAAGACGCGCTCGGGGGAGCGCTGGACAGCGCCGCGCCGCCCGCCGGGGAGGCCCTGCTCCATGCGCTGGCCGCCCGCTTCCGCTCCTATTTCGAGATCCGCGCCTTCGCGGACGGACAGGCGATACCGTTCGAAGCCGAGGTCGATTTCCGCCCCTGACGGCCGCTTATTCGTCCGGCTTTTCCGGTTCTTCCTCGGGCGGCGGGTCGTCGTCGGGCGGTGGGTCGTAGGGCTCCGGACGAGGGGTGGGCCGCACGACCGGCGGCACCACGCGCACCGGCTCCGGGGCCGGCTCGGCCTCGGGTTCGGGCCGCAGCTGCGGCGGGGGGCGCAAATTGTTTTCGGGCCGCTCGGCATTGGCGGCGACCAGCGCGTTTTCGTCGACCGGCAACTGGGCGTTCGCGGCCACCGCCGTATCGGCCGTTTCGCGCGGGGCCGGCCGGATCAGCGTCCAGCCGAAATAAAGGCTGACCGACAAGGCGACGCCGGCCGCCATGCCGATCCCGAACGCTTGCCAATTGGTGCCTTGCATGATTCAAACCCCCTTCGCGGCTTTCCCGCAGCCTACCGACTTCCAGCCGCCTGTCGAGATGGCGCGAGGCCGCTTTGCGCGGGGCCATGGTTGACCGTCAAGCCGCCGCCCCCTAGGGCGCCGGCTTTCCCGCCAGCGAAAGCCCAGGAATGACCGCCGACACCCGACTCGACGTTCTCGCCATCGGCAATGCGATCGTCGACATCATCGCCGATTGCGACGATGCCTTCCTCGAGCGCGAGGGCCTGACCAAGGGCATGATGCGCCTGATCGACGCCGAGGAGGCGACCCGGCTCTACGACCATATGGGCCCCGCGCGCGAGATCAGCGGCGGCTCGGCGGGCAACACCGCGGCGGGCGTCGCGGCCCTGGGGGGACGCGCCGGCTTCATCGGCCAGGTCGCGCCCGACCAGCTCGGCGACTTCTACCGGCACGATTTGACCGCGACCGGCGTCGAGTTCACCACCCCGTCGGCCGATTACGGCGTGCCGACCGCGCGCTCGATGGTGCTGGTCACGCCCGACGCCCACCGGACCATGAACACCTTCCTGGGCGCCGCTCAGCTGCTCCCCGCTTCTGCGCTCGACGAGGGCCAGATCGAAAGCGCGGCGATCCTCTATCTGGAAGGCTATCTGTGGGATCCGGAGACGCCGCGCTACGCGATGGTGAAGGCGATCGACATCGCCCGCCGCGCGGGCCGCAAAATCGCCTTCACCCTCTCCGACAGCTTCTGCATCGACCGCCACCGCGACGGCTTCAACCAGCTGATCGACAGGGGGAAGATCGACATCCTCTTCGCCAACGAGGCGGAGATCGTGATGCTCGCGGGCGAGGCGGATTTCGACGCCGCGGTGGCGGCGGTCGAGACCAGGGTCGAGACTTTGGTCGTCACCCGCAGCGAGCGGGGCGCGATCGCCGTTCAGCGCGGCGAGCGCGCGCAAGTGGCGGCCGAGCCTGTCGGCAAGGTCGTCGACACGACCGGCGCCGGCGATCTGTTCGCGGCCGGCTTCCTCGCCGGCCAGGCGCAGGGGCGAAGCCTCGAGCAGAGCCTGCGCATCGGCGCGATCGCCGCGGCGGAAGTCATCTCCCATTATGGCGCGCGGCCCGAGGCGGACCTCAAGGCGCTGGTCGCCGAGCGGCTCGGCTGATCGCGTCATCCAGCGAAAGCTCGAGTCCGAGTTACGGGGACACTATACTTAATTCAACCCGCGTGGCGCGTTGGGCGTGGCGCCGCCGCAACCGTGGGCGCGCCGAATTAAGTATAGTGTCCCCGTAATTGGCGCTGATCGCCGAGCTGCTCCGCTCAGCCCGTATTGGGTGGCGGCACCGCCTCTGGCGAAGGCACGTCGATGTCGGGCGCGGGCGGGAATGCCTCCGGCGGCGGCGGCGTGGGCTGCGGGGGCTGGCTCGGCTGCGGCGGCTGTTCGGGCTGGGGCTGAGTGGCCATGATCTCTCCTTTGGAGGATCAACGAGCCGGGCGCGCACCGGTTTCTCCAAAAAAGAAAGGGGAGGCCGAAGCCTCCCCTTCCCTTCACCCCGCTGATATCGCCTAACGCGGCTCGTCGATGCCCGGAGTGGGCGGCTCGAGGTCGTGAACCTCGGGCTCATGCACCTCCACCAGGCCCTGGCCGAGATGCGACTTCCTGCGGGAATAGGCGTAATAGACGACGAGCCCGACAGCGGTCCAGATCGGCAGGACCAGCATCGCCGCTGTCGGCAGGTTGAGGAACAGGAACAGGCAGCCCGCGATGGTGAGCGGCCCGATCAGCCAGAGCGCCGGCACGCGGAACCTGCGCAGCCGGCCAGGCTCGGTCTTCCTGAGCATCATCACGGCGACGCCGACCATCAGGAAGGCGTAGAGCGTGCCCGCATTGGCGATGTCCGCGAGCTGGCCGACCGGCAGGAACGCCGCCGCCACTGCGACCACGACCCCGGTGATCGCGGTGACCACATAGGGCGTCTTCCACTTCGGATGCACCTTGGAGAGCTTCTCCGGCAGCAGGCCGTCGCGCGACATCACGAAGAAGATGCGGGTCTGGCCGAACAGCAGGATGAGGATGACCGAAGGCAGCGCCAGGAAAGCGGCGATGCCGAGCGCGTTGCCTACCGCGCTGTAGCCGATGTTCCTGAGCACATGGGCCAGCGCCTCGTTCGAGCAGACCAGCATGTCCGCGAACTGCGGAAGCGCGCACTGGCGGGCGAGTTCCTCCGAACCGGCCGGGAAGGGGAGGCCATTGGGGCCCATGATCGGCTGGCCGCCCATCGTCCCGATCGCGCCCGCGGCTACGAGGATGTAGAAAACGGTGCAGATGAGCAGCGAGCCGATCAGGCCGATCGGCACGTTGCGTTGTGGATTCTTCGTCTCCTCGGCCGCGGTCGAAACCGCGTCGAAGCCGACATAGGCGAAGAAGATGGTGGCCGCGGCGCCCACCGCGCCGACGCCGGAGCCGAACCCGCCGAAGACGCCGGCCGGCAGGAATGGATTGAACTTGGCCGCTTCCGCCACCGGCAGCGTCAGCACGATGAAGGCCGTGAGCGCCGTGATCTTGATGGCCACCAGGATCGAGTTGAAGATCGCCGATTCCCTGGTGCCGATCATCAGCAGCCAGGTGATGAGCAGCGCGATGACCAGCGCCGGCAGGTTGATGAGGCCGCCCTCCGCGCCGCCGAACGCCAGCGGGCCCGCCGCCAGCCAGGCTGGTAATTCCACCCCCATGAACTGATTCAATATCGTGCCCGTGAAATAGCCCGACCAGCCGACCGAGACGGCGCTCGCGGCGATCGCATATTCGAGGACGAGCGCCCAGCCGACCGTCCAGGCGAGCAATTCGCCCATCACCGAATAGGTGTAGGTATAGGCGGAGCCCGCCACGGGCATCATCGTCGCGATCTCGGCATAGCAGAGCGCCGCCACGACGCAGACCGCGCCGGCGATGACGAAGGCGAGCATGAGGCCGGGGCCGGCCTTTTGCGCGCCGGCGGCGGTCAGCACGAAGATGCCCGTGCCGATGATGCAGCCGATGCCGAAGAGGGTGAGTTGGACTGCGCCCAGCGTACGGTGCAGCGACTTCTTTTCCGCCGTCGCGAGGATCGCGTCGATCGGCTTTACGCGCCCGAATTTCATAGAGCTTCCCCTTGACCGGTGCCTTTGCGGCGCCCGCTTTGTTTGGCCCGGAACCTAGCCGCTAAATCGGGCGGGGCAAGCCGTAATCGGCGGATGTCCGCGCTGTCGCGCCGGTATTGCCCAAGCCCGCCGCCGATCCGGAGCCCTCGCGGGTCACCGGTCGAACCGTCCCGCCGCCGCGCGCGGCCCCAGGTCGTAGAGAAGGCATTCATAGGTGATGGCATCGTGACCGGTGCGCGTTTCCGCCGGCGTCGTGCGCCGTCCATTCTCGCGGCTGCACTGCGCGGCGCGGCGCGCATTCTCCTGCGCGGTCCGCTGTCGCAGGGGGCTGCCGCTCAACAGCGGGCCGGGCAGATAGATGCGGGCGGGGAGCCCGTAGAGGGCGCGGAAAGCATCCAGCGCCCCGCCGTGATAGATGCTGGCGTGGGTTTCGGTGTCGCCCTGGGGAACGTAAAGCCATTGGAGGTGGCGGGGCGCGGCCGCCTCGAGCCCGGCCACGAGCAGGTCCACGCCCTCTTGGTGGCGATAGCCCTCGTCGGCGAGAGTGAGGTACAGGCGGCGCTGCCCTGCTGGAAGCCGGCGCAGGCGGTCCGCGGCCTCGCGGCCATATTTCATGTTCTCCCACCACAAAGACGGGCTGACGGCGATATAGTCGTCGAAGAGGTCGGGTTGCTCGAACAGGGTCTCGACGACGAAAAGCCCCGCAAGCGATTCCCCGATCACCGCGTCCCGACCGCTCGTTCGATAGCGGCCCTCGATCCAGGGCCTGATCTCCTCGGCGATGAACCGCCGGAACTGTGCCGAACCTCCCGGCCTGGCGCCGAGCTCGGCCTCGTACAGGGCCACATCGGTCGCCGGCGGAGTGATCTCGGATCGCCGCCGAACGGTCTCGATGCCGACCAGAATGAGCGGCTCGAACGTTCCGTTCACCTCCGCGCTTTGAGCAAGGCCGGCCAGGTGGGGAAAATCCTGTTCGGGACCGCCGTCGATTACATAGACGACGTTGTACCGGCGCGCCGTGTCGGACGCATAGCCGGCGGGCAGCCGCACGACGACGCGGCGGTCCGAGCCCATCACGCGGGAATTGATCGTGTGTATCTCGCCCATGATCAAGGGCTGGACCCGCTCGCCGGCCGGCTGCGCCGGGTTTGAAGCCGCCTGTGGGGCGGCGGCCGCGGTGGTTGGGGCGCCGAGAGCGAGCAAAAGCGCGCCGAGACAATCGATACGGAGCATCCGGCCGCTATATCGGCCCGGTTCGCGCTGGCAAGTCAGCGGCTCAGCATCGGCCCGATCGCCCGCCCGCCGAAAATGTGGACGTGGAGATGGGGGACTTCCTGGCCGCCATGGCCGCCGACATTTGCGAGCAGGCGGTAGCCCGGCGCGGCCAGCCCGCGGTCGCGCGCGACCGTGCCGACGGCGCGCACGAAGCCGGCGATCTCGGAGTCGCTCGCCCGCTCCGAGAAATCGTCCCAGGAGACGTAGGCGCCCTTGGGGATGACGAGGATATGGGTCGGCGCGAGCGGGTTGATGTCGTGGAAGGCGAGCGCATGCTCGTCTTCGTAGACGCGGTTCGACGGTATCTCGCCGCGCAGGATGCGGGCGAAGATGTTGCCGTCGTCATAGGGCGAGGTGGCGTCGATCGGCATGGGCGGCTCCTTATCTTTCGGATAGAGTGCCTTGACCGCTTTATCCACAGCGCTACCACCTGAAAACATGAGCGACGAGGCGCCCGACAGTCTGATTCCCTATGACGAGATCGTGCAGGAGGCCCTGCGCGCGGTCGTCGGGCGGGTGCTGGGCGAGGTCGAGGCGACCTGCCGGCTGCCCGGCGAGCATCATTTCTTCATCACCTTCAAGACCGGCGCCGCGGGCGTCGACATTCCCCGCCACCTCAGCGAGAAATTTCCGGACGAGATGACCATCGTCATCCAGAACCGCTTCTGGGATCTGAAGGTGCGGGCCGACGGCTTCGAGGTGGGGCTCAGCTTCAACCAGGCTCCGGCCAAGCTCGCCATCCCCTTTTCCGCGATCACCGGCTTCGTCGATCCGGCGGTCGATTTCGCGCTCCAGTTCCACGCGCGCTCGGAGGAAGGCGCGCTCGACGAGCCCGAGCGGGCGGAGAACGACCCGCCCGCGCCGGCGCCGGTCGAGGATGGCTCCAACGTGGTCTCGGTCGATTTCAGCCGGAAGAAGTGACGGCATGAGCCGGCACTCCAGGGTATAGAGCGGGCCGACCGAAAGAGGGGGTCGAGATGAACGACAGCACGCGCACCGAAACCGACAGCTTCGGGCCGCTCGAAGTTCCGGGCGATTGCTATTGGGGGGCGCAGACCCAGCGCTCGACCGAGAATTTCCCGTTCGGCGCTCGCGAGCGGATGCCGGCCGAGATCGTCCACGCGCTCGGCTTCGTCAAGCAGGCGGCGGCGCGGGTCAATGCGCGCGACGGCCATCTCGACCCGCAACTCGGCGAGGCGATCCAGCAGGCCGCGGGCGAGGTCGCGCGGGGCGAGCATGACGACCAGTTCCCGCTCGTCATCTGGCAGACCGGCTCCGGCACGCAATCCAACATGAACGCCAATGAGGTGATTGCCGGCCGCGCCAACGAGATCCTCACCGGCAAGCGCGGCGGCAAATCGCCGGTCCATCCCAACGACCATGTCAACAAGGGCCAATCGTCGAACGACAGCTTCCCGACCGCGATGCACGTGGCCGCGGCGCGCGCGGTCGGCCAGCGGCTGGTGCCGGCGCTGCACGTCATTCACCGCCGCCTCGCCGCCCAGGCCGAGAGCTGGGACCGGATCGTCAAGATCGGCCGCACCCATTTGCAGGACGCGACGCCGCTGACCCTCGGCCAGGAATTTTCCGGCTACGCCTTCCAGATCGAATCGGGGATCGCGCGGGTCGAGGCGGTGATGCCCAGGCTCTACCAGCTCGCCCAGGGCGGAACCGCGGTCGGCACCGGCCTCAATGCGCCCAAGGGCTTCGCCGAGCGGTTCGCGGCCGAGATCGCGCAGCTCACCCGGCTGCCGTTCGAGACCGCGCCCAACAAGTTCGAGGCGCTCGCCGCGCACGACACTTTGGTCGAGCTGTCGGGCGTGCTCAACGTCATCGCCGTCAGCCTCACCAAGATCGCCAACGACATCCGCCTGCTCGGCTCGGGGCCGCGCTGCGGCCTCGGCGAGCTGAGACTGCCGGAAAACGAGCCGGGCAGCTCGATCATGCCCGGCAAGGTCAATCCGACCCAGTGCGAGAGCCTGACCATGGTCGCGGCGCAAGTGATGGGCAATCATGTCGCGGTGACGATCGGCGGCCTGCAGGGCCATATGGAATTGAACGTGTTCAAGCCGCTGATCGGGGCGGCGGTGCTGCGCTCGATCGAATTGCTCAGCATCGGCATGGAGAGCTTCACCGCGCGTTGCCTCGACGAGATGGAGCCGGACGAGGCGCGGATCGCCGATCTCATGAACCGCTCGCTGATGCTGGTCACCGCGCTCGCGCCCGAAATCGGCTACGACAATGCCGCCAAGATCGCGAAGAACGCGCATGAAAAGGGCCTGACGCTCAAGCAATCGGGCATCGCGCTCGGCCTGGTCGACGAAGCGACGTTCGACCGGGTGGTGAAGCCGGAGAACATGCTGGGGCGCTAGGCGAAGGGCACGGCCAAAAGACGCCGTCGCTCATTCCAAACGTCCGTTCGTCCCGAGCCCTTCGGCTGCCTGCCAAGGCAGGCGCTCAGGATAGACTTCGGTCCGAAGGACCGAAGTCGAGGGGCGCTGGCACAGAGTCATCACACCCCCCCTCGACTACGCTCGGGACGAACGAGGTCGGGGTCCCGGTTCACCCGCCCCCCTGCCACGCCCGGATCGCGTCGCTGGGGGCGACCAGCATCAGCACGTTCAGCGTCAGATTGTCGCGGATGACGAGCAGAGTGCCGAGCTCGAAGGCGATCGCCAGCGCCACCGTCGCCCAGACCGGCAGCCGCCGGGCGAGGCCGAAGCCGAGCATCATCCAGCCGACGTCCGAGATCGAGTTGATCACGCTGTCGCCGGCATAGCCCAAAGCGATCGTCGCCTCGCGATAGCGGTCGATGATCTGCGGGCTGTTCTCCGCCACCTCCCAGACCGCCTCGATCGCCACCGCGAGGATCAGGCGGTGGCCGGGCTCGGTGCGGCGGCGCAGTACCATCCAGCCTGCGAGGTAGAAGAGGAAGCCGTGGATGATGTGCGAGGGCACGTACCAGTCGGCGATATGCTGGCTATTGTCGGGCCCGTAGGCCTCGCCGATCCAGAGCCGGATCGTGCCGCAGGGGCAGATCGGGTTGCGGCCCATGATCAGCAGGACCGCCGCCATCGCGGCGACGATCGCAAGCGCGACATACCAATAGCGAAGCGGGATCAGCTTCGCCGTCACGCCCGCAGCGTTTCGAGGAGGGTGGCCACGGTGCGATAATTGCGTGCGGTGCCGGGCGAGCCGACGGCGCGGTCGATCAGCGAGGGGGTGAGCTTCGAGGTGCCGGCGCCGTCCGGATAGTGGAACCAGAGCGCGTCGCCTGCGCGAGCGACTCGCTCGCCCGCAACCGCCCGCGCCTGGATCACGTCTTCCGCGCCCTCGGCCGGCGGCTTCTTGGAAAGCAGCAGCATCAGCCGGTTGGGCTCGTCCCGCGCGGCCTCGGGAAAGGGATTGCCGGGCGGATATTGTGCCCATTGCGCAGCGGTGCGGACGATCACGGGCGAGTCGAAGCCGAAGCGCTTGGCGACGGCGTCTTCGAGTGCCTTCTCGAGCGCGTCGGGCTTGCCGTCGGAGGAGAAGACGACATTGCCGCTCTGGATGTAGGTGGCGACATCCTCCCAGCCGAGCTCGCCGCAAAGCGCGCGCAGCTCCGCCATGGGCAGCTTGCGCCCTCCGACATTCACCGCCCTGAGCAACGCCACCATCCGCACCATGGCCTGCGATCTTAGCGAATATTTGACTCCTGTCTGCCCAACCAAGATCGTTTCAGGCTGCGCCTGAAACGTGAATCTTGGTTGCGATATATGCGAGGGCCTGATTCACGCCATCAGCCGAAGCGCGAAGCGCTTCGACTTCTGACGATCAGGCCCTTGACGCCCGCATGGTCGCTCCGCCACTAGCCCCCATGGAAATCGCAAGCGCAATCCAGCGGCGGGGCCTCCTGTTCGTGCTGTCGAGCCCTTCGGGCGCGGGCAAATCGACGATCGCGCGGATGCTGATGGCGACGGACGACGGCGTCGCCATGTCGGTTTCCGCCACCACCCGTCCGATCCGCCCCGGCGAGGGAGACGGCGAGGATTATCATTTCGTCACCGACGCAAGGTTCGACGAGATGGTCGCACAGGGCGAGTTCCTCGAATGGGCGCACGTCTTCGGCCATCGCTACGGCACGCTGAAAAGCGAGGTGATGAAAGTGATCGAGGGCGGCCGCGACGTCCTCCTCGACATCGACTGGCAGGGCACGCAGCAATTGAAGCAGGTCGATCCCGACATCGTCCGCGTGTTCATCCTGCCGCCCTCGATGGACGAGCTGGAGCGGCGGCTGCGCGCGCGCGGCACCGATTCGGACGAGGTCATCCACCGCCGCATGGACCGCGCCGAAGCCGAGATCAGCCACTGGGCCGAATATGATTATGTGCTGATCAACAACGACGCCGAAAAATGCCGCGAGCTGGTCCACAACATCCTGAAGGCCGAACGGCTCAAGGCGACCCGCCGCGTCTTCCTCCACGATTTCGTCCGCGAGCTGATCGGCTAGCCGGGCACTTTGCAAGCCACCCGGCGTTGCACTAGGCAATCCGCGTCCCCCGCTTTCCGGAGCCTGGCATATGCGTCTGCCTTTCCTTGCCGCGACCCTGTTCGTTGCCGCCTGCGCCATGACGAACGCCGGCGGCCCGCCGGCGTCGCGGCAGGTGGCGCCGATCCTGACCGGCGAGGCGGCGCGCGACACGGCTAGCTATGCCCGCCCCGAGATTGCCCGCGTCACCCATGTCGCGCTCGATCTCGACGCCGATTTCGAGGCCCGCCGCATGGCCGGCACCGCGACCCTCGACATCGTGGCGGCGCCGGGCGCCGCGGAGATCATCCTCGATTCCAGGGGGCTGGAGATCGAACGGATCACCGACGCGGGCGGCAACGCTTTGCCCTTCGCGCTTGGCCAGAACGACACGACGCGTGGCCAGCCGCTCACAGTCCGGATCGGCGCGGCGCGGCGCATCGCGATCCGCTATCGCAGCGGCGCCGACGCCGCCGCCTTGCAATGGCTGACGCCCGAGCAGACGGCGGGCAAGGCCCATCCCTATCTGCTGAGCCAGGGCCAGGCGATCCTCAACCGGACCTGGATCCCGACCCAGGACAGCCCCGGCATCCGCCAGACGTGGGAGGCGAGGATCACCGCGCCGGCGCCCTTGAAGGTGGTGATGTCCGGCGAGCGGCTCACCCCCGACGGCGAGGCCGCCGCGCCCGGCCCCAATGGACCCAGGCGCGCATTTCGCTTCCGCATGACCCATCCGGTCGCTCCCTATCTGATCGCGATCGCCGCCGGCGACATCGTTTTCCGGCCGCTGGGGCGGCGCACCGGGGTTTGGACCGAGCCCGCCATGATCGATTCCGCCGCCGCCGAGCTCGCCGACACCGAGGCGATGGTGGAGGCGGCGGAGCGGCTGTACGGCCCCTATCGCTGGGGCCGCTACGACATGATCGTGCTGCCGCCGAGCTTCCCTTATGGCGGCATGGAAAATCCGACGCTCACCTTCCTGACGCCGACCTTCATCGCCGGAGACCGCAGCCTGGTCGGGCTGGTCGCGCACGAGCTGGCGCACAGCTGGTCGGGCAATCTCGTCACCAACGCGACCTGGTCCGACAGCTGGCTCAACGAGGGCTTCACCTCCTATTTCGAGAACAGGATCATGGAGGCGGTCTACGGGCGGGCACGGGCGGGCCAGGAAGAATCGCTGGCCTGGGACGACATGCAGGCGGCGCTTCGCGAGCTTGGGGCCACCGCGCCGGGGACGGCGCTCCACAACGATTCCGACGGGCCCGACGGCGGCAGCAGCGGCATCGTCTACGACAAGGGCGCGATCTTCCTCAGAACGATCTAACGGATCGTCGGCCGCGAGCGGTTCGATGCCTGGCTGCGCTCCTATTTCGACCGCCACGCCTTCCAGCCGATGACCTCCGAATTGTTCCTCGCCGACCTGCGCGCCAACCTCGTTCGCGGCGACGCGGCGCTCGAGGCGCGGCTCCAGCTCGACGCCTGGGTCTACCGGCCGGGCTTGCCGGACAATGCGTCGCGGCCCGACCCGGCCGCCTTCGCCGCGGTCGACGCCGCGGCTGTGGCCTTCAACGCCGGCGGCGCGGCGGGCGCGGTGCCTTATGCCGGGTGGAACTGGGCCGAGCGGGTCCGCTTCCTGAAAGCCCTGCCGGCGCGGATGCCGCGCGCGAGGCTCGATGAGATCGACGGCGCCTTCGGGCTCTCGCGAAGCGGCAATTCGGAAGTGCTGTTCGTCTGGCTCAGGCTCGCGCTCGGCAATCGTTACGAACCCGCCGCGCCGGTCGCCGAACGCTTCTTGTTGTCGATGGGCCGCCGCAAGTTCGTGCAGCCTCTTTTCCAGACCCTGATCGAGCAGGGCGAATGGGGCCGGCCGATCGCCGAGCGGCTCTATGCCCGCGCCCGCGCCGGCTATCACAATGTGACGGCCGCCGCGGTCGATCGGCTTTTGCGTCCGACTCCCTGACAACAATCACTTTTCCGGGATTTGGGAGCGCAAGCGGGAGGACGAATTGCGGCCGGAATTTAACGTTCCATCAAAGTCTTGCGGATAGGGAAAAGGCTCACCACCGAGGCCGCACGACTCTCGATGTTTCATTCGCCTGTTCCCATTGACGACCGGCAGGACGCCGAACGGGCCGCGGCGTCGTCGGAGCCGATGGATTTCGATGCCGGCAACGAGCGCCTGCGCGCCGCCCATCTGCACAACGGCCAGGTCGAGGCGCGCGCGCTCTTTGCCCCCTTCTTCGCGATCGCCGCGGTCGCCGCCGCACTGATCGTCGGCTGGGCCATGTACGGCTCGGTCGACAGCAAGTTCGTGGTCGCCTGGATTTCGCTGGTCGCCTTCGCCAATTGGGTGTCGTGCCGCAGCGCGATGGTCGCAGCGGCCCGCGCCGGAAGCCGCACCGCCCGCCCCCGCGCCCGATGGTTCGCGGTGATCGAGTCGGTCGGCCTTGCCGGCCTCTGGTCGGTGCTTCCCACCTGGGCCTTCGCCACCCAGCCGCCGCACGTGCAGGTCGTGATCGGCGGGGCGATGGCGGCGATGATCTCGACCGCGATCGCGCTCGCCGCCATCCCGTCGGCCGCGGTCGCCTGGATCGCGACGCTGACGGGCAGCTTCTGCCTCGCTTATTATTATGGCGGCGCCGCGCTCGACCCCAAGCTCGCGCTCACCTTCGTCCTGCTCGCCGGGGTCGGCGGGTTCAGCGTGGCGCGGCTGACCCGCTGGATCTTCGACCAGCTGAAGGTCCTTGCCCGGACCCGGGCCGAGGCCGAGTCAATCCGCCAGCTGCTGAACGAATATGAGCATCGCGGCGTCGGCTGGCTGTGGCAGGTCGATAGCGAGAATCGCGTCGTCTACATCTCCTCGCGGATGACCGCTTTGCTCGGGCGTTCGACCACCCAGCTCGCCGGCCATTCGCTGCCCGCGGCGCTGGGCGGCACCAGCGCGCTCGGCCGCATCCTGTTGTCGCGCCAGCCCTTCGCCAATCTCGAAATGGAGCTGTCGACGCGGCGCGGCGCGCGCTGGATCAGCCTGTCGGGCGATCCGATCATCGACATGGCCGGTCAGTTCCAGGGCTTTCGCGGCGTCGGCCAGGACGTGACCGACGTCCGCCGTACCCAGGAGCGGCTCACCAACCTTGCCAATATGGACGTGCTCTCCGGCCTGCCCAATCGCGGCCGAGTCCGCGAATTGCTCGGCGAGGCCCTGTCCAATTCGGCCGGCGGCGACACGCCGTGCGCGATCCTGTTCCTCGACCTCGACGGCTTCAAGCCGGTCAACGACACGTTCGGCCACCCCAAAGGCGATGCGGTACTGAAGAGCGTCGCCCAGCGTCTGGTCAAGGAAGTCGGCCCGTTTGGCCATGTCGGCCGGATGGGCGGCGACGAATTCGCCATCGTCATCAAGGATGCGCAGAGCCGGCGCATGGTCGAGACGCTCGCGGAGCGGCTGATTGCCGCGATCGCCGAGCCCTTCCACATCGACAAGGTCGAGATAAGGATCTGAGTCTCGATCGGCTGCGCCTTCGGCCCCGTCGACGGCCAGAGCGTCGACGACCTCATCCAGAAGGCGGACCTCGCGCTCTACCAGGCGAAGAATCAGGGCCGCGGCACCTGCTGCTTCTTCAACGCCGACATGCAGAACGAGGCCGAGGACCGCCTCCGCCTCGAGCAGGACATGCGGATCGGCATCAAGGCCAAGCAATTCCATCTGCTCTACCAGCCGTTGATCAATGCCGGCGACCAGAGCCTGGTCGGCTTCGAGGCGCTGATCCGCTGGAATCACCCGACGCGCGGCATCGTGCCGCCCAACGATTTCATTCCGCTTGCCGAGGAATCGGGGCTGATCATGGAATTGGGCGAATGGGTGATCGAGGAGGCCTGCCGCGCCGCCGCCTGCTGGCCCGAGCACATCTCGGTCGCGGTGAACGTCTCGGCCAAGCAGCTCATCTTCCCGGCGCTGCCGAACACGATCAACGAGGCGATCCGCAAGCATCGCCTGCAGCCCAACCGGCTCGAGCTCGAAGTGACCGAATCGGTGTTCATGGGCGACAGCGCCAATGCGATCGACGTGCTGAAGCGGCTCCGGGCGCTCGGCGTTTCGATGGCGCTCGACGATTTCGGCACCGGCTATTCGTCGCTCGGCTATCTGAACAAGGCCGTCTTCCACAAGCTCAAGATCGACGGCAGCTTCGTGCGCGAGGCGGGCAACAACAAGGAGACGGTGGCGATCATCCAGTCGATCGTCCAGCTCGCCAAGAGCTTCCGGATGACGGTCACGGCCGAGGGCGTCGAGACCGCCGACGATTTCACCCGGATGCGCGACCTTGGCTGCCACCAGATCCAGGGCTATCTGTTCGGCCGGCCGATGAGCTTCGAAAAGGCGAGCGAGCTGGTCGGCGTGCAGCGCCGGCTTAGCGCCTGACCGTTGGTTCGCTGAGCCGCATGGTCTAGGCTCGGGCGTTCAATGGGGACGCCGATGACCTGGATCCTGCTCGCCTCGCTCGCCGGCGCCGCCCAGGCGCCCGCTTATGCCAGCACCTATACGCCGCTCGACCTCGATTCCTGCCGCGTCCTCGGGCGGGCGGCCGAGGGGGAGGGCGACTGGATCAACTGGCGGTGCCCTGGCCTGAGGGGCATCCCGCTCCTGGTTCATGCCGACGATGGCCGCTTCGATATCGACGCGGGCGTGGACAATGGTGAATGGGAAGCGCTTGGCGGCCTCCACACGCTCGGGCCGCGGGTCGAATGGCGGCTGCGGCGGGGGCGGCCGATCGCGATCATCTTCCGCTACATCCAGGCCGGGCCGGATCAGCCGCCGGGCACCCGGCTCGCCGTCGAGACCATCGGCAGGCCCGGGCGCCCCGGCTGCCTCATCTCGATGATCGACGGCGCCTACCCCGAAGCCAATGCGCTCGCCCGCGAACGGGCCGACCGGCGCGCGGAGGGCTTTCGCTGCGGAGTCGATACGCCGGAGCGCGGCGCGGAATAGGTCTCTATCCCCCGCGCGCGACCGCGAAGCCGGCGAAGCTCTGGTTTACCGGCATCAGCTCGAGCGTGTTGACGTTGACGTGGGGCGGCAGCGAGGCGACCCAATAGATGGTGTCGGCGATATCCTCGGCGGTCAGCGGATTGACGCCGGCGTAGAGCGCGTCGGATGCCGCCTGGTCGCCGCCGGTGCGGACCAATGTGAATTCGGTTTCGACCATGCCGGGCTCGATCGAGGTGACGCGCACGCCGGTGCCGTGCAGGTCGCAGCGCAGGTCCAGCGAGAATTGGCGGACGAAGGCCTTGCTCGCGCCATAGACGGCGCCGCCGCGATAGGGATAACTCGCCGCGACCGAGCTCAAATTGATGATCGCGCCGCGCTGCGCAATGATTCCCGGCAGCAGCGCCCGGGTCAGCGCGACCAGACCGGTGATATTGGTCGAGATCACCGTCTCCAGCGGCGCCCATTCGGCGTCCTGGAGCGTATCCATCGGCGGCGGGAGACCGGCATTGTTGAGCAGAAGGTCGACCGGGCCGGCGCCTGCCGCCGCCGCCTCGACCGCCGCTGTATCGCGCATGTCGAGCGCGACCGCGCGAACCTTGTCGTCGCCGAGCTCGGCGACGAGCGCATCGAGCCGCGCGCGGCGCCGGCCCGTCGCGATGACGGTCCAGCCCGCCGCCACGAAGCGGCGCGCCGCGGCCATGCCGATGCCCGCGGTCGCGCCCGTGATGAAAACCGTTTCGCTCATCGCCGCACCCTTTCCTCGGGCGCGGCCATGTCCGCTGCCGCGCGTTTTTGCAACGGCGGCAGCGGCGGAAACCGGCTTCAGCGCGGCTGGGCCGGATTGGCTCCCCGGCTAGCAAGCCTCGTGTCGAGCGGCGGGTTCCAGGTCGCGGTCAGCACGCGCCCGTCGGCGCCGGCCGTGCATTCGAAGCTGTAGCGCCGGTCGGTCGTGACGAACATGTTGATCCGGGTGCGCCGCGAATTGCCGGAAATCTCGGCGATGCGCTGCGAGCGGATCTGCTCTCGCGGGAAAATGCGGAGCATTTCGGCCCGGCACTGGGCAACGGCCCGCCCCTCGGCCTCGGACGCCGCGGCTGCGGGGGAAGCGGTCCACAGCGCGGTGCCGATCAGGGCGGGCGCGAGGAGCAATGCAATGTTACGAACGCTTGTCATGGTCACCTCCATCTGCTATTTATGTACCTTACGGTATAGTACAGAAATACGGATGGCAAGAGTTTTTTAACACATGGTACAAAAAAATTCATCCTCCCCGAGCGCGCCCCGTGGCCGCCCGCGCAGCTTCGACACCGATGAGGTGCTGGACCGGGTGCGCGACACATTCTGGCGCTACGGCTATGCGGGCACGTCGATGGACCAGCTCTCGGCGGCCACCGGTCTGCACAAGCCGAGCCTCTACGGCGCCTTCGGCGACAAGAAGAAGCTCTACCTCGCCGCGCTCGACAATTATCTCGCCGACGTTCGCGCCGAGTTCGCCGAGGCGTTCGCCATTCCAGACCTGTTCGAATCGCTCGAGGCGATGACCGAATGGTCGATCGACAAGTTCATGGGCAAGGACGAGCTCGGCACCGGCTGCTTCATGATGCACACGGCCATGCCCGAGGCGAGCGAAGATCCGGATATCTCGCGGGCCGTGCGGGAATCGATGGATTCGCTCGATCGGGCCCTCGTCCGCCGGTTCGAGAAGGCGATCGAGGCCGGACAGGTTTCGGCCGAGGCCGACCCGCATGCGCTGGCGATGGTGATGGTCGCCAACCATTACGAGATTTCCGGCCGCGCGCGGGCAGGCTATGCGCGCGCCGAGCTGCGCGCGCTGGCCGACCGGGCGATCAAACTGGTCAAGGCGATGGCCGGCGCGCCGGCCTGACAAGCAAACTCCCCTCCCGTGCGGAGCGGGAGGGGAGAGCGTTCGCCCCGGACTGCTGGAGGGGGCGAAGGGGGGCCCGTCGATCAGCGCTCGAGGTCGGTGTCGTTCGCTTCCCGCCACTGGCGCGCGGTCCGGCAGACGCGGCGGATGATACGCGATTCGCTGGGCCTTTCGTTGACGCAGATCCGGCGCTGGTCGTCATCGGCATCGCGAGCGCGCGTCTGCGCCGCCTGCTCGGCCTGGGCGTTGGAATTGCCGCCTTCGGAGGCGGCGGCGGGAACAGCCGAGGCGCACAAAGCGGCGGCGGCGGCGGAAATCAAGAATCTGCGCATGGGGACATTCCTCTACTCGCGTTGAACTTCACGCGGTCTCGCCCCCTTCACGGCCGCGCAGTCACCGTCTTACACCGCTAAGACAGCCAGTCCATTGACCGACCTTGCTAAATTTGTAGCACCCCGCCTTATCGTTGATTTCGCTTGGTTCTCAGCGTCGGATCGGCGGTGGCTGGGTCGTCGGGCCAGGGGTGTTTGGGATAGCGGCCGCGCATTTCCCGGGCGACGTCCGCCCAGCTGCCTTTCCAGAAGCCGGGCAGATCGCGGGTCGTCTGGATCGGCCGGCCGGCGGGCGAGGTCAGGCTCAGCACCAGCGGCACCCTGCCTCCGGCCAGCGCCGGATGGTCGGTAAGCCCGAACAGGGTCTGGACCCGCGCGGTGACAGCGGGTCCGCCCTCGGCCTGATAGTCGATCTCATGGCGGCTGCCGGCGGGCGTCTCGAAATGGCTCGGCGCCAGCCGGTCGACCGCCTTGCGTCCCGCCCAGCCGAGCATCGCGTCGAGCGTGGCCGACAAGGCGCCCGCATCGACATCCCCAAGGCGGCGCTTGCCCGCCAGCAGCGGCGGCAGCCAATCGTCGAGCGCGGCCGCGAGCGCGTCGTCGGAAAAATTGGCGACGGCGGGATCGAAGGCGCGGGCGAAGGCTGCGCGGATCCGCAGCCCCTTCGCTCCCTCGCTCCACGGCAGCAAGCCGATGCCGTGCAGGCGCACGCCTTCGAGCAGCGCCGTCTCGACCGCGGCCGGATCGGCGCGGCTGTCCTGGCCGCCCGAAAGCCGGACGGCGCCCAAAGTGCGGCCGTGCGACGCCCGCACCGCGCCGGTCGCGGGATCGAAGGCGACCGTCGTGGCGGTTTCGATCGAGTCGGAGAACAGGCTCTCGACCATCTCCTGGCCGATCGGCGCGGCCGCGAGCATGCGCGCACCCGCGGCGGCACCGCCGACCTCGGCCACCGCCAGCCACGCCTCGCGCGCCAGCGGCGAGGCCGGATCGAGCCGAAAGCCGCGCCCGCCGACGCTGAGCCAGTCGGCGCCGGACGCATCGCGGCGTTTGGCGACGCGATCGGGGAAGGCCAATGCGACGCACCCGCCGACAATGGGTTCCTGCGAAAGCAGGAACCCAGCAGGACGGGCGGTCTGGGCTCCTGCTTTTGCAGGAACACGCGAGAGGCCGCGCCATCTCTTCGCCAATCCCCGTGCCGCCTCCGCGCGCTTGCCCTTTTCCCCGCGCCACCGCCTGAGGCGCAGTTCAAGGTCCGTGTCGCTCCCCCCAAGCCCGCGCTCCGACAGCAGCACCGCGACCTGTGCGGCGGTCTCGCCCCAGCCCCGCGCTTCCGCCTCGATCAGCATATGGGCGAGCCGCGGCGGCAGCGGCAGCGCGGCGACGGCGCGCCCATGCGGCGTCGGCCGGCCGCCCGCGTCGATCGCCCCCAATCCCAGCAGCCGGGCCCGCGCCTCGTCGATCGCGGCGGCCGGCGGCGGATCGAGCCAGCGCAAAGTCCCTGGGTCGGTGACGCCCCAGATCGCGCAGTCGAGCAGCAGATGCGAGAGATCGGCCTCGAGGATTTCGGGCGGGGCGAAGCGCGGCAGGCTCTGGGTCGCCGCTTCCTCCCAGAGCCGGTAGACGCGGCCGGGCGCCTGCCGCCCGGCGCGGCCCGCGCGCTGCGCCACCCCCGCCTGGCTCGCCCGCTCTGTGACCAGACGGGTCAGCCCCGCGGCGCGATCATAGCGCGGGCGCCGCGCCAGCCCCGAATCGACCACGATCCGAACGCCATCGAGGGTCAGGCTGGTCTCCGCGATCGAGGTGGCGAGGACGAGCTTGCGCCGGCCGGAGGGCGCGGGCGCGATGGCGGCGCGCTGCAGAGCGGGATCGAGGCTGCCGTGCAGGCGGTGCAGGTCGACGTCGGCGGGCAGGCCGCCGAGCCGTTCGGCGGTGCGCTCGATCTCGGCGACGCCGGGCAGGAAGGCGAGCAGGCCCCCGTCGCTCTCGCCGAGCGCCCGCCGGATCGCCCCGGCCATTTCGTCCTCGATCCTCCTCTCCGCGGCGCGGCCGAGATGGACCAGGTCGACAGGGTGCGCACGCCCTTCGCTCTCGATCAGCGGCGCGCCGCCCATCAACGCCGAGAATCGGCCGCCGTCGAGCGTCGCCGACATCGCCAGCAGCCTGAGCTCGGGCCGAAGCGCCGCCTGTGCGTCGAGCGCCAGCGCCAGGCCGAAATCGCTGTCCAGGCTGCGCTCGTGCACTTCGTCGAAGAGGACGGCGGAGACGCCGCCAAGCTCGGCGTCGGACTGGATGCGCTTTCGGAAAATGCCCTCGGTCAGCACCGTGATCCGCGTCACCGCCGACCTCTTGCTGTCGAGCCGCGTCGCATAGCCGATCGTCCCGCCGACCGGTTCGCCGGCGAGCTCCGCCATCCGCTCCGCCGCCGCCCGCGCGGCCAGGCGGCGCGGCGAGAGCAGGAGGATTTCGCCGGTGCACCAAGGCTCGCCAAGCAAGGCCGGCGCCACCGCGGTGGTCTTGCCCGCGCCCGGCGGTGCGACCAGCACCGCGTTCGGCCCCGCGCTCAAGGCGGCGAGCAGGTCCGGCAGCACGGCGTGGATGGGAAGCCCGGTCACCGGGGCCTCCTATCCGGCCCGGTTGCAATTGGCCAAGCACGGATCATAGTCGCGGCAAGGGGAATGCCGCCATGGTTCGAATTCTGCTGATGTTGCTGGCCCTGATGGCGGCGCCGACGCCGGCCCTGGCAGACATCACCGCCACCTACCACAATCAGGAGGTCGGCGGCTCATTTACGATCTGGGTCGCCGACAATGGCGATGCGCGCCTGCAATTCTCCCATCAGGAATGGTGGATGCAGATCGTCGGCGGCGAAGCCTATGCCGTCCATCCGCGCGCGGGCACGCCGCGGGTGAGCAGCTTCGCCAATCTGGAGCGACTGGTTACCGAACTCCGGCCGGGCGTCCCGCCGGCACCGGCACAGGAGCATTCCGGCTTGATGCGGCAAGGAGAACTAACGATCGCCGGCTATCGCGGCATCGCTTATTACCGGAACCTGCCGCCGCCGCCCGCCGGTTTTACTCCTCCTCCTGCACTGGTGGTCAGCCGGGACCCGGCTTTGGCTGCGCTGGGCCCTGTCCTGCTCCGGCGGATCGAGTTTGCAGCCGCAACCAACCGCCTCATGGGCTTGACGATCCCGCCGACTTTCGCCGGGATCCGAGCTTTGATCGGCGACGGAGCGGCGCTCTCGTTCATCGGCTTCGACCTGGTGTCGATCGATCGCAGCCCGATCGACCCGGCGCTGCTTCGGCTGCCCGCGCCGCCGGTGACGCTGGAGGAGTTGCGCGCCGGCGGGATGCCGAACATCAGCTAGCCGGGCGCGATCAATAGGCCCGCGCGACCGCGAATTCGACCGCTTCGACCAAAGCCGCCTTGGCCCGCCCGGCGGGGAAGGGCCCCAGCGCGTCGATTGCGCGCTGGCCGAACAGCCGCGCCCGCGCGATCGTGTCGTCGAGCGCGGAGGAATTGCGCAGCAGGCGGATCGCGCGGCCCAGATCCTCGTCGGCGGCGCGGCGGCCGGCCATGGCGTCGAGCCAGAACGTCCGGTCCTCGTCGTCGGCCCGGGCATAAGCGAGGATGACTGGCAAGGTGACCTTGCCGTCGCGGAAATCGTCGCCGACGCCCTTGCCCATGGTCGCCGCGTCGGAGCTGTAATCGATCGCGTCGTCGACCAGCTGGAAGGCGATGCCGAGGTTGCGGCCGTAGGCGTCGAGCGCCAGCTCCGCCTCCTCGCCGCGCTCGGCGACCACCGCCGCGATCCGGCAGGCGGCGGCGAACAGGGCCGCGGTCTTGGCCGAGATGATCTGCAGATACTGGTCCTCGCTGGTCTCGACCCGGCGCTGGGCGGTGAGCTGGTCGACCTCTCCCTCGGCGATCACGCTCGACGCGCGCGACAATATCTTGAGCACCTTGAGGCTGCCGTCCTCGACCATCAGCTCGAAGCTGCGCGAGAACAGGAAGTCGCCGACCAAGACGCTCGCCGGATTGCCCCAGATGGTGTTGGCGGTGCGCTTCCCGCGCCTCAACGCCGAGCCGTCGACGACGTCGTCGTGGAGCAGGGTGGCGGTGTGGATGAACTCGACCGCGGCCGAGAGCTTGTGGTGCCTGGTCCCCGAATAATCGAGCAAGGCGGCCGAGGCGAGCGTCAGCATCGGCCGCATGCGCTTGCCGCCGCCCGCGATCAGGTGCCCGGCGAGCTCCGGGATCAGCGCGATGTCGCTCTGCATCCGCTCGAGGATCACCGCGTTGACGTGATTGAGGTCGGACGCGACCAGCTGCACCATCGGCTCGAGCGAGGGCGCGCGGTTGGGCACCAGCGGATGGACGGTGGCGGTCATTTCGTGGGCGATGTGCGCCGGGCGCGGGGCAAAGGCAAGAGCCTCACCCGGCCAGCGGCAGCTTGAGCCGCGCCAGCAGGCCGCCCAGGTCCTCGCCCTCTTCGAGCACGATCGAGCCGCCGTAGATCTGGGCGACGTCGCGGACGATGGCGAGGCCAAGGCCGGTGCCGGGCTTGCCGGTGTCGAGCCTGGCGCCGCGGTCGAAGATCGAGGCGCGCTCCTCCTCGGGGATGCCGCGGCCATCATCCTCGACCTCGATCTCGACGCAATCGGGCTTGACGTACACGGTGACGAAGACGCGGCCGCCGCCATATTTGGCGGCATTCTCGATGAGGTTGCCGAGCATCTCGTCGAGGTCCTGCCGTTCGACCCGGACCGCCGCCTTGCGGTCGCCGGCGGCATCGACCGTGACATTCTCGTAGAGGCGCGAGACGGCGCGCTCGACCGCCTCCAGCGAGGGCCAGACCGGAGCGCGCGCGTGCGCCGAGGAGCGGCGGCCGAGGGCGCGGGCGCGGGCGAGGTGATGATCGACCTGGCGGCGCATCGTCGTCGCCTCGCGGATCACCGTGGGCCCCAGATCGTCGGCCTTGGCGGTGGCGGCGTTGGTGATCACGGTGAGCGGCGTCTTGAGCGCGTGGGCGAGGTTGCCGGCATGGCGCCGCGCCTCCTCCGCCTGGACCTCATTATGCTCGAGCAAGGCGTTCAATTCCTCGACCAGCGGCTCGATCTCGCGGGGCAGCTTCTCGTCGATCCGCGAGGTGCGGCCCGAGCGGATCGCGGCGATCGCGCGGCGCACGCGCCTCAGGGGCCACAGGCCGTAGACCGCCTGCAGCACGGCGAGGATGATGAGCCCCAGGGCCAATATGCCGAAGGAGCGAACCACCGTGCGGCGGAGCACGCCGACCTGCTCGTCGAGCTCGTCGCGCCGCTGGGCGATCTGGAAGCGCCAGCGCACCGTCGAATTGGGCAGCCGCACGTCCCGCTCGGCGATCCGCAGCTGCTCGGCCGGGTTGGAGAATTCGTCGGCGTTGTAATAATGGACGTCGCTGTCGGCATGACCCCAGTCGACGTTCAGACGCCGGTCCAACCACAGGGAGCGCGACGGGAACGGCTCCGAACCCTGGCCCGAAATCTGGTAATAGAGACCCGAATAGGGCTCGAGGAATCGCTGGTCGGCGAGCTCGCGGTTGAACAGCACCTCGCCGTCGGGGCCGATTTCGGCCGACGCGATCATCGCGGTCAGCACGTAATTGAGCTGGGAATCGAAATTGCTGGTGATCGCCGAGGTCAGGAAGCGGTCGAGCGCATAGCCGCCGCCGCCGAGCAGCAGCGCGATCCAGATCGCCGAAATGCCGATCATGCGCCGGGTCAGCGAGCCGCTGCGGCGCTTGCCGGCGCCGCGGCGGCCGATGCGCGGGAATTTCAGCTTGGGCAACTTCATTTCGCTGCGTCACTCCCGCGAAGGCGGGAGTCCGGACGGACGTGGATCGAGGATCGAATGCCGCCTGGATTCCCGCTTTCGCGGGAATGACGGAGAATGGCTGAACGCCGCCTGATGGGTCCCGTTCAGGCCTTCGGCTCTTCGAGGCTGTAGCCCAGGCCGCGGATGGTGGTGATGACGTCGGCGCCGAGCTTCTTGCGGATGCGGGTGACGAAAACCTCGATCGTATTGGAGTCGCGGTCGAAATCCTGGTCGTAAATATGCTCGATCAGCTCGGTACGGCTGACCACCTTGCCCTTGTGGTGCATCAAGTAGGAGAGCAATTTATATTCCTGCGCGGTCAATTTGACCGGCTCGCCGTCGAGCGTGACCTTGCCCGATCGCGTGTCGAGGCGGACATCGCCGGCGATGAGCTCGGAGGAGGCATTGCCCGAGGCACGGCGGATCAGGGCGCGCAGGCGGGCGATCAGCTCCTCGGTCTGGAAGGGCTTGGCCAGATAGTCGTCGGCGCCGGCGTCGAGCCCCGCCACCTTGTCCGACCAGCTGTCGCGCGCGGTGAGAACGAGAACGGGGACCTTGATCCCCTCCTTGCGCCAGCGGTCGAGCACGGTCAGCCCGTCCACCTCGGGCAGGCCGAGATCGAGGATGATCGCGTCATAGGTTTCGGTCGAGCCGAGGTAATGGCCGTCCTCGCCGTCGGTGGCGAGGTCGATCGCATAGCCGGCGCCTTCGAGCGTCGCCCGCAGCTGCCGGCCGAGATTGGGTTCGTCCTCTACGATCAGGACCCGCATTCTTGCTTCCCTTCTTGGCTTCTTGCGGAAAGGAATAGCAGGGGCGATCCGCCAACGCCACGCCTGTCGGAAAGACCCTGGGGTCTCAGCGGCCGGTGCGGCCGACCACGCGCCCGGTGCGCGCGTCGACGTCGATCCAGATCACATCGGCCCCGCGCATGAACTTCAGCCGGTAGACCATTCCGTCCAGGACCTCGACGCCGATATATTGGGCGCCGGGGACGCGGATGCGGGCGCGGATCTCGGTGAGCGAGAGCACCCGGCCCTGCTGCATCGCCCGATAGGCGCCGGCCTGCTCGCGGTCGCGCTGCAGCCCGGACGCCTGGACGGGCGTCGGGCCCGCGGCGAGAGCGGCGGCGAGAAGCAGGAAAAAAAGACGCATCAACTGAAAACTCGGCTAAATTCGGAGGCTTGGCAAGCCTTATGGCCGAGCCGCATTGAATAGCCCGTGAACGCGACTGTAGGCGTTGCTTAACGTTTCGCCGCCGCTTCCTCGTCGCTGATGCCGAGCCCCTCCTTGATCACCAGCATCGCCTCGCCTCATGCCAGGATCATGTCCTCACGCTGGGGGGCGTCTGGCCGGCAGCAGCTTCGGGTTGCGCAGCAAGGCGGCCGAGATCAGGGCGATGACCAGCCCGACCGGGAAGATTTCCAGGAATGTGAACGGGACGCGGATCAACGGATTGGCATAGCCCGCGCGCATCCACTCCATCCCGGCCAGCTCGCGCGCGATCTCGGCCGGCGGCTTGCCGTCGGCGCGGCCCTGGATGGCGAGGTGGGCCAGATATTCGTCCATGAAGCGATAGCCGGTCGAGGCCAAATAGACCTCCCAGACGATGATGTAGACGGCGGCGGCGGCCAGGGCGATGGCGAGCCCCATCTTCAGCGCCGGCACGAACCGGATCACCCCGCCATGGTCGACGTCGCGATAGCGCTTCACCCCGACGAAGATCAGGGTCAGCGCCAGCACCATGACGAGATAGCCGAGGTAGACCGAGCCGAGCACGTGGTTCTGCCCCATCGTCATCACCGCGGCGAGCGCGGTCGCCACGATCACGAACCCGACGAGCATCCCGTAGGTCAAGGCGTAGCGCAGCATCGTCATTCTCCCCCGAAAAGTGGATCGCCCGGCATAGACCGCGCGGCGCCGCCCCGGCTATCGCCCGAACGGGTGATTCGGGCGACATCACCCGTCGGGGCCAAATCGCGCTTCAGGGGATCAGCGCCAGCCAGCGCGCTTTCTCCACCGCCTGGATGCGCCGCTGCACTTCGAGCTTCTCATAGACGCGCGCGACATGGGTCTTCACCGTATTGGGCGAGATGCCGAGCGCGCGCGCCATCTCCTTGTTCGACTGGCCGGCGGCGAGCAGCTCCAATATCTCGCACTCCCTTGGCGTGAGGCCGAGCGAGCGGATCGCCTCCCGGTTGCGCTCGAAGCCGGCGGGGGTCGGGCGCGGGGTGAGCCTGATCCCCGCCCAGATGCCGAGCGCGACGAAGCCGGAGGCGATCATCGCGATGTAGATTTCGGTCGAGAAGGCCCGCATCGCATAGCGATATTCCAGCCAGGCAAGCAAAGCCGCCCCCAGCCCGAGCGCCAGCGCATAGAGAATGACCGGTCTCGCCATTCTTCATCGCTGCCAGAAAAGCCGGCGCGCCGCCAGCGCGGGCGCCGTCAGGAGGCGAGCATTGCCTCCGCCTTTGCGAGGGCCGCGGGATCGTCGACGTCGAGCCAGGAGAGACCGGTCACGTCTAGTACCTGCGCCTTCTCCTGCTCCGCCAGGCGCTGCACGCCTTCGGAGAGGCTGCCGCCGCCCGCCCCGATCGCCTCGGCCAAAGCCGGGGTGGCGCGGAACAGGCCGGTGTCGACGGCATCGAAGCGCGCCAGCGTCTTGCCGATCCTGACGATCGCGCCGCCGGCGCCGGTTTCGACCTTGGTCGCATCGTCCATGTCGAGGCGCGGGTTGGCAAGGTCCCGGTCGACCGCCAGGACGAGCGGCGCGGCCGGCGCGGCGATCAGGGCGCGGACGATGGCGGGGTCGAACAGATGGTCCGCCATGGTCAGCAGATAGTCGCCCCGGATCCGCGCGGCGCCGGCGACGACCGAATGGCCGTTGGGCAGATCCCAGTCGGCGACGCGGACGGTGTCGATGGAAAGGCCGTCCAGCGTGGCGAGGAAGGCCTCGACGCGCGCCGCCTCATGGCCGGTGACGACAGTGAAGCCGGTCGCCCCGCCCGCCGCCGCCGCGCGGATTACGCGCTCGATCAGCGGCACGCCGGCGACGGGCGTCAGCGGCTTGGAGGGAGAGATATCGCGCAGCCGGCTGCCATGGCCGGCGGCGATGATCAGGCAGTGCATTGGGATGCTCCCCCGTCCAGTACGAAGTGTCCGTCATTCCAGCGCACGCTGGAATCTCACTTCCTGCGGGCGCGGGACACAAAAGAGATTCCAGCTTTCGCTGGAATGACGATTGGGGACTATTCCGCCGCCAGGGCGTCGCCGGCGATGAACTCCTCGGTCAGCTGGGCGGCGATATCGTCGCTGAACTGCTGCGGCGGATGCTTGCAGAAGAAGGCGCTGGGGCCGATCAGCACGCCGCCCAGCCCACGGTCCAGCGCCACCTTGCAGCAGCGGATGGCATCGACCACGACCGCGGCGCTGTTCGGGCTGTCCTCGACCGACAGGCGCATCTCGAGGTTCATCGGCACGTCGCCGAACAAGGCGCCTTCCATCCTCAGGAAGCACAATTCGTTGTCGTTGAGCCAGGGGATATAGTCCGACGGGCCGATGTGGATGTCGTCGGCGCCGAGCGGATCGGCGAGGGTGGATTGCACCGCGTCGGTCTTCGATTCCTTCTTCGAGGCGAGCCGGCCCCGGTCGAGCATGTTCAGGAAATCGGTATTGCCGCCGGTGTTGAGCTGGTAGGTGCGCGCATAGCTGACGCCGCGGGCGCGGAACAGGCTGGAGAGGACTCGGTGGACGATGGTCGCGCCGAGCTGCGCCTTGATGTCGTCGCCGACGATCGGCAGGTTCTTCTCGCGGAAACGGCGCTCCCATTCGGGTCTGCTGGCGATGAACACCGGTATGCAGTTCACCACCGCGACGCCCGCCTTGAGCGCGCATTCCATGTAGAATTCGACCGCCTGCTGCGAGCCAACGGGGAGGAAGTTGACCAGCACCTCGGCGCCCGTCTCCCTGAGCATCGCGACGACCTCGTCCTCGCTCGCGTCGGGCAGATCGGCGCGCTCGAAGCCGCGATCGCCATGGTCCTCCATATGGTCGGCCATGCCGTCCAGCACCCGGCCCATGCGGACCGGGACGCCGGTGACCGGAATCTCCTTCTGGAATACGGTCGTGCAATTGGGCGCGGCGAAGATCGCCTCGCCGAGATCCTTGCCGACCTTGCGCGCGTCGGTGTCGAGCGCGAGCACGAAATCGATATCGGACAGCCGGTAGCCGCCGATCCTCTCGTGCATCAGGCCCTCAGCGGACCTGCCGCCTACGTAGAAGTAACGGCCCTGAACCAACGAGCTCGCGCAATTGCCGACCCCGATCAGCGCCACCTTGATTCTATTCATGCGTCTCCGGTTTTCTCTGGTCGGGCTGGCGCCCGAGAACATGTCATACGCTCGTCACAATCCGCGAGGCAAGTCAAGCGCCTATGCCGCCCGATGCGAGGCGCGCCGCAGCGGAAACGAGGTGGCCAGAACATAGAGGATCCAGACGGTCCCGACGCCCGCATAGATGGACAAAGCGGTCCGCTCCAGGCCGGTGAGGATCAGCACCATGAACAGGAAGGCGAAGCAGTCGCGGCCCGTCAGCGTCTGCACGGCCCAGTAGATCAGGTCGACGGGGCCCCGGATGCGCCTGCCAGTGCGCTTGAGCAGATCGAAGCCGATCGGCCCGCCGCGGGCGCGCGTGCGCCAGGCGATCAGCATTCCGCCGAAGATCGAGAGCGTCACCGCCCAGGCGCCGATCCAGCCGATCGCATCATGGTCGCGCAGCGCCAGATTGACCGTCAGCGCGGCCACGAAAAGCAGGTTGGTGGCGATGTCGATCACCGAATCCATCGTCGCGCCGGCTGCCGAGGTGCGCATGGTCGCGCGCGCGATCTCGCCGTCGACGCCGTCGAGGATCGAGGCAGCGTGGAACAGGATGCCGCCGAGGATCAGCCCGGTCTGCCCGCCGCCGAGCAGCAGCACGACCATCGGCACGGCGAGCAAAGCATTGAAGATGGTGACATGGACCGGCCGGATGCCTCGGATCGCGAGCACGAGCCAGGTGACGCGCTGGGAGATCGGGCGATTGAGCCAGCGCGAGACCAGGCCGTCGCTCGGCTTGCCGGTGGCGCGCACCACCTCCCAGGCGGTGGGCAGGGCCGGCGCCGGCCCCTCGCCGCGCCCGACCGCGACGCTCGCCGGGCCGCGCAGGCGCTCGATATCGGCGAGCGTCTCGCGCGCCAGCGGGGCGCCGTCGCCGATCGCCAGGCGGACCTCGCTTGCACCTGCGTCGGCGAGCGCCTTCACCGCGCGGGCAGCCGCGGCGACGCCGGCGATCCGCCGGTCGGCATCGGCCGCCGAAGCGAAAGCGGCCACGGCCGGCCCGGATTTTTCGCTTCCCAACATGCGGGTCCTTACGCAAGGAGCGTCACAAATCTTGTCATTCTTCAGAAAGGAGGCCGGATCATGGCAACGGCGAACGCCGCCGACATTCGGCCCCAGACCCGCCCGCGCGAGCTTGAGGACCCGCTCAACCATTTCCTCTATCATCCGCTGGCGGCACGGCTCGCGCGGCTGCTGAGACCGACCGGCATCTCTCCCAACATGGTGTCGGTGATCGGCCTCGTGGCGCTGATCGCCGCGGCGCTCGCCTTCAGCCTCATCGCCTGGCCGGGCAACGCCTTGGCCGGCCTCGCCTTCATGCTCGCCTGGCACGTCGTCGACGGCGCCGACGGCGACCTCGCCCGGATGACCGGCCGTGCGTCCGCGACCGGCGAGCTGGTCGACGGGGTCTGCGATTATGCCGGCAACGTCATCCTCTATTTCGCCCTCACCTTCATGCTCGACGACTGGATCGGCGTCTGGGCCTACGTTCTGGCCATCCTCGCGGGGGCCAGCCATGTCGTCCAGACCAATCATGCCGAGACCCAGAGGCGGCTCTATCTGTGGCGGGCCTACGGCGTGCCCTGGCTCAGGAACGCCGCCGCGTCGGGCGACGCGGTGTTCCGCAGGGAGAATTGGTTCACCCGCTATTTTGGCTTCTGGGCGGTCGGCTATGTCTGGCTGTCCAACCGCATGACTCCGAGCGCCAACCCGATCGACGCCGCCTTGGCCGGGGCGGAGGGGGCTCCGCAGGAGACCGAGCGCATCCGCCAGCTCGTCCGCCGCGCCTTCGGCCCCGGCCTCTTCCTGCCCAAGGCGCTCGGCGCCAATCCCAAGACTTTCCTGATTGCCGGCAGCATACTGCTCGGCAGCCCGCTTTACTATTTCCTGGCGATGATCCTCGGGGTGAACCTCATCCTGCTCGCCTCGATCGTCCACCACCGCAGGGTCGCCGCGCGGCTCGCCGCCGCGCTCGGCCAGGGTCAGTCGTCCTCGTCCTCATAGCCGACGAGGTTCAGCTCGCGCGCCTTGATCTGGCGGGTCATGCACCAATGCTTGAGCGCGTCCTCCCGGCCGTGGGTGATCCAGACCTCGCGGGGGCTGAGCTCCTGGATGGTCCGGGTCAGTTCGTCCCAATCGGCATGGTCGGAGACTATCAAGGGCATTTCAATGAGGCGCTGGCGGGCGCGCTGGCGGATCCGCATCCAGCCGGACGCCATGGCGGTGATCGGATCGGGCAGCCGGCGCGACCAGCGGTCGTTGAGCGCGCCCGGCGGGGCGATCACGATATGGCCCTTGAGCTCGTCCTTCGGGACCCCGGTCGCCGGGCGCAGCTCGCCGAGCGGCACGCCGAATCCCGCATAGAGGTCGCAAAGCCGCTGCAGCGCGCCGTGAATGTAGATCGGCTCGTGATGGCCCCTGCCCCTCAATTCCATGATCAGCCTTTGCGCCTTGCCGAGCGCATAGGCGCCGACCAGGATGCAGCGCTCGGGATTGTCGTGCAGGCGCACGAGCAGCCGGTCGACCTCGCCCGCGGTCGCCGGATGGCGAAAGACGGGGAGGCCGAAGGTCGCCTCGGTGACGAAGACGTCACAGGGGATCGGCTCGAACGGCGCGCAGGTCGGATCCGGGCGGCGCTTGTAATCGCCCGAGACGACGACCTTCTCGCCCTGGTGCTCGAGCACGATCTGGGCCGAGCCGAGCACATGGCCGGCGGGGACGAAGGTCACCTCGACTTCGCCCAGTCGGATCGATTCGCCATAAGCGACCGGGTTGCCCGCCTGGGGCCCGTAGCGGCAGTCCATGATCGCCAGCGTCTCGGGCGTCGCCCAGACGGCTTCGTGGCCGCCGCGGGCATGATCGGCATGGCCGTGGGTGACGAGCGCCCTGGGCTTGGGCTGCGAGGGATCGATCCAGGCATCGGCCGGGGCGACGTAAATGCCTTCGGGGAAAGGCTTCACCCAGGAACCGAGACGCGCCATGCTCGCTATATGGGGCGCGAGCGGCAACCGGCCAAGCTCATGGGAGTGAAGTGATGGATGCGAGCGGATTATTCTGGGTCCTGATCAAATTCGGAGGGCCCGTGCTGTTGCTGGCCGTGCTTGGCTGGGCGATCTGGCGGAACAAGAAGTCCCGCATTCCCGAGGAAGTGACCGAGGCGGGCACGCGCCGGGTCTATCGCGAGGAGGAACAGGCGCGGCGCGAAGGCAGGGACGGCGACGAAAACGCCTGATCGGGTCTATGGGGGCAAGATGACGGCTCCCTTGCCCCCGCTTATCGCCGACTGGTTCGCCGCCAAAAGCTGGGCGCCCAGGCGGCACCAGCTCGAAATGCTGGCGGCGGCGCGGGCCGGACGGAGCGCGCTGCTGGTGGCGCCGACCGGAGCAGGCAAGACGCTGGCCGGCTTCCTGCCGACGCTTGCGGAGCTGGTCGAAGCGCCGTCGGAAGGCCTGCACACGCTCTATATCGCGCCGCTGAAGGCGCTCGCGGTCGACGTGCAGCGCAATTTGCTGACTCCGGTCGCGGAGATGGACCTGCCGATCCGGATCGAGACCAGGACCGGCGACACCCCTTCGGATCGCAAGGCCCGCCAGCGCGTGCGGCCGCCGCACATCTTGCTGACCACGCCCGAATCGCTCAGCCTGCTCCTCTCCCACGAGGACAGCCTGCTGCTGTTCCAGGGCCTCAGGACCGTCGTCGTCGACGAGATCCACGCCTTCGCCACGGGCAAGCGCGGCGACCTGCTGGCGCTGTCGCTGGCCCGGCTGCAGGCGCTCGCGCCGGCTCTGCGCCGGGTCGGCCTCTCCGCCACGGTCGCCGACCCCGAAGCCTATCAGGGCTGGCTCGCGCCCCATGGCGATGTCGATATGGTGGACATCGTCCAGGGCGATCCGGGCGCCGAGGCCGAAATCTCGATCATGCTGCCCGAGGACGAGAAAATTCCCTGGTCCGGCCATTCGGGGCGCTGGGCGGCGGCGAACGTGATGCGGGAGATCGAGCGGCACAAGACCACGCTCGTCTTCTGCAACACGCGCAGCCTCGCCGAGCTGATCTTCCAGGACCTGTGGGCGGTCAACGACCAGAATCTCCCGATCGGCATCCATCACGGCTCGCTCTCGATCGAGGCGCGGCGCAAGGTCGAGGCGGCGGTCGCGTCGGGAAGGCTGCGCGGCCTGGTCTGCACCGCAAGCCTCGACCTCGGCGTTGACTGGGGCGACGTCGACCTCGTCGTGCAGATGGGCGCGCCCAAGGGCTCGTCGCGGCTCCTTCAGCGGATCGGCCGCGCCAACCACCGGCTCGACGAGCCGAGCGAGGCGATCCTCGTGCCCGGCAACCGGTTCGAATATCTCGAGGCCCGAGCCGCTTTGGACGCGATCGGCGAGGGCGAGCTCGATCCGGAGGTCTTCCGCCCCGGCGCACTCGACGTGCTCGCCCAGCATCTCATGGCCGCCGCCTGCGCCGCCCCTTTCCAGGAGGAGGCGATGCTGGGGGAGGTGCGCGGCGCCGCGCCTTATGCCGCCTTGTCGGAAGACCTCTTCCGGCAGGTCCTCTCCTTCATCGAGAGCGGCGGCTATTCGCTGCGCGCCTACGACAAGTTCAAGCGGCTGACCCGCGCTGCCGACGGCATTTGGCGGGTCTCGCACCCCCGCTTCGTCCAGCAGCACCGGATGAACGCCGGCATCATCGTCGACGTGCCGCTCTACGACGTCCGTTTCCGGGGCGGGCGCAAATTGGGCACGGTCGAGGACAATTTCGCGGCGACCCTCTCACCCGGCGACACCTTCTTCTTCGCCGGCCTGGTGCTCGAGGTCGAGAAGATCGACGGCATGGACCTGATCGTCCGCGCCTCGTCCAAATCCGCCCGCATCCCAACCTATCTCGGCGCGCGCATGGCGATGTCGACCAACCTCGCCGAGCGCGTCCGCCACTTCCTTCACGACCGCGACCAATGGCCGCACTTCCCCGACGACGTGCGAGACTGGCTGGGCGTGCAGGACTATCGCTCGAAGCTGCCCGCGCCGGATGAGCTCCTCGTCGAGACCTTCCCGCACGAGCATCGCCATTATATGGTCGCCTACAGCTTCGAGGGCTGGAACGCGCACCAGTCGCTGGGCATGCTGATCACCCGGCGGATGGAGAGCGCGGGCCTCAGGCCGCTGGGCTTCGTCTCCAACGACTATGCGCTCGCCGTCTACGGGCTCGATCCGATCACCGATCCGGCTTCGCTCTTCTCAGCCGACATCCTCGAGGACGAGTTCGTCGACTGGGTGCAGGGGTCGAGCCTGCTGAAGCGCGCCTTCCGCGAGGTGGCGGTGATCGGCGGCCTGGTCGATCGCCACCATCCGGGCAAACGCAAGTCCGGGCGGCAGGTCAGCTTCTCGACCGACCTCATCTATGACGTGCTGCGCCGCTTCGAGCCCGACCACCTGCTCCTGAAGGCCGCCTGGGCGGACGCCCGCGCCCGCATGACCGACGTCGGCCGCCTCGCCAGCCTGCTCGACCGCGCCGCGGGGACGATGGTCCATGTCGCGCTCGACCGCGTCTCGCCGATGGCGGTGCCGGTGCTGGTCATCATCGGCCGCGAGCGCACCGCCACCGGCACGGTCGACGACAGCCTGCTGATCGAAGCGGAAAGCCTCGCCGAAATCGCGATGCGGGTGGACTGAGCGCCGAGCGGGTGCGAACGCTTAGACGAAGATGGCGGGATGCGCGGTCAGATCGGCGAGCGAGGAGCCGCCGATCGCGATGACATAATCCTGGCCCGATTGATAACCCGCGACGCCATTGCCGTCGACGATCAGGAAGATTGTGCCGGCAAGGTCGCCGCTGTTCGGTGCGAACCAGCGGGCCTGGTTGGCGCCGAGGCCGGACAGCGCGGCGGCGAGATCGCTGTCGAAGCTGGCCTCCGAGAGCGCGCCGCCGTCGATCGCGTCGCCGAAGCTCGGCGTTTTTCCGCGAAGGTCGATACGGTCGGAGGCGGCATCGAAATCGGCGATGACGTCGTAATTCGCGCCGGTCGAATCGCCCGCGGCATAATAAGAGAAGATGTCGCCGCCGGCGCCGCCCGACAGCACGTCGGCGCCGCCCAGGCCGCTGATCAGATCGCTGCCGCCGCCGCCGAAGATGAAATCGCCGCCGCCGCTGCCATTGACGAAGAAGCGCCCGTCGGCCTCGGCGCTGCCGTCGAACATCAGGCTGTCGGCCGCCTGACCATGGACCAGCAGCCACTGGCCGGGTTTGACGAAATCGTCGTCGACGGCGAGGACATAATCGTGGCCGGACGCGAGCTCGATCTGGCCGATGTCCACGCGGAGCGCCGACAAGGTGAAGCCCGCCGAAAAGTCTCCCGACAGCAACAAGGTCTCGATGCGCGGATGGAAGGGGGACGAGGATTCGCTGGGGAGTCCGGCCGCGCCCTCGCCGAGCTCGGACGGCGAGACGGCGGCCACGCCGGCGAACTCGCTGTCGTCGAAGCTATATTCAGGGAAAAGCGGACGCTCGTTGAGCATCTGGAAGGTGTCGACCCAGCCGGCGCGGGTGTCGTCCGGCCGTTTCTCGGTCTCGACCTCCGAATCGGTGATCAGCTTCTGCGTCGCCAGGAAGGGTGCCGACGTCGTCCCGACCCGCAACATGTATAGCCGGGCATCGTCGGCGGTCGCCCCCAGCTGGGGATCGCCCGGGTCGGACGCGGGGACGGCCGTCCGCTGCACGATCTCAGTCACCGTGGCAGGCGCCAGGCTCGCGAGATCGAGCGGCGCCGGCGTCTCGGCGACGGCGGGCCTCTGCGTGCCGCGGGTGGACGACTCGCTGCGGTCGGAAATGCGGAAGACCTGCTGCAGGAATCCGCTCATATCGCCAATGCGCGCGCCGAAATCGGAATTCGCGATCGCCTCGCGAACCTGATCGATCGTTATATCGGCATTCTTGCCGAACAGCCTCAGCCAGAAAGGTCGCGCCACTCGAATCCGCCCTCAAAAAACTCGTTTGTCGGCAGAGCGGTAACACAAGGCCCGGGGGCCGTCCACACCCCTATGATCGCGCGTAAGCCCTTGAGGCACCGCCCCTGTTTCTGCCATGGCCGGTCCATGGACGTGACCGTCGAGATCAATTGCGAAGCCTGCGGAAGCGCCAATTACAGCCTTCCGGCCGGCGCGACCGAGGAGGCGGCGATCCTGTGCAACGATTGCGGCGCCGACCAGGGCTCGCTCGCCGAGCTCAAGGCGGCGATGGCCCAGCGCGTGCTCGACCAGTCTGCGGAAGCCCTTCGCGGCAAGCTGGCGACCCTGCGCGGGACGGACACGGCAGCCTGATCCATTGACGCAAGGCGCCGGGCGGCGCCAGAAGAGCCGCATGCGCATCCTTCTCCTCCCCGCTCTGGCGCTCCTGCTCGCCATCCCAGCTTCGGCCCAGCAGCCCCGGGTCGGCGCCCAGGACCGAAGGGCGCATCAGCGCATGCTGGTGCTCGACACCCATCTCGACATCCCCTCCCGCTTCGACGACGGCCGCTGGGATTTCTCGCGGGCCCATCGCTACGAGGAAGACGGCAGCCAGGTCGATCTGCCCCGGATGGCGGCGGGCGGTCTCGATGGCGGCTTCTTCGTCATCTACGCGCGACAGGGCGAATTGACGCCCGCGGGCTATGCCGGGGCGCGCGATGCAGCCTTGGTCCGCGCCGCCGCGATCCTGAGGGTGATCGGCGAGAATCGCGCGCGCATGGGGCTGGCGCTCACCGCCGACGACGCCGAGCGGCTGCATCGCGCCGGCCGGCGCATCGCCTTCCTCTCCATGGAGAATGGCTGGCCGCTCGGCGAGGATCTGACCCTGCTCACCACCTTCCACCGGCTCGGCCTGCGCATGGCCGGCCCGGTGCACAGCCGCACCAACCAGTTGGCCGATTCGGCGACCGGCGAGGCGCGCTGGAACGGGCTGAGCCCTTTGGGCCGGCAATGGGTCGCGGAGATGAACCGGCTCGGCATCGTCATCGACGCCAGCCACAGCTCGGACGCCACCTTCGACCAGATGCTCGAATTGAGCCGGGTCCCGATCGTGCTCTCCCATTCGGGCCCGAAGGCGATCTTCGACCATCGCCGCAATCTCGACGATGCGCGGATGCGGCGGCTGGCGGAGGCCGGCGGGGTGATGTTCATGAACTCGATCTACCTCGTCCAGCATGACAGCTCGCCCGAGCGCGACGCGATCAACGCCCGCCACGAACGCTGGGCCGAGCTCAACGCGGCGGAGCGGCGGCAATTGGTCGCGGACACCGCCGCCCTGAACGCGCTCAGGCCCTACACAACCGCCGATTTCGACCTCTACATGCGCGCCTTGCTGCACGCGATCCGGGTGATGGGGGTCGACCATGTCGGGCTCGGCGCCGATTGGGACGGCGGCGGCGGGGTGATCGGGATGGAGGATATCGGCGCGCTCCCCCGGATCACCGCCCGGCTGCGGCGCGAGGGCTATGGCGAGGCGGACATCGCCAAGATCATGGGCGGCAATCTGCTGCGCGTGCTGCGCCAGGTCCAGGCGGGCGCGGGACCCGCGCGCTAGGCCCCGGGGGCTTCCTTCGCTCCTCGCGCGCGTCTAGTTTGCCGGGCAGGTGGCGAATTCTGTCACGGAGTCAGGCTTAAAGTGGACCGGATCGCAAATCAGCCCGATCATGCGCGGCCGGCGCCGCTGCCGGGCCTGGCGGGCGGGCAGGATTGGGCGGCGACGTCGTTCGGCCCGGTCGAAAGCTGGCCGCAATCCCTGCGCACCGCCGCCTCGATGGTGCTGGGATCGGCGACGGCGATGTTCATCGGCTGGGGCCCCGACTTCCGGATGCTCTACAACGACGCTTATGCCGACCTGTTGGGCGACCGCGGGCCGGCGCAGGGCAAGCCCGGCCGCGAGATCTGGGCCGACGTCTGGGACCGGATCCAGCCCAATGCCGAGCGAGCGCTGGCCGGCGAGACTCTGTTCTTCGAAGCCGAGCCGCGCACGCTGAGGCGCGGCGGGCTCGAGGAGCGGGTCTGGCTGACCTTCGGCTACAATCCGATCCTTGGCGAAGGCGGCGCGCCGGTCGGCGTGTTCGGCACGGTGACAGCTATCGGCCGCGACGCCAGCGCCGAGGAGCGCATCCGCGAAAGCGAGGAGCGCTTCCGGCTGATCGCCGATTCGGCGCCGGTGCCGATGTGGGTGACCAGGCTCGACCGCAAGAGGAGCTTCGTCAATCGCGCCTATGTCGACTTCATGGGGGTGAGCTACGAGGACGCGGTCGATTACGACTGGCGGCACATCATCCATCCGGACGATCAGCCGGGCGTGCTTGCCGAATCGCTCGCCGGGGAGGCCTCGCTCCAGACCTTCGTGCTCGAGGCGCGGTTCCGGCGCGGCGACGGCGAATATCGCTGGCTGCGCTCGATCTCGCAGCCGCGCTGGGGGCCGAACGGCCAGCATGTCGGCTTCATCGGCGTTGCCCACGATATCACCGAGTGGAAGCTCGCCAACGAATTGCTCGAAGGCCGGGTCGAGGAGCGCACCGCCGATTTGCGCGCCGCCCTGGACCGGCTCCAGGCCGAAGTCGGCGAGCGCGAACGCGCCGAGGAGGCGTTGCGCCAGGCGCAGAAGATGGAAGCGGTCGGCCAGCTGACCGGCGGCATCGCCCACGATTTCAACAATCTTCTCACCCCCGTGATCGGCGGGCTCGAGATCATCAGCCGCTCGCTCGACGAGCCGCGCCTGAAGCGGATCGCGGAGGCGGCGCTCGAATCGGGGCGGCGCGGTGCCAAATTGACCTCGCAATTGCTCGCTTTCTCCCGAATCCAGCGCATCCGCATGGTGCCGGTCCGCGTCAACCGGGTGATCGAGACGATGAAGCTGATGCTCAAGCACAGCATCGGCAGCGCCATCACCATCCGCACCGAGCTCGACCCGGATGCGGACCGCGCCTTGTGCGACGAGAACCAGCTCGAGAATGCGATCCTAAACCTCGCCATCAATGCCCGCGACGCGATGCCCGACGGCGGCATTCTCACCATCTCCACGGGAATCATCAGCGAGCCGGACGGGCTCGACCTCGACGCTGGCGACTATGTCTGCGTCGCCGTCGCCGATTCGGGACAGGGCATGACCGCCGAGGTCGCGGCGCGCGCTACCGAGCCGTTCTTCTCGACCAAGCCGCTCGGCAAGGGTACCGGCCTTGGCCTCGCCCAGGTCTATGGCATCGTCCGCCAGGCGGGCGGGACGATGCGGATCGAAAGCCGCGAGGGCGAGGGCACGGTCGTGCGGCTGCTGTTGCCGCGCGCCCCGGCGGACGCCGAGGACGAAGCGCTCGGCGAAGGCCGGGAAGGCGCCATCGGCGTCACCGTAAGCGGCGGCGCGCGCATCTTCGTGGTCGACGACGACGAGGACGTGCGCGACTTCCTCGCCGACGCTTTGCTCGGCCTCGGCCACCGGGTCGAGACCCTGGCGGGCGGCGCGGAAACGCTGGCGGCGCTGGACAAAGGCGCGCCCGACCTCGTGCTGGTCGATTTCGCCATGCCCGGAATGAACGGCGCCGAGCTCGCCCGCGAGGTCCGCGCCCGCCTGCCGGACCTTCCGATCATCTTCGTCACCGGCTTCGCCGAGAGCGACCAGCTCGAGAACGCGCTTGGCCCGGACGTGCCGGTACTGCGCAAGCCGTTCGGGATCGACGATCTCGCGGCGATGTTGGCCAGCCAGCTGGCCCGGTCTTGAACCGCCGGATTCCCCTCCTAAATCGCTGCCGCCGGAAGGCCTGAGTTCGGCTTCCGGTCGGTATCAGCGGGTCGGCCCGTCACGGCGGCTCGTACATCGATGTTGCTCAAATGGAGGACATGCACATGCGTGGATATGATTTCTCGCCCTATCGCCGTTCGACCGTCGGCTTCGACCGGCTGTTCGATTTCCTGGAGAGCGCCAGCCGCGCCGAGCAGGACAATTATCCGCCCTTCGATATCGAGAAGCTTTCCGACGACAGCTATCGCATCACGCTCGCCGTCGCCGGCTTCCGGCGTGAGGAGATCGAGATCGTCGCCCACCAGAACATGCTGACGATCACCGGCAGCCGCGGCGAGGAAAGAGGCCGAGACGGCAGCTTCCTGCACATCGGCATCGCCAATCGCGCCTTCGAGCGCCGCTTCGAGCTCGCCGACTTCGTGTTCGTGACCGGCGCGGACCTGAAGGACGGCCTGCTCTCGATCGAGCTCGCCCGCGAAATCCCCGAGGCGATGAAGGCCCGCAGGATCGCCATCGGCGGCGAGGCACCGGCGACGATCGAGACCGGCGCTGCAGATTCGCACGCGAAGGCCGCGCAGACCGCGGACGCCTAAACCCCCGATGAACCGGCGCCGGATCCGTTCCGGCGCCGGAGCTTTCGTCGCGGGATTCGTTCGGTTGGTACGATAATGCTGGCGAGTTCACCCTTCGTTTAGGAATGCGGGACCAGGTTCGAAGCCAACCGAACGAAGGATGGAAAGCCCGTGAAAGTCTGGAACAAGCTGCAAAACCCCTTCGCCCTGGTCGTCCAGGGCTTCGTCGTGGGCGGGCTGCTCTTCTGGACCACGCAGGGCCAGGCCGGCCAGCCCGCGCCCACCGCGCCTGTCGCCGCTACGCGCTGAGCCGTCAGCTTCCCTTGCGGGCGATCTGAAGCTCGATCCGCTTCAATTCGCGGATCACGCGATTGGCCTCCAGCGCCGGCATCATCGCCAATTTGACCATCGTCGCCATCAGCAGCAGCACCGCGGCCGGCAGGCCCCAGCGCAACTGGCTGACCGGGTCACTCGCCTGGAAGAAACGAATCGCCATCAGCACGCCGGCGATGAAGGCCACCGCCTGAACCACCGCCAGGATGATGTTCACCCAGCCGGTGCGACCGCCGAACAGGCCGAACACCTGGGCGAAGAAACCAGGCTCCTCGCCGATCCGGCGCAATAGGTCGCGCTCCTCGTCGCCGAGCGCCTCGTCGATCATCGCATCGAGATCACGCATCATCTTCTCCTTCGAGCGCCGCGCGCAGCTTTCGCCGCGCATGCATCAGGCGGGTCTTGACCGTGCCCGCCGGAACGTCGAGCGCGACCGCCACTTCGGCGACGCTCATCTCCTCGAGGTGGAACAACGAGACCGTCGCCCGCTGCTCCGCCGGCAGCGACGCGATGGCGCGCCGCAACCGTTCGATATCGCCGCCGGCCGTTTCCCCTGGCGCCGCGGCCTCGGCCGGCTCGGCGGCCACGGCGGCGTCGAGGCGCCGCCGCCTGTGCGCCTGGCCGACCAGCTTCGCGCAGCGCCGCGAGACGATGCGATAGGCCCAGGCCGGGAAGGCCCTCGTGTCGGCGAGCCGCTTTAGGCCCGGCACGATCTCCGCCCAGCCGTCCTGGACTGCTTCGCGCGCCTCCTCGGTATTGCCGAGGAGCCTCCAGGCATGGGCGAGGAGCCTGCCGTGCCACCTCTCGACCAGCAGTCGGAAGGCCTTGCGGTCTCCGATCCGCGCCGAGGCGACGAGATACTCGTCGAGCGCGCGCCCTGCCGGTCCGTCCCTCGCCACGCGCCGCCCCTTTTCGGTCGTTCACCCTATAGGTGGCGCGGATGCGGCTTGTGGTTCAATGGCCTGTCTTGAATCTCGGCTTCGCCCCGGCCATAGCGGGGCATGGTTCGCTTTTCGTTCTGCGGTCATGAGTTGATGGCGCTCCCCCAGGGCGCCTTGTTCTGGCCCGCGCGCCGGGCGCTGCTGGTCGCCGATCTCCATCTCGAAAAGGCCAGCTGGTTCGCCGCGGGCGGGCAGATGCTGCCGCCCTATGATTCGCTGGCGACGCTCGCCGATCTGACCGCGATCGCCGCCGCAGCCGAGCCCGCGGAAATCTGGTGCCTGGGCGACAGCTTCCACGACCGCCACGGCTGCGACCGCCTTCCCGCCGAGGCCCGGGACCTGCTCATCTCGCTGACCGCCGCGACGCGCTGGACCTGGATCACCGGCAATCACGATCCGGGCTTTACCGACCCTTGCGGCGGCGAGATCGTCGGGGAAGCCGAGGTGGACGGCCTGCTGCTGCGCCACGAAGCCGACCCGGCCGAGACGCGGCCCGAGCTATCCGGCCATTTCCACCCCAAGCTCCGGATCAGCCATCGCGGCCGCCTGGTCTCGCGCCGCTGCTTCGTCGCGACGGAGACGAAGCTCATCCTCCCCGCCTTCGGATCGCTGACCGGAGGCCTCGACGCGCATCATCCAGAGATCGTCAAGGCCGTCGGCGAAGGCGCCCAAGCGCTGGTGCCGGTTCAGGACAGGCTGCTGAGATTCCCGGTCGCGGCCTGAAACCAACACCGTTCGCCCTGAGCCTGTCGAAGGGCTTTCCTTCTTCCTGAAAAGGAAGGGCAGGGCTTCGACAGGCTCAGCCCGAACGGCTGGGGTGACTCCCGATTCCCGCCTACCCCGCCCTAAACGTCATCGCGACGCCGTTCATGCAATAGCGCAGGCCCGTGGGGCGGGGGCCGTCGTTGAAGACGTGGCCGAGATGGCCGCCGCAGCGCGCGCAGAGCACTTCGGTGCGGCGCTCGAGCAGGCTGTTGTCGGCGCGGGTGACGATCGCCCCGGGCAGGGGCCGGTAGAAGCTCGGCCAGCCCGTGCCGCTGTCGAACTTGGTCGTCGAGGCGAACAGGCGGTTGCCGCAGACGGCGCAGGAGAAAGTGCCGCGGCGATGCTCGCGGTTGAGCGGGCTGGAGCCGGGACGCTCGGTCGATGCCTGGCGCAGCACCGCATATTGGCCGGGATTGAGCCGCCGGCGCCACTCGGCATCGGTCAGCCGATAGGGGAAGCGGCCGGGCTGGGCGTCGGCGCCGCGGCCCGGCATGGTCACCGCGACTCCGATGATCGCGGCGGCGCCGCCGCAGGCGAGAAAGGTGCGTCGGTCGATCGTCATGGCGCGGCTATCGCGCTTCCGACCTTAACCGCGCGCGAACGAGCCCGCGCACCGCATTGCCGATATAGAAGCCCAAAGCGAGGTCGGCTTCGACGAGCTCCCCCTCCTCGGCGCGGCCTTCCTCGATCAGGCGGCCGCGCAGGATGCCGGGGAGCAGGCCGCGGCAAAGCGGCGGCGTTACCAATTTGCCGCCGCGCTCGACGAACAGGCTGGTGAAGCTGCCCTCGGTCAGGAAGCCCTCGGGATCGCGGAACAGCGTCTCGAACGCGCCGGCCGCCGCGCGCGCCTCGTCATAGAAGGCGCGGTCGCTGGTCTTGTGGCGGAGGCGGAAATCGCCCGCCGGGACGGGCAAGGGCGCCAGCGCGACCTCGACGGGCTCCTCGGGAAGCGGCTCCAGCGGCCGCATCTCGATGGCCAGCGCGCCGGTCCGGCCGAGCATCATCCGGATCCGGCTCGGTCCGGCCCGGAAGGTCGCGGCCTGGAGCTCGTTGCGCGCCTCGTGCCGGTCGAACGGGAAATCGAGCGCGTCGGCGCTCGCCTTCATGCGGGCGAGGTGGCGATCGAGGTCGATGACGCCGTCCTGCGGATCGAAGCGCATCGTCTCGATCAGGTCGAACCGCCTTGCCGTCTCCACGAACGCCCCTTTCGCCAGACATTCGCGCCATTCCTCCTCAGGCACGCTGTCCGCCACGATCCCGGACCCGAGCCCCAGATGGGCGACGCGCGCGCCGTCCCGAAGAGTCAGAGTCCGGATGGCGACATTGAACGCGGCTTCCCCGTCCGGTGCAAGCCTTCCGATCATCCCGCAATAAGGGCCGCGCGGACTCGCCTCGAGCGCGTCGGTGATTTCCATCGCCCGGATCTTGGGCGCGCCGGTGATCGAACCGCAGGGATAGATTGCGCGTATCAGGTCGATCGCGCCGAGCCCCTCCTCCAGCCCGGCAGTGACGGTGGAGGTCAATTGCAGGATGGTCGGATAGGTCTCGACCGCGAACAATTCGGGCACCTCGACACTGCCTGGCTTCGCGACGCGCGACAGGTCGTTGCGCAGCAGATCGACGATCATCAGATTCTCGGCCCGCTGCTTGGGGTCGGCGGCGAAGGCCGCGGGATCCGCGTCGCGCGGGGCGGTGCCCTTCATCGGCCGAGTCGTGACGCGGCCGCCTTCGAGCGTGAAGAAGAGCTCCGGCGAGAGGCTCAGCAGCCAGTGCGTGCCAGTGAAGACGATGCCGCCATGGCCGGCGCGCGCCCGCGCCCGGAGCGCCGCATAGAGCGCGAGCGGATGGCCGGCGACCGGCACTTCGGCGGCAAAGGTCAGGTTGGCCTGATAAACGTCGCCGGCCAGGATATGCGCCTTCACCGCCGCCAGGGCCGACTGATATTCTGCCTGGCTGATCAGCGGCCTCGCCCGGCCCGCCCAGGCCCCGGCGGGATCGGGCAGGAGCGCCTCGGCGTCGACCTCTTCCTCGGCATCGAACAGGCCGAACCAGAGCAAAGCCGGCGCGTCCGGCGAGGGCGCGGCGCGCAGCGGCGCCAGCCTTGCCTCCAGCGCATGGCCTGCCTCATAGGCGAGGAAGCCCGCCGCCGATCGCCCGCGCAGCCGCTCCAGGCAGTCGCCCACCGCTTCCGGATCGCGCGTCTCGATCGTCTCGCGCAGGCCCGTGAACAGCCGCGCCTTGCCGCCTGGCCGGGCATCGTCGAGCAGCACGAAGGGGGCGCTCAGCCTTGCCATGCAGCCGCTCGGGGCCCATCTGCCCCGGAGTATTCGTTGGGACCAGGATTCACGGATCGCGCCCTGCCGGGTGCGAACCGAACCAGGTCCAGGAGAGAATCATTGGTCTGCAGCGTCTTCGACCTCTTCAAGATCGGGGTCGGTCCATCCTCGTCGCACACGATGGGACCGATGACGGCCGCCTGCCGCTTTGTCGAGAGGCTGCGCGGCGCCGGGCGCCTCGACGCCACGGCGCGGGTCGAGGCCGACCTCTACGGCTCGCTCGCTCTGACCGGCAAGGGCCACGCCACCGACCGCGCCGTCCTGCTCGGCCTCAGCGGAGAACGGCCCGACCGGATCGATCCCGACGCGGCCGACATCCTCGTGGCGCGGATCCGGGAAAGCGGGCGCCTCAATCTCGGCGCAGAGCGGGAGATCGCCTTCGACGAAGCTCGCGACCTGCATTTCCTCCAGCGCGAGCGGCTGCCCCACCACAGCAACGGCATGCGCTTCACCGCTTATGACGAAGCCGGCGCGACGCTCGACCGCGCCATTTCCTACTCGGTCGGCGGCGGCGCCGTGGTCGAGGAAGCGGACGTCGCGCGCAACGCCCCGCCCGAAGGCGCATGGGACGTGCCCTGGCGCTACAGCTCGGGCGACCAGTTGCTCGCCATCGCCGCGCGCGAATCCTTGAGCATCGCCGAGATCGCGCTGGCCAACGAACGCGCAGGCCTTCCCGACGACGAGATCCAGACCCGGCTCGACGCCATCACCGGTGCGATGTCCGCCTGCATCGACCGCGGCATGGCGGCGCACGGCATCCTGCCCGGCGGCCTCAACGTGAAGCGCCGCGCGCCCGCCTTGTACCGGCTGCTGACCGAGCGCGCCGAGCGGGCGCTGCAGGACCCGCTGACCGTGCTCGACTGGGTCAATCTCTGGGCGCTGGCGGTCAACGAGGAGAATGCGGCGGGCGGCAAGGTCGTCACCGCGCCGACCAACGGCGCCGCGGGCATCGTCCCGGCGGTACTGCGTTATTACGAACGCTTCACCCCGCATTCGAACCGCGAGGGCGTGCACGTCTTCCTGCTGACCGCCGCGGCGATCGGCTCGCTGTTCAAGGAGAATGCCTCGATTTCGGGCGCCGAGGTCGGCTGCCAGGGCGAGGTCGGCGTCGCCTGTTCGATGGCGGGGGCGGGGCTGACCGCGGCATTGGGCGGCACGCCGGCGCAGGTCGAAAATGCCGCCGAGATCGGCATGGAGCACAATCTCGGCCTCACCTGCGATCCGGTCGGCGGTCTCGTCCAGGTGCCCTGCATCGAGCGAAACGCCGTCGGCGCGATCAAGGCGATCGAGGCCTCGCGCCTCGCTTTGGTCGGCGACGGCTCCCACCGGGTCAGCCTCGACCAGGTGATCGAGACCATGCGCAAGACCGGCCTCGACATGAACGAACGCTACAAGGAAACCAGCCTCGGCGGGTTGGCCGTCAACGTGGTGGAGTGCTGAAGCTTGCCAATGTTAGCGCAAAATTGTATGGATGGCTGATGGCACAAATGAACATTTCCCTGCCCGATAAGCTGAAATCCTGGGCCGATACCCGAGTCGCCGAGGGGCGCTACAGCAGCACCAGCGACTATGTGCGCGACCTCATGCGCCGCGATCAGGATCGGGCCGAGGCCATCGCGCAGTTGCAGGCCGCGATCGACGAGGGTCGAGCCTCTCCGCCCAGCGAACGCAGCCTCGAAGACATCATCGCCGCCCGGCGTGGCTGAACCTTGGCTCCGCGCCGCGGCCGACGCCGATTTCGTCGACATTCTCGATTTCAGTATCGCGCGGTTCGGGGTTTCTGTCGGCGAAGATTATATTCGCAGCTTCGAGCAGCCCTTCGCGCTGCTACGCCGGCATCCCAAGGCAGGGGAGTTGCGAACCGATCTCAAGCCACCGCTTCGCTGTCTCCATCATCGGCAGCATCGCATCTTCTACGATGAAGAAGACGATGTGGTGTGGATCGTGCGCGTGCTTCATCGTGCCATGGACGCCGAGGCCCTGCTGAGGAGCTGACCTCAGAAGATCACCGTCATCTCGTAGAAGAACCAGGCGGTCAGCGCCGCGGCGGGGATCGTCAGGAACCAGGCGACGACGATGTTGCCGGCGACGCCCCAGCGCACCGCCGACGCCCGCCGCGCGGCGCCGACGCCCATGATCGCGCCCGTGATCGTGTGCGTGGTCGAGACCGGGATGCCGAAGGCGGTCGCGCCGAACAGCATGACGGCGCCGCCCGTCTCCGCGCAAAAGCCCTGATGCGGGGTCAGGCGGGTGATCTTCGAGCCCATCGTGTGGACGATCCGCCAGCCGCCCATCAGCGTGCCGAGCCCCATCGCCAACTGGCATGAGATGATCACCCAGAACGGGATGGCGTCCTGACGCGCAAGCAGCCCTTGCGAGATCAAAAGGGCCATGATGATCCCCATCGTCTTCTGCGCGTCGTTGGCTCCGTGGCCGAGCGAGTAGGCAGCGGCGGAAATGAGCTGGAGGCGGCGGAAGGAGCGGTCCGCCGTGCTCGCGGCGACCGGCCTGAACAGCCAGGAGGTGAGGATCACCAGAACGATCGCCATCAGCATCCCGAAAATCGGCGCCAGGAAGATGAAGAGCGCGGTCTTGATCACGCCCCAGGCGACGATCGATCCGAAGCCGGCGGCGGCGACGCCCGCGCCGACCAGGCCGCCGACCAAAGCGTGGCTGCTGCTCGACGGGATACCGAGGAACCACGTGAGCAGGTTCCAGCTGATCGCCCCCATCAGCGCCGCGAAAATCACCGCCGGGGTTATGATCGCCGGATCGATGATCCCCTTGCCGATCGTGCCCGCGACGGCGAGGCCGAAGAAAAGAAAGGAGATGAAGTTGAAGAAGGCGGCCCAGGCGACCGCCATCGGCGGGCTGAGCACGCGGGTCGAGACCACGGTGGCGATCGAATTGGCGGCGTCGTGGAGGCCATTCAGGAAATCGAACAGCAGAGCGACGCCGATCAGGGCGACGATGATGAAGGTATAGCCGTCCATCAGGCGTGATCGATCACGATGCCCTGGATCTCGTCCGCGACGTCTTCGAGCCGGTCGAGCACCCGTTCGATATGGCTATAGACCTCGCGGCCGACGATGAAGCCCATCGGATGCCGGTCGCCGTGCCCCTCGAACAGCGCCCTGAGGCCGGAATCGTAAAGCTCGTCCGCTCTGCCCTCGAGCCGGACGATCTGCTCGGTGATGTCGTGCAGCCGGGCGGCGTTGCGGCCGATGTTGCGGAGCAGCGGCACCGCCTCAAGCACCAGCTTCGACGCCTGCGCGGCGAGCACCGCCATCTCCTGCATCTGCGGTTCGAAGCGCTCGACGCCGTAGAGCGTGATCGCCTTGGCGGTATGCCACATTTCGTCGAGCGCATCGTCCATAGCCGAGGTCAAGGCGGTGATCGCGCTGCGGTCGAACGGGGTGATGAACGACCGACGGACCGCGACGAGCACGTCGCGCGTGACATCGTCGGCGGCATTTTCATGCGCCTGGATCTGCGCGCTGGAATCGGGGATTCCCTCCGCGCCCGAGAGCATCTTCTCCATGGCGTCGGCGCCGGCGACCAGGATCTGCGCATGGCGTTCGAACATGTCGAAGAAGCGGTCCTCCTTCGGCATGATCGCGCGAATGAATCTGAGCACTCTATACCCCCAGGAGAATCGGTTAACGCCCATAACAACCAGGGACGCGCGCGGAAAGAGCGCGTCCGGGTTCGTGGAGAAGCCCGCGATCAGCGCCTTGAGCTCGGGCTCCTCGACCGCGCCGGCCGCCTCGTCGCTCCCGAACCAGCGCCGTTCGCGCTCGCGGCGCTCGGGCCAGTCCGCCGCCTCGCGGGTGACCAGCAGCGGATAGACGGTGACGATCGCCGCCGCCTCCCCGCCCGAGCGCCGCCGTTTCGCATAGCGGTAGCTGCCCGCCGGCAGGGTCGCGATCCGGCCCTCGATCCCGGCTTCCTCGAACGCCTCGCGCGCCGCCGATTCGTAATTGAGGAAAAAGGGGATCGGATTGCCCTTGGGAATCACCCAGCGCCGCCGCTCCTTCGAGGTGATCAGGAGGATTTCGACGCCGCCAGCCTCGTCCGCCCTATAGGGGAGCACGCCATATTGGGTCAGCAAGGGTCGATTCCCGGATTCATCACACTTCTGTTGACGCATCCAACGCGCAAAGGCCAGATCGCGCCCCACGTGCCGAATCGGACCTCAAGGGGAAATCCATGCGCCTGACGCTCGCCATCGCCCTCGCCGCCCTGCCGCTGAGCGCGGCCTTCGCCCAGGAAGGGGCCGCGCCGCCGGCGGTGGAGAAGCCCGCGGCGCTTGTCGCCGACGGCATCCCGCCGGTGCCGGCCGAGCTTGCGGCCCAGACCCGCCCCTATATGGAGTTCCGCACCGCGGGCTTCGCCGGCTGGAACGCGCGCGACCGATCGATGCTGATCACCACGCGATTCGGCAACACCGCCCAGCTCCACCGCGTGGCCGTGCCGATGGGCGCGCGCGAGCAATTGAGCTTCGAGGCCGAGCCGGTCCAGGGCGGCTGGTCGCCCAATGGCGACGTGATCGCCGTGCAGAAGGATATCGGCGGCAGCGAGTTCTTCCAGCTCTACACATTGGCCAACGGCCGGCTCACCCTGCTCACCGACGGCCGCAGCCGCAACGAGATGAACGCCTGGAGCCATGACGGCCGCTGGATCGGCTATACCTCGACCCGGCGCAACGGCACCGACTCCGACCTCTACGTCGTCGACCCGCGCAACCCCGCCAGCAACCGGATGGTGGCGCAGGTCCAGGGCGGCGGCTGGGGCCTGGCCGATTTCTCACGCGACGCGTCCCGCGCGGTCGCGATCAACTATATCTCGGTGACCAAGTCCAACCCCTTCCTGGTCGACATCGCCAGCGGGACGATGACTCCGATCGGCGACCACAGCCGCCAGATCTCTTATGGCGGCGCCGAATTCGCGCCCGACGGCACGATCTGGATAACCTCGGACGAAGGCTCGGAATTCCAGCGACTCGGGCGGATCGACGTCGCCACCGGCCGCTTCACCCCCGTGCTCCCCGACGTCAATTGGGACGTCGATACGTTCGACATCGCCGAGGACGGGAGCTTGGTCGCTGTCGTCACCAACGAGGCCGGGATCAGCCGCCTTCGCCTGCTCGATCCGCGCACCGGCCGCGACCGGCTCGTTACCGGTTTGCCGGCGGGGACGATCGGCTCGCTCCAGATCGCGCCCTGGGGCGCGGTCGGCTTCAACCTGAGCTCGGCGCGCAGCCCCTCCGACGCTTATTCGGTCGATCCGCGCACTCTCGCCGTCACTCGCTGGACGCGGAGCGAGACCGGCGGCCTCGATGCCGGTGTCAATGTCGAGCCCGACCTCATTGAGGTGCGCAGCTTCGACGGCGAACGCGTCTCGGGCTTCCTCTACCGGCCCGATGCCGCCCGCTTCCCCGGCCGCCGGCCGCTGATCGTCAACATCCATGGCGGCCCCGAGGGCCAGTCGCGGCCCGGCTTCCTTGGCAGGAACAATTATCTGCTCAACGAGCTCGGCATCGCCATCTTCTATCCGAACGTGCGCGGCTCGACGGGCTTCGGCAAGCGCTTCGTCAGCCTCGACAACGGCCCGGCGCTGCGCGAGAATTCGGTCAGGGACATCGGCGCCTTCCTCGACCATTTCGACCGCGATCCGGCGCTCGACCGGAGCCGCTTCGCGGTCACCGGCGGATCTTATGGCGGCTATATGTGCTACGCTTCCGCGATCGCTTACGGGACAAGGCTGCGCGCCGCCAATTGCGTCGTCGCCATCTCCAATTTCGTCACCTTCCTCGAAAATACCCAGAGCTACCGGCGCGACCTGAGGCGCGTCGAATATGGCGACGAGCGCACGCAACGCGCCGAATTGCTGCGGATCAGCCCGATGACGCGGGTGAGCGAGCTGCGCATCCCGCTTCTTGTCGTGACCGGCGGCAACGATCCGCGCGTGCCGGCGAGCGAGGCCGACCAGATGGTCCGCGCCGTCCGCGAGGCCGGCCGCACCGCCTGGCATCTGCTCGGCCAGAACGAGGGCCACGGCTTCGCCAAGAAGGAGAATCAGGATTATCAATTCTGGGTCGGATTGATGTTCTGGCAGGCGAATCTGCTCGGGGACGCGAGATAGGGGGACGCGAATGGCGGTATCGGTCATCGAAGGCACGCTCGAGGGAGCGGTGGTGAAGCGGATCCGAGGCAAGACGCGGATCTATCAGAGCCTGCAATTCCGGCTGCGCGACGGCAGCAGCCGGTCGATCGCCAAGGCGATCGTGCACGAGGACGTGGCCGCTTTGCTCGAGCCCGGCACAAGCGGCCGCTTCTACCTCTATACCGCCATCGACCATCGCGGCATCCACGGGGTCCGCGACGATCGCGGGCGCGAGGCCTTCGGCATCTCCAGGGTCAATGAATATGCGATGCTCGCGAGTGCGGGCATCGGCATCGCCTTGACGGGTCTCTATCTCACCGACAACAAAGTCTCGTTCTGGGGCCTGCTCTGCATTGTCCTCGGCATTCCCGGCTACTTCCTCTACCGCCAGGTTCGCCTTGACGCGACGCGCCAGTTCGAAGCGCATGGCGGGCGGGCCGTGACGCCGGCGTGAGCGACGAGCGTGCCGGCGCTGGCGGCCAAGGCGCGCTGGCGAGCGCGGTGCGCTGGCTGCTCTGGGCCAATGCCGCCATCGCCGCGATCGCGATCGCCATCGTCATTCTCTGGCTGCGGGGTTTCGATTCGTTCGGGACCGACGCCGCCGAGCAGGCCTTCGCCTGGGCCGAGTTCGGCCTTTTCGTGGGAACGGCGATCGCCTTCCTGGTCTGGCTCTACCGCGCCAAGGCCAATGCGCGCGCGCTCGGCGCCGGCGATATGATGGTGAGCCCGGGCTGGGCGGTCGGCTGGTATTTCGTGCCGCTCGCCAATCTGGTCATGCCCTTCACGACGATGCGCGAGCTCTGGCAGGCGAGCGCGCGCCCGCGCGACTGGCAGCTGGCGCCCGGCTCGCCGGTCATCCCGGTCTGGTGGGCCTGCTGGCTGGGCTCGTCGATCACCGGCAATGCCGCCTTTCTGTTCCGTCTGCAGCAGGACAGAGAGGCCCTCTTCGTCGCCGATTTCATGGCCCTGGTCTCGACGGTGCTGACCATTCCCTCGGCGCTCGCGCTCGCCTGGATCGTCGGGCGCATCCAGGCGATGCAGGAGAGCCCGTCCCACATCGCCAAGCATTTCAGCTGATCAGGACAGGCGCCGCGCCCGCCAGCCGCCCTCGCCCGCAATCTCGGCATCGCCGACCGTGCCCGCAAAAGGGCGTCCGCCCGCGGTGAAGCGGAGCGCCGTGCCGCGCAGCATCGCCTCCTGCAGCTCCAGCACCCGGCCGCCGCCGGTCAGCGTGCCGGTGACTTCCTGGAAGCGCTGCTCGATCTCGAGCGCATAGGGAGCGCCTTCGGCGTCGGTCAGCGCCCAGCTGCCGCCGGCGACCGCGGGCACGATCCACAGGAAGATCCGGCGGTGATCGAGCACCTCCTCGGCCTCCGGGCGCCAGTCGCCCATGTCGAAGGCGTGGCTGACGACGCGGCTGCCCGGCCGCAATTCGGTGAGCAGGCGCGGGCGCAGCCTGAGGTTGACGTCGGGCAGCAGATAGAGGGCGACGACGCTCGCCTCGTAGATCGGCGTGCGGAACAGGTCCTGCCGGCGAAAGACGGTGCGGGCCTCGACCTCGGCGATCCGCGCCGCCGCCGCCGCTTCCTGGATACGCAGCGGATCGAGGTCGACGCCCAATGCGCGGGCGCCGCGCCGCGCGGCCGCCACCGCGATCCGCCCGTCGCCGCAGCCCAGGTCGATCAGATAGTCGCCGGCGCCGACCAATGCGAGGTCGAGCATCTTCTGCACCAAAGCGTGCGGCGTCGGCACGAAGGGCACTTCATACTCACGCTGGGCGAACCCGGCCAGCAAGGGCAAGGCGGCCGTGGCGGCGAGCAGCTGGCGGCGGCTGAGCTCCATGGCGAGAGCATAGCTTGCAACGCCGCGCCGCCAAGGCCATTTGCGAGGCCATGGCCAGCTCTCCCCCCGTCCCCCCGCTTCGCGCCGCGATCATCCCGGTGACGCCGCTGCAGCAGAATTGCTGCCTGATCTGGTGCACGAAGACCATGCGCGGGACCTTCACGGACCCCGGAGGCGACCTGGACCGGCTGAAGGCGGCCGCCGCCCAGCACGGCGTGACGATCGAGAAGATCTTGCTCACCCACGGCCATATCGACCATTGCGGATCGGCCAAAATCCTCGCCGACGAGCTCGGCGTCAGGATCGAGGGACCGCACGAGGACGACCGCTTCTGGATCGCCCGGCTCGAGGATGACGGGCGCGCCTACGGCATCACCGGCAAGGTCTTCGAATCGGACCGCTGGCTGGTAAACGGCGACACGGTCACGGTGGGCGAGCTCATATTCGACGTCTATCACTGCCCGGGCCACACGCCCGGCCATGTCGTCTTCCACCATCCCGCATCGAGGCTCGCCATCGTCGGCGACGTATTGTTCCAAGGCTCGATCGGCCGCACCGACTTCCCGATGGGCAATCACCAGGACCTGATCGACGCGATCACGACGCGGCTGTGGCCGCTCGGCGACGACACCGCCTTCGTCCCCGGCCACGGCCCGATGAGCACCTTCGGACAGGAGCGGCGGACGAACCCGTTCGTCGCGGATCGGGTGCTGGCGCGCGCCTAGGCTTTCCTCAATGCGCGTCATCCCGGACTTGATCCGGGATCCATGAACCCGGAAGACGAACCTTTGCACAGTCCGTGTTCATGGATCCTGACGTTCGTCAGGATGCCCCGGACAGGCGGACGTCCGCGTCTCCCATTCTAGGCCTTGCGGCCCGGCGAGATCTGGACGCCCGGCGCGCTTGCCGGCGCGGCATCGCGATAGGCGAAGCTCAGCGCCCAGCCGGCGAGGCCGAGCAGGACGAGCCAGCTCAGCGAAATGCCGGAGACCCGCATCCAGTTCGCGCCCGGCCGGTCCATGCCGAAGGCGTGGAGGAGCCGCGCGAGGATGAAGGCGATGGCAGCCGCCCACAGGATGGTTCTCTCGCCGCCGGCGAGCTCGAGCAGGGCCAGCAGGATGAGGAAGATCGGCATGTTCTCGGCGAAGTTGCCGTGCGCGCGCATCCGCCGCAGCAGGGTCTCGTTGCCGCCGTCGCCGAAGCCGATCTTGAGCGGACGCCGCAGGCGCGAGACGCGCAGGCTGAGCCAGATATGCAGGATCGCGGCGGCGCCGGCGATGGTGAGCGTGATCGGCAGGATCATGGCGATGGAGTCTCCTTTGCCGCCTGGGTAAGCACGGCGAGGCCATGCTTGCAACCGCACGCCGAATCGCTATAGGCGGCTCCCTTCATGCGAGAGCATCGGGCCGCGAGGCCAGCGGCCGATCCGCCGCTGACCTTCGCAGCCGGCATTCGCCACATCATTTGAACTGGAACAGGTGCCAAAATGGCGGTCCCCAAAAGAAAGACCTCGCCCTCCAAGCGCAACATGCGCCGCAGCCACGACGCGCTGAAGCCGACCGGCTATCAGGAATGTCCCAATTGCGGCGAGCTTCGTTTGCCCCACAATCTGTGCCAGAGTTGCGGTCATTATAAGGGACGTGATATCCTTAAGACCGAAGCGTAAGACGGTCCGGCTGCAGCACGGGAGACGCCGGTGGGAAGAGGGCCGCGGATCGCAATCGACGCGATGGGTGGCGATTCCGGCCCGGAGGTGATGGTCGCGGGCGCCGCCGATGCGTGGCATCGCCGCGACGATCTCAGCTTCATGTTGTTCGGCCACGAAAACGCGATCCGCATCGAGCTCGCCAAGCATCGCAGCCTCGCCGACGTCTGCGAGATCGTGCATTGCGAGGACGTCATTTCGGGCGACGACAAGCCGACCCAGGCGATCCGCCGCGCCAAGACCAGCTCGATGGGCCGCGCCATCGCCGCGGTGAAGGAGGGCGAGGCCCAGGCGGCGCTCTCCGGCGGCAATACCGGCGCCTTGATGGCGATGTCGAAGCTCGCGCTCAGGACCATGCCCGGCATCGACCGGCCGGCGCTCGCCGCCTTGCTGCCGACGCTCGGCGCCAACGATTGCGTGATGCTCGATCTCGGCGCCAATACCGAGTGCGACACCAACAACCTCGTCCAGTTCGCGGTGATGGGCGCCGCTTACGCCCGGGTCGTGCTCGAGCTCGAGCGGCCGCGCGTGCAATTGCTCAACATCGGCACCGAGGAATTGAAGGGCACGGACGAATTGAAGGACGCCGCCGCGATCCTGCGCAGCTCGCATCATCTGCACATGCGCTTCGACGGTTTCGTCGAGGGCGACAAATTGTCGCGCGGCGACACCGACGTGATCGTCACGGACGGGTTTTCGGGCAATATTGCGCTCAAGTCGCTGGAGGGGACGGCACGCTTCGTCACCGACCTTCTGAAGCGCGCGTTCAGCAGCTCCGCCCGCTCCAAGATCGGCTTCCTGATCTCGCGGCCCGCCACCGAATTGCTCCGCCACCATCTCGATCCGAACAACCATAATGGCGCGGTCTTCCTCGGCCTCAACGGCCTCGTCGTGAAGAGCCACGGCAGCGCCACCGACAAGGGAGTCGCCAATGCGATCCGGGTGGCGGCGCGGATGGTGCGCGAGGATCTGACCCGCAAGATCACCGAGGACCTCGCCAACGTCTCCGCGCAAACCGCCCAGCTCGCCGCCGCCAAATGAGCCGCCGCTCGATCATCGCCGGCACCGGCTCCGCGCTGCCGTCGCGGCGGGTCACCAACCAGGAGCTGGCCGCCCGGGTCGACACCACCCACGAATGGATCGTCGAGCGGACCGGCATCCACGCCCGCCACATCGCCGGCGACGGCGAGACCACGGCGACGCTGGCGACACAGGCCGCGCGCAAGGCGCTCGAAGCGGCCGGGATCGGGGCCGAGCGGATCGGCCTCATCGTGCTCGCCACCGCCACCCCCGACCAGACCTTCCCCGCGAGCGCGACGCGGGTGCAGACCGCGCTGGGCATCGGCGACTGCATCGCCTTCGACGTCGCCGCGGTCTGCACCGGCTTCCTCTATGCGCTCTCCGTCGCCGACAATATGCTCAAAGGGGGGATGGCCGATCATGCCCTGGTGATCGGCTCCGAGACGTTCAGCCGGATCCTCGACTGGGAGGACCGGGCGACCTGCGTCCTCTTCGGCGACGGCGCGGGCGCGGTGGTGCTCAGCGCCGAGGAGAGCGAGGATCGCGGCATCCTCGCCACCAGGCTCCATGCCGACGGGCGATATAACGACATGCTCTACGTCGATGGCGGCGTCTCCACGACCGGCACGGTCGGCAAGCTCAGGATGAAGGGGCGCGAGGTCTTCCGCCACGCCGTGGTCAACCTCGCCGCCGTGCTCGGCGAGACGCTCGGCGCGGCCGGCCACGGCGTCGAGGAGATCGACTGGGTGGTGCCGCACCAGGCCAATAAGCGCATCCTCGACGCCACCGCCAAGAAGCTCGGTCTCGATCCCGCCAAGGTGATCGTGACCGTCGACCGGCATGCCAATACCTCCGCCGCGTCGGTGCCGCTGGCGCTCGACACCGCCGTGCGCGACGGGCGGATCAGGCAGGGCGACCTCATCGTGCTCGAAGCGATGGGCGGCGGCTTCACCTGGGGCGCGGCCGTGATCCGCGTCTGACCGGCGCACCGGATCATCACACTATTTTTACGAACCCGTAACAAACCCGCAGAGTCCGATTGCGCTCGCGCTAAAGCGCGGTTAAGGTTCCGAATTCTCGATTGAGAAGGGGGACGGCTTGATGGCCGATTCAGGTGCGATCCGCAAACCGTCCGTCGGGACGCTCACCCGCGCCGATCTGGCGGACATCGTGCATCGCGAGATCGGGCTGTCGCGCGCCGAATCCGCCGGCATCGTCGAGGGCGTCTTGCACCATATGTGCAGCGCCCTGGCCGACGGGCAGAATGTCAAGATTTCCGGCTTCGGCAGCTTCATCCTCCGCGACAAGGGCGAGCGGGTCGGCCGCAACCCGAAGACCGGGATCGAGGTTCCGATCGCGCCGCGTCGCGTTCTCACGTTCCGCGCCAGTCAGATCATGCGCGAACGGATCGCTCGCAGCGGCTGATATGGCCGAGCCGATCCGCAAGAGCGAACTCGCCTTCCGGACGATCGGTGAGCTTGCCGGCGAGCTTGGCGTTCCCCAGCACATCCTGCGTTATTGGGAGACGCGCTTCCCGCAACTGAAGCCGCTGCAGCGCGCCGGCAACCGCCGCTATTACCGGCCCGACGACGTCGCGCTGGCGCGGCGCATTCATCGCCTGCTCAGCCAGGACGGCTATACGATCCGCGGTGTCCAGCAATTGCTCGGCAAAGGCGGCGCGGCGGCGTCCGACGAAGCGGCGGTGGCCCCGGCCGGGCCGACGCCCGCCAACCAGCATGCCGCTTTCCCCGCCGATGATTTACGCGCGCTTCGGCAAATTCTCGCCGACGCATTAGAGGAGACCACCCTGTGACCCACCGCTTTTCCGCTCTCCCGCTCGCCGCTTTGTGCGGCGCCGCTTTTGTCATCGCCGCGCCCGCCGGCGCCGCCGATTCGCAGAGGCCGCTCACCGAGCTGCGCTGCGACCTCATGGAATCGACGCCCCAGGGACGCATGTCGACCATCGAGGCGCCCAACCTCCACGTGCTCCAGCAGACCTCGGCGGCCGGCCGTTTCTCCGCCGATATTCCGGAGGGCACGGCAGGGATAATGTGCGGGCGCTCGAGCATCCTTCCGGCCGCGCATGACGACGAGGTGATCTACCTGGGTGTGCCGCTGTTCATCGCCGAAACCGGCTCGCCCGGGCGGCTCGGCGTGCTCGAGATCGATCAGGGCCGCTATCGCTTCCGGATGCTCGAAGGCCGGCTCAGCGCCGACGAGCAGACGGCGATCGACCGCCGGCTGGACGAATTTCAGCGCCGGATCATTGCCCAGTCCTCGAGCTAGTCGGAATGCCTTCTCATCCCTGCCCTCGAGGGGCAGGGCAGGGAGGGGGTGGCGGGCGTTCGAGGTCTCTCGCCCAGACCGAACCCCCTCCCCCTGCCCCCTCCCCGCCGGGGAGGGGAGACTTTCGGCCACGAGCCCCCTGAATGTCGATGCGGCCTAATCCTCCGGGCCGAGCCCGGAATCGAGATCGCGAGGGCGGATGAAGTGCTCCAGGCACCCGGCGCCCGCGTTGATGTCGCGCCAGCTTTGCGCCTCGAAGCGGATCTCGGCCAGCGCGCCGGTCGGATATTTGGCGGCGATCGCGTCGCGCAGGGTGCCTTCCCGGGCAAGCAGCAGGGCGAGCTGCTCCATGCCGGGATTGTGACCGACGATCAGCAGCCGCGCTTCGGCGTCGTCGGTCGCGCGGACGAGGTCGAGCAGGGTCTCGGCCGAAGCGAGATAGACGCGCTCATCCTGTTCGGCCGGGAGCGCGCCATAATCTTGCTCCAGCCCGTCGATTGTCTCGGCAGCGCGCGCCGCCGGCGAGGCGATGACGCGGTCGAAAGCGAGCTGGAGCCGCTTCATCTCGCGGCCCATCGCCCGCGCCGCCTTGCGGCCGCGTGGCGACAACGGCCGATCGAAATCGCGCGCGACCGGCGCGTCCCAGCCGGATTTGGCGTGGCGCAGCAAGGTGAGCGTCTTCATTCGAGACCTTCGGTCCTTTCCAGCGCGCCATCATGCATGAGCCCCGCGTCCGGCGCCAGCCGCGCGCGCACCCGCCGGATCGCTTCGTCGAGCGGCACGCGCGAGACACGCACACCGGCCGGAAAGGCGTCGAGCAGCCGTGACGGCGTCGCCGCCGAGAGCAGGACGAACATGCCCTGATCCCGCTGCCGGCGTATCAGCCGGCCGAACGCCTGCGCCAGGCGCGCGCGGACCACCCTGTCGTCATAAGCGGTGCCTCCGCCGGCGGCGCGGCGGGCGGCGTGGAGCACGGTCGGCCGCGGCCAGGGAACGCCCTCCATCACCACTAGCCTCAGCGAATGGCCGGGCACGTCGACGCCGTCCCTGAGCGCATCGGTGCCGAGCAGGCTGGCATGGGGATCGTCGCGGAAGATGTCGATCAAGGTGCCGGTATCGATCGGATCGACATGCTGGGCGTAGAGCGGAAGGCCCGCCCGGGCGAGCCGGTCGGCGATGCGGGCGTGAACCGCCCTGAGCCGCTGGATGGCGGTGAACAGCCCTAATGTCCCGCCCGAAGCGGCCTCGATCAGCCGCGCGTAGCCGCCGGCCAGCGCGGCTAGATCGCCCTTCCTGACGTCGGTGACGACCAGGACCTCGCTATGCGCGGCATAATCGAACGGGCTCGCCGCCTCGAAGCGCGCCGCGATGCCGGCGAGATGGAGCGCGCCGGTGCGCGCCTCGGCGGCCGGCCAGTCGGCGCCGCCGCGCAGGGTGGCCGAGGTGACGAGCACGCCGTGGGCGGGCTTGAGCACTGCCTCGGCGAACGGCCGGGTCGGATCGAGCCAGTGGCGGTGCAGGCCCGCATCATATTCGCGCCCCTCGACCCGCTCGACCGCCAGCCAGTCGACGAAATCCGGATCGGCCGGCCCGCCGATCCGCGCCGCCAGCGCGATCCAGGCGGCGAGCGCCTGGACTCGCCAGGAAAGCCCGCCGATCGCGCCTTCGACCCGGGCCCGCGCCTGCGCATCGAGCCAGTCGGGCGCATCCTCGAGCACCGCCTCGAGCCGCTTGCCGAGCGCCACGAGGGGGCGGAGCAATTGCTCCAGCGCCTCGACCGCGGGCGCCGCCGCCTCGACCAGCACCGGGTCGGGTTCGGCCAGCTCGGTCTCGAGGCCGTAGCCCGCATCCTGCGCGGTGGCGCGGGCATAGACGGTGCCGCGCACCGCGGCGAGCAGGGCCTCGACCGGACCGAAGGCCTGCCCCTCGGCGACGCGCTGCAGCCAGCCGTCGCCGGGCAGCGCGCCCGCCATTTGCACCGCCGTGTCGAGCGCCAGCGCGCCGGCCTCGTCATAGGAGGCGACGTCCATCAGCCGCGCGGCGAGGCCGCGCCGGCGACCGCGAGCCTTGCCTTCCGGCCCGACGATCCAGCGGCGCAGCTCGATCGCCTCCTGGCCGGTAAAGGCGGCGGCGAAGGTCGAATCGGCGGCGTCGAAAATGTGGTGGCCCTCGTCGAACACGATCCGGGTCGGCGCCCGCCCCTCCTCGCGGCCGCGGGCGGCGTTGACCATGACGAGCGCGTGGTTGGCGATGACCAGGTCGGCGTCCTGGCTCGCGCGGGAGGCCCGCTCGATGAAGCAGCGCCGGTAATGCGGGCAGCCGGCATAGACGCATTCGCCGCGCCGGTCGGTCAGCGCAGCCGCTCCCGCGCGGCGGAAGAGGCTGGTCAGCCAGCCCGGCAGGTCGCCGCCGACCATGTCGCCATCGCGCGTATAGGCCGCCCAGCGCGCCGCGAGCTGCGCCAGGATCGCGGCACGGCCCGCGAACCCGCCCTGCAGCGCGTCCTCCAGATTGAGCAGGCAGAGATAATTTTCCCGGCCCTTGCGGATCACGATCCTGGTCTTGCGCTCGGCGGCGTCGGGAAAGAGCCGCTCGCCTTCGCGGTCCAATTGCCGCTGCAGCGCCTTGGTGTAGGTCGAGATCCAGACCGCGCCGTCGGCCTTCTCCGCCCAGAGCGAGGCGGGGGCGAGGTAGCCCAGGGTCTTGCCGATGCCGGTGCCCGCCTCGGCGAGCAGCACATTGGGCTGGTCCTCGACGCGGCGCGGATCGAAAACGGAAGCCGCGGCGGCGGCATAATCGCGCTGGCCGTCGCGGACCTCGGCCCCCTCGCCGACCAGATGTTCGAGCCGAAGCGCCGTGTCGGCGAGATCGAGCCGGACCGGGCGCGGCTGCGGCCGGCCGCCCGTCTCCTCCCATTCGGGCAGGCGGGCGAACAGCCAGCGCTCCTCGCGTTCGGGCCTGGCCAGCCGCTCGGCGATGGCACCCGCCCAGGTCCAGCGCAGGCGGTAGAGCGCCTGCGCCGAGGCCCAGGCGCCCTCGCGTTCGGGCCAGTCGGCGCCGAGCGTGCCGAGCAGCTTCGCCGCCGCCCGGCGCAGGAACAAGGTGGCCGCTTCCTCGTCCTCCGGCGCTTCCAGACCGAGCGCGTGGGCGAGTCCCTTGGGCGTCGGCACGGCGAAGCGCGCGGGATGGACGAAGGCGAAAAGCTCAAGCAGATCGAGGCCGTTCAGGTCGGGATAGCCGAGCCTGTTGCCGACCAGGGGCGCGTTCAGCATGATCATCGGCGTTTCCGCCGCCCGCGCGATCGCCGCGCCGCGCCCGACCGCCTCGACCCGGCCGTCGCCATGCGCGATCCAGATGCCGCCATGGGTTGCGTGCAGCGCGGGATAAGGCAAAGAGGCCGCCATTCGCCTGCACATGGATCAGGCGGAACGAAAGGGCAACTCTTGGGCGTCGATCCCGAACTGCGCGCAGCCGCGAAGGTCAGCAAGGCCTGGCCTTATGAGGAAGCGCGCAAATTGCTGAAGCGCTATCCGGACGGGCCGGGCGAGAAGGCGATCGTCTTCGAGACCGGCTACGGGCCGTCGGGCCTGCCCCATCTCGGCACCTTCCAGGAAGTGGCGCGGACGCTGATGGTCCGCCACGCGCTTTCGGAGATGGTGGACTGGCCGAGCCGCCTCATCTCCTTCTCCGACGACATGGACGGGATGCGCAAGGTCCCGCCCGGCGTGCCCCACCAGGACATGATGCATCAGCATCTGGGCCAGCCGCTCTCCCGCATCCCCGATCCGTTCGGTTGCGGGCACCAAAGCTATGCCGATCACAATAACGGCCTGCTGCGCCAGTTCCTCGACCGGTTCGGCTTCGACTACGAGTTCCTGGCCTCGTCCGATTGCTACCAATCGGGCCGCTTCGACGAGGTGCTGCGCGAGGTTTTGCGCAATTACGACGCGATCATGGGCGTGATGCTGCCGACGCTCGGCGAGGAGCGGCGCTTGACCTATTCGCCCGTCCTGCCGATCAGCCCGAAAAATGGGGCGGTCCTCCAGGTGCCGATCGAGATCGTCGATGTCGAGGCCGGGCTGGTCGCGTTCGAGGATGCCAGTGACGGCAGGGGCGAGCGGATCGAGCAGTCGATCTTTTCAGGCGGCGCCAAGCTGCAATGGAAGGTCGATTGGGCGCTGCGCTGGGTCGCGCTCGGCGTCGATTACGAAATGTCCGGCAAGGATTTGATCGACAGCGTCACCCAGAGCTCGAAGATCGCCCGCATCCTTGGGAGCAGGCCGCCCGAGGGCTTCAATTTCGAGCTCTTCCTCGACGAGAATGGCGAACGCATCTCCAAGACCAAGGGCAATGGCGTCACCCTCGACGAGTGGCTGAGCCATGCGCCGGAGGAGAGCCTCGAATTCTATCTCTACCGCGAGCCGCGCAGGGCCAAGCAGCTGAGCGTCTCGGTCATCCCCAAGGCGGTCGACGAATATGACCAGTTCCTGGCGGCCTATCCCGACCAGGCGTGGGACAAGCGCCTCGGCAATCCGGTCCACCACGTCCATGCCGGCGACGTGCCGCAAGCGCGGATGCCGATCAGCTTCGCGCTGCTCCTGAACCTGGTCGCGGTCGCCTCGACCGACGACAAGGACCTGCTCTGGGGCTTCGTCCGGCGCCATGCGCCGGACGCCTCGCCGGAGACGCATCCCGAGCTCGACCGGCGGCTCGATTTCGCGCTCGCTTATTTCCGCGACTTCATCGCCGATTCGCTGATCCACCGCGCCCCCACCGCAATGGAGGCCGCGGCGCTGCGCGACCTCGACGCGCGGCTCGCGGCGCTGCCCGGCGATGCGGATGCCGAGACCATCCAGACCGAGGTCTACGAGGTCGGCAAGGCGCACCCGTTCGAGAGCCTGCGCGACTGGTTCAAAGCGCAATATGAGACTCTGCTCGGCACCAGCCAGGGGCCCCGCATGGGCAGCTTCATCGCGCTCTACGGGATCGAAAACAGCCGCAAGCTGATCGCCGACGCATTGGCGCGGGAGGCCTGATCAGGCGGCAGGCTTCGGCACCCGGACGATCATCGGCGGGACCGCCGGCAGAGAACTCTCCGGCGGATCGAGCAGCTCGCTGTCCCACAGCACCAGCACCCGATATTCGGTGGCGGTTTCCTCCAGGATGGTGATCGATTCGGGATTGGCGCCGCGCGCAGCCCCTGCCAGCCGCCCGAGCAAAATCGGCTCGGAGCCTTGGCGCCAGAGGAAAAACTGCGGATTGGCTTCGACGCCATAGCGCCGCTCTGGACCCGACAGGACCAGCAGCCCGCCTTGCACCGCCGCCAAATCGCGCACGCCCTGGCCCGGGCCCAGCCTGAGCGGGTAGCTTTCCGCACTCGCGCCGTCGCCGCCGAACAGAGCGGCCGCGCTGATCTTGAGGACGATCGCCCGATCGCCCCCCAGCGGACCTCGAAAGCCGATGAACATATCGTCGCCCACGACGGCAATCCCTTCGACATTGACGCCATGGGAGGGCTGGCTCTGATCGCGTGTATCGCCTGGCGGTTCCAACAGATGATCCCGGAGGATTGGATGGGCGGCGATAATCGCATCCAGCGAAGCGCGGGCGGCGGGCGCCGCCGAAGCCCTCGTCCCGATGTCCCCGGCCGGAGCGGCCGTCATGTCGCCCGGAATACGAAAAACGAAGTGCCTCGACGCCTGGGCCTCGCCGCTTTTCGAGCGGCTGTGCGAGCCGACGATGTAGAAAGCGCCATTGGCGAAGGCGACGCCTTCGCCGTCGCTTTCGTCCATCTCGGCCCCGTTTTCGGTGTCGGCAAGCAGAAAGAAGCGGTCCGTAGGCCGGAGAGTGTTGCCCTGGAGCGTGAAGAAACGGGCATAGCGTTTCTCGTCGCTGATCAGCAGGCACACGCCATGCGCGTTGCAAGCGGCGCCGCTCACATTGTATCGTTCCTTCATGTTTTCGATTTGGGGGTCGACGGCCAGCTGCTCCGGCTGCAGGATCGGCACATTCGCGCCGGCCTGGGCGGCCATGCCATTGCCGGGGGCCGTCACATTCCCGCCCGCTACCGTGTTTTGCGCCGCGCCCCCGCAGGACGCGCAAAAAATTGACAGTCCCACCAGGGCGGCGCCAGCGCCGCGCCCCCGCATGGGATCGATATGCCGATGCCAGGCCATCCCGAATCTCCCAAGTCAAAGGGTAGACCGGAGAAAGTATAGCTCCCTTCTCGACAATGAATACGGGACAAATTCGCGGAGAGATAATCGCCGACGCGACTGCGCGCTAGCGCCCTTGGATCAGATGCTCCTGCCGGCCGACCGCATAGGCCTCCCGTGCATGGTCCTCAAGCGCCTCCACCTCCGCCGGATCGTCGAGCCGGAACGCGTGGAGGTGGTTGCGCGGGGAGAGGGTTTCGACCTTCGTGAACAGCGGGTCCTCGACGCGGCGGGCGAGGACGAGGTGGCCGAGCACCCAGTCGCGGCGGATGGTGAGCTGGGCGAAGGACATTCGGACCTGGAAGGCGATGCGGGTCTTTTCGGGCAGGACGGTGACCGGGCCGAATTCCTCCAGCATCGCCAGGAAGGCGTCGTAGATCGCCCGGACCTTGTCGGACCGGCCCTCGAAATGCGGCTCGAGCTCGTGCCGGCCGCAGGCGTGGCTTTGGTTCCGGTTGGCGAAAGCGCGGCCGCAGGCCGGGCAGGCCCAGAGGACGCGCCTCAACGGATCGGGCGGACGGCGAGGCCGTGGCGGCGCAGGATGCGAAGCGTGTCCGCCGGAACGAAGCCCGGGAACCATGTTGGCGGCTCCGCGCCGACATAGATCAGGCCGCGCATGCCGCGAATCATGTCGCCGGCGCCGCAAACCGACCCCGGCAAGCCGCGCATCCGATATTCCTGGCCGACCCGCACCGGGCCCTTGTAGACGCGCACCACGCGGGCAGTGCCGGCTCGGTCGTGGCTCGAATCCGCGGTCACCTCGATCTCGACCAGGGCGCTGCTGAGGCGATGGCTCTGCCGCACCTGCCGCTCGATCTCCTGCGGCGTCAGACGTGACCTGGGCACCAGAGTGCAGGCCAGAGCGGGCGTGGCGGCGAACATGGCGGCGGCGGCAAAGGGGGCGAAATGCAGAAGGCGCATGGTTCGATCTCCCTGTGACGGCGCCCCTTTAGGCGCGTGACATGTCGCGCCCGGCCGCTTTATGCGCCCTTAACAGCATGGGATCAGCCCCGTCGCCGGCTGGCGATCCAGTCGTCGATCTTGCGCTCGAGCACGGTCAGGGGCAGCGAGCCCGTCATCAGCACCTGGGCGTGGAAATCCCTGATGTCGAAGCGCGGCCCCAGAGCGGCCTCCGCGCGGGCGCGCAACTCGAGGATCTTGAGCTGGCCGAGCTTATAGGCGAGCGCCTGGCCCGGAATGGCGATGTAGCGCTCGACCTCGGCGACCACTTCGGTGCGGCTCATTCCGCTATTGTCGAGCATGTACTGGATCGCCTGGTCGCGGCCCCAGCCCTTGGCGTGGATGCCGGTGTCGACCACGAGCCGCATCGCGCGCAGCATCTCGTCGTTCAAACCGCCGAAGCGCTGATAGGGGTCGGTCTCCATGCCGAGCTCGTCCCAGAGCGTCTCGGCGTAGAGCGCCCAGCCCTCGACGAAGGCGGTGTTGCCGCCGAAGCGCATGAAGGCCGGCAGCGCCTCGTTCTCGGCCGCGAGCATGATCTGGAAATGGTGGCCGGGCGAGCCTTCGTGGAGGTAGAGCGTCTCCATGCCCGAGGTCCGCCGCGAGGGCAGGTCGTAGGCGTTGTAATAGAAGGTGCCGGGCCGGCTGCCGTCCGGCGTGCCGTCCTGATAGGAGCCGCCCGCCTCGTTGCGCTCGCGGAAGGCCTCGACCTCACGAATCTCGAGGCGCGAGCGCGGGATGGTCGAGAAAAGTTCGCGGATGCGCGCGTCGACGCGCCGGCCGATCGCGTAATAGCCCTCGCGCAGCGCCTCGCGGCTCGCCGGCTCGAAGCGGCGGTCGGTGCGGATGAACTCGAAGAACTGGGCGAGCGTGCCGGTAAAATTGGTCTGGCGACGAATCGCGTCCATCTCGCCGCGGATGCGCGCGACTTCGCGAAGGCCGAGATTGTGGACCTCGTCGGCGCTGAGCGGAAGCGTCGTATTCTTCTCGATCAGTCGGGCATAGAGCCGGTCGCCGCCGCGCATGGAACTCAGGCCGACGCCCTCGCGGGCATGGGACAGATAGTCGTCCCTGAGGAAATCGCGCAGGCGGCGATAGGCCGGGAAGATGTCGTCGCGGATCACCGCGAGCAACTCGGCGCGCAGCCGCGCCCGCTCGGCCTCCGGAACGCCTTCCGGGAAATTCTGCGCCGGGCCGAAATAAGGCGAGGCCTCCGGCGCGTCGCGCAGCTGGGTGTCGAGCTGCTCGATGACGTTGCGGATGGTGAGCTTGGTCTCGACCACGCCCGAGGCGAGGCCTTGGCGGAAGCGGCCGATGCCGCGATCGATCAGCGCGGCGAACTGGCGGTGCCGGCGGATATTGTTCTCGTAATCCTGGACGTTGCGGAACGGCGCCGCGCTTCGCCCGGAAGCGAGCACCGGATAGAAGGTGTGGAAGCCGGCGAAATGGTTGAGCGGGCGGACCGCGGTCAGCGCCAGCATGTCGGGCTGGACGTCGGCCAGATCGACCTCGCGCTGATATTTGAAGACGTCGTAGGCGAGCCGGTCGGTGGCATTGAGGGCGTCGCGGTCGATCGCCCGCAGGGCGGCCAGATCCGCTTCGGCCGCGGCGCGCTCGCCGGCATAATATTCGTCGCTGACATAATCGCCGAGGCGGTCGGCATAACGGAAGTCGCCACGGAACAAAGCGGTGACGGGGTTGCGGCGCAAATTCGCTTCGTCGCTCTCGTGGAACAGGCGCCTGAGGCGCGCGCCGGCTTCATTGTCGGCCGGCTGGGCCGCGGATGCCGCGGGAACGGGCGCGGGCGGCGCGGTGGTCGCGGCGCAGGCGGCGGTGGCGAGCAGGGTGGCGGCGAGGAGCGGGGTTCTGAGGGTCATCTGGGTCCGTTTCGATAAGGCGCAGCTGTATTGCGTCTCTATGACGCTCCGGGGCCGTCGGCAAGGGCTGCGCACCCTAATAAGAGGGGACGTCAGTCCAGACCCAGGTGCGCTCGCGATACCATTTGGTGATGATATATTTCGTGCCTGCGGTGACCGGCAGGCCCTGGTGGATCGCATATTCGTTGGGATGGCCGTCGGCGTTCATATTGTTCCAGGTGAGCAGATTGCCGCGGCGCGGCGTGATCTTGACCGCGGCCCGCTCGAAGAAGGTCTCGCCGCCGCCCTCGACGTCGTTGAGAAAGACCATCGCCGTCCAGGTCCGCTGACCCCCGCTCGTCGCCATCTCCTCCCAATAAGGCTCGCCCTCGTGGAAGAAATCGAAATGCGGCTTGAACTGCTGGCCGATCGCGTAGCGCTGGCCCTGGATGGTCTCGCCCTGGGCGGGGTCGATGCCCATCAAATCGGTGATCTTGCCCTCGGCGCGGATGACGGCCTCGTCATCGGGATGGAAGTTGGAGCTTTCGCTGGTGCGGAATTCGCGATCCTCGTGCGGCGAAAGCAGCTTGGAAGGCTCGCGGACCGAGTCGATCAGCGCGATCAGCTCGGCGCAGTCGCGCTCGTCGAGAACGTCGCGGACGATGAAGATGTCGAGATAGCTGCTCGGGATGCGCAACGCCTTGGGGTTGCGCTCCAGCCGGTCGCCGATCCAGGCGCGCAGCGTGACCCGATAGTCGAGCTCGTTCATCGCGCTCAATCCGCGAACCGGCCGCGGACCATGACGAATGCGACCTGCTCGAGCGCGCTTATGTCGGCGAGCGGATCGCGCGCGACCGCGATCAGATCGGCCGAATAGCCAGGCGCGATCCGGCCGATCTCATTTTCCAGGCCGAGCAGGCGGGCGGCGCCGGTGGTCGCCGAAGCGAGCGCCTCGGCCGGGCTCATCCCGGCATATTGGACGAGCTGGGCAAATTCCTCGGCATTGCGGCCGTGCGGATAGACGGCGGCATCGGTTCCGAAGACGACCGGCACGCCCGCCGCGCGCGCGGCCCGCGCCGCCTCGCCGAGATGGGTGATCGCCTCGCGCGCCTTGGCGGCGACGGCCGGGGTGAAGACGTTGCGGGCGAGCCCCTCGCGGACGCCGGTGAACGCCATCAGCGTCGGCACCAGCGCGGTGCCCGAGCGGCGCATGGCGGCGATCGCGGCGGCATCGGCGAAGGTGCCGTGCTCGATCGAATCGACTCCGGCCCGCGCCGCCGCCTCGATGCCGCGCGCGCCATGGGCATGGGCGGCGACCTTGAGGCCCAGCGAATGGGCGGTGACGACGATCGCGCGCATCTCCTCGTCGGTGAAATGCGCCTCGAGGCCGCGCGCCTGCTGCGAAAGCACGCCGCCGGTGGCGGTGAACTTGATCACCTGCGCTCCGGCGCGGGCCGCCTCGCGCACCCGCTCGGCGCATTGCACGGCGCCTGTGCAGGTGTTGCCGCCTGCGAGCGCCCGGATCACCTCGGGGCGGAAGCCGCTGACGTCGCCATGGCCGCCGACGATCGAGATTGCGGGGCCGGAGGCGATGATTCGCGGACCGGGAAACAGCCCCTCGCTGGTGCCGCGCGCCAAGGCGAAGCCGACCTGCGGGCCCGAGCCAAGGTCGCGCACCGTGGTGAAGCCCGCGCGCAGCGTCCTCGCCGCGTTGTGCACGCCCTTCAGGGACGCATATTCGTCGGTGTCGACCGCTTCATCGCGATAGTCGCCGCCGGGGTTGCCGGAAAGGTGGACGTGCATGTCGATGAGGCCGGGCAGCACGATCTTGTCGCTGAGGTCGATCAGCCGCGCTCCCGGAGGAGGAGGCGTCAGGCCGGCGGCGACGCTCTGGATTCGTCCGTCGACGATGGTGATGGTCGAGGGGCCCTGCGCCGGTCGCGACGCATCGGTGATCAGCCGGCCGGCATGGACGACCAAGGTTTCCGCCGCGGCAGGGCCCGCGACGAACAGCAGCAAAGCGGCAAGCAGGCGAGCGAGCATCGGCGAATCCCCTATCGGGCCGCTTCATGCGATAGCGGCGGCGGCCCTGACAAGCGAAAAGCCCGGAGCGGCTGGCGCTGCTCCGGGCTTCCCGTTTCCCCTCGCTGGGAAAGCTCGCTTCCTGGCCGGCTTACCAGAAGAAGTCGTGGATCACGTCCAGGACCTCGCCGGTGTAGATATCGACCAGGAGGACGTCGTTATAATAGCGCACCCACTGGGTCCCGTAGGCGGCCGGCGGCAGCCGGTATTGCCAGGGGTCGCCGATCCAGTAGCGATTGCTGTAGAAGAGCGGCTCGAGGAACAGGCCGATCGAGAAGCGCGAATAGCCCCAGTTCCGGTAGGGCGAATAATAAGGCGACAGATGGAAGCGATGGCGGTTGCCGCGCCGCCAGCTGTTCCAGTCGTAGCGCCGGTCGTTGCGCCAGCCGCGATTCCAGTCGCCCCGCCGGCCGTCGCCGCGGCGCGCGTCATTGTCGCCCCGATTGCCGCGCCAGTTGCGGCCGTCATCGCGGCGATTATCGCCCCGCCGATAGCCTTCCTGCTGGTTGCGGCGCTCGAGCCGCTGGTAGTTGCGCAGGCGCGGATCGTTTGGGTTGCCTTGCCAGGCTTGGGGATAGATGCTGGGCTGGGTGCCTCGGCCACCGCGATAGCCGTCTCCGCCGCCGCGGTTGCCGCGGCTGGTGTTGGTCTGGCTGTTGTCGTTGCCGCGCCAGCTGCCGCGATTGCCGCCGTCGCCGCCGCGCGAGCGCTGGACGACCTGTTGCTGCTGCTGTTGCGGCGGTTGCTGCGCCTGTTGCGGCGCCGCCTCGTTGCGGGCCGCGCGGGCTTCGTTGCGCGCCTGAATCCGCTCCGCGCGGCTTTCGCCGCTGCTGCTGCTGCTCGATCCGCGGTCGCCGCGATCGCCTCCGCGGTGCCCGCGCTGCGCTTCGGCAGCGATCGGCGTGATCGCCGTCGCCGCCAAGATCATTCCGATCAATGCCTTACGCATCGAAATACTCCTTTGTCCCCGGCAGGTTGGCCGGCCCCGTGATAAGACGGCTTGTGCCGGTTCGCGGATGAGCGGTTGCTGAACCGCCCGGTAAGCAAGCCGACAGAAATCCTCATGTTCGAGGCCGCCGCGAGCCGCGCGGCGGCGCCCGCAGCGCCGGCACCGTGCGCGCCGCTTCCTCGGGCGCGATGCCGGGCGCCGGCGCTCCGGGCACCTGCTCGCGCCCGGTCTTGATCCGGATCGCGCGGCGGATCGCCTCGCGCAGCCGGGGATAGATGCCGCAGCGGCAGATATTGGTGATCGCTGCGTCGATCTCTCCGTCTGTCGGGCTGTCGTTGCGGTCGATCAGGGCGGCGGCGGCCATGATCACGCCCGGTATGCAATAGCCGCACTGGACCACCATGTCGGCGATGAAGGCCTGCTGCACGGGATGCGAGCGGTCGCGCGAAAGGCCCTCGATGGTGGTGACGTGGCTGCCTTCGATCGCCGAGATCGGCACCCGGCAGGAGCGCACCGCATTGCCGTCGACATGGACCATGCAGGCGCCGCAATGGCCGGTGCCGCAGCCGAACTTGGCGCCGGTCAGATTCTGCGCGTCCCTGAGCGCCCAGAGGAGGGGGGTCGCGGGGTCCATCCGATAGTGGACGGGCTGGCCGTTCACGGTAAAGCTGCTCATGGCGCGCGACCTTAGATTCCGCACGCCTCGTTGCAACCGTCATTCCCGCGGACGCGGGAATCCAGGCGGACTTGGAGCAGCGCCGACGTTGGTCTGGACCCCCTTTCGCGGGGGTGACGGAGAGGAGCAGGGACCATGGGAAGCGAGCGAATCGCGGTCGGGATCGAGGGCGGAGTCGCCCATGTCGAGCTGGCCCGGCCGGACAAGTTCAACGCGATGGACAGGGACATGTTCGCCGCGATCGGCGACACCTTCCGCGCGCTCGGCCGCGACCCTGCGGTCCGCGCGATCCTGCTCTCCGGCCAAGGCAAGCATTTCACCGCGGGGCTCGACCTCGAATATGCCGCGGGCCAGTTCGCGCCCAGCGCCGATGCCGGGCGCGCGGTGGAGGCGAAGCTTCGGCATATCGAATGGCTGCAGGACGCGTTCAGCGCCGTCGAGCAGGCGCGCGCGCCGGTGATCGCGGCGGTCCATGGCGGGTGCATCGGCGCCGGAGTCGACCTCGCCAGCGCATGCGATCTGCGTGTCGCCTCCGCCGGCGCCTTCTTCCAGATCGCCGAGGTCGACGTCGCGATCACCGCGGATCTCGGGACGCTGCAGCGGCTCGGCTATCTGATCCCGCAGGGCGTGCTGCGCGAACTGACCTATACCGGGCGGCGGATGGCGGCCGACGAGGCGGCGCGCTACGGACTCGTCAACCGGCTCGCGACGGACCGCGACGCGGCCATCGCCGCCGGCCTCGAGATCGCGCGCACCATCGCCGCCAAATCGCCGCTTGCGGTCGCCGGCGCCAAGAAGAGCCTCAACCACAGCCGCGGCCGGCCGGTCGAGGAGGGCCTGCGCGACGTCGCCTTGTGGAATGCCGGGACGCTGGCCAGCCAGGACATCGGCGAGGCGGTGCGCGCCCGGCTCGGCAAGACCGAGCCCCGCTTCGCGCCGCTCGACGATTAGGCCCACGCGGCCGCCTCGCCTCCGGCCGGAATAAATTACGGGGACACTATACTTAATTCCATCGCCGCAAATGGTGCGGGATCGCCGCAACCGTGCCGCGGGTAATTAAGTATAGTGTCCCCGTAACCCCGCGGCACCGACAGAAAGGCTGGGCCCCGGCGTTCGCCGGGGAACAGAGCTTGGCCGGTGCGACGCAGGGGATGCGCGGCACCCGCGGGACGCGCATCTAAGCGCTTGTCCCCGCGCGTTCGTTTCGCCACTGTCCGGGCATGACCGAACAGCCCGGATCGGCCCTCTCGCCCGAAGAGCCTCTCGAGGACGCGACCGTCGCCGACCTGATGTCGCCGGCGCTCGGCGTGTTCCGGCCGGAGATGACGGTAGCCGAAACGGTCGAGGAATTGCGCGAGCTGACCCGCTCGGCGATCATCACTTATTGCTACGTCACCGACGAGGAGGGCAAGCTGGTCGGCGTCGTCGTCATGCGCGACATGCTGCTGGCCGATCCCGATACCCGCCTCGACGCGCTCATGATCAAGGACGTTTTCGCCTTCGAGGGGGACGTCAGGCTCGAAGAGGCGCTGAAGACAGCGGTCGCCAAGCACTTTCCGGTCTATCCGGTCACCGACGGAAACGGCGTGCTCAAGGGGCTGATCCGCGGCGAGGAGCTGTTCCGCAACCAGGCGATCGAGATCAGCGCCCAATCGGGCAAGATGGTCGGCGTCGACAAGGAGGAGCGCCTGGCGACGCCCTTGTCGCGCAGCCTCAAGCTCAGGCATCCCTGGCTGCAGATCAACCTCGTCACCGCCTTCCTCGCCGCCGCCGTGGTCGGCGCCTTCGAGCAGACGCTGGAGACGCTCGTCATCCTTGCCGTCTTCCTCCCTGTCATGGCGGGGCAGACCGGCAATACCGGCTGCCAGGCGCTCGCGGTTACCCTGCGCGGGATGACGCTCGGCGAGCTGCAGCCGAGCCTGGTCAAGAGGCTGGTGGCCAAGGAAGGGCTGCTCGGCCTCTGCAACGGCCTGCTCGTCGGCATCACCGCGGGGCTCGGCATGATGGTCTATGCGACCATGCAGGGAGAAGCGCAGCCCTGGCTGATGGGCCTCGTCGTCCTCTTCGCGATGACGGTGAGCTGCACCGTCGCGGGCATCGCAGGGGCGATGATCCCGCTGACCCTGAAGCGGCTGGGCGCCGACCCTGCGACCGCGTCGAGCATCTTCCTGACCACCGCGAGCGACGTGGCGAGCATGGGGATCTTCCTGTCGCTGTCGACGATCCTGCTGCTCTAGGCGCGGCGCGGAACTATACAAACCATACACGAAGAGGGCCTTGAAACTCAGTTGCAGTGCAACTGGTATTCCCGGCCGTGGCCCTCGGTTTGTAAAGCGTGCGCCGGCTCAGCGCCGCCGCCGACGCCGCATGTCCGCCTGGATGGACTCGCGCCAACTGCCGCCGGCCGGACCGACGATGTCGTCGACTCGCCAGCCGGCCGCCGTTTTCTTCAGACGCAGCGTGAGGAGCGCCGTCTGGCCAAAATTCGAGAAGGATATGCGCGCATCGGCACGCTCGCCCTCAATCGCCACGGACTGGATGGCATAGCGCACATTCTGCCAATCCTGGCATTCGCAGAAGGGGTCGGCGGCCAAGCCATCCTCGCCATAGGCAAGTCGCTCGAGCCGCCTGAGTTCGGGCGTGAGCACATCAAGGACGGTGCCGCCATTTTCGCCCGGATCGCGCAGATAGGGATCGTAGATGGAAGCGAGCAAGGACCGGATCCGGGCCTCGTCCGCCCCCGCGCCGGACGAGGGCCGGGGCGCGGCCCCGGCCGCTTCCGGCGCACCGCCGCTGCAGGACGCCAGCGCCGCGCGGATCGCGCGGGTCGAGCCGGTCAGCGGCACCGCGCTCCAGCTCCGTTCGCCGGACATCAGGCCGACGCTTTCCGCGGGACCCGTCAGCAAGGCGACCGTCTCGCCGTCGACCGGATGCGCGACCCACACCCGGCTCTCCCCCGCCCGGCTCATCGCCACGCTGTGGTCGGCCGTGCTTCCCTCGGGAAGGCCCGGCAGCGGGAACATCGACATGCGGATATCGCGCTGCGCCGGCAGGTCCCTGCGGAACTGCATCAGAAATGCCGGCCCGCCCCCGACGCAGGCGACGCTCACGCCTTCGACATTTCCGGCCGGAAGGTCGATCGCGGCTGTGCCGGCGTTCTGCCTCCAACCCTCAGATCCACTCATCCACAAGGCGCCCGTCACGCCCCGCGGCATCGGCCGGTCGACGACCCTGCCGCCGGTGAATGCCAATTCTCCATAGCAGACATCGGCGCCGACGCGTCCGCAACTGCTGCCATGGGCCACGGTCCGCAGGCGCGGCGGCGCGCCGGGGACAAGCTCATGGGCTTGCAAATGGCCCTGCCAGGCGAGGCGATAGCCTCTTGGGCCGGACAGGTGGATCGCCACGCCGCAGCCGGCGCTGCCGCAAAGCAGCGACGCGGCCCCGGGGCATGAAAGCCCCGCGTCGTCGACGACATAATCGGGCCGGCCATCGCCGTTGAGGTCGGCACGCTTCACATAGATTTCGGGATCGAAGGTCATCCGCCCGCTCGCGGCTTCACGGCAGCTCGCCGCGGCCTCCTGAAAGGATGCCCGGACGGTGGCTGGCCATTCCGATTGCGGAACCGGCTGCGCACGGACGACACCCGCCTGCGCGGCGAGGCAGAAGCCCGCAAGGACCGACAGCCGATGCCGAAACCGCATAACTCCCTCCCCCTCAGGGACCAGCAAGGCTAGCACAAGGCCCGTGACGCACCAACCAGCTTGACTTTTTGCACTGCAGCATGCATATGCCCGCTCAGCGAGGCGCCATGCAGCGTGATCGGGCGGTATCGCCCCGGCTCCGCTTCGTACTTTCCCCCAAGGTTTCCCTTTTCACGCGGGTCACCAGAAACCCGCCGCGTATCCGCGCGCCATTTGGGCTGCGCGGGCGCCGCACATGCAAGTGAGTTTACCAATGTCATTCCAATCGCTCGGGCTGTCGCAGCCCCTCCTTCAGGCGCTCGCGCTCAAGGAATATGCGCATGCGACCCCGATCCAGCAGCAGGCCATCCCGACCCTTTTGAAGGGCCGCGACCTGCTCGGCATCGCCCAGACCGGCACCGGCAAGACCGCGGCCTTCATGCTGCCCTCGATCGACCGGCTGCGCGCCACCGACAAGCGCGCGGGCCCTCGCGCCTGCCGCATGCTCGTGCTCGCACCCACCCGCGAGCTCGCCAGCCAGATTGCCGAGAGCGCGCGCGCCTATTCGCAATTCTCGCAGATCCGCGTCGCCACCGTGTTCGGCGGCACCTCGGTCGGCAAGAACCGTCAGGATCTGGCGCGCGGCGTCGACGTGCTCGTCGCCACGCCCGGCCGGCTGATCGACCTGATCGAGCAGCGCTTTCTGACGCTGGCCGAGGTCGAGATCCTCGTCCTCGACGAGGCCGACCAGATGCTCGATCTGGGCTTCATCCACGCCCTCAAGCAGATCGTGCGTCTGCTGCCGGTCAAGCGCCAGACCCTGTTCTTCTCGGCGACCATGCCCAAGACGATCAAGGATCTGGCCGACAAGTTCCTGACCGATCCGGCCCAGGTCTCGGTCGCGCCCGCGGCCACCACCGTGGAGCGCGTCGACCAGTACGTCACCTTCGTCCAGCAGGCGGAGAAGCAGGCCCTGCTCACCATGATGCTGCGCCACGGCTTTTCCGAGCGCGGCAACATGGACCGCGTGCTCATCTTCACCCGCACCAAGCATGGCGCCGACCGGGTCGTGAAACTGCTCGCCGGCAACGGCATCGCCGCCAACGCAATCCACGGCAATAAGAGCCAGCCGCAGCGCGAGCGGGCGCTGGCCGAGTTCAAGGCGGGCAAGGTCAAGATCCTGATCGCCACCGACATCGCCGCGCGCGGCATCGACGTTTCGGGCGTTTCCCACGTCATCAACTTCGAGCTGCCCAACGTCGCAGAGCAATATGTCCACCGCATCGGGCGGACCGCGCGCGCGGGCGCCGCGGGCGTCGCCATCGCCTTCTGCGCCGACGACGAGAAGCCCTATCTCAAGGACATCGAGAAGCTGACCCGGACCCGGATCGCAGCCGAGCCGCTGCCGGCCAATTTCGTCGCCGAGGCGCACCGCATCAAGACCACCCGGACCGCGCCGCCGCCGCCGTCGCGCGAGGAACGGCGCGAGGAGGATCAGGCCCGGCGCCGCTTCCCGCCGCAGCGCGCCCAGCGCGGCCGCGGCCGCTACGCCTCTTCGGTCAAGCCGATGGGCGGGGGCGGGCGCCGCGCCGCAGCGCGCTGAGCCTTGCGCCAAGGGGCCTGCCCTGCTAGGGGCACGCCCCTGCGCCGCGGGCTCCGTCTCGCGGCGAATCCATTTTTTGAGTTTTCGGTCAAACGGAAAGAGTGACGAGCTTTTATGCAAATCATCGTTCGCGATAACAATGTCGACCAGGCGCTGCGGGCGCTCAAGAAGAAGCTGCAGCGCGAGGGCGTCTATCGCGAGATGAAGCTCAGGCGCCACTATGAGAAGCCGAGCGAGAAGCGCGCCCGCGAGCGCGCCGCCGCCATCCGCCGCGCGCGCAAGCTCGAGCGCAAGCGGGCGGAGCGCGACGGAGTCCGTTAAAGGCCCGTCACTCCACCTGCCGCCACCCCGCGGCGGCGACCGAGCTTCACATCCCGACCGGGCGGCGATAGACCGAGCGCCGCCCGTTTTCGTTTGGGGGAAGCCGCACATGTCCGCCGTCACCGCCGTCCCGATTCGCCCGATCGCGCGCGGCAGCCTGCTCAAATTGTGGATCGGGCTGGCATTGCTGCTGGCCGCCGGGGCCGGCCTCGCCTGGCTCGGCACGGCGCCGGTGCAGCGCACGGCCACCGCCTCGGGCCTGCAATATCAGGTCATCCGCGAAGGCGAGGGCGATGCGATCACCTCGGAGGACATGGTCCTCATCCACTTCGTCGGCCGGCGCGAAAATGGCGAGATCTTCGCCAATACGCGTACCGGCCGGCCGATGGAGACGGCGACCGACAGTTTCATCCCGGGCTTCGGCGAGGGCCTCAAGCTGATGCGCAAGGGCGCGGTCTATCGCTTCTGGATCCCGCCCATTCTCGGCTATCAGGGCCAGGTGCCGCCCACCGCGCCCTTCGGCCCGGAGGAGACCCTGGTCTTCGAGATCCAGGTGATCGAGGTCGGCCCGGGCATGGCGGCCATCCAGCGCCAGCAGCAAATGCAACAGATGCAGCAGCAGATGCAAAGCCCGGGCGCCGCTCCGCCCGCCGGCCCCAATCCGCATGGCGCCACCCTGCCGCCGGACGCGGGTGCGCCGCCACCGCCACCGCCACCGCCGGGCGGCGGGCGCTAGGGAAGACCACGCCCGAGCCGTCATTGCGAAGGGCGGAGCGACGCGGCAATCCAGCCCCGCGTCCAAGGCCGCACTGGATTGGAGCCGGCGCTAGCCCGCGCGCGGCTTCCTGCGCAGGAAGGGGAAGCGCCGTTTGGGCGGCGGAGGGGGCGGAAGTTCGGCGAGGGCTTCGGCCTCGGCTTCTGCCTCGGCTTCTGCTTGTGCCTCCGCTTCGGCCTTCGCCTCGTTGTCGTCGGACTTCTGCTCGAGGCCGGTCTTGATCATCGCCACCATCGGATCGGCGAGCATCAGCCCCATGATCCCGAACAGGGCCCCGGCGAGAAGCTGCGCGCCGAGCACCAGAGCTGGCGCGAGATCGACCGTCTTCTTGGCGACATAGGGAACGATCAGGTAGCCATCGACGGTCTGCACGATGAAATAGACCGCGATCGCCCACAGGCCGTGATTGACGTCGACCGAGAAGCCGGCGAGGATGATCAGCACCCCCGAGACGATCGCCCCGATATTGGGCAGGAAGGCGAGCAGCCCGGTCAATATGCCGAGCAGGGTCGCCATCGGCACGCCGCCGATGAGCAGCAGAGCCCAGGTGCCGACGCCTTCGACGAACATGCCGACCAGGCGGCCGGCCATCAGCCGGCGCAGGGTGAAGCCCATGCGCTCGGCGGTCCGGTAGAAATGCTCGCGGCTGTCGCGCGGCAGCATCCAGGCGACGCCGCGCTGGTAGAGGCGCGGCTCGACCGCGATGAAGATGCCGATGACGAAGATCATCACCGCGCTTGTGATCACGCCGACCGCGCCCGACACGGCCGAGCCGAGCCGTCCGAGCGAGCCCATCAGCTGGCCGGTCAGCTGCTCGGCCCCGCCGCCGCCCTGAACCAGGCCCATGTCGCTGGCCCAGGCGAAGATGCGGTCGATCTGGCCGCTGATCGTCTCCTTCAGCCGCCCGGTCTGGGCGACGAGCTCGGTGCCGGCATAATAGAAGGTCCAGACGATGAAGCCGACCGCGGCGAGGGTGACGATGGTGAGCCGCCAGCCGCGGCCGATCGGCAGCACGCGTCCGAGCAGGCGGGTGCCGCCGTCGAGCATCGAGGCGAGCACGATTCCGGCGAAGATCAGCATCAGCGGTTCGGCCAGCACGATCACGCCCATGATCGCGAGGACGACGCCCGCCCAGACCATGGCGCGCTTGAATTCCTGGCGGATTACGGGATCGCGGAACTCGATCGGGCCGGCCTGCTCGGGCTTCTCGCCGGCCTGCGGATCGGCGGCGCTTTGCGGAGGGGTGATGGTCATGGGCGCGGCGCTCCCTGTCGGGGCGGCCCGCTCGCCGGGTGGAGCGAGCTGCCCGCGCGGCCCCCGCGCAAAGCGGTGAACCAGCTGACCGGATTCCAGTAGGAGGAGCTGCCGTCAAGGCTGAAGGTGATGAATTCCGCGCGGCCGCCGATATTCTCCCAAGGCACCGGCCCGCCCAGGCCCATTGTTTTCCCGCCCGCCGCGAAGCGGCTGTCGGCGCTGTGGTCGCGATTATCGCCCATCAGGAAGACATGCCCCGCGGGAATCCTGACGGGAGCGGGTCCCTCGCGCGGATATTCGTCGCCCGGCGACGGCCCGGTATTGATGGTGTCGTAATAGCGCCCGTCGGGCAGATATTCGCGGACGACGGGCAGCTGGCAATACCAGCGGCCGTTCACCTGGCGCCGGAACCTCTGGGTATCGATATCCCGCTCGTCGCCGCAGGTGACGTTGGCGTCCATCGGGATCATCGCCGGCGGCCGCGGTTCGGTCGTCAGCGCGCGGCCGTTGAGGATGACTTCGCCGTCGACCACCTGGATCGTGTCGCCCGGCAGGCCGATCACCCGCTTGATATAGTCCGAGCTCTCGCCCGGCGGGGTGACGCTGACGATGTCGCCGCGGCGCGGCATCTCGCCCCAGATCCGCCCCTGCCATTGCGGGAAAATGTGGAAGCTCGGGCTCACCCACGACCAGCCATAGGGATATTTGCTGACCACCAGCCGGTCGCCCTTCAAGAGCCCCGGCATCATCGATTCGGACGGAATGTAGAATGGCTTGGCGACGCAGCTGTGGAAGGTGAGCACGGCCAGGATCAGCCAGAGGATCGCCTTGAGGTCGTCCAGCCAATGCCCCTTCTTCTTCGGCGCCTTCGCCTTGCCGGCTGGAGTCTCCGCCTCCGCCTCGCCGGGCGCGGCGGGCTCCTCGCCGACTGGCGCCGGCGTCTCCGCCGCGCGCTGGGCGGTGGGGTTCTCGGTCTTTTCCAGTCCGACCGGCGCGGCGACGACCTCGCTCGGGCCCTCGGCAGGGGTGTCGGCCGCCTTGTCGCGGTCGCTGTCGGTCAAGTCTGGGGCTCCTGCGGCACGGCTTCGATGATCACCACGGCCATCGCGAAGGGATGGTCGTCGGTCATCGTCAAATGAACGGTCGCGGCGTGGCCCGGCGGGACCAGCGCGTCAAGCCTCTCCTTCGCGCCGCCGCTGAGCGCCAGCGTGGGCTGGCCCGAGGGCAGGTTGACGACGCCGATATCCTTCATGAAGACGCCGCGCTTGAAGCCGGTGCCGACCGCCTTGGAAAAGGCCTCCTTGGCGGCGAAGCGCTTGGCATAGGTGCCGGCGCGGGTGAACGG
>Ga0190275_10000072_pt1 | contig 118799 bp, 114 predicted proteins | sample Popmic550T_FD_133745 | JGI IMG/M metagenome (GOLD analysis project Ga0190275, IMG submission 133745) | Populus adjacent soil microbial communities from riparian zone of Yellowstone River, Montana, USA - 550 T | ecosystem: Environmental > Terrestrial > Soil > Riparian zone > Trees stand... | reverse complement strand
TCTTCGCTGACCCAGGCCGGCCTCGGCGTCTCCACCGCCGTCTCGATCGGCGGCGACGCGATCATCGGCTCCGCCTACGCCGAGCTGATGCCCTACTTCGAGGCCGACGAGCAGACCGAGGCGATCGTCATCTACACCGAGCCCGGCGGCCGCATGGAGGCCCAGCTGGCCGAATGGGTCAAGGACAACAACAGCCGGCTCCCCATCGTCGCCTTCATGGCCGGCAAATTCATGGACGACGACGAGATGAAAGGCATGAGCTTCGGCCACGCCGGCACCATCGTCGAGGGGGTAGAGGACACCGCGACCGAGAAGATCGCCCGCCTCGAAGCCGCCGGCATCCGCGTCGTCGAGCGCATCGACGAGATTCCCGACGTCGTCAAGGAGAAGCTGGGAGTGACCGCCTGATGCCCGAGCAGATGAACAAGGTCTTCATCGACATCCATGTGGACGACTCGATCAAGAACGACGCGGCGATCGCCGCCAAGCTCGAGGAAGTCTGCCCCGTCGACATCTACAAGAACGCCGGCGGCAGCGTCGAGATCGTCGACGAGAACGTCGACGAGTGCGTCCTCTGCCGCCTCTGCATCGAGGCCAGCCCCCCGGGCACCGTGCACGTCAAGAAGCTCTACGACGGCACCGAGCTGCAGTAGCTCCCGCCTTCACGCCCTAACTCACCGTCGCGCCGACCTCGTCGACTTCCGCCCTCAGCCGCTGGGGCAGCTCGACCCAGTCGCGGAGGCGGAGCAGAACCTCGCGGTCGCCTTCGATCTCTACCCGCTCCTCGGCCTCACCGCCGACGGCGATCGCCGCGATCACGTCCGGAGCGTCACCGCTGAGCGTGAGGTCGGCGTGCTCCGCCGTGCCGCGGCCGGCGCTGCTCTCGCCGCCGCCGATCCGCAGCCAGTTCGAGTGGCCTTCGTTGTGGACCTGTAGGACGATTACCTCGGTGTCATCGGGCGGGGCGAGGATCACCCGCAGCGCGTTGGCGAGCGAGGTCGTCACCAGGCCGGGCAGGTCCTCGAGGCGGTAGAAGTTGAGCCCCCAGCGGCCGAGGTCAAGGACCACGCCTTCGAGCCCGTAGCCGACCTCGGTCAGCTCGTAGACGGAGCCGGAGGCCGGTGACTCGAGCTCGCGACGACGGACGATCCCATCTCCTTCGAGGTCGCGAAGGCGGCGGGTGAGGACGTCGGTCGGGGCGCCGCCGACGCAGCGCGCCAGTTCCGAGAAGCGCAGCGGGCCGAGCAAAAGCTCGCGCACGATCAGCACCGACCAGCGCTCACCGATCCGGTCGAGCGCGCCGGCAACACTGCAGGCTTGGTCGTAGGTCCTCCTCCGGGGCACACCCCGAGTCTAGCTTACTTGGTATTTCAAAGTTAGTGCTTTGAATTCTGGTACAGTCGCGCCCCATGAACCGGATCGCCGACCTCACCTGGAAGCACCCGAAGCTCGTTCTCGCCGCCGTCGCCCTCTTCTCTCTCCTCGCGATCGCCGTCGGCCGCGACGTCGAGCAGCACCTGAAGGCGGCCGGCTTCACCGACAGCTCCTCGGAGAGCGAGCGCGCCGGCACGCTTCTGCGTGACTCGCTCGGCTATGACCCGAATCCGGCGCTGGTGGTCGTGGTCCGCCCGCAGGACGGCGGCCGGCTCGACATCTCCAGCCCCGCCGTGCGCCAGGAGGTCGACCGGCTGAGTCGCGAGATCAACCAAGTCGAATACATCGGTCGGGTTGCGAATCCGCTGCGCGACAAGGAGGCAGCGGCGACGCTGATCGCCCGCGACGGCGGGTCGCTGGTCATACCCGCCTACCTCGCCACCGACGACATCCAGGACGCCGGCGGTATCGCCGCCGAACAGGTCCGGCCGGTCCTTGCCGGGAGCTCGCTCGACGTCGGTCTCAGCGGCTTCGCGGCGGGCTTCGACGAGACCAACGACCAGACCCGCAAGGACCTGACCACGGCCGAGCTGATCGCCTTCCCGATCCTGGCGCTGCTGCTGCTCTTCGTCTTCCGCGGCGTCGTCGCAGCGGCGATCCCCCTCTTGATGGGCGTGATCTCGATCATCGGCACCCTGCTGGTGCTGCGGGTGATGTCGACCTTCACCGACACCTCGCTGTTCGCGCTCAACATCGCCACCGGCCTCAGTCTGGGCCTAGCCGTCGACTACGCCCTCCTGCTGGTCTCGCGATATCGGGAGGAAATCGGGCGCGGCATCGAACCGCGGCAGGCGCACCGGCGCACGGTGCTGACGGCGGGGCGAACGGCCGTCTTCTCCGGCCTCACCGTGGCCGCAGCGATGGCGGCGCTGATCGTGATGCCACAGCGGTTCCTCTACTCGATGGCGGTCGCCGGAACCTCGGTGGCGCTGCTCTCAGCACTGATGGCGATCCTCGTCGTCCCCTCCCTGCTCGCCCTGCTCGGCCCGCGCATCGACGCCCTCTCGATCCGGCGCGGACCCGCCGTCTCCGACGCTTCCGATGGCTGGTACCGGCTGGCCCGCGGGGTGATGCGACGGCCGGTCGTCGTCGCCCTGGCCAGCTCGGCGCTGCTACTGGCGGCGGCCGCTCCCCTGCTCTGGACCACCCTGACCGGGCCAAGCGCCGAAGCGGTTCCCCCCGGCCAGCCCTCCTACGACGCCTACCGCTATCTCGAGAGCCACTATCCCCGCGACGTCACCGAGGCGGTGACGGTAACCATCGACGGGCCGGCCGAGCCCGAGCAGCTGGCCGCTTTCGGCCGCCGCGTCGCCGGGGTCGAAGGCGTCGTCCGCGGGACGCCCTTCGCTCCCGGCGAAGACGACGTCGCCTTCGCCAACTTCGCGCTCTCGGGGCCGGCTCTGAGCGGCGACTCACAGGACGCCGTGCAAACGATTCGCGGTCTCGAGCCGCCAGGGGCCAGCAGCGTCCTGGTCTCCGGCAACACCGCCGGCTTCATCGACCAGAAGGAGAGCCTGGTCGCGCATGCACCGCTGGTGGTCGCGATCGTCGCCCTCACCACCCTCGTCCTCCTCTTTCTCCTCACCGGTTCGCTCCTGCTGCCGCTGAAGACGCTGCTGATGAACATGCTCACCCTCGGCGCCACGTTGGGCGTCCTCGTCCTCGCCTTCCAGGAGGGCTGGCTACACACCCCGCTCGACTACACCGGCCCCGGCGCGATCGAGGTGACGAGCCTGGTCTTCCTCTTCGCCGTCATCTTCGGCCTCGCCACCGATTACGCGGTGCTGGTGATGGCGCGGATCAAAGAGCGCTACGACAGCGGCGACTCGAACGAGGAGGCGGTCGCGGTCGGCATCGCCCGCACCGGCCGCGTGATCACCGCCGCCGCCCTGGCAATCGCCCTCGTCTTCCTCGCCTTTGCCGTCAGCTCGGTCTTCTTCGTCAAGCAGATCGCGATCGGGATGGCGGTCGGGGTGATGCTCGACGCCACGGTCGTCCGCGCCCTCCTCGTCCCCTCGCTGATGCGGTTGCTGGGCGACTGGAACTGGTGGGCGCCGGCCCCGCTGCGCCGCCTCCAAGTGCGCTTCGGCTTCTCGGAGGCCTGAAAACACGACGACCCGCCGAAGGCGGGTCGTGCGGTGAAGGGGGAGCTACCCCCGAACCAGTTGACAACCGTGAGCTGACCCTAGGCCGGAGAACTCCATCCGTCAAGGGGCGAATCTTGCCGCCTTACGACTTATAGCTTTGGAGGATGAAGCGGCAAGGCGCCGCAACCAGTTGACAACTGCGAGTCCGGAGTAGCCCTTCGGATGGGGTTCGAGTCCCCCGTCCTCCTCACAGTTTGCTGCTGGGCACGGGATCACTGGTAAAGCCGCAATCGTCATGCGGTAGATGGGTAGCCCCCTCAGATCACCAGCCGTATCCAGCAGCTCCCTACTAACGCAGGCTCTCGCAGGCGATGCCGTCGCGGTCGGCGTCGAGGCGGTGCGGGTCGCTCTGGGGGCCGCCGTGGCGCTTGTAGAAGTTCTGCGCCTGGCGCCAGGTGTCGAAGTCGGCGCAATCCTTGTCGGCCGCGGAGACCGGGCCGGCGGAAGAGGCGAATGCGACAGCGACGACCGCTGCCGCGGCGACGGCTTTGACTCTCATGTGTCTCCTTCGTGCTGCAAGTAGAACATTAAGTACCGAAAAGATACCTAAGTGAAATGCATCACGTTACTTCGCTATAAATTTATAGTGCGGTAACGTCTGCACCGATGGATGCATCGGTTCGCACCCGCCTTTCCCGCGACGACCGCATGGAGCAGACGCTCGAGGCGGCGCACGCGCTCTTTGCCGAGCGCGGGTACGCCGCTGTGACCATGGATGAGATCGCCGCTGCGATCGGTGTCACCAAGCCGCTGCTCTACAACTACTTCGGCAACAAGGAGCGGCTCTACATCGCCTGTATGGAGCGGGCGGGCGACTCGCTGATCAACGCGATCGCCGAGGCCATCAGCGCCACCGCCAACCCGGGCGACGCGCTCGGCGCCGGCGTCCGCGGCTTCTTCAGCTTCCTCGACACCGACCGCTCCGCCTGGGCCGTGCTCTTCGACGAGACCCTCCCCCACGGCGGTGAGGTCTTCGACCGGGTCGCCTCCTACCGCGGCCAGATCGTCGACCTCGTCTCCGCCTCGCTGCTGGCGCAGCTGCCCGAGCGCAGCCGCACCGCCGCCAAGGTCGAAGTCGAGGCCCTCTCCACCGCCCTTCTCGGCGCCTCCGAGGCGCTTGCCCGCTGGTGGCTGCGAACCGAGGCGATCAGCGCCGAAGACGCGGCCGAGCTTCTCGTCTCCACCGTCGAGCCGGGGCTTCGCAACCGCTCGACCCCCACCCCCGCTTCCAATTCCCCTCAAGGAGGACCAAAACCCCGATGAACAGCAAAACCCGCAAAGTCGCCATCGTCGGCGGCAACCGGATCCCGTTCGCCCGCTCCAACAGCGTCTACTCGCAGGCGAGCAACCAGGACATGCTCACCGCCGCCCTCGACGGGCTGATCGACCGCTACGGCCTCCAGGGCGAGACGCTCGGCGAGGTCGCCGGCGGCGCCGTCCTCAAGCACTCGCGTGACCGCGACCTCACCCGCGAGAGCGTGCTCAGCACCCGCCTCGCCGCCGAGACTCCCGCCTACGACGTCCAGCAGGCCTGCGGCACCGGCCTCGAGACGACGATCCTCGTCGCCAACAAGATCGCCCTCGGGCAGATCGACTCCGGCATCGCCTGCGGCGCCGACACCACTTCCGACGCGCCGATCGCCCTCAACGAGGGGCTGCGCGAGACCCTGCTGGAGGCCAACCGCGAGCGCTCCACGGTCGGCAAACTCAAGCAGCTGACGAAGGTGCGCCCCGGCCACATCGTCCCCGCGATTCCCCGCAACGAGGAGCCGCGCACCGGCCTCTCGATGGGCGAGCACTGCGCGATCATGGCGACCGAATGGGACATCGGCCGCGAGGAGCAGGACGAGCTCACGGTCCATAGCCACAAGAACCTGGCGGCGGCCTACGAGCGCGGCTTCTTCGACGACCTGATGACCCCCTACATCGGGCTCGACCGCGACCAGAACCTGCGCCCGGACTCCAACCTGGAGAAGCTGGCGAAGCTGAAACCGGTCTTCGGCGGCCCCGAGGGGACGATGACCGCGGCCAACTCGACGCCGCTCTCCGACGGCGCCTCGGCCGTGCTGCTCGCCTCCGAGGAGTGGGCGAAAGAGCACGACCTGCCGATCCTCGCCTACATCTCAGAGGCGCAGACCGCGGCCGTCGACCACGTCCACAAGCGCGAAGGCCTGCTGATGGCGCCGGCCTACGCGATGCCGCGAATGCTCGACCGGGCCGGGCTGAAACTGCAGGACTTCGACTACTACGAGATCCACGAGGCCTTCGCCGCCCAGGTTCTCTGCACGCTGAAGGCCTGGGAAGACAAAGAGTTCTGCGCCGAGAAGCTCGGCCGCAAAAAACCGCTGGGCCCGATCGACCGCGCCAAGCTCAACGTCAACGGCGGCTCGCTGGCGGCCGCCCACCCGTTCGCCGCTACCGGCGGGCGGATCGTCGCCAGCCTCGCCAAGCAACTGAACGAAGACGGCAAAGGCCGCGGCGTGATCAGCATCTGCGCCGCCGCCGGCCAGGGTGTCGTCGCGATCCTCGAGGCCCCGGGAGGTGCCAAGTAACCATGGCTGACCGCTACTCACAAGTCGTCAACGCGCCGCTCGTCGGCACCCTCGCCAAGCAGCTCGGGCTGCCGCAGCCGGTCTCGCTCGACCGCTACCGGGAGGGCCAGCCGGTGGTCGCCGGCCCGGTCCTCGCCGACGGCGCCCCCGCCGGCCGGCTCGGCAAGGCCGTCGCCGCCATCCTCGACAGCATCAAGGCCGAAAGGGCCGGCGCCGAGGGCAAGGCGAAGGCGCTGGTGTTCGACGCAACCGGGATCGCCGACTCGACCGAGCTGGTCGAGCTGCAGCGCTTCTTCTACCCCGCCGTCGGACGCCTGCAGCGCAGCGGCCGCGTCGTCGTGCTCGGCACGCCGCCGGCGCAAGCCGGCTCGGTTCCCGCCCAGATCGCCCAGCGAGCGCTGGAGGGCTTCACCCGCTCGCTCGGCAAGGAGATCGGCGGCCGCGGCTCGACCGCGCAGCTGGTCTACGTCGAACCGGGCGCCGAGGACCAGCTGGAGTCGACGCTGCGCTTCCTCCTCTCCCCCAAATCGGCATATGTCTCCGGCCAGGTCGTCCGGATCGGCAAAGGCGTCGCCGCCAGCCCGAAGCTCGACTGGGAGCAGCCGCTCGCCGGCAAGGTCGCTCTCGTCACCGGCGCCTCGCGCGGGATCGGCGCCTCGATCGCCAACACCCTCGCCCGCGACGGTGCCGAAGTCGTCGGCCTCGACATCCCGCCGATGGCGGCGGACCTCAAGGCCGTGACCGAGGCGATCGGCGGCCGCTCGATCGAGCTCGACATCACCGCCGAGGACGCTCCGCAGCGGATCGCTGCCGAGCTCTCCGAGGGGGTCGACGTCGTCGTCCACAACGCCGGCGTGACCAAAGACCGCACGATCGCGAAGATGCCCGAAGAGCGCTGGGCACAGCTGATGGAGATCAACCTCTCCAGCGAGGAGCGGATCAACGAAGAGCTGCTCGGCAAGAAACTGCTGAACGGCAACGGCCGGATCGTCTGCGTCTCCTCGATGTCGGGGATCGCCGGCAACTCCGGCCAGACCAACTACGCCGCCTCCAAGGCCGGCGTGATCGGGATGGTCGAAGCGATGGGGCCGGAAATGGCGAAACGCAAAGCGACGATCAACGCGGTCGCGCCGGGCTTCATCGAGACCCAGATGACCGGGGCGATGCCGATCGGCCCGCGCGAAGCCGGCCGCCGGCTCTCCAGTCTCTCCCAGGGCGGGCTGCCGGTCGACGTCGCCGAGACGATCGCCTGGTTCGCCAGCCCCGGCTCGACCGGCGTCAACGGCAACACGGTCCGCGTCTGCGGCCAGAGCCTGCTGGGGGCGTAGATGGCGAAGACCCTCGACAGCTCCCCCAGCATCCTGCCGTTGTATGCGCGCGCGGCACTGCCGATGATCCCCGGCGCCTCGCTGCTCCCGTTCGTCCCGGGCGGGGGCGGTGAGATCCCCGATGGGCTCGAACTCGAGCTCTCGGGGGTCCGCGCCGAGGCGGCGGACGTCGCTGCCTATGCCCGGGTCTGCGGCTTCGCCCTGCGCGACCAGCTGCCGCCGACCTACCCGCACATGCTCGCATTCCCGCTGCACATGGCGGTGATGAGCGACGGCTCCTTCCCGTTCGGTGCGGTCGGCTTGGTCCACGTCGAGAACACGATCACGCAGGAGCGACCGATCGGCCTCGGCGAGGAGATGACGATTCGGGTGCGGCCGACGAAGCTGCAGCCCCACCCGAAGGGCAAGACCTTCGCGCTGGAGACCGAGGTCCTGATCGGCGGCAGCGCCGTCTGGCGAAGCACCAGCACGATGCTCCGCCGCGGCGGCTCCAACGGCGACGGAAAGGCCAAGGCCGAGCAGGGCTTCGAGTCGCTGCCGGCCGACGCCCCGGCGAGCGCCGAGTGGAAGCTCGACGGCGGCCTCGGCCGCCGCTACGCCGGCGTTTCCGGCGACCGCAACCCGATCCACATGCACTCGCTGACGGCGAAGCCGCTCGGCTTCCCGAGCGCGATCGCGCATGGAATGTGGACCAAGGCGCGAGCCCTGGCCCAACTGGGAAGCCGCTTGCCCGACAGCTTCGAGGCCGAGGTGCGCTTCCGCCGGCCGGTCCTGCTGCCGGCCCGGGTCGAGTTCGCCAGCGCCGAGCAGGGCGAGGAGATCCTCTTCGCCGTCCGTGATGCGAGGAAGGGCACGCCCCACCTCGACGGGCGGGTGCGGCCGTTGCGAGCCGCAGCGAAAGCCAAAGCCAAAGCAACCAAATCGAGTTCCAAGACCTCCAAAACCGCCAAAACCGGAAGGACCAAGACCAAGTGAGTACCACGACCGAGAACAAAGGGATGGCGGAGCGCGGCATGGGCTTCGGCCTGCGGGCGCTGAACCGCCTCGCGGGTTCCGACCTGCTGGACCGCATCCGCATCCGCAAGCAGGTAGAGAACGCTCTCTTCCAGGGCACCAAGAACGGCTTCCGCGGCGCCACCGCTGCCGGCCGCGCCTTCAAGGCGACCCAGCAGCTGGGCAAACCCGCCCGCCAGAAGAAGGGCAAGTCGAAGGGGCTCTTCGACCTCTCGCCTGACGACGAGCAGCAGATGTTCCAGGAGGCAGGCCGCTCCTTCGCCGAGGACCAGATCCGCAAGGCGGCGCTGGGAGCAGACGAGGACCGCGAAACCCCGAAGGAGATCCTCGACCAAGCGAACGAACTCGGCGTCAACATGCTCGGCGTTCCCGAGGAGCTCGGCGGCGTGATGACCGAGCAGTCGGCGGTGACCACCGTCCTGATCGGCGAGGCCCTCGCCCATGGCGACATGGGCATCGCCTACGCGGCGATGGCCCCCGGGGCGGTCGCGACCGCGATCGGCCTCTGGGGCAGCGCCGAACAGGAGGCGACCTACCTCCCCGCCTTCACCGGCGAGGACATCCCCGCCGCCGCCCTGGCGATCCTCGAGCCGCGGCCGCTGTTCGACCCCATGCAGCTGCAGACGAAGGCGAAAAAGAAAGGCGACGAGTGGGTCTTGACGGGCGTCAAGTCGCTGCTCGCCCGCCCCAAAGAGTGCGAGCTCTTCGTCATCGCCGCCGACGCCGAGGGCATCGGCCCGGCGCTCTTCATCGTCGAGTCGGGCGCCAAAGGCCTGACCGTCGAGGACGAGCCGGCGATGGGCCTGCGGCCCGCCGCCACCGGTCGCCTGCTGATCGACAAAGTGAAACTGCCCGCCAACGCGCTGCTCGGCGAGGGCAACGCCAAAGCCAAGGACTACGCCGCCTGCGTCAACCGCTCGCGGATCGCCTGGTGCGGGCTTGCGACCGGGACCGCGCAGGCGGTGCTCGACTACGTGATCCCCTATGTCAACGACCGGCAGGCCTTCGGCGAACCGATCTCCAACCGCCAAGGCGTCGCCTTCGTCGTCTCCGACATCGGCATCGAGTCCAACGCGATGCGGCTGGCGACCTACCGGGCGGCGAGCCGCGCCGACCACGGCGAAAGCTTCGGCCGCGAGGCGGCGATCGCCCGCAAGCTCTGCACCGCCAAGGGGATGCAGATCGGCTCCGACGGCGTCCAGCTGCTCGGCGGCCACGGCTTCGTCAAGGAGCACCCGGTCGAGCGCTGGTACCGAGACCTCCGAGCTGCGGGCGTCATGGAGGGCGCCCTGCTCGTCTAGGCCACGCCTGACGAACGAAAGGCACACATGATCAATCTCGAGATTCCCAAGAAGTTCAAACCGCTGGCAAGCCAGGCAAACCAGGTCGCGAGCGAGGTGTTCCGCCCGATCTCGCGCAAGTACGACGAGGCCGAGCACGCCTATCCGAAAGAGCTCGACATGCTGGCGTCGCTGATCGACGGCATGAACGAGGGCTCCGACATGGGCGGCGCCGGCGCCGCAGGGGTCCGCCGCGAGAAGAGCGCCGACGGCGAGAACCGCAACGGCTCCAATCTCTCCACCGTGCTCGGCATCATCGAGCTCTGCTGGGGCGACGTCGGCCTGCTGCTCTCGATGCCCCGTCAGGGCCTCGGCAACTCGGCGATCGCCTCGGTGGCGACCGAGGAGCAGCTGAAGAAGTACGGCGGCAAGTGGGCGGCCATGGCGATCACCGAGCCCGAAGCCGGCTCGGACTCGGCCTCGATCCGCGCCACCGCCGAGCTCGACGGCGACGAGTACGTCCTCAACGGCGAGAAGATCTTCGTCACCTCGGGCGACCGGGCTGACCTGATCGTCGTCTGGGCATCCCTGGACCGCTCGAAAGGGCGGGCCGCGATCAAGTCGTTCATCGTCGAGCGGGACAACCCCGGCCTGAAGCTGGACCGGCTCGAGCACAAGCTCGGGATCCGCGCCTCGGACACCGCCAACTTCACCCTGCAGGACTGCCGGGTGCCGAAAGAGGCGCTGCTCGGGGACCCGGAGGTGAAGGAGAAAGGCTTCGCCGGGGTGATGGAAACGTTCGACAACACGCGGCCGCTGGTCGCCGCGATGGCCGTCGGCGTCACCCGCGCCGCGCTCGAGGAGACGCGCAAGAAGCTGAAGGAAGCGGGCGTCAAGATCGACTACGACGTCCCCGCCAACAACCAGCACGCCGCCGCCGCGCGGTTCCTGGAGATGGAGGCCGACTACGAGGCCGCCTGGCTGCTCACCCTCCAGGCCGCCTGGATGGCTGACAACTCGAAGCCGAACTCGCTGCAGGCCTCGATGGCGAAGGCAAAGGCGGGGCGCACCGGCGTCGAGGTCACCCTCGGCTGCGTCGAGCTCTGCGGCAGCGTCGGCTACGGTGAGAACGAGCTGCTGGAGAAGTGGGCCCGCGACTCGAAGATCCTCGACATCTTCGAGGGGACCCAGCAGATCCAGCTGCTGATCATCGCCCGGCAGTTGCTCAAAAAGACGTCTGCCGAACTTCGGTAGCCAGGACTAACAGGCAGGGCCAAGGGGGCGCGGGACCCCCTCCCCAGACACCGCTCGCTTATGGCTCGCGGTTGAGTGTCTGGAGAGGGGGTCCCGCGCCCCCTTTTGATCGCTGGTGGCAGACTCCCGACCTTGAATCTGATTGAGGATTTGATGGAGCGGTCGCCGGCCTCGCGGTTGGGGATAGTTGCCGTTGACGGGGAGGGGAGCCGGCGCGACCACTTCTTCGGGGAACTGGTTGCTCAGTCGGCTGGGCTCTCCGGTGCGTTTGCGGCGCGGGGGGTCGAGCGTGGCGATGTGGTGATGACCCTCGTTGGCAACCGGATCGAGTGGGTGCTCTCGCTGCTCGCCTGCTGGCGGATGGGGGCGGTCGCATTGCCGTGCAACACGATGCTGCGGCGGGCCGACCTCCAGCACCGAGTCGCCGCCGCCAACCCGAAGCTCTGCGTCGGCGAGGAAGCGCTGCTGGCGGAGTTGCCCGACGGGATGCCGGTGATGACGATGGCCGACGTTGCCCACGTCCTCGACGAGGACCTGCCACAGGAGACCCCGGCCGCGGTCGAGGAGATGGATGCCGAGGACCCGGCGCTGATCGTCTTCACCTCCGGCACCACCGGCGCGCCTCGCGGCGTCGTCCACGCCTACCGCTACCTGCTGGGCCAACGCGCCCAAGCCGAGCACTGGTTCGGCTCGCGCAAGGGCGACCTCGCCTGGTGCACGACCGCCACCGGCTGGTCGAAGTCGGCCCGCAACGTCTTCCTCGCCCCCTGGATCACCGGCGCCGCCGCGATCATCCACGACGGCCGCTTCGACCCCGCCGAGCGGCTCGATTTCGCCGCAGCGCTCGGAGTCAACGTCCTCTGCCAGGCCCCGACCGAGTACCGGATGCTGGCGCGCCGGACGGCGCTGCGGCCATTGCCGGCGCTGCGGCGGATGGTCTCGGCTGGGGAGCCTCTCGACCCGGAGACGATCGCCGCCTTCCGCGAGGCGACCGGACTCGAACCCGCCGACGGCTACGGCCAGACCGAGACCGGCCACGTCACCGCCAATCAGGTCGGGGAAGCGGTCCGGCTGGGCTCGATGGGCAAGCCACTGCCGGGGATGGAGATCCGCATCGTGCCGTCGGAAGAGACGCCGGAGGCGAGCGCGGGAGAACTGCAACTCCGCGCCTCCTCCTCCCCCACCTTCTTCTCCCGCTACCTCGACGGTGAGCGCTTCGAGGGAGAGTGGTGGCCGACCGGCGATCTCGTCCGCGAGGACGGGGACGGCTACCTCTGGTTCGAGGGCCGCGGCGACGACATCATCCTCTCCGCCGGCTACCGGATCGGCCCCACCGAGGTCGAGGCAGCGCTGCTCTCCCACCCCGCCGTCGCCGACGCCGCCGCGGTCGCGGCGCCCGACCCTGAGCGCGGCTCCGTCGTCCGCGCGATCGTCGTCCTCCGCGAGGAGAACCCCACCGATGAGCTCGCCCGCGAGCTGCAGGAGCACTGCAAACGCGAGACCGCTCCCTACAAGTTCCCCCGCATCGTCGAGTTCGCCGCCGAACTGCCGAAGACCAGCAGCGGCAAGGTGCGGCGGGCGCAGTTGCGAGGCGAAGCGGCCTAGCCGCTTCGGGCTACGCGGCGCTCAGCTCCGCGGAGTCGGTCGGCCTGCCCAGGTGGTAGCCCTGTGCCATGTCGACGCCGTAGTCGCGCAGCATCGTCCGCGTTCCCTCGTCCTCGACGAACTCGGCGATCGTCTGCTTTCCGAGCCCGCGGGCGATCTGGACGATCGCCTGGACCACGAGCTGGTCGGCATCGTTGCGGGACATGTCGCGGACGAAGGTGCCGTCGATCTTGATCACGTCGAAGGGGACTTTCTTCAAGTAGGCGAAGGGGCCGTAGCCGGCGCCGTAGTCGTCGATCGCCACTTCGCAGCCGAACTCGGTCAGCCGGTCGGCGAACCCGGCCGCGGTCTCGAAGTCGTCAACCCGCGCCGACTGGGTGATCTCGAAGGTGCAGCGGGCGGGGTCGGCGTCGCCTTCGTCCAGCCGCCGTTCGATGTACTCGAGCACCGAGAGGTCGGTCACCGAGGCGCCGGAGATGTTCATGTGCAGGGAGACCGGCGCCCCGGCTCGCTCGCGCTCGGCGATCAGCTCCAGCGCCCGCGCCACCACCCAGCGGTCGAGCTCCTGCACCATCCCCGAGCGCTCCGCCGCCTCGATGAAGGAGGAGGCTGGCAGCAGCTCGCCGTCGTCGCTGGTCATCCGCAGCAGCAGCTCGTAGCGCTCGATCCCGCCCGAGGCGAGGCTGCGGATCGGCTGCGTCGCCAGGCGCAGCCGATCCTGGGTGAGGGCGTCGCGGATCCGGGCACTGGTGCTCTGTGTCCGCCTCACCCCTCTGCTTTCTCCGGGCGCGTGGAAGAGCATGATCCGGTTCCGTCCCTCAGCCTTGGCCTGGTACATCGCCTGGTCGGCGGCGACCAGCACCGACTCGGCGCCGGCGCCGTCCTGGCCGCCGAACATCGTGATCCCGAGGCTGATCGTCGCCCCGCTGAGCTCGGAGTTCAGCGGCAGCCCCTCGACCACCTGCGCCCGCAGGTCCTCGCCGAGCTGCAGGGCCCCTTCGGTGTCGGTCTGCGGCATCAGCACCGCGAACTCGTCGCCGGAGAGGCGGGCGACGAGGTCGGTCGTCCGCACCCGTTCGCCGAGGATCTCCGAGACCCGGCGAATCAAGGTGTCGCCGGCCTGATGCCCGAAGCGGTCGTTGACCTCCTTGAGACCGTCGATGTCGATCACCATCACCGCTCCCCGGCCGCCGTAGCGGGCGGTGAAGTTGACGTACTGGTCGAGCTCGGTGCGGAAGCGGCGGCGGTTCAGCAGCCCGGTCAGCGGGTCGTGGTCGGCGAGGTAGCGCAGCTCGGACTCGGTCTTCTCGGCCCGCTCCAGCGCGCCTTTGACCACCGCCCGGTCCTCGGGCGGGAGCTTTTCCAGCACCGCATCGACAACCGGGTCGGGCTGTCCAGATCTGTGGTCGTTGCCGATCAAGTGATTGACGGTAGTCGCTCCCTCCGCTTATCCCGCTCCGCCTCTCCCCAAACCGCGAGGTGGAACCCACTTTCAGCGAGAGAGGAGGGCGAATACTTGACTTGCCCGTTGGCGGGTAGGTTCAAAACGATGCCCAACCGCCTCGCCCAGGAGACCAGCCCCTACCTCCTCCAGCACCGGGACAACCCGGTGGACTGGTACCCGTGGGGACCAGAGGCGCTGGAGCGGGCCCGGGCGGAGGACAGGCCGATCCTGCTCTCGGTCGGCTACAGCGCCTGCCACTGGTGCCACGTGATGGAGCGCGAGTCCTTCGAGGACGAGGAGACCGCGGCCTACATGAACGAGCACTTCGTCAACGTCAAGGTCGACCGCGAGGAGCGCCCCGACGTCGATGCCATCTATATGGAGGCGGTGCAGGCGATCAGCGGCCACGGCGGCTGGCCGATGACGGTCTTCCTCGACCCCGAGGGCGTCCCCTTCTACGGCGGCACCTACTTCCCGCCCGACGAGAGCCGCGGCATGCCGAGCTTCCGCATGGTGATGGAAGCGGTTGTCGACGCCTTCGAGACCAAACGCGAGGAGATCCGCGAACGAGCGCCGGTCACGCGCGAGCGCCTCGGGGCGATCGGCGCGGTTGATCCGCGCGCCGACCTTCCCGGGCAGGCCGAGCTCGAGCAAGCGGTGCAGCGGCTGCTGGCGGCGGCGGACCGCCGCAACGGCGGCTTCGGTGGCGCTCCCAAGTTCCCGCCCGCCTCCTCACTCGAGCTCCTGCTCGCCCGCGGCGAGACCGAGGTCGTCGAGCTGACCCTCGACCGGATGCTCGCCGGCGGCATCTACGACCAGCTCGGCGGCGGCTTCGCCCGCTACTCGGTCGACCCGGTCTGGCTCGTCCCCCACTTCGAGAAGATGCTCTACGACAACGGCCTGCTCGCCCGCGCCTACCTGCACGGCTGGCAGGCCCTCGGGCGAGAGCGCTACCGGCGCGTCTGCGAAGAGACCCTCGACTGGATGCTGCGCGAGATGCGCGGCCCCGAGGGCGGTTTCTACTCGGCGCTGGATGCCGATTCCGAGGGCGTGGAGGGCAAGTTCTACGTCTGGACGCCGGCGCAGATCCGCGAGGTCCTGGGCGATGCGGCCGAGCCGGTGATCGAGTACTACGGGGTCAGCGAGGGCGGCAACTTCGAGGGCGCGAACATTCTCCATCTCGGCGCCGGTGCCGAGGCGGCAGAGCAAGAGGGACTCGCCGAGGCGCGACAGGCGCTGCTCGCGGCGCGGGCGCAGCGGGTCTGGCCAGGGCTCGACGACAAGCGCCTCACCTCCTGGAACGCGCTGGCGATCGCCGCCCTAGCCGACGCCGGCGCCGTGCTCGGCCGCGAGGACTATCTGGACGCCGCCCGCGCCGGCGCCGAGTTCGTGCTCAGGTCGCTTCGCGATTCCAGCGGCCGCCTACTGCGCACCTACAAAGACGGCCGTGCCCACCTCAACGCCTACCTCGAGGACCACGCCTTCCTGCTCGAGGCGCTGCTGACCCTCTACGAATCGAGCTTCGAGACCCGCTGGTTCGAGGAGGCCCAGGCGCTGGCGGAGACGACGATCGAGCGCTTCGGAGACCCCGAGCGCGGCGGCTTCTACTCGACCTCCTCTGACCACGAGGAGCTGATCGCCCGCCGCAAGGAGGTCGGCGACCACCCGATCCCCTCTGGCAACAGCTCCGTCGCGATGGGCCTGCTGCGGCTGGCGGCGCTAACCGGCGAGTACCGCTATGCCGAGGCGGCCGAGGGTGTCTTCGCGCTCTTCGGCAAACCCGCGGTCGAACACCCCGACGCCTTCGCCCACCTCTTGCGGGCGCTCGACTTCCACCTCTCCCCCAGCCGCGAGGTCGCCCTCGTCGGTGCCGACCTCGGCGAGCTCGCCGCCGCCGTGCGCGAGCGACTGCGCCCGCAGCTCGTCCTCGCCGGTGGCCCGGAGGGCAGCGAGGTACCGCCGCTGATGGCGGGCCGCACGGCCGTCGAGGGTCGCACCGCCGCCTACGTCTGCGAGAACTTCGCCTGCCAGCTCCCGGTTACCGAGGCGGCGGAGCTGCGGAAGCTTCTGTGACCCCTTAACCCGGCGGCGTCCCGAATGTTTGAAAGGATGCGGGGCCGATGCGTCGCTCGCCCTTCACCTTCCCCGCCACCCGTCGCTCGAAGTGGCTCGTCTTCGCCGTCTGGTTCATCGCGATCTTCATCGCCTTCGGCGCCGAACTGCCGGACAAGTTCGAAGAGGCCGAAAACAACGAGGCCACCTCCTACCTCCCCGGGGACGCCGAGTCGACCAAGGCGCTGGCCAAGACCGAAGGGCTGCAAGAGGGCGAACTCGCGCCGACGGTGGTCGTCTTCCGGCGCGAGAGCGGCCTCACCCCCGCTGACTTCCGGACGATCGAAGCCGATGTCCGCAAGATGACCGAGAAACGGTACGAAGGCGTGATCCCGGACGGAGAAACCGCCGCTTCGGGCGGCAAGCCGGCCGAAGCCGAGAGCCAGGCCGCCTCGAAAGGCGATCCCGCCAGCAACGCCCTCGCCGGAGCCGACCCCAGTTGCGGGGAACCCACCACCGAGGTCCCGGGTCAGCCCGCCGGCTACGCCCCCTTCGTCGGGCCGCTCTGCTCGAGCGACGGCAAAGCGGCGCTCGTCACCTCCTACATCAAGGCCGAAGGCGAGGCCGAGCTGATCACCGAACCCGTCCAGGACTGGCGCGACCTCGTCTCCGGCGACCGCGACGGCCTCGAGGTAAAGATCACCGGCGGCGGCGGCTTCTCGACCGACGCGATCGAAGTCTTCGAAAGCATCAACGGCACCCTGCTGCTGGCCGCGGTCAGCCTCGTGATCTTCCTGCTGATCTGCATCTACCGCTCGCCGATCTTCCTCTTCATCCCGCTGATCTCGGTGATGTTCGCCGAGTTCCTCTCGCGCTCGGCCGGCTACGGACTCTCCGAGCTGGGGGTCTCGGTCAACGGGCAGTCGGCCTCGATCATGTCGATCCTCGTCCTCGGGGCCGGGACCGACTATGCGCTCTTGCTGGTCGCTCGCTACCGCGAGGAGCTCCACCACACCGAGGACAAGCACGAGGCGATGCGGGTCGCCCTCTCCTCTGCCGGGCCGGCGATCTTCGCCTCGGCGCTGACGGTGATCGCCGCCCTCCTCTGCCTTACCCTCGCCAAGGTCAACGGCACCGCCGGACTGGGGCCGATCGCGGCGATGGGAATCGCCTGCGCGGCGCTCTCGATGCTGACCCTGCTGCCGGCGCTGCTGGTGATCTTCGGCCGCCGTGCTTTCTGGCCCTTCATCCCCCGCTACGAACCGAACGCAGCCGGGGAGACCGAGGACCCCTACCAGCACCACAGCTTCTGGGCGAAGGTCGGCAAGCGCGTCGCCGCCGGGCCCCAGCGCGTCGCCGCCGGGGCGATCGCCCTCCTCCTCGTCTGCTGCCTCGGCTTTGCCTTCTTCTCGACCGACCTGACCAGCGAAGACAGCTACCGGACCACGGTCGAGTCGGTCGAAGGCCAAGAACTACTCGACAAGAGCTTCCCCTCGGGCGCGACGGCACTGACCGACGTGATCGTTCCCCAGCCCGACGAAGTCCCGGCCGTCAAAAAAGCGGTTGAAGGCGTCGAAGGCGTGGAGTCGGTCTCCGGCCCCGTCGCCAGCGGCCCGGAGGGCACCCTGATCCAGGCCACGCTCGAACCGAACCCCTACTCGACCGCGGCCTTCGACCTGGTCGAACCGATGCGCGAAGCGGCCACCGACGCCTCCCCGGATGCTCTGGTCGGCGGCCCCTCGGCGGTTGAATTCGACGTCCGCGATGCCGCCGGCTGGGACTCGATCGTGATCCCGCCGCTGATCCTCCTCGTCGTCTTCCTGATCCTGATGGCGTTGCTGCGCTCGGTGATGGCACCGTTGGTCCTGATCGGGACCGTGATCCTCAGCTTCCTCGCCGCCCTCGGCGTCGGCTACTTCGTCTTCGACGTCCTCTTCGGCTTCCCCGGCTCGGATCCGTCGTTACCGCTCTTCGCCTTCGTCTTCCTCGTCGCCCTCGGCGTCGACTACAACATCTTCCTCGTCGCCCGTGCCCGCGAGGAGACCGAGAAACACGGCACCGAAGAAGGGATGCTGCGCGCCCTCGCGGTAACCGGCGGCGTCATCACCAGCGCCGGCATCGTCCTCGCCGGCACCTTCTCGGTGCTCGCCGTGCTGCCGCTCGTCTTCCTCACCGAGATCGGCTTCGTAGTCGCCTTCGGCGTCCTCCTCGACACCTTCCTGGTCCGCAGCGTCCTCGTCCCCGCCCTGGCAATCAGCATCGGCGACAAGTTCTGGTGGCCTTCTTCCCTAGCTAACCGGGACGAGAAGACCCAGCAGCCACCCGCCCCCACGGCCAGCAACTAGAGCCGAGCGAAGCGCGGTCGCAGTCCGGAGGGGTGACCCTCTCTGGACACTCAACCGCGAGCCATTGGCGAGCGGTGTCCAGAGAGGGTCACCCCTCCGGACCCCACCACCCACCTAGAGAATCGGCAGAAAGTTCTCGATCTCGTAAGGCGTGACCTGCACCCGGTAGTCGTCCCATTCCTGCCGCTTGATCTCCACAAACCGCCGAAAGGTGTGCTCGCCGAGCGTGCGCAGCACCAGCTCCGACTCGGCGGCGAGCTCGACCGCCTCGCCCAGCGTCGCCGGCAGCTGCTCGATCCCCTGATGGGCAAGCTCGTCCTGGGAGAGGTGGTAGAGGTTCTGCTCCATCGGCTCGGGAAGCTCGTAGCCCTTCTCGACCCCTTCCAGCCCCGCCTGCAGCATCGCCGCGAAGCAGAGATATGGGTTGGCGGCAGGGTCGGGGCAGCGCAGCTCGGCTCGGGTCGCCGACTCCTTGCCGGGGTGGTAAAGCGGCACCCGGATCAGGGCCGAGCGGTTGCGCCGCGACCAAGCGAGATAGACCGGCGCCTCGTATCCCGGCACCAGGCGCTTGTAGGAGTTGACCCACTGGGCGAAGAGTGGTGAGATCTCGCGCGCGTGCTTGAGCTGGCCAGCGATGAATGACTTCGCCACCGGCGAGAGGTAGTAGGGATCGTCGGCGTCGTAGAAGGCGTTCTTGCCGTCGCGGCTGAGCGACTGGTGGACGTGCATCCCCGACCCGTTCTCGCCGAACAGCGGCTTCGGCATGAAGGTCGCGTGGTAGCCGTACTTCATCGCGTACTCCTTGACGACGATGCGGTAGGTCATGCAGTCGTCGGCCATTTCGAGCGCGTTCTTGTAGCGCATGTCGACCTCGTGCTGGGAGGGGCCGACCTCGTGATGGGTGTACTCGACGTGGATCCCCATCTTCTCCAGCGCCAGCACCGTCTCCCGCCGCAGATCAGAGCCGGCGTCGAGCGTGGTCAGGTCGAAGTAGCCACCCTCGTCGAGCGGCTCGGGCACGCCGCCGGCGGGCTTGGCGGAGCGAAAGTAGAAGAACTCGAGCTCGGGGCCGATGTTGTAGGCGTCGAAGCCGAGCTCTTCGGCCCGTTTCAGCGCCCGTCGCATGATCCAGCGCGGGTCCCCCTCGTAGGGACCGCCGCCGGGAACCTGGATGTCGCAGAACATCCGCGCCACCGCGTCCTCCTCGGGGCGCCAGGGGATCAGCTTGAAGGTCGAGGGATCGGGGACCGCAAGCATGTCTGACTCCTCGATCGGGTTGAAGCCGGTGATCGAGGAACCGTCGAAGCCCATTCCACCCGCGAAGGCGTCCTCCAGCTCGGAGGCGTTGACCGAGAAGCTCTTGAGCTGGCCGAGCACGTCGGTGAACCAGAGGCGAATGAAGCGGACGTCGTGCTCCTTGACGAGCTCGATTACGTCGGCGGCGCTGCGGGGTTGCTCTGCCATGCCTGGTGGTCCTTCCTTGGCTGGGGAAGGCCGCAACGATAGGCGAATGAACCGATGGGGTGCGGAACGCCGTATTTACGGGTAGAGACACTCTCCAGGGAACGCTTGAAAGCGTCCAGGGAAATCGGTATAACTTACATCAAGTAAGTAAGCGGCTAAAAGTAAAGTAAAGGCCCCGTAAAGGCTCTGTAAAGCGAAATGCCGCCCCGAACGCAGAGCCAGAAGCGAGAACCGACGTGACCGTAAAAACCGCAGTAAGCAGATTCCAAATCCACGACGAGCTAACGGCGCCAGATGAGAGCGCTCCTCTCATCAAGAGCATCCAGGCCGCCGGCGGCGCGGTGACGAAGTTCGTCGGCGTGCTGGCTGGGGCGCCGGCTGTTTTGCGCGCGTATACGCGGATGCGCTCGGAGCTTCGCGGCGGCGTCCTGCCGCAGGCGACGAGAGAGCGGATCGCACTCGCAGTTGCCGAGTACCGAGAGGACAACTACAGCATCGCCCAGCACGCGAAGTCCGCGCGCCGAGCCGGGCTTGGCCTCGACGAGGTCTCCAAAGCCCGCAGCTTCACCTCCAACGATCCGAAAGAGGCAGCGCTCCTCGCCTACCTGAAGGAGGCGCTGGACGCGGAAGGGCCCCCGCCCCTCCACCTCCACGAGGAGGCTCGTGAGATCGGCTGGAGCGACGAGGAGATCCTCGAGGCGGTCGGACACTTGGCGCTGAACGAGTTCCAGAGCCTGATCGCCAGTGCCGCGGCATTGCCCCAGGACCAAGGTGGCCCCCGGGCTCTCCCCTCCGCGGCCTAGCGGTAGCTAGAGCGGTACGGGGCGGGGGTAGTCCCCTCCGGACAACAGCGGGGAGGGTCCGGAGGGGACTACCCCCGCCCCATTCGACAGCTGGCCCAGGGAGCGGGAGCCCCCGGGCGCGGCAGGCTGGCGGGCGAAGCCGCGGACGCGATTGCGGAGAGGACAGCGGTCACAGGGCCGGGGGGTGGGGTCTTCCGGACCCTCCCCGCTGTTGTCCGGAAGGCCCCACCCCCCGGCCCCTTTGCCTAGCTGGCTCTAGCGACCCTCGACGAGGGTGGCCGTGTAGAGCAGGCGCGCAGTGGTGTATTTGCAGCCGTAGGTCGCGCGGCTGCCGACGCGTTCTTGTGGTTCGCCCTGGCGGATGTCCGTCGCGTTTTTGCATGCTTCGGGTTCGCGGCTGGCACGCCAGACGTTGCCGACGTCGAGGTCCTGCGCGAAGGCCGGGGCCCAGGTCGGGACCGTGAGGCCGACGATGTCGCCTTTCTCGACTTTCAGGTTGGCGCTGAATTTGACCGTCTGGCCGAGGTAGGGCGAGAGGACCTGGACCTGTCCCTGTCGCCGCAGGGTGTAGCGGGGCGGGTTGGTGCCGGGGACCCGGCGCAGGATCGCCAGTCGGGCCTGCGGCGGGGTGCCGAAGAAGCCGTTGAAGAAGGCCCGCTGGCTGTTGGTCGGCTGCGCCAGGGTCAGGGTCCAAGCTTTGATCGTGCCGTCGTTGGGGACCGCGAACGGCAGGTTCGTCTGGCCGTTGTTGACCTGGAATCCGGTGACGCTGCCGATCGCCTGGCAGGGCAGATTGGGGCAGGAGGGATCAGGCTCGGTGGCGATCTGGCCGAGGATCACCGTCGCCCGGACAGCCTTCGCCGCGTCGCTGCTGGAGGCGAGGCTGACGAGGAGCAGAAGCGAGCAGGCGAGCAAACCGGCGGCCAGCAAGGCTCCCCTCCGGGATCCGGCGACGGCTAGTGCTCCCTGCGAAAACCTCGAAATCAACGCTGCTCCTCTCGTCTTGGACGCTGCCTAAACACGGCAGACTAGCCCTCGGAGCGGCTGGAGAGGCCGGATTCAGCGACGGGCGTAGCTGAGCTCGACCGCGTAGCGGACGCGCCCCACGCCTTCGAACTCGAGGGCGTCGCTAACCGCCTTGGTGAAGTCCCAGGCGCGGCCGTGGGCGTAGGGACCGCGATCGATCACCTGGGTGACCACCGCCTTGCCCTGGTAGACGAACTTGACGGTGGTGCCACAGGACAGGGTCTTATGGGCGACGCCCATCGTCTGCGGACGCAGGGTTTGACCGCAGGCGGTTTTGTTGCCCCAGAGCCCCGGTCCGTACCAGCTGGCACCGCCATAGCGCCACGCTCCGAAAGCGATCTCGCCGCTGGGGGCGCTGGCGGTGGGACTGGCAGCGCCGCCGGTATCAGCGCGCGCACCGGTCGCAAGCCCGGCGAAAAGGGCGAGGAAGGCGGCCAGGCATAGCGCCCAGCGCAGGGAGGTTTGTTTGATCGTCTGCATCTCTTTCCAGGCGCTTGCGGGGTTAGCTGACGGGCTCGCGCTGAAAGAGCTGCGCTACGCGGCCAACGGCCGCGATTCGCCCCAACTGATTGGGCCCCCCGCTCCCCGCGATATGTAGGCGGAGATTCAGCGGAAGTTGGCAGCAGATTAGCAAACGCTAAGACAGCAAATGGTGCATAGGTCCCGAGGCACCCCGGGGACATAGGAAAGGCCCCCTTGCGGAGGCCTTTCCCTTAGCGGGCCTGTAAGCCGGATCCTGTCGTGAGCGACCATCTATCTCTGCGGCCTACCTGGACCTCGCCGAGCCGGGTCGACGGTCCTGCTTGGCCTTGCACCGGGCGGGGTTTGCCTGGCCGTTACGTCACCGCAACGCCGGTGCGCTCTTACCGCACCATTTCACCCTTGCCTGTGCGCGACGCAGCTGCGGCCGCGCCATCGGCGGTGTCATTTCTGTGGCACTTTCCCGCGGGTTTCCCCGGGTGGGCGTTACCCACCGCCCTGCCCTGTGGTGTCCGGACTTTCCTCGAAGGGTTTTCTCTCCCCCCGCGGTCCGCTCAGCCCGCCCACCAAGATTAGCTCGACCGCCGTTCTTCGCAGCGGATTCGTCCCCCCTTGGTGTTGATGGGCCGGAAACGCTCCATATAGGCGCATTTCCGGCCCATCAACAAGGCGTAGACTCGCCAGCCATGCGAACGGCGGTGGTCACCGGCGCCGGTAGCGGCCTTGGCCGTGCGATCGCTGTCGACCTGATTTCCCGCGGTTATCACGTCTACGTCACCGACGTCGACGCCGGTGCCGCAGATCGCGCGGCGGCGGAGCTGGGCGCCGAGGCGCGGGGATCGGCCCTCGACGTTCGCGACCCAGTGGCCTGTCGGGGCCTGGCGGACTCGGTCAGCCGCAGCGGCTCGCTCGACCTCTGGGTCAACAACGCCGGCGTCTTCTTCAGCGGACCACCATGGGAGCAGAGCGCGGAGACGCGCCAAACGATGCTCGACGTCAACGTCAGCGGCTTGATGAACGGGACGGTTGCGGCGCTGGGGCCGATGATGGCCGCCAACCACGGCCATGTCGTTAACGTCGTCTCACTGGCTGGAATCGTCGCCGCCCCCGGCGAGGTCACCTACTCGGCGAGCAAGCACGCCGCGATGGCCTTCACCCTGGGGACCCTCTTCGACTTGCGCCGCTCCGGCCACAAGGACATCCGCCTCTCGGCTGTCTGCCCGGATGGGATCTGGACCCCGATGCTCGAGGACAAGCTCGACGACCCGGACGCCGCTCCCTCCTTCTCCGGTCGCCTCCTAACTGCCGAGGAGGTGGCGAAGGAGGTCGGCAAGCTGACCGAGCGCCCCCGTCCGATCCTCATCATCCCCCGCTGGCGGGGCCCAGGGCTGCGGATCTACGACCTCTTCCCGCGGCTGGGCCTGCGGCTGCTACCTCTGGTCATGTGGGACGCCCGCCGCAGGCAGCGGCGCTACAAACACCTCATTGAGTCAGGCAATTGGCCTTGACGAGGTCCAGACGTCGCTAGTCAGACCTTGCGGAAGACGCCGACGACCTTGCCCAGCACCCGGGCCTCGGTGGTAATGATCGGCTCCATTTCCTCGTTTTCGGGCTGGAGCCGGATGTGGTCCTTCTCGCGATAGATCCGCTTCACCGTCGCCTCGTCGCCGATCAGCGCGACGACGATCTCGCCGTTGACGGCGTCGTCACTGGGGCGCACGATCACGTAGTCGCTTTCGAGGATGCCGGCGTCGCGCATGCTTTCGCCGCGGATCTGGAGGATGTAGTCCCCGTCCTCGCCGCCGATCACGTCCGGGATCTCGAGGTACTCCTCGATGTTCTCTTCGGCCAGGATCGGCGCTCCCGCCGCGACCTGCCCGACCAGCGGCAGCCCGTTCCCTGCCGAGATCGTCTTTTTCGCCTTGTCGAAGAGCAGCTCGATCGCCCGCGGTTTCGAGGGATCGCGCCTGACCAGGCCAAGCTTCTCCAGGTTGGCGAGGTGTGCGTGGACGGTGGAAGACGAATGCAGTCCTACCGCTTTGCCGATCTCCCGCACCGTCGGTGGGTAGCCAGTCTTAGCCGCGTATTTGCGGATGAAGTCGAAGATCTCCTTCTGCCTCTTGGTCAGGTCCAATTCCATCGTCGTTCCACTTTCCTCCGCTGCCGGGTCACCCAGGTCAAATAGGCTCAAATTGCCTTCGAACACTTGTTCGTAGGCTAACGGCTCCTTCGGATACCCGCAAGCTGCGGGCTCCGCCGCACGCAAACATCTAGAATCCCTCGCCCTCAAGCGGCTGTGGCGGAACTGGTAGACGCGCAAGGTTGAGGGCCTTGTGGGTGGAAACACCCGTGATGGTTCGACTCCATTCAGCCGCACTTCAGACTCCGGCGGGAGCGGGCGTCGGCCCGCTCCCGCCCGACAGTCCTCCTACTGAAGCTGGAGGAAGGCGCGGGAGCGGGCGTAGGCGCCGTTGTCCTGGGCCGTCTTGACGACGGCTACGACGCGCTTGGCCGTGGCCTCGGGCGCCAGCGGGACGGAGAGGCTTTGGTTGGTGCCGGAGATCACCGAGAAGGGGACCTCGTGCTTGTTACCGCTCCGGGTCAGCGTCAGGGTGCCGTTGCAGACGCGGGCCTCGGGGCCGTCGCAGGTGACCCAAACGGAGGTTTGGGAGCCGCTGCGGTGCGCATCGCCGGTGGGGAAGGTCAGGCTCAGTTCCGGCGAGTCCGAACCGGCGGCGCCGGCCGCGGCCGGGATCCCGAAGATTGCCAACGCGGAGATCGCCGCCAGCAGGCCGAAGAAGCTCTTGAAAGAAATGAGGGAGTGTGGGGTGGTTGCGATCATTCGCTTATAGCACCACATTTGTTCTAGAACTTCCTTACAACATTCGGCCAAATGATCTTTCAGGGCTAAAGTTTTCGATTCTCGGATGGCACGCGAAGACTTCTACGCCTCCCCGTTCGGCGTCGCCTACAGCGCCTATGCCGAGCGGCCGCGGCTGAACCGGCTGATCGGCAAGGCGGTTTGGGGCGGCGATACCCGCCGCTACTACGAGAGCATGGAGGCGGTCCGGCAGGTCGCGAACGGCGCCTCGATCGTCGACTGCCCCTGCGGCGCCGGGGTCGCCCTGCGGGAGGTGACCACCGACATGGACTTGCGCTACGTCGCCATCGACCTCTCGCCCTCGATGCTGCGCCGGGCCCGTCGCCACGTCGATAGGCGCGGCTTGCGCCAAATAGAGCTGCTGCGGGGGGACGCAACTGAGATCCCGCTGCCCGACAGCAGCGCCGACCTCTTCCTCTCCTATTGGGGACTGCATTGCTTCGACGATCCCGCGGCGGCGCTCGCCGAGTCCGCCCGCGTGCTGGCGCCGGGCGGCCGCCTCGTCGGCTCCACCTTCTTGCAAGGAAACGAGAGCCTGCGGCAGCGGCTCCTCGTCCGCCCGGGGGCCGGCGACTTCGGCAATCCGCCCACCGAGAGCAACCTCCTCGGGGCACTGGAGGCAGCCGGCTTCGCCGCACCGAGCATCGACCGCTCCGGGCCAATGGCCTTCTTCGAAGCCCAGCTCGGCTGACGAACGGCGGCGCGCCTACTAGGAGCCGGTTCCGAGCGCCCTGTCGATGAAGGGGCCGAGCAGCTCGGCGACATTCTTCGCCGCTTCTCCGGCCGACTCGCCAGGCGTGGTCACGTAGCTGATCGCCAGCCTGACCAGGCTCTCGGAGAGCGTTCGCACGTCCGTTTCCGGCGCGTCGGGCCAGCCTTCTTCGATCACCGCCACCAGCCGTGCGGTTGCCCACTGGACCACCGGCAGCCCCTGGGTAGTAACGAAGGGGAGCATGCCGCCGGTGCCGTCGTCTGAGAGGAGGATGCGGATCAACGGGTCGCCGCCGGCCGCTTTGAGGAAGTGCTCGAGCGCCGCCAGCACCGCGGCGCGTGGGTCGTCCTGATGTTCGAGGACCGCCTTTTCGACGTCGTCCATGAAGCGTTCGGCCTCGTGGATGACGAAGGCGAAGCCGAACTCGTTGCGGTTGCCGAACTCGTTGTAGAGGGTCTGACGGCTGACTCCGGCGCCGCTGGCGATGTCCGCCATCGTGATCTCCGACCAGGTCTGACGTCCCAGTTGCTCTCGCGCGGCGTCGAAGACGGTCTGCCGCAACAGCTCCCGCGCGGCCTCCTGGTAAGGGGTCCTCCCTGCTGACATCCCCCCTATCGTCGCAAGCAACAGCGGTCAGGCGTCGCGAGCAACCGCTTCTGCAGGTTCGAAGTCGATCTTGTCGCGGACTCCGCAGTCGGGGCAGGGCCAGTCGTCGGGCACCTCGCTCCACGGGGTGCCGGGCGGGAATCCCTCGCGCGGATGGCCCGCCTCCTCGTCGTAGACGTAGCCGCAGCTAGGGCAGCAGTAGGCGCTCATGCGGCCCTCCCGTAGCGCTCGAGGGTGCGGCCGAGCTTGCGCGGGTGGATGTTGGCCCGGGTGACGTCGCCGCCGTAGTGCTGGATCAGGCGCGGGTCCATGACCCGTCGCCACAGGGGCGGGAACCAGGCCAGGACGATCATCCCCGCGTAACCGGTCGGCAGCTGCGGCGCCTCCTCGACGTGGCGCAGCGCCTGGTAGCGGCGGGTCGGGTTGGCGTGGTGGTCGCTGTGCCGCTGCAGGTGGTAGAGGAGGACGTTGGAGGCGACGTTGTTGCTGTTCCAGCTGTGTTCGGGGAGGCAGCGCTCGTAGCGGCCGTCCTCGCGCTTCTGTCGCAGCAGCCCGTAGTGCTCGAGGTAGTTGACGACCTCCAGCAGCGAGAACCCGATCACCGCCTGCGCCAGCAGGAAGGGCAGGACGACCGGGCCGAAGACGAGGGCGAGGCCGCCGAAGAGGGCGACGGTCATCGCCCAGGCGGTGAGGATGTCGTTGTGGATGCTGAAGTGGCGCTTGCCGAGGCGGTCGAGCCGGGCGCCCTCGATCTCCCAGGACGAACGTAGGCTGCCGACTACGGTGCGGGGCAGAAAGGCCCAGAACCCCTCCCCCAGTCGTGAGCTGGCCGGATCCTCGGGGGTGGCGACTTTGACGTGGTGGCCGCGGTTGTGCTCGATGAAGAAGTGTCCGTAGCCGGTCTGGGCGAGGGCGACGCGGCTCAGCCACTTCTCCGAGTTGGCGCGCTTGTGGCCGAGCTCGTGGGCGGTGTTGATCGCGATCCCGCCGACCATGCCCATGGTCAGGGCGAGGCCGATCGATTCGGCCAGCGAGAGGTCCCCGCTCGACCACATCCAGCAGGCGAAGACGAGGCCCGCGTACTGGATCGGGATGAAGACGTAGGTGCACCAGCGGTAGTAACGGTCCTGCTCGAGGAACTTGAGGATGCTGTCGGGCGGGTTGCTCGAGTCGCGGCCGATGCCGATGTCGAGGAGCGGGAAGACGATGAAAACGAGGAACGGCCCGAGGTACCACATCCCTCCCCAGCCGGTGACCCAGACCCAGAACATCGCCAGGAACGGCGACAGCGGCACGATCAGCCCCAGTAACCAGGCGTAGCGCTTCCCGTCCGTCCAAGCGGCGGGGTTGACCTCCACGTCGTCGTGATGGTGATGGTGATGTGCGTGTTCCGCGTGTGCCTCCACAGCCTCTCCTTGTCAATCGCCCTCGATCCGTCGTCAACTTTTACACAGATCAGAGATTTGTCAAGCGAAGCTACAGCGCAGCGCGAAATGTCCGCAGCTTGCGGACGGGGAACAACCGATGGAGCTCCTCTAGATCTTGAGGAGCAGGAAGGTGTTCAGCACGAAGAGGATCGAGAAGAAGACCGTTGCCCGATCCAAATTCTGCTCGACCATCGAGCCGCCGCCGAGGCCGCTGCCACCGGCGCCGCCGACGCCGAAGGCGCCTGAGAGCCCCGCATCTTTCCCCGAATGCAGCAGCACGAGGAAGATCACGATGACGGCAATGATGACCTGGATAACGCCGAAGATCACGAACATGGTGCGAAAGTTTAGCTCCGAGTGAGCTTTTCCGGCTCGCGGGGGTGGACGCCGTTCCCGTTGCCGTTGCCATTGCCGTCTTCCCGGTCGAGGATCTCCAGCGCTTCCCGCCGCAACTCGGCGTCCAGCGCGGCGAAGTCCTCGTCGGAGAGCTTGCCGGCGGCGTGGTCGAGCTCGGCGTCGCGGATCTCGCGGTACTTGGCTTCCTTGCGGGCGTCGGCTTCGGTGCGCACCAGCGCGCCGCGGCGCCGGCCGCGTGAAGGCCAGAGGGCGATCAGCGCGCCGGCAAGCGCGATCAGGCCGCCAATCCACATCCAGGTGACGAGCGGGTCGATGATGATGCGGAAGGTGGCTGGGGGCGAGTCCTGCAGATAGCCCCTGGCGACCCGCTCCGCCGTCAACCCCTGCAGCCGGCTGATCTGCTCCAGCGCTTGCGCCTGCAGGCGCGGGTTGGCAGCCGCGGCGCGCATCAACGCTCCCAGCGCTTTGCACTGCGGGGGCGTCCCCGGGCCCCCTTCGATACACGCCTCAAACCCCTCGTCGGCCGCTCGCGCGTCGCCCTGGAGGCCGCCGAGGTCCGGTTCCTCGGCGATCCAGAGGTCGCTGTCGAAGCCCGCCCTCAGACCCACCTCGCTGGTCGCCTCGCCGGCGAAGTAGGTGCTGATCAAGCCCGCTTCCTGCCCAGTCGGGCGGTGGAACTGCCGACTCGGACGCACGTAGCCGACCACCTCATTGTCTTCTTCGACCCGCAGGACCGCGCCGATCGTGATCTTCTGGTCGTCGACCGCAACGGTCGGCTTCTCGTAGGTGATCTTGCGGCCGTCGACGACCGTGCTCTGCCCCGGCCGCAGCTCGACGTCGCGCCGGGTCTGGAAGCTCGAGGAGGCGGCGATCCCGATCAGCAGAACGATGATCCCGGCGTGGACGATGTAGCCGCCGTAGCGCCGTCGATTGCGGCTGACTAGCCCGGCCATCGCCGCGGTGGTGGAGCCGCCGGAGAGCTGCTGGCGCGCCCGCGCGCCGGTCCAGAACTCCTGCGTCAACCCCGTCAGCGCGAAGGCCGAGAAGGAAAAGAGCGCCAGCGCCCAGAGGCTGTCCGCCGCGTCGGTGAGCACCACCAGGCCCAGCGTCACCACCGCGGCGACGGCGAGGGGGATCCGGAAGACCCGCCTCGCCGAGGCCCAGCTGACCCGCCGCCAAGCCAGCAGCGGCCCGACTCCGGTGAAGAGGACGAGGAGGATCGCCAGCGGCGTCGTGTACTCGTCGAACCAGGGGGCGGCGAGCGAGGCCTTCTCGCCGGTGAAAAGTTCGGAGATCAGCGGGAAGAACGTCCCCCAGAAGATCACCACGGTCAGCCCGACGAGAAGCAGGTTGTTGACGAGGAAGACCGACTCCCGGGAGGCCAGCGAGTCGATCCGCTTCTCTGAGCGCAGGTCGTCGAGGCGACTGACGATCAGTGCCGTCGAGCCGACGAGGACAACCCCGATCAGGCCAAGGATGTAGGGGCCGACGGTGCTGTCGCCGAAGGCGTGGATCGACTGCAGGACGCCGGAGCGGACGAGGAAGGTGCCGAGCAGCGCCATCGAGAAGACGCCGACGATGAGGCTGGCGTTCCAGACCTTCAGCATCCCCCGCTTCTCCTGGACCATGATCGAGTGCAGGAAGGCGGTGCCGAGCAGCCACGGCATCAGCGCCGCGTTCTCGACCGGGTCCCAGGCCCAGTAGCCGCCCCAGCCGAGCTCGGTGTAGGACCAGCGGGCGCCGAGCAGGAGGCCGAAGCCGAGGAAGGCCCAGGCGATCAGGGCGAAGCGGCGGGTCGCGCGGATCCACTCGGCGTCGAGACTGCGGGTGACGAGCGCCCCGATCGCGAAGGCGAACGGCACCGTGAAGGCGACGTAGCCCGAGTAGAGCATCGGCGGGTGGATCATCATGCTCGGGTGCTGCAGGAGCGGGTTGAGGCCGACCCCGTTCACGGGTGCCGGGCTCAGCGAGGCGAAGGGATCCACCCCGGGTGCGAACAGCATCAGGCCGGTAAAGAAGGTGGCGACGCCCATCATCACCGCGGTCGCCCAGGGGACGATCTGGCGCAGCTTGTTGCGGGTGGCGTAGAGCGCCGCGGCGGCGGCGATCGAGAGCACCCAGGCCCAGAGCAGCAGCGAGCCCTCCTGGCTCGACCACATCGCCGCCAGCTTGTAGCCCGCCGGCGTCTCGATCGAGGAGTGCTCGGCGACGACGCTGAAGGAGAAGTCGTTGCCGGCGAAGGCGATCTCGATGATCACCACGCAGCCGGTGACGAGGGCGCAGAAGGCGTAGACGGCGCGGCGGGAGATCCGCAGCCGGCGCTCATCGCCGTTGCGGCCGAGGATCGCCACGATCCCGGCGAAGATCGCGGTGAAAAAGGCAAGCGCCAGCAGGGCGCTGCCGAGGCTAGGCATCAGACTTGGTCGTGAACTTCGAGGGGCACTTCGTGATCAGGGTGTCTGGCTCGCCGACGAAAGTGCCGCTCTGAACGCTGCCGGTGAGGATGATCTCGCGGCCGCCGCGGAAGGGGTCCGGGACGGTCCCGTCATAGCTCACCGGCAGGCTCTTGCTGCCGCCGTCGCGGTCGACGACGCGGAAGGTCATGCCCTCCTCCCCATCGCGCCGGATCGAGCCTTTGACGACGCGGCCGGTCATCTCGTAGCTGGTGCCGGGGGTGGCGCCGATCAGCTGCGAGGGCTCTTTCGCCTCGGTCGAAGCCGAGAACGAGGTGTAGATCAGCGCCACCGCCAACAGCACGGCAGTGCTGAGCGCGACGACGAGCCGGATCTTCCGCTTTCGCTGAGGGTCCACAGGCATCTGGGATTATCGCAATCCCGGCCGCCGGGCTGCTGTCCCCGGTATGCGGGGAGAGATCGCCGGGGTGGCACAATGGCCTGATGGCAGACGAGCCCGTGCTCCTGATCACCGGCGCCAGCAGCGGAATCGGCGCCGCTACCGCCCGCGCGGCGGCCTCGAAGTACCGGCTGGTGCTGGCGGCGCGGCGCGAGGACGAGCTGCAAGAGCTCGCCGCGGAGCTGGGCGGCGAGGAGCGCGCGCTGGCGGTTCGCTGCGACGTCACCGAGTGGGACGAGGTCGAGGCAATGACGGCGACGGCGCTGGAGCGCTTCGGCCGCATCGACGCGGTCTTCGCCAACGCCGGCTTCGGTGCCGCCCGCGGTTTCCTCGAGGAGTCGCCCCAGCACTGGCGCTCGATGGTCCTGACCAACGTCTACGGGGTGGCGTTGACGATCCGCGCCACCCTCCCCCACCTGCTCGAGCGCGGCGACGGCCATTTCCTCGTCACCAGCTCGGTCGCCGGCCGGCGGGTGTTGCCGGGCTCGCTCTACTCGGCAACGAAGTGGGCGGCGACGGCGATCGGCGAGGCGCTGCGCCAGGAACTGCGGCAGATGCACGACAACCACGGCATCAAGGTGACCTTGATCGAGCCGGGGATGGTCGATACGCCCTTCTTCGAGAACCGGCCCGACAGTGCCTTGGGCGACGACGACATTGCTCGTGCGGTGATCTACGCGCTGGAGCAGCCGGCGGGGGTTGACGTCAACGAGATTTTGATTCGGCCGATCAGTCAGTCGACTTAGCGGCGGCGGGTGAGGGGGGTCGGGGGTACCCCTCCCAAAACGCAGCCTTCGGCTGCTTGAGTGTTTTGGGAGGGGTACCCCCGACCCCCCTCTAGCGCGGCAGTAGGGACTGGATTGCTCGCCAGTAGGTGCGGAGGAGGAGGCGGGCCCATCTGGAGCGGGCTAGTGGCGAGATCAGGTCGGAGTCGAGGTCCGGGGTCAGATGGGTCGCGAAGTCGCGGGCGGAGATGGTGCGTTGGTTTTGGAGTTGGCGGCGCTCGTGGAGAAGGCGTGGGAGCCGGCGGATGAATTCGCGATTGGCTTGGCGCTTCTGGCTGCCCCAGCCGCCGGTGGCGGATACGAGCAGCAGGGCCAGCTCGGTGGCGATCAGGGCCGGGGCCAGCAGCGCCAGCAGGGAGCCTGGGTAGGTCCGCACCAGGAAGGAGAGGCGGTTGCGCTCGAGCCAGCGCCACTTGTCCTCGCTGGCGGCGAACTCGTAGTCGTGGGCGACCACCGCGGTCGGCTCGATGCCGACAGCGTTGCCGGCCGACCACAGCCTGACCGAGAGATCGACGTCCTCGTGGTACATGAAGAACTTCGCCGGGAAGCCGCCGACCTGCCGCCAGCGCGACAGCGGGACCGCCAGGCAGGCGCCGGATGCAGCCGGCACCTCACCGGCCCCTGGCGCCGCCGTCAGCGGGCGCCCGTGGCCGCCGGCCCAGACGATGCCGGTGAAGTGGATCGGATTACCGGCCGAGTTGATGCGACTGCCGTCGCCGCCGGCGACCAGCGCCTGCCAGGCGCCCCACCCCCGCCCCTCGACCAGAGGCCGGCGGATCGCCTCGCCGAAACCTGGTTGCGGCGCCGCGTCCGGGTTGAGGATCACGAGCAGGTCGCCGCTGGCGACCTCGGCGCCGGCGTTGCAACCGCCGGCGAAACCGGTGTTGCCCCCTGGCTGGACGATTTGAGCGGCCGGCACCAGCTCCCGAGCCAGCTCGATGCTGCCGTCGCCAGGCTTGTTGTCGACGACGATCAACTCGTCGCCCTCACCCAGCTCCGGGAGCAGGGCGGGAAGGGTCTTGATGAGATCGTCACAGCTGTCGTAGGCGACGATCAGGACTGAAAGCGTCGGGCGCACCGACGCGGAGGCTATTCGGCCATCCGCGCCGGTGCGAGCGACTCGCTTGCTGAACCGCTACTTCTGGGCTTGCTTCTTGCTGCCCTGTTTCTTCTTGCCGCCCTGCTTCTTCTTGTTGCAGGAGACGATGTTCAACTTGTACTTGTTGTTCTTGGCCTTCTTGTCGTTCTGGCCCAACATGTTCACGGCGGCACGCTGCGGTTTCTGGCAGGTGTTCCGTGAGTTGACGAGCAGGCTCTTTTTGCCGCCCTTCATGTTGAGAACGAACTTCGAGACCGGCACGTCGGGCACGTAGGGGAAGACCGTCTTCAGGCCTCCGCCTTTTTTGCCGTTGCCAATGATGCCGCGCAGCTGAATGTTCACCTGTCCGCGCAGATCGACGAGCAGATCCGGTAGTTCGTTGTCAGAGGACACCAGGTACACGTTGCCCTGCAGTTTCTCGTCGAGCAGAGGCGATTCCGCCCAACCCGAACCGTAGATCGAGGCCGCCGGACAGCTGTTGGAGGCCAGCTGCGGCCTCGTGCAGACGGTCCCGATGTGGCCCTGTTCGAGGAACAGTGACCGCGGCATCTTCACTGCCGTGCGGGCGATGTTGGCTTCGCCGTTGCGGCTGGTGAGGGTGGCCTGCAGACGCGGGAACTTCGTCCGCTTCGTCGGGCCGAACAACTTGATCCTCAGCTTCGGCTTGAAGCCGAGCTGATCGCATCCGGTTGCCCGGAACGGGTCGTTGACGACGTAGGTGCTGAACGCGGCCGGATTGGTCGGGTTAGCGCCGCCGCCGTTGATCGATCCCGCCGAGCCGCGCTGCTCACAGCTCGTCGGGTTGAGCATGAACTGGCTGCGATCGATGTTGAGGTCGATCGAACGGAGATCCAGCTTCGCCCCACCGAAGACGTCAGGGATGACGTCGGAGATGGCGCGGACCTGGGTGGTTTCCGGGTTGACGTGGAGCGCCACCCGGACGACCACGGTGCCGAGATCAAACGGGCCCGCCACCGCCGGGGTTATCGTCACCATCGACAGCGGAGCGCCTTTGTAGGGACCGGCCAGATAGGCGTTGCCGCCGAGCTCCAGCGGTTTGGCGCCGGTGCCGGACCTGGTGACGACACTGCCGAGGCGACTCGCACTCGGACAGCTTGCATTTGCCAACTCGGCTTTGCCGCTCGTGCCGGTGGCGGCCGCGATGGCCCCCTCCGGGCAGTAGGGGATGCCGGCGAGTTTGCCGGTCAGGCCCTCGGGCAGGGTGATGTCAGCCAGCTTCAGCTCCTGCTGGCCGTCAGACCGCGCAATGCGGACATGCAACGGCGAGTAGGCGCCGGCTTGGGTGCCGTCGGTGTTGGCTTTGTAGGACGGCGCGAACTTCCGCTCCGCCATCGTCGCCGGGCAAGCGCCGCCGCTCGGATCGCCGGCCAGAGTCACTTTCGATTTCGGTTCCGCATACGTGTTTTCCCGGGCCCACGGTTCGAATTTGCTCGTGCTTTCGCTGGAGCAGATGGGCGGGCTCGACAAGACGGCGTCAGTGCCGCCGTTGAAGCGGAGTCTGATCTCCTCGAACGGAACCTGCGGCAGACCCGCGGGCTGATCGGTGAACTGCCCTTTCAGGTCGTCGTAGATTTCCGCCGTCAGCTGGCCGGTCGTGTTGTTGGCCTTCACGCGGCCGACGAGACGAGCGACGATCCCCTCTTCGAGGTCCTTCGCTTCGATCAAGACCCGGTACAGGTCACCCGATTCCGGGTTGTTGCTGTTCTGGGTGCCGACGTAGACGTCGCCGGTGAGCACGTTCGCCAACGGCGGTGAGTCGACTTCGACGGTGCCGATTTTCGACTGCGGCGGGCACTCGTTGGTCTCGATGCGCTCGCCCTTGTTGAACTGTTCATCGCTGCAGGCCTGGAGGCCCTGCGCGCCGGCCGGGTTCAACCCCATGCCCTCAGGCAGCGCCACTTCGGCTTTGCGCACGTGCGACTGCATCTGGCCCTCGCCACCTTCGGTGGCCGGGTCGAACGGCAGTTTCGTCGTCACCGTTGCCGGTGCCGGCGAATCCACGGCGTCGGTGCCGGCATCGACTTCAACCGACGGATCGAACGGAACGGACTCGCAGCCTTCCTGCTGGATCCTCTGGCCCGAACCGTCTTTCGGCAGTTTCGCCTCGACGGCTTCGTAGCCCTGCGGGAAGTTGCCTACCGGGTCGGCGTAGGACTCCGCCCGGAACCAGGTCGAGTAGAGCGTCTCGTACGGACCTTCGTTCGGGTTGAAGCAGGTGGTCGGGTTGGTGATATAGGTCCCGTCCCCGCTGCGGCCGAAGTTGACCAGGCGGCTGATCAAGGTCGAGAGCCCGGTCGCTTCCGCCGTGTTCGGCAGCTCGATCGTGAAGCTCTCGTGGAAGTCGTTCTCCCACGCCACTTCGGTCTTGAGATAGATCGGGATCGCTTTGCGAACGATGAATCCGAATTTCGCCGGTTCGCCCTCTTCCGGCTCGAGGTTGTAGATGTCGACTTCGGTCAGTTCCGGCGTCGGCGGAATCACGAAGCCTGCAATCGGAATGACGACCCCGGGCTGCACTTCGACGCCGGGTTTGTTCGTCACCAGGGTGATTTTCTCGACGCCGACTTTGCTCGCCGGGTCACAGGTAGGGACAAGCGCGCCAGGCGTGCCAGCCGTGAAGTCCTCGATCGAACACCGCGGAGTGGCCTGGGGGTTGACCGTCAGCCCCGGCGGCAGGTCGACCCGCAGGGTCCTGATCGTGTGTTCTTTGATGTCGGCCCCGGGGATTTCCGCTTTCAGCGCGCCTGCCGGGAACGGCGGTGACGGCAACGGCGTAAAGGGTTCGTGCTCGATGATGTACTGCGTGAACCCGATCGGCGGGTGCCCGGCTGCCGTGTTGAAGAAAATCGTCGGCGTTTCCGGTGAGCAGGGTGCCGGCGGCGGGCCGGGTACCCCTTCAGCGATGCAGGTCCCTGCCTGGAACCCTTGATCGCGGGTTTCGTTCTGCGGCTGAATGATGTCTTTGGTATCCGCACTCGCCATAACCGGCATGGCGAGCAACGCCCCCAAACACATTAGAAACAGCGCAAGCGAGCGCTTTCCCATCAATTTCCTCCTCGTTTGTCCCTAACGAGGACGCCCCCTGAAAGCGCCCCAAAATCCCTCCCGCGAGAAAAACATTACAGGGCTGCGCGGGTGGGTCAAGTACTACCCGTTCTTACTCTCTGAGTAACCGTGTCACCGTTTGATGACGTGACACTTTTTGGTGATTAGCTCAGCGCTGCGGCTTGGAGCTCTTGTTCTTCTTCTTGCCCCCGCAAGGGGTTCGGAGTTTCGGCTTGCGGTTGAGCTTCTTGCCGTTCTGGGCTTTGAGGCGGATGATCGCCTGAACGGGTTTGTCGCAGAGGTCGACCGAGTTGACCAGGAGGCCCTTTTTGCCGCCGGGCAGGGTCATCACGAACTTGCTGACGGCGACGTCGGGGACCCGGCCGAAGGTGGTGCGGAGCCCTCCGCGGAAGCTGTCGATGCGACCGACGAGGTCAATCGTCACCTGCCCCTCGAGGTGGGCGACCAAGTCCGGCAGCGTGTTGTTGGAAGAGCGCAGGTAGACCGGGCCCTTGAGGGCTTTGCCGAGCAGTGGCGAGAAGGCCTTGGCGCGTCCGTAGATTGACCGCTTCGGGCAGGCACTAGCGGCGAACTGGACTCGGGTGCAGACCGTGGCCAGGCTGGCCTGGTCGAGGAAGAGCGCCTTCGGCAGCGCGACCGAGGCCTTGCGGATGTTGGCGTCTTTGCCGCGCGCCTTCAGGACAGCCCGCAGTTTCGGGTGCTTGGTGCGGCGGGTGTCCCCGAAGAGGCGAACGTTCAGCTTCGGGCGGAACTTCAGCTTGCGACAGCCGTTGGCCTGGAAGGCATTGGCGACGTTGAAGGCGGAGAAGGCCGCCGGGTTGGTCGGGTCCGCCCCGCCGCCGTTGAGCGTCCCCACGGTCGCGCCTTTGCGGCAGTTGGTGCCGTTGAGGGTGAAGTCTTTGCGGTTGACGGTGACGAAGATCGAGCGGATGTCGAGCTTGGCGCCACCGAAGACGTCGGGGATCTCCTTCGTCCGCGGGTTGATCTGGGCCGTCTCTGGATTGAGGAAGAGCGGTACCCGGACGACGACGTTGCCGAGGTCGAACGGCCCGGCGATAGCCGGCGTGACGACGGCGAGCGAGAGCGGGGCGCCCTGGTGCGGGCCGGCGAGGAAGACCTCGCCCTGGATTTTCAGCGGCGCAGCGCCGGTACCGGACTCGACGGTGGCGGCGCCGACCCTGCTCTCGGCGGGGCAGCTCGGGTTTTTCCGCTCGGCCTCACCGGAGCGAGTGCCGGCGGCGGCGATCGCCTCCGGCGGGCAGTACGGGACACCCTTCAGCTTCGCCGTCGCACCTTCCGGCAGGGTGATGTCGACCCCTTTCAGCTCCTGCTGTCCCTCCGGCCGCGTGATCTGGACCGAGAACGGGGTGAAGGTCTTGACGTTGTTGGTTCCCGGCTGAGCGCTGAAGCCCGGGGCGAACGGGCGCTCGGCCATCGTCTTCGCGCAGGGAGTGCCGCCGGGGGCAGAGGTGAGGGTGAAGCCTTTTTCCTGCGGACCCCGATCAGGGGTTCCGGAGTAGGCGGTCATCGCGTGGGTCGCGGCGTTCGGCCCGCAGGTGGGTGGGCTGGTCAGCACCCCTTTGCCGTCGTCGAAGTCGAGCTTGACGGCGGTGAAGGGGACCTGCGGATTCTCTTTGAAGACGGTGGTCAGCTGACCGGTGCGGGGGTCGGCTTTGACGTTGCCGATCAGCCGCACGTCGACGCCGTACCTGCTCGAGGCGGCGTTGAGGAAGAGGCGGTAGAGGTCACCCGACTGCGGGTCGCGGCTCAGCTGCTGGCCGAGGTAGACGTTGCCGGTCAGCGAGCCGGCCGGCAATGGCGGCGTTTCGATCGCGGCGGTGCCGATTTTCGAGCCAGCGGGGCAGGCCACCGGGTTTCGCGTCCCCTTGCCGAACTGCTCGGTGGTGCATGCCTGGAGGCCCGGGGCGGCGGCAGGGTTGAGGCCCATGCCCCGCGGCAGCGTCACCACCGCGTCCTTGACGTTGGAGTTGGCGATCGCCGTCCCCGACTCCTCGAACGGAACTTTTACTTCGACCAGCGGGCCGCTGGGCGAGTCCGTCTGCTGGGTGCCGGGGTTGACGGCGGTGGTCGGCTCGAAGGGAACGTTCTCGCAACCGGTCGGCATCACCCCAGGCGGCAGCGGCGACTCGAAGAAGGTGTTGCCGTTGGGGAAGTTCGGGTTCTGCGCCGCTTCCGGTTCGGATTGCGCCCGCAGCAAGGTCGAATAGACACCGCCCGCCTGGGCCGGGTTGTAGCAAGTGCTCGGCAGCGTGAGGAAGGTGCCGTTGCCGGATCGGCCGTCGAAGACCAGGCGGTTTTTCAGCAGGGTGCCGATCGGCGATTTCGGCACCACGATCGTGAACCCCTCGTGGTAGTTGCCGCTCCAATCGATGTCGGCTTCGAGAAAGACGTTATTGGTGAGGATGCGAAATCCGAACCGAGCGGGCTGACCGTCTTTCGGTTCGAGGTTGTAGACCGGCACTTTCGTCAGGGGTTCAAGTGGGTTCACCGGAACACCGGCCACAGCTGCCGTCACGGCGCTGGTCCCGACCTGCGAGCCGGGGGCGCTGGTTGCGCACTGTTCGGCTTCGAAGCTGGCGAGTTTGCACTGCGGAGTCGCTTGGGGGTTGACGCTGAGCCCGACCGGAAGCTCGACCCGCAGGGTTTTGAGCACCCCGACCGGCTCTTCGGTGCCGGGAATCGGCACTCCGGGGATCAGCTCGAAAGGTTTGTTCTTGACGATGAACTGGGTCAGGCCGACCTGGGGGTGCCCCGCCGCCTGCGTGTAGAACAGCTCTTTCGTCTCCGGGGTGCATTCCGGCGCGTCGGTGGTGCAGGTACCCGCCTGCCAGCCGTCCTCGGCGCTCGGCGGGTTGTTCTGCGGCTGGATGATGTCCTGGGTGTCGGCCTGCGCGGCTGCCGGCACGACCAGCAGCGCCAGCGCAATCAGCGTGACCAGGCGTAGCTTTCCCATCGCGGACCCCCTCGGCATCTCGGATCGTGTACCCACCTGGACAGCCTGCCTAAACAGGCGAGCGCTGTCGCCTAGCGCTTGTTCTTGCCGCGCTTCGCCGTGCGGCAGCTCGGCGTCCGCAGCGGTAGCTTCTTGACCCGCAGTTTCTTGCCGTTCTGCCCTTTGAACTTGAGGATCGAGTGGTTCTTGCGGCCGCAGAGGTTGCGGGAGTTGACCAGCAGCCCTTTCTTGCCGCCCTTCATCCTCAGCACGAACTTGCTCACCGGCACGTCCGGGACCGAGGGGAAGACCGTCTTCATCCGCTGATTTTTGGAGGAGATGACGCCGCGCAGGCGGACGTTGACCTGGCCGTGCAGGTCGGCGAGCAGATCCGGCAGTTCGTTATCCGAAGACGTGAGGTAGACCGGACCCTTCAGCTTCTCGTCGAGCAGCGGCGACTCCGCTTCGGCGAAGCCGTAGACGCTGCGGCGCGGGCAGGCCGCGGCGGCGAGCTGGACGCGGGTGCAGATCGTGCCGATGTGGCTCTGGTCGAGGAACTGGGAGCGCGGCAGCGTCAGCGCCGCCCGCTTGATGTTGGCGTCGCCCGGGCGGGCGACGAGTACGGCGCGGAAGGCCGGGTGCCCGTTGCGTCGCATTTTCTTGCGGCTGCCGATCAGCTTGGTGAAGAGCTTGGGGCGGAATTTGAGCGCGCCGCAGTCGCCGGCCTGGAACGGGACGCTGACGCCGAAAGCGCTGAAGCTCGCCGGGTCGGCGGGGTTGGCGCCGCCGCCGTTGAGGGCGCCGGCGGTGGCGAACGCTTCGCAGCTGGTCGGGTTGAGGGTGAAGTTGGGTCGATCCATCTTCAGGTCGACCGAGCGGACGCTCAGCTGCGTGCCGCCGAAGACGTTCGGGATCGGATCCGACACCGCGCGGATCTGCGCCGTCTCGGGATCGACGAAGAGGGCCACGCGGACGACGACCACGCCGAGGTCGAACGGGCCGGCCACGGCGGGGGTGATCACGGCCAGAGACAGAGGCGCCCCCTTATAAGGACCGGTGAGGAAGACCTTGCCGGTGATGCTCAACGGCGCCGGGCCGGTGCCGGCGGCGACAGCGGCGCTGCCGACCTGGCTGGCGGTGGGACAGCTGGAGCTCGCTTTCTCCTCTCCGCCGGCGCGCCCGGCTGCGCTGACGAGCGCCGCCTCAGGGCAGTAGGGAATGCCGCGGAGGCTGCCGGTCATCCCCGGCGGCAGCACGATCTCGGCCCCTTTCAGCTCCTGCTGGCCGTCGGCGCGGTTGATCCGGATCGAGACGGGGCTGAAGGCGCCGGCCTTGGCGTTCGCGGGGCCCGCGGCGAAGGCGGGGGCGAACGGCCGGCTCGCCATCGTCGTCGCGCACGGGCCTCCACCCGGCGCGTTGGTCATGGAGAAGTCGTCACCGGGGTTGGCCGGCGGGTTGCCCGACCAGGGCATCATCGCCGCGCCGCTCTGGTTGGGACCGCAGGTCGGCGGGCTGCTGAGCACCGCTCGAGCGCCACCGTCCAGCTTCACCTCGAAGTTCTCGACCTGGGACTGCGGCGTATCGGAGATCGTCGTGGTCAGTTGGCCGGTCCGCGGATCGGCGCTGACGTTCCCGATCAGGCGGACGTCGATCCCGTAGCGCGGAGAGGCCGCGTTGATGAAGATCCGGTACAGGTTCCCGGAGGTGGGATCCCGGCTGAGCTGGTTCCCGACATAGACCGCGCCCTGCAGCGCCGGCCCCGCGGCCTCCGTCTCTTCGCCGTCATCTTTGGTCGGCAGGGCCGGCGAGTCGATCGTCACCGACCCGACCCGCGATCCCGCGGGACAGGCCACCGGGTTCCTGGTGCCTTTGCCGAACTGGGCGTCGGTGCAGACCTGCAGGCCGTTGGCGGCAGAGGGGTTGAGGCCCATCCCCAGCGGCAACGTCAGCTTCGATTCTTTCGTCGTCGAAGTCTCCTGCTCGCTCTCAGCCAGGGTCAGGTGCGGGATGTCGATGTCGATCGTCGCCCCGGCGGGTGAGTTCGTCTCCGAAGTTCCGGGCTCGACCGCGAGTGAGGGGTTATAGGGAATCGAGTTGCATGCTTTCGGCGAGGTCCCCGGTGGGATCGGCGACTCCAGCGGCGGTTCGGCGCTCTGCGGGAAGACGTAGTTCTCGTAGGGCGGTTTCTGTTCGAGCTGCGGGTAGGCAGCGGCGAGCAGAAGGGTCGAGTAGACGCTGCCGGATTCGGTGAAGGCTTCCCCGAAGCAGGTGCTGGGGAGGGTGATGAAGGTGCCGTCGCCGGCGCGGCCGTCGAAGACCAAACGGTTTTTGAGAACGAACCCCTCGAGGGCTACCGGCAGGACTTTGGGAACTTCAATCGTGAAGCCCTCGTGGTAGTTGCCGGACCAGTCGGCATCTCCTTGGAGGTAGATGTTGTTGCCCAAGAGATTGAGCCCGAACCGCGCGCTCTCACCCTGCACAGGAACGATGTTGTAGACGACGGCTTCAAGGGGCACCGACCCCCCGAGTAGCGGGTCGGCCGCGGTCACATAGCTGGCGCCGACATCCGATCCCTCAGGGCAGCCGGCGGGGCCGGCTTCGAAGGTGGCCAGGGGGCAGCGGGGAGTGGCGCTGGGGTTGACGTTGAGCCCGACCGGCAAATCGACCCGAACCCGAGCCAATTCGAAGTCGGGTTTCGGCCCCAGCGCCCCGGCGCTGTTCCGGACGATGAACTGGGTGAAGCCGAACTGAGGGTGGCCCGCGGCCTGTTCGAAAAACCAATCCTCGGTCTCCACCGAGCAGACTTCCGCTCCGGGGGCTCCTGGGTTGGGCGCTTCGGTATGGCAGGTCCCGGCCTGCCAGCCGGAATCGACCTGGGGGTTACGCGCGTCGCTGGGAGCGATTACTTCTTCGGTGCCGCCGGCAGCAACGGCCGTCGACGCCAGTCCCAAAACGAGCACAACGCACAAAGTAAAGATCAAACCGACAGCGCGACCCCGCATCGAAATCCCTCCCCAAACAGCTTAGAAAAACCCTCTCGACAAATAACCTACCCGAAATCGATGGCTTAAGTCAATAATTTTGGGTAATATGGCTCCCATGCCATCCCAAAACGGACACTCCCCCCACCCTACCTCTGCAAACGGCGATGCACCAGCAATTTCCCCTGCTAATGGTGCGGAAAATGGGCGAAGCAACGGCTCTGCGGTCCCGGTGAATTGGGAGCGACTGGCCAGGGCCACGGCTCATCCCTTGCGCGTCTCGATCCTCGAAATCCTCGGAATCGACGGCGGCCGGGTCCTCTCCCCAAGCGATCTCAGCCGCGAGCTCCAAATTCCCCTCAGCAACACCAACTACCACGTCACCGAGCTGGCCAAATCGGGCCTGATCGAGCTAGTGCGCGAGCGACAGGTTCGCGGGGCGACCGAGCACTTTTACCGCCTTCCCGGTCGCGAAGGCTCGAAGAATGGATCTAGTACTAAGGCTCTAGTCGAGGCTTAGGGTTTGGTTTGGACGATGATGGTTCGCCCGTCGGCGAGCCGGTAGACGGTACCCACGGGCTCCCCCCTGCCCACCACCCGCTGACCGGGCTCGAGCTTCAGCGGTTTCACCCTCTGGTCGCGGTCAGCCACGACTCTTTTGCTCGCCGGCGCTTGGGAGCGCTGCGATTTCGCCTGCTCGGTCAGGGCCGAGGTGAGGTCAAGCGAGGAAAGCGCCGCCAGCAGGAAGGCGACCGAAAGGACGATGCCGAGGTCGAAGAGGTTGACCAGGCCGTCGAGCGGGTCGCCGGCGCGGTCGTCGCGGCTGCGGGCGCGAGCAGTGACTTTCACGGCGCCACCGCCCAGTGGCTGTGTGGGACCGCCGTCCCGTTGGTCGCTGCCGGAGCGAGACGGACGGCGACGTACTCGACGTCCGAGTAGTCCTGGGCGTAGAGCCGATCCCGCACCAAGGAGACCCCGAAGGCGATTGCGCCGACCAGGAGGCCGGCGACGGTAACGCCGAAGGCGACCCGGAGGTTCTCGGTCAGCGTCACGACGTCGCCCTCGGCCAGCCCCGCCAGCGCCGGCGAGAGCGGAATCAGGGTTCCCATCAGGCCCAGCGCCGGACCCATGCGGACGAGGATGCGGGTGCGCTCCAGCCGGCGCAGCGAGCGGTAGTCGTACTCGGCGAGCTGCTTGGCGATCCGCGGCTCGGCCGCTGGTCCGCCGGTGAGGGCAACGATGTCCCCCAGCACCTCTTCCATCGCCGGGTTGCGCGCGATCGGCAGCAGCGCCGTGATCGCCTCGGCCGGGTTGCCGGCGGCGAGGCGCAGCTGACACTCGGCGATCGCGTGGTCGAGCTGCCAGAGGCTGCGGCCGCGGCGGCGGCGCAGCTCCGCCATCAGTGCCCCGGCTTCGACGACGACGACCGCCAGCGCCACCAAAGCAAGTACCAGCACCGGCACCCGCAGCGCTTCGGACACCTCGAAGAGGATCTGCTCGACGTTCATCGCAGGAAGCTCCTCGCCTCGGTCAAGGCCCCGGCTCCTAGCAGCCCGGCGGTGATGACGAGGCCGAGGGCGGTGCCCGGCAGGCTGAGGCCGCCTTCGCCGTCCTCACCCTCCAGCTTGCCCGTGCGAGCGCCGGGCTGGGGCTTGGGTTTCGGCGCGGGCTGCGCCGTCGTGTCCAGCAGCCGGCCGCTGATCCGTTCCCCGGCAGGCGCCGGTTCGGGAGCTGGGGTGGGTTTGGCGCGTTGAGTCGACGTTGCCGGTTCGGGAGCGGGCGCCGGGCTGGTGGGCACCCCGCTTATCGGAGCCCCACCGGGAGTCGGCCCGGTCGGCGCGCCTGCGACGCCCGTCGCAGCTCCGTGGTCGGGGGCGTCGCGGTCAGAGCGGGTGCCGCCGCCCTTGCGGTCCGGGCCCTCCAGCGGCGGGCCGACCTGGATCGTCACCACCGCCGAGGCTCCGGTGCTGTCGCCGGGGGTAGTGACGCCGACGAGAACGTCATAGCTGCCGCGGCGGGCGAAGCTGTGGCTGGCAGCGGCGCCGCTGGCGGAACTGCCGTCGTCGAAGTACCAGGAGTAGTTCAGCGTCTCCCCCGCCCCTGCCCCCTCGGCCTCGGCCGTGAACTTGACCGGCTTGCCGGGGCGGGTTTGCAGGGTCGAAGCCTCCGCCTCGACCTGCAGCGGCGACCCTTTGCGGAGTGAGATCGTCACCCCCTGCGGCGCTTCAAAGGAGTCGGTGGCGTTGAGGTCGTCGGCGCCGCTGCTTGGCCGCAGGAACGCGGTGCCGGTCGCGGTCGCGTAGACGACGGGTGGCCCGTCCGGGAACCCGCCCCCCTCCAGCGCCTGCTGGCTGCTCAACAGAACCGAGCCGCCGGTCGGTCGCAGGACTTCCAGGTAGGAGAAGCCGAAGGGATCGGCGCCGGCCGCGTCGAGCAGCGTGGCCAGGGAGAATCCGCTCACGGTCTGCGTGGTCTCACCGGTACCTCCGCGCAGGGAGTAGGGACGTTCGCGAACGTCCTCGCGTCCCGCCAGCGCTTCCAGCGAAAGGGTCTGCTGCGTCCCGCCAGGAGTGATCACGGTTACCTGCGCGGCGTCGGCGCGGGCAGCCTCGAGCGCGGGCGCGGCCAGCGCCCAAGCCACAACCATTGCGGTTGCGATCAGGAGGCGATTGAGTAGCTGACCGTGAAGCATCCGAAGTCGGTTCCAGGGGCGTAGAAGCCGGCAAACAGGGAAGTGGCGGCGCCGGAGGGGATCGCCCCAGGCACACGCTCGTAGGTGACGGTGGAGCCGCTGCTCTGGACCTCTCCCGCGCGGGAGAGGTCGAGGTTGACGATCACCTGGCGCTCGGCGGCCGCGTCGCCCTCGGCGACCGCGAAGATGGCGCGCGAGGAACCACCGCCGATCTCGATCTCCGGCGCACTCGTGCGCAGGTCGATCCCATGAGCGCTGTAGAGGAAGCGGACGCCGCCGGTGAAGTAGAGCGCGGCGCGGTCGTCAGCCGGGTCGGTGGGGTTGGCGCCCGCGTCGTGCCAGCCGCTGGCGAACGGGAAGCCGAACTTGTAGGCGAGGGCGGCCGAGGAACCCGCTCGCACTTCCGGAGCGGCGGCGACAGCGCCGCCGGAGACGCTCGTGCCCTCGCCGGTGTTGATGTAGCGGATGAACGACTCCCGCACGTCCCAGCTGACGGTTGCCGCGGTGATGTTGACGGCTCCCGGCGGACGCGGCGCCAGCGGCACCGGGTCCTCAGGTGCGGGGCCGCCGCTGGCGGGCAGCCCGCAACTGGCGCTTCCGGGGGAGGGACCAACCGGGGTAGGAGTTCCTGGCCCACCACCGCTGCCGGCTCCTCCGCCTCCTCCTGCTCCCCCTGGGATCAGCCCGTCCTTGGTCGCGGAGAGGACGCCGAAGACACCGGTAAGACGCTGCTCGAGCCCGAGCCGCTGCTCGATCTCCCGCGCGGCCGGGCCGCGAAGCTTGAGCCGCAGGCCGCCGAGCTTGGCGCTACCGCGGATGGGGTCGAGCTCGCGCTGCCCCCCCTTCAAGACGCGGAAGAGGCCGAGGCTCTCCCCTCCCAGCTTGCCTCCCAGCGAGGAGCGCCGGCCGAGGGTGAGACGAAGATCACGAATCTGGAGTCGCTGCTTGCCCTTGCTCAGCGTCAGGCCCCCGCCGAGTCGCAAGACGGTGGTCGAAGAGCCGACCAGCCCGGCTCCGATCGGGAGCCGCATCTGCCTGGAGCCGCCCCGCGCGGCTCCCGCCGGCGCGATCTTCACACCGTCGGCACGCAGTGCTTTGGCGGCGTCCCCGTTCAGCTCCAACACCGCTTGCTCGGAGGCGGCGGGTGCCGCGGGAGCGGCGGCGGCCACCGCGACGAGGGTCAACCCCGCCGCGATCACCGCTGCGCGCAACTGCCCTTGGAGGGGGAGTCTCACCCGAGGTCCACCGTGACCGTTACCGGGTCGAGGGCCGTGCCCTCTTTGTAGTTAGGGAGACCGAAGGCCGTCGAGCCCTCGGCGGTGAGGGTCGCCGGGATCGCCGCCCAGGTCACCGTTTTACCGTCGTTCGTGTAGACCGGAGAGACGCCGCTCAGATCGAGCGTGGCGAAGGTGACGTCGTCGGTCGAAACCGGCGGCACAGGGTCGCAGCCGCCGCTTGCCGGCGCATCGATGTCGTAGTCCGAGTCGAGGACGATCGCCGAGTCGGAGCCGTCGAGGGTGACCTCGAGGTCGGCGAGTTTGACTTCGACGATGCAGTGGGCGGGCTTGGCGAAGGTGACGCTGCCCTCGGTCTGCAGCACCAGCTTGTCCGTGGCGCCGTTGAGGCCCTTTTCGAAGCTGCTGCCGGCGACGTCGGGGAAGCCGAGGTAGCCACTCGGTTCCGAGAGAGAGCCGTTAGCGGTGGCGCCGTCAGCCGGGGTGATCGTGCCGGTCGCGCCCGGAGGGAAGTTGCCGAGGACGTATTTCCGCCAGCTGGCGAGAACGCCCCAACCGAGCTCACCCGAGTCAACCGGGATCGCGACGCGGCTCGGCTCCGGGGGTTTCGGGGTCGGAGGCGTGGGGGTCGGAGGGGTCGGATTCGGGGTCGCGGGCTTGCTGACGCTTGCCTGTGCCGACAGCCAGAGGGTGCCGACGCCTTTGCGGGCCAGCGTCCGCTCGAGGCCGAGCCGCTGCTTCAGGGCCGTCGCCGCTGCGTTGGTGAGCCGCAGGGCACCGCCCTGCAGGGAGACACTGCCGGCGCCGGCGTTGACCTGGGCCGGAGCGCCGAGCCGGAAGACCGCGACATCCTCATCGCCGAGCTTGCCGTTGAGGGTGCCGGCTGCGAGGTCGAAGCGCAGGGCGCTAAGCGCGACGCTCTTTTTGCCGCGCTTGAAGCGGAGCCAGCCGTCGCTGGTCGCCGCCGCGGCGGCGACGGTCTCGACCGAGCTGATGGGAAGGATGAGGACGCTGCCCGCCTGCTGGGCGGGGATACCGGCAACCAGTTTCACGCCTTGGCCGCTGAGGGTGCGGCCTTTCGTGTGCTGGGCGAGGTGAACCTCGGCTGAGCCGTGCCCCGGCGCGGCCAGCGCCGACGGCGCCGCTACGAGCCAGACACAGGCAAGAGCGCTGATGGCGAGGCTCCAGGCCAGCCACTTTCGGTCTTCAAAAACTCGATTCCCATCCATCCTCTTCAAGCTTCTCCTTTGGTCTTATTAGGGTGCCCTAATAAATCCACACTAACATGATCGGAATTAGGCTGCCCTAACGCCCCCCGGCAGCCAGGCCACCTGCAGAGCGGTGCGTCCCTCCTCCGCGGTCAGGCGCGCGTCGGCGCCCCAAATCTCGGCGAGGCGCTCGCTAGTGAGGACTTCGGTCGGCGAGCCGGTGGCCACCGTTTTTCCCTCCGCGACGACCACCACCCGGTCCGCGACCGCGGTCGCCAGGGCGAGGTCGTGGACGACGAGCAGAACCGCCAGCCCCTCGTCGGCGAGCCCCCGCAGCAGCGTTGCGATCCCGACGGCAGCGCCGAGGTCGAGCTGGGAAGTGGGCTCGTCGGCGATCAGCACCGGCGCCTCCTGGGCGAGCCCGATCGCGATCTGGACGCGCTGGAGCTCGCCGCCGGAGAGCGTCGTCAGCGGCCGCTCAGCGAAGGCGCCCACCCCGGCCCGCTCCAGCGCCGCCTCGATCGCTTTCCGGTCCTCCCCCTGCAGGCGGCGCAGCGGTCGCAGGTGCGAGGAGCGCCCGATCGTCACCGCTTCGCGGACGAGGACGCCCGAGGGCACCGGCATCCGCTGCGGGACGAAGGCGCGCAGACGGGCGAGTTCGCGGCCGCGCAGGCCCGGGAGCACCCGGCCCGACCAGCGCACGGCGCCGGCCGAGAACGGCTGCAGGCCGGAGATCGCGCGAACGAAGGTCGACTTGCCGGCGCCGTTAGGGCCGACCACGGCGACGAGCTCGCCGCACTCGAGCGAGAGGTCGGCGCCGCGCAGGATCGGAGCGCCGCCGATCTCCACCTCCACCCTTTCGGCCTCGAGCTGCGCCGGGGCCGCCTGTATTGGCGCCGGACTCATACGACTTTGCGCAGTAGCCAGAGGAACAGGGGAACGCCGAGGATCGCCATGAACGGGCCGACCGGCATCTCGATCGGCGCCCGCAGCGTCCGCGCCAGGGTGTCGGCGGCGGCGAGCAGGGCGGCGCCGCCGAGGGCGGAGGCAGGGACGACGAAGGTGTGGCTGGAGGTGCCGCCGGCCATCCGCACCACGTGCGGCACGACCAGGCCGAGGAAACCGACGAGGCCGGCGATCGCTGCCGACGCCGCGGCCAGGAGCGCCGCCGCGATCGCGGCGCCGAGCCGGATCAGGTGCGGGCGCGAGCCGAGCGAGGCGGCGACGTCGTCGCCGAGGGCGAGCCGGTCGAGCGGCCGGATCAGCAGCGCCGCGGCAACGAAGCCGACGGCGAAGTAGGGCCAGATCGCCTGCATCTCCTCCCAGCCGCTCGAGGTCAGCCCGCCGGCGATGAAGAAGATCGCCGAGGGGGCTTTCTCCGGGTAGGCCGCCAACAGGCCGGTAGTGCCGGCGGTGAAGAGGGAAAGGACGGCGATCCCGGCGAGGATCACCTTGCCGGTGCTGCCGCGGTTGGCGCCGCTCCAGGCGATCGCGAAGACGAGGGCGGCAGCGAAGAGGCCGAAGGCGAGGGCGCCGATCGGCAGCAGCGCGATCGACCCCGGGAAGAGGATGATGATCAGGATCGCGCCGAAGCCAGCGCCGCCGGTGACCCCAATCACGTCCGGCGAGGCGAGCGGGTTGGCGAGCGCTCCCTGCAGGATCGCCCCGGCGACGCCGAGGGCGGCGCCGACGGCGAGCGCCTCGGCGGTCCGCGGCAGCCGCAGGGTCTCGACGATCTGCCGCTCGGGACCGGTTACTTCCTTGCCGAGCAGGGTGTCGATCACCACCGAGACCGGCACCTTCACCGCCCCCAGCGCCAGCGAGGCAACGACGGCGGCGGCCAGTGCCACGATCAGCGCCCCATAGACGAGCGGCCGCCGCAGCGAAACACTCACCTGATGGGACGCCGGACCGTGGGCGCTCATCCCGGCCAGTTGTCGAGATAGCTGCGGCGGACCTTGCGGATCGTGCGGGCTACGTCGGTGCCGGCCTGCAGCAGGGAGTTGTCAACCGAGATGTAGATGCGGTTGTTCTCGACCGCGTTGGTCCCCGCCCAGGCCGGGTTGGTGCGCAGGTACTCGGCCAGGCTGGGGATGTCGTCCTCCTCGGCGTGGGGCACGGCGATGATCACGTCGGGGTTTTCGGCGACCACGACTTCGTCGGAGATCCGCTCGAAGCCCGAGTCGGACTCGACGCCGCCGGTCAGCAGCTCGCCGCCCGCCTTGGTGATCAGGTCGCCGCCCCAGCTGTTGGGCAGGAAGACGAAGGGGGTGCGCCCCACTCCCAGAATCACCATCACCCGCGGCTCGGACTCGATGTCGCGGCGGGCGCGGGCGACCTGTTTCTTGATCTGCCCGACCAGCTCCTTGGCCGCTTTCGCCTTGCCGACCAGCTTGCCGATCGCCAGGGTCTGGGAGTAGGACTCCTGCAGCCGGCGCGGCTCGCGGATCATCACCTCGATCCCGAGGTCGCCCATCGACTCGTTGCCTTTCGCCCAGGTCGGCGAGGAGAGGACGATGTCGGGCTCCAGCGAGGCGAGCTGCTCGAGGTTGGGGCCGTTCGGGTGGGAGAGCGTCAGCACCGGAACGCCCTTCAGCTTCGGCGAGATCCGCTCGCGGCCGCCGAGCGTCTGGCCCACCGCGACCGGCTTGACGCCGAGCTTGGCCAGGGTGTTGGCGCCGAAGGGGGTGAGGGCGACGATCCGCGGCGCCGCCTGGGCGCTCGCCGGGACGACGAGGAGGGCGAGGACCAGCAGGGCCGTGAGAGCGCTTCGCCTCACGCCGCGGCCTCCGTCACCTCGACGTCGAGGACGTCGTAGCAGCGGACCTCGTTGCCGTGGGCGAACTGGCCGTCGGCGTGGCGATGGCTGCGCTTGAAGAGCTCACTGCCCACCCAGTCCTTGAAGGTCGCCTCGTTCTCCCACTTGGTGAGGACGACGTACTCGCGGTCGCGGTCGCGCCGCAGCAGTTCAAAACCAACAAATCCCTCGGCCTCCTGCACCAACCGCTCGCGGTTGCGGAAGGCCGCCTCGAAGTCCTCGACGTTTCCCTCCTTGGCTTCGACGACGTTCATGACGACGAACAAGATCCGGCTCCTTTCGTGGTTAGGGCACCCTAATTAGGGCTACCTAATCGCGGCAGGATAGGGAATCCCGACAGAAAGGGTCGGGTTGGGGCGAAATCGCGAGCGACGTAGAATCCCCGGCACGCGGACGTAGCTCAGTTGGTAGAGCGCAAGCTTCCCAAGCTTGAGGTCGCGGGTTCGACCCCCGTCGTCCGCTTCTTCGTGAGCGCTCGCTCTTCCATCGCAGTCTTCGCCGTGCTGGCCGTCGTCGGCCTGCTCGCCTACGGCCTCGTCAACAAGGGGTCCTCCGGGATCACGGTGGGAGACGCCGCCCCGACGGCGCCCCTGCCCCGGCTCGAGGGCGGCGGCAGCGAATCGCTGACCGACTACCGCGGGCGCTGGGTGCTGGTCAACTTCTGGGCCTCCTGGTGCCTGCCCTGCCGCGAGGAGGCGCCGGCGCTGGAGCGCTTTCAGCAGCAGCACGGGGGGCCCGGGTTCACCGTGCTCGGGATCGACAGCCGCGATCTCACCAGCGACGGCATCGCCTTTGTCGAGCAGTACGGGCTCAGCTATCCGCAGCTGCGCGACGGCGACGGCGACGCCTCGCGTGACTACGGCACCACCGGTGTCCCCGAGAACTTCCTCGTCGACCCCAGCGGCAAGGTGAGGCTGGTGTTCACCGGCCCGATCAGCGAGGAGTACCTGCGCGAGGCGGTGGCGCCGTTGCTGCCGAGCGACAAATCGTGAAGGCGCGGGTGGGCCTGCTGGCGCTGTTCGCGCTTGCCCTCCTCGCCCCGGTGGCCGGAGCCGCGGAGCAGACCACTCTCGGTGAGATCGAAGAAGAGGTGATGTGCCCCGTCTGCGGGACGCTGCTGCAGCTCGCCGAAGCGCCCCAGGCCCAGCGTCAAAAAGCGTTCATCGCCCGCCTGATCGCAGAAGGCAGGAGCGAGGAGGAGATCAAGGACGCGCTGGTGGTCGAGTACGGCGACGAGGTGCTGGCGACCCCCAAGGGGTCCGGCTTCAGCCTCTCCGCCTACCTGGTCCCGATCGTCGCCTTCATCGTCGCCGTGGTGGCTCTGGCGGTCGGGGTCATGCGCTGGCGCCGGGCGGGCGGCGGCGGGCCGAGCGATCGGGGCGGAGCGGGTCGGCGCGACCCCAGCGGCGAGGACAGCGACCGGCTCGACGCCGACCTCGCCCGCTACGACCTCTGAAGCTCAGCGGTGCGCCTTTTGGCCCCCAGGGGTTCAAAAAGCGCACCGATTAAGTGGAGAGCTTGATCGCCCCGAGTACCGGCGCCGGCAGCTGGCGGATGGCCGCCTCGAGTGAGCGGTCGCTGCCGTCCGCGAGGCCCGCGACGACTGCATCCACCTGACGCGCAACAGCCAAGCACGCGACCGGTTCCGTCATCACCGGTGGCGCGAGGACGAGGACGAGCTCGTAGGCGCCGCGCAGCTTCCCGAGCATGTGGGAGAAGCTCTGTAGGCCGAGCAGGGTCTCGGCCTTTGTCGCCGGCCGCCCCGCGCAGATACAGACGAGCGGTTCGCTCGCCTCAGCGGCCGCCGGTCCGGCCAGGACCACCGGCTGCAGGACGTCGGCCGGCTCCGCCTCCCAGCGCAGGTACTCATGCAGGCCGGGAGCGGCGGTGAGCCCGAGGTGCCCGGCCACCCGGGGCCGGGCGAGGTCGCAGTCGACGAGGACCGTGCGCCGGCCGGCGGCGGTGGCTGCCGTCGCCAGCGCGATCGCCGCCAGCGCCGGAGCCCCCTCCTCGCCTGCGACGAGCACGACCTGCCGCGCCTGTAAGCGCGGCAGTGCCTGGCCGAGGCTGGTGAAGTCCGCCCTCCGCAGCGCCCAGGACCGTTCCTGCGCCGGCCCGGAGATCTGCGCCAGGACCGGCAGCCCGCGGCGGCGCTGCAGCATCACATCCGCTCGGGGGCCGAGATCCCCAGCAGCCCCAAGGCGGCTGCAATCGTCCGCTTCGTCGCCAGGCAGAGCGCCAGCCGCGAGGCCTCCACTCCCTCGCCCTCGGCGCCGACGACCTGGCAGTCGCGGTAGAAGGCGTGGAAGTCGGCGGCGACCGCGGTCGAGTAGGCGCAGATCCGGTGTGGCGCTCGCCGCGCCGCCGCCGAGCGCACCTCCTCGGGGAACTCGAGCAGGCGCTTGACCAGCACCTTCTCGCTCTCCTCCAGCGGCGGCCGCCCGTCGTCGGGAGCAACCGCGGGCCGCGCGCCCTCCCCCGCTTTGCGGAGGATGCTGGCGATCCGGGCGTGGGCGTACTGGACGTAGTAGACCGGGTTCTCGCTCGACTGGCTGCGGGCGAGCTCGAGGTCGAGATCGACCGTGGTCTCGTGGCTGCGCCAGAGCATGAACCAGCGGGTGGCGTCGACGCCGATGTCGTCGAGCAACTCGTCGAGGGTGACGAAGTCGCCGCTGCGCTTCGACATCTGCGCTCGCTCACCGCCTTCGACCACGTGGACGAGGTTCATGATCAGCGCCTCGAAGGCCTCGGGGTCGGCGCCGAGCGCCTCGATCGCGGCGCGGATCCGCGCCACGTAGCCGTGGTGGTCGGCGCCGAGGACGTCGATCAGCCGGTCAAAGCCGCGCTGCAGCTTGTCCCAGTGATAGGCGATGTCGGGCGTCAGGTAGGTGGCCTCACCGTTGGAGCGGATCAGGACCCGGTCCTTGTCGTCGCCGAAGGCGGTCGTCCGCAGCCAGAGCGCGTCCTCGCTGCGGTAGGTGTGCCCCCGCTTCTCGAGCTCGGCGAGGGCGGTCTCGACCTCGCCCTTCGCGTAGAGGCTGCGCTCGGAGAACCAGTTGTCGAAGTGGACGCCGAAGCGCTCGAGGGTCAGCCGCACGCCGTCGAGGACCGCTGCGATCCCGCGCGCTTCCAGCTCCTCGCGGTCGGCAGGGTCGACGCCCTCGGCCTGCAGCTCGGCTGCGATCTCGCCCACGTAGGCGCCGGCGTAGCCGTCCTCGGGCGGCTCCTCACCGCGCATCCGCGCCGCGATCGAGTCGGCGAAGCGGCCGATTTGGCTGCCGGCGTCGTTGACGTAGTACTCGCGCTGGACCTCGTGCCCGGCCGCGGCGAGCAGCCGCGCCAGCGAGTCGCCGTAGGCGGCGTGGCGGCCGGTGCCGACGTGGATCGGGCCGGTCGGGTTGGCCGAGACGAACTCGACCAGGACCCTCTCGGGGGTGCCCGTGGGAGCGGGACCGAGGTCCTCCCCGGCCGCGAGCAGGTCGGCCAACGCCCGCAGGTACCAGGAGTCGGCGAGGAAGAAGTTGACGAAGCCTGGGCCCGCGACCTCGATCCGCTCGAGGTCGGGGGCGAGCCGGGAATCGGCCTCGAGCTCCCCCCGCAGCCGCTCCGCCACCGCGCGCGGGTTGTCTTTCAGCGCCCCGGCGAGGAGCATCGCCGCGTTGGAGCTGTAATCGCCCAGCGCGGGCTTCGGCGGACGCTCCAGGGTCGGCCTCTGCCCGGTCGGCTCGCCGCCGTGCAGGGACCGGGCGGCGCCCTCCACCGCGCCTCGCAGCGCGCTGACCGAATCGGTGGCACTCATGGGTCAATCGTATGGACCGAGGGGCAACCCGGGTACGCTCCCCGCCTTGCGCGCAGCAGTCCTCAGCGATATCCATTCCAACCGGCACGCCCTCGAGGCCGTCCTGGCAGCGGTCGACGAGGCCGCGGTCGACGAGGTCTGGTGCCTCGGCGACATGGTCGGCTACGGTGCCGAGCCCGACGCCTGCACGGCGCTGGTCCGCGAGCGCTGCGGCACCTGCCTGGTCGGCAACCACGACCTGGCGCTGCTGGGAGCACTCGACACTTCGACCTTCTCGGAGACGGCGGCGGCCGCGGTCGAGTGGACGCGCGGGAACGTCAGCGACGCCACCCTCGAGTTCCTCGGCACCCTGGACCCCGCCGCTTCCCGGGAGGGCGTCGGCCTCTTCCACGCCTCTCCGCGGGACCCGGTCTGGGAGTACGTGCTCTCCACCGACCAGGCCGAAGCCGGCTTCGAAGCGCAGGAGGAGCGGGTCGGGCTGATCGGCCACTCCCACATCGCCCTCTACTTCACGCGCACGCTCAACCCCGGCCCCGCCAAAGGGGCGCAGGCGGGAGATGGGGCTGAGGCGGACCTGAGCGAGGGCGATTGGCTGCTCAACCCCGGCAGCGTCGGCCAGCCGCGCGACGGCGATCCCCGCGCCGCCTGGCTGGAACTCGACACCGAGCGCTGGCTGGCCCGCTACCACCGCGAGCCCTACGACATCGACGGCGCCGCGGCGGCGATCCTCGACGCCGGCCTCCCCAGCGTCCTCGGCGAACGGCTGCAGGTGGGACGTTGAGCGCGAAATGCAGGGTAAATATCGACCGCAGGGCTTTGTCTAGACTCGACTGATGGCCCGCTTGAGCGCACTTTTTCTCGTCTTCGCCCTCGGCGCCGCTAGCGCTGTGGCGCTGGCCTCCTGCGGCGGCGGGGACGGGGCCGACTTGCTGCCGGGAACGACGGCCGACCAGATCGAATCGAACCTCAACGAGGTCGAGGAACTGGCCGACGAAGGCGACTGCATCGGTGCCGAAAGCGCCGTCGCCGAAGTCGCCGGCTCGGTCGAAGACCTGCAGGTCGACCGCAAGCTGAAGGCGGCGCTTGAGGAAGGGACCGCGAAGCTGAGCGAACTGGTCGGCCGCTGCGAAGAAGAAACCACCAGCGAAGAAACGGAACCATCGTTCGAAACCGATGTTGGTGGCGAAGAAGTGGAAGACGAAGAAAAGAAGCCGAAGAAGGAAAAGCCCGAAGCCGAGGACAAGCCGAAGGAAGGCAAAGAACCGACCGAAGGCGGCGAAGGCCCGGAACTGCCGCCGCAGTCGAACGGCAAAGGCGAAGAAAAAGGCGGCGGCGAAAGCACGCCCCCAGCCGAAGCTCCGGCTGAAGAAGAACCCCCCTCCGGCGGCGTCGGGCCAAGCGTGGGGGTCGAATGATGGAGGCCGGAGGCGGCACCCTCTCGGGGCGCTACGAAACCAACGCCAAGCTCGGCACCGGCGGGATGTCGAACGTCTGGAAGGCGACCGACCGCATCCTCGAGCGCACGGTTGCGGTGAAGGTACTGGCCGAGCATCTCTCTGACGACGAGCGCTTCGTCGCCCGCTTCAAGCGCGAGGCGCTGGCCGTGGCGAAGCTGATCCATCCCAACATCGTCCAGGTCTACGACACCGGCGTCGACGAAGGTCGCCACTACATCGTCATGGAGTACGTCGAGGGGCGCTCGGGGGCGCAGATTCTGCAGCGCAGCGGGCCGGTCGAGCCGGAGGTGGCGGCGGAGATCGGCGCCCAGGCCTGCGCCGGCCTCGACTACGCCCACCGGCGCGGGATCATCCACCGCGACGTCAAGCCGGGGAACCTGATGGTCGTCGGCGGCCCGGTCGGCGGCGGCGAGATGATCGTCAAGCTGACCGACTTCGGGATCGCCCGGGCGATCGAGCAAACGCGGATCACCCAGGTCGGCTCCGTCGTCGGCACCGCCGCCTACCTGGCGCCAGAGCAGGTGCGCGGCGAGGAGGCGACGCCGGCGACCGACGTCTACGCCCTCGGCGTCGTCCTCTACCAGTTCCTCACCGGCCGCCTGCCCTACGAGGGCTCCTCGCTGGCCGAGCTGGCGGTGCGCCAGCAAAACGAGAAGCCGCTGCCCCCGGACACCTACAACAGCGAGGTCCCGGAGACGCTCGGCGCCGCGGTCCTGCGAGCCCTGGAGGGGGATCCGAACCGGCGCTACGGCAGCGCCGACGAGCTGGCGGCTGGCCTGCGGTTGGGACTCGAAGGCGGCGACGTCACCCTGCCGATCGAAGAGGGCACCGCGGCGACCAACGTCCTCGGCGGCGACACCGCCGCCACCCGCCACATGGGCCGCGACACGGCCCAGACCGAGTACCGGCCGCCCTCGCAGACGCGCCGTCCCCAGCCCCGCGTCGCCCCCGCACCGCCGCCGCCGGTGGCCCCGAAGCAGCGGGCGGCTGAACCGCGCCGGCGCGGCATGTTCTCCCGTTTCGTCCGCTTCGTCATCGCCCTCGTGGCGCTGGTCCTGATCGCTGCCGTCGTCGCCACCGCGGTGATCGTCACCACCGACAAAGCCGCCGGGGTGGAAGTCAGCCGCGTCGCCGGAGACACCGTCGACTCGGTGGTCGAAGAAGTAAAAGAACTGGTTCGAAAAAACACGGAATAGCTAGGCGGACCAGGGTGCGGCGCCAGCCAGGACCGCCGCGCGATACGAGCTGAAGTTGCCCGCCTGGATCGCGGCGCGGGCGCGAGTGGTGAGCTCGTGCATGTAGGTGAGGTTGTGGCCGACGATCAGCCGCACGGCGGTCAGCTCCTGGGCTCGCGAGAGGTAGCTGATGTAGTCGCGGTCGTGGTGCTGGCAGGCGGGGCAGGGGCAGCCCTCGACGATCGGATCGCGGTCACCGACCCAGCGGCCCTTGCGGAGGTCGAGGCGCCAGCGGGTCTCCGGGCTGGGCGCGAGGGCGACGCCGTGGCGGGCGAGACGGGTCGGCACCGCGCAGTCGAAGACGTCGAGGCCGAGGGCGATGCCGCCGAGCAGGTCGTCGACCTCGCCGATCCCCAGCAGGTGCTTTGGAGCCGCCTCCGGCAGCAGCGGAGCGGTCAGCGCCAGCACCGCCGCCATCTCCTCCTTGTCGCGGCCGAGGGTGCCGCCGATCGCCAGCCCGTCGACCCCGGCGGCAGAGACGGCCTCGGCCGATTCGCGCCGCAGGTCCTCGTGGGTCCCGCCCTGGACGATTCCGAAGACCGCCTGGCGCTCGGGCCCCTCGCGGTCGTGCCAGGCGAGGCAGCGGTCGAGCCAGCGATGGGTGCGCTCGGTCGAGCGGGCGGTGTACTCGCGGTCGGCATGGAAGGGCGTGCACTCGTCGAAGACGAGGGCGATGTCGGAGCCGAGCGCCGCCTGCACGCTCATCGAGACCTCGGGCGAGATGAAGAGCTCAGAGCCGTCGCGGTAGGACTGGAAGCGCGCGCCCTCCTCGGTGATCTCGACCCGCGAGCCCGGCCGCCCGCCGCCGGAGCGGCCACTGCCCTTGACCTCGTTGGCGACGCCGCCGTGGGCGAGCGAGAAGACCTGGAAGCCGCCGGAGTCGGTGATGATCGCCCGCTCCCAGCCCATGAAGCCGTGCAGCCCGCCGGCAGCGGCAATCCGCTCTGGACCCGGCGAGACGAAGAGGTGGTAGGTGTTGCCGAGGATCAGCTCGTAGCCGAGCCCGGCGACCTCGGCCGATTCCAGCCCCCGCACCGTCCCCTTAGTCGCCAGCGGGATGAAGGCCGGCGTCTCGATCGGGCCGTGGGCGGTATGAATGACGCCCGCGCGGGCGCTGCCGTCACGGGCGTCGATCTCGAACCGGAGTCTGTTCTCGTCCGTCCTCATAGCGAGTGGCGAATTGACCTGCCTATAGCGAGGTCAACTCTCCAATCGTCACTTGACCAGCGAGCGGCCGGTCATCGCCTCCGGCTGCGGGATGCCGAGGAGGTCGAGGGCGGTGGGGGCGACGTCGGCGAGGATGCCGCCGCCGCGGAGCTCGATCCCCTTGGTGGTGACGACCAGGGGGACCGGGTTGAGCGAGTGGGCGGTGTTGGGGGAGCCGTCGAGCTCGAGCATGTGGTCGCAGTTGCCGTGGTCGGCGGTGACGATGCAGGTGCCGCCTTTGCCGGTAACCGCCTCCACCACCTTGCCGAGCTCGGCGTCGACGGCTTCGACCGCCTTCACGGCGGCGGGGATGACGCCGGTGTGGCCGACCATGTCGGGGTTGGCGAAGTTGATGATCCCGAAGCGGTAGTTGGCGGCGTCCCAACGGTTGACGAAGGCCTCAGCCGCGGCGGCGGCGCTCATCTCCGGCTTGTGGTCATAGGTGGGGACGTCGCGGGGGGATTCGACCAAGCAGTGCTCCTCCCCCTCGAGCTCCTGCTCGCGGCCGCCGTTGAAGAAGTAGGTGACGTGCGCGTACTTCTCGGTCTCGGCGACGTGGAGCTGGGTGGCCCCGGCGTTGGCGATCGTTTCAGCCAGCGTCACCTGCGGCCGCTGCTCGGGGAAGGCGACCGGGTAGGGCCAGCCCTTGCGGTACTCGGTCATCGTCGTCAGGTCGAGCGGGGTCGCCCCGGCGCGGGAGAACTCGTCAAAGCCGGGCTCGGCGAGGGCGCGGCTCATCTGCCGGGCGCGGTCGGGTCGGAAGTTGACGAAGATCGCGACGTCGCCGGCGGCGACGCCGTCGTAATCGCCGATCACCGTCGGTTTGACGAACTCGTCGGTCTCCCCCCGCTCGTAGGACTCGGCGATCGCCGTGGCGGAGTCGAGGGTACGCAGGCCCTGGGCGTGGACGATCGCGTCGTAGGCGAGCTTGGTCCGCTCCCAGCGGGTGTCGCGGTCCATCGCGTAGTAGCGGCCGCTGACGGTGCCGACGCGGCCGGCCGCGCGCAGCCAGCGCTCCAGCTCCTCGAGGTAGCCCTTGCCGCCGTGCGGGAGCGTGTCGCGGCCGTCGGTGAAGGCGTGGAAGACGACGTCGGGGACGCCCTCCTGGGAGGCCAGCTCGATCGTCGCCTCGATGTGCTCCCAACCGGAATGAACCCCGCCGTCGGAGACGAGGCCGAGCAGGTGCAGGCGGCCGCGCGGGCTCTGGCGGGCGCGCTCGCAGGCCGCGAGCAGCGCCTCGTTCTCGAAGAAGCTGCCGTCGGCGACGGCGTCGTCGATCCGGGCCAGGTCCTGCTTGACGACCGCGCCGGCGCCGAGATTGAGGTGGCCGACCTCAGAGTTGCCCATCTGGCCTTCTGGGAGACCGACGTCCTTGCCCTGGGCCGAGAGCTGGGTGTGCGGGTAGGACTCCCACAGGCTGTCGAAGACCGGCGTCTCGGCGAGCGAGATCGCGTTGCCCGGCCCCGGCTCGGCCAATCCCCAGCCGTCGAGGATGATCAAGGCCAGGGAGGGAACCAGTGGAGACACGTTCAGCCTGCCGCGTCGACGATCGCCGCGAAGTCGACCGGGTCGAGGCTGGCGCCGCCGACGAGGGCGCCGTCGACGTCGGGCAGCGCCATCAGCTCGGCCGCGTTGGCGGGCTTGACCGAGCCGCCGTAGAGGATCCGCACCTTGTCGGCAGCGGCGCCGCGCGCCCGCAGCACGTCGCGGATGAAGGCGCAGGCTTCCTGGGCCTGCTCGGGGGTCGCGGTGCGGCCGGTGCCGATCGCCCAGATCGGCTCGTAGGCGACGACGACGTTCTCGATCTGCCCCGCCTCGAGGCCCGCCAGGTCGGCTTGAAGCTGGCGCTCCAGCACTTCCTCGGTCTCGCCGCCGTCGCGCGCCTGCTCGCTCTCCCCCACGCAAAGGATCGGCTCGAGGTCAGCAGCGAGCGCCGCGGGGACCTTGCGGGCCAGCGCCTCGTCGGTCTCGTTGAAGTACTGGCGCCGCTCCGAGTGGCCGAGGACGACTGCCTCGACGTCGAGCTCGACCAACATCGGCGCCGAGATCTCACCGGTGAAGGCGCCCGAGTTCTCCTCGTGCATGTTCTGGGCGGCGACCTTGACCGCGGTGCCGTAGCGGCGCTCGACCACGGCGGTCAGCGCCGTGAACGGCGGACAGATGACGACGTCACTTTGGGTGGCGGCGATTCGCGGCAGCAGCGCGTCGACGAACTCGGCCGCCTCGGCGACGGTCTTCTGCATCTTCCAGTTGGCGGCGATGTACGGGGTGCGCTCAGGCATTCGCGGTCTCCTCCTCGGCGTCGAGCAGGGCTTCTACGCCCGGCAGCTTCTTTCCCTCCAGCAACTCCAAAGATGCTCCGCCCCCGGTCGAGACCCAGTCGACCTCGTCGTCGAGCCCGAACTGGTTCAGCGCCGCGACCGAGTCGCCGCCGCCGACCACCGTCGTGCCCGGCGCCGCGGCGACGGCCTCGGCGACCGCGCGGGTGCCGGCGGCAAAGGGCTCCATCTCGAAGGCGCCCATCGGGCCGTTCCAGAGCACCGTCCCCGCCTTCGCGATCTCCTCGCCGTATAGCTCCGCCGTGCGCGGGCCGATGTCGAGGCCCATCCAGCCGTCGGGCACCTCCACCCCGTCGCTTGCTTTGCGCTCGGTCTCGGCCGAGAACTCGCGGCCCAGGACCAGGTCAACCGGCAGCATCAGCTCACAGTCAGAGCTCTCAGCTCGCTCCAGCGCCTCCCTTGCCAGCTCGACGCCCTCGACCAGGGAGTTCCCGGTCGAGATGCCCTGCGCCTCGAAGAACCCGAAACACATCGCGCCGCCGATCAGGATCCGGTCGGCGACTTCGAGGAAGCGGTCGATCACGCCGACCTTGTCGGAGACCTTGGCTCCACCGAGCACGACCACCAGCGGCCGCTGCGGTGACTCCACCACCTTGGTCAGCTCGTTCACCTCGCGCTCCAGCAGCAGCCCGGCGTAGGCGGGCAGGTAGTCGGCGACGCCGGCGGTGCTGGCGTGGGCCCGGTGCGCCGCGCCAAAGGCGTCGTTGACGTAGAGGTCGGCGAGCTGGGCGAGGTTTTCAGCCAGCTTCGGGTCGTTCTTCGTCTCGCCCGGCTCGAAGCGGACGTTCTCCAACAGCAGCACGTCCCCCGGGCCGAGGGCGCCGCAGGTGAGGTCGACGTCGCCCTCGATCACGCCGGGCGCCAGCTTCACCTCGATGCCGAGGATCTCGCCCAGCCGCTTCGCCACCGGCGCCATCGAGAGCGCCGGGTCCTTCTCGCCCTTCGGCCGACCGAGGTGGGACATCAGGATCAGCGCCGCACCGCGTTCGCGCAGCAGCTCGATCGTCGGCAACGCCGCGCGAATGCGGGTGTCGTCGGTCACCTCCCCGTCGGCCAGGGGGACGTTGAAGTCCACCCTGACGAGGACGCGGCGGCCCTTGACCTGGGCGTCGCGGACGCTTGCCTTGGCGAAGGCCATCGAGCGGTCCCGCCTCAGGAAGGCAGGACCTTGCCGGCCAGCTCGACGCAGCGGTTGGAGTAGCCCCACTCGTTGTCGTACCAGCTGATCACCTTGACCATGCGGCCGTCGCCGATCACCATCGTCGAGGCGGCGTCGACGATCGAGGAGTGCGGGTCTCCGACGATGTCGGAGGAGACGATCGGGTCCTCGGTGTAGGCGAGGATGCCCTTCAAGGGACCGTCCGCGGCCGCCCTGAGAGCGGCGTTGACCTGGTCGGAATCGACCGGGTTGGGGGTGGCGAAGACGAGGTCGACGGCGGAGCCGGTCGGGACCGGGGCCCGCATCGAGAACCCGTTCAGCTTGCCGTTTAGCTCCGGCAGGACCAGGCCGACGGCCTTGGCGGCGCCGGTCGTGGTCGGGATCAGATTCAGCGCCGCGGCCCGCGCCCGGCGCAGGTCCTTGTGCGGCATGTCCTGCAGGCGCTGGTCGGCGGTGTAGGCGTGGATCGTCGTCATCAGCCCGTGTTCGATCACGAAGGCCTCGTGCAGCACCTTGGCCAGCGGCGCCAAGCAGTTGGTCGTGCAGGAAGCGTTGGAGATGACGTGGTGGTTCTCGGGGTCGTAGTCGGAGTCGAAGTTGACACCGAGGGCGACGGTCACGTCCGGCTCCTTGGCGGGGGCGGAGATGATCACCTTCTTGGCGCCGGCATCGAGGTGCTTGGCGGCGTCGGCGCGGGCGGTGAAGAAGCCGGTCGACTCGATCACCACGTCAACCCCGAGGTCGCCCCAGGGCAGGGCGCCCGGGTCACGCTCGGAGAGGACCTTGAGCTGATCGCCGCCGACGGAGATGACGTCGCCGTCGAGCGAGACCTCCTCCGGGAAGCGCCCGAGGATCGAGTCGTACTTGAGCAGGTGGGCGAGAGTCGCCGGGTCCGTGAGGTCGTTGACGGCGACGAAGTCGATGTCCGCGCCTGCCGCCTTCGCGGCCCGGAAGACGTTGCGCCCGATACGACCGAAACCGTTGATGCCGACCTTCACTGCCATGAACTGATCCTCCTAGTTTTGGTGGGAAGCCGATCCTATGGACTCGGCACTGCCGGGCTTCCGATCTAGTCGGAGCCGATGGTGATCTCGATCTCGTATCCGTCCGGATCCTTGAGGAACGCGGAGTAGGAGCCGGAACCGTGCGAGCGCTGGGCGCCGGGGTCGCTGACGCTGACGCCACCGGATTTGACTCCGTTCTCCCAGGCGGCCTTGACCGCGACGATCCCGAGCGCGGAGAAGCTCAGCAGGCCGAAGCCAGGCTGGGGTTCGTGCTTGCCGGAGACGAAGAAGACGGGTTTGGCGATGCCCCAACCGATCGTCTGGTCCTGCTCGAAATGGCGTCGCCAACCCAGGGGGGCCAGCATCGAGTCATAGAAGGCGGCGCTGCGGTCGAGGTCGCCAACCTCCAGGAGGACGTGGTGGAGCATTGAGCGATGGAGGCTATCGGGGGCGGCCCCGGGAAAGTCGGCTGCTCAACCTGAACGCGGGGTCCAGCGGAAGAACCTGATCGCCAGGAGGAGCCCGGCGACGCCCCAGATCGCGACGACGGCGAGGTTGCCCCAGTCCAAGCCGGAGCCGCCGCCGGGCAGGTAGGCGGTGAAGAAGGCCTGGAAGAAGTCCCGGATCGGGAAGTGGTTGGCGAACTCGATCACGCCGCTGGGGAGCTCGTCGTCGGGGATGAAGATGCCGGAGAGGAAGTAGAGCGGCAAGAGCAGGGCATTGACGATCGGGGCGGCAGCGTCCTGGGAGGGGATCAGCGCCGTCAAAGCGATGCCGAGGCAGCTGAAGGCGGCGGCGCCGATCATCAGCGTGACCAGGATCGCCGGCATTTCGCTCCAGGGGATCGGGACGTCGTAGAGGATGCGGCCGAGCACCGCGATCAGAGCGAGCATCATCAGCGCCACCACGATCGAGTTGCCGACCCGGCCGGCGATGAAGACCCAGGCCGGCATCGGCGTGCCCCGCCCGCGCTTGAGCCGGCCGTCCTCGCGGGCGATCACCAGCGACATCGCCAGGCTCTGCATCGTCGCCGAGATCACCGCCAGGGTGATGATCGCCGGCACGTAGTAGGCGGTGATCTCGATGCCGCCGTCGACCTCGATCGTCTGGCCGCTGAAAACGGTGGCGAAGATCAGCAGCAGGACGACCGGGAAGGCGACGGTGAAGAAGACAGCGGCGGGGTTGCGCCAGAACGCCTTCTGGTCGTAGCGAAACTGGTGGAAGACCATGCTCATCGCTGCCCGGCCCCCTGCTCGACCTTGCCGTTGGTCGGTTCGGTCAGATCGAGGTAGACGTCCTCGAGGCTCGGCCGCTTCACTTCCAGGCCCTCCAGGGCAAAGCCCTCCGCCAGCGCCCGGCCGGTCAGCTCGTTCAGGGTCTCGACCGGCGTCGTCGTCGTCAGCGAGACCTCGCCCTCGGGGCCGTGGTAGGTGATCACGGTGGGCTGACTGCCGCGGTCGCCGAGGTCCTCCGGCCTGCCGCGGGCAACCACCTCGCCGTCGGCGAGGATCGCCACCCGGTCGGCGAGGCGCTGGGCCTCGTCCATGTAGTGGGTGGTGAGGAAGACGGTCTTGCCAAGGTCGCGAAGGCCGGCGATCGTCTCCCAGGCCTGACGGCGGGCGCCGGGGTCGAAACCGGTCGTCGGCTCGTCGAGGAAGAGCAGCTCCGGGTCCCCGACCAGGGCCATGCCGACGTCGAGGCGGCGCTGCTGGCCACCGGAGAGCTTGCCGGTGCGGTCGTTGGCCTTCTCGCCGAGCCCGACCAGCTCGATCACCTCGTCGACCGGCCGCGGCCTCGCGTAGTAGCCGGCGTAGAGGTCGAGGGACTCGCGCACGGTCAGGTAGGGATCGAGCCGGCAGCTCTGGAGGACGATCCCGATCCGCTGTCGCCAGTCGCGCGTCGCCCGCTCGGGGTCCACGCCCAGCACCGCCACCTCTCCCCCGCTGCGCTTGCGGTAGCCCTCGAGGATCTCGACGGTCGTCGTCTTCCCGGCCCCGTTCGGGCCCAGGAACGCGAATATCTCCCCGCGATTGACCTCGAGGTCGATGCCACGAACAGCCTCCGTGTCGCCGTAGCTCTTGCGGAGGCCTTTTATGGAGATGACTGACTCAGCCAAGAGACGGGGAGTCTAGGCCGGAAGCTCAACGTCCCGATGCTTGACGCGGACGATCACGTCATCCCGATTCGCCAGATCCCGGCGGATGCGGTCGGCGACGGTGATCGAGCGGTGGCGGCCGCCGGTGCAGCCGATGGCGATCGTCAGGTGGCTCTTGCCCTCGGTGACGTAGGCGGGGACGAGGAACTCCAGCAGCGGCAGCAGGCGGCCGTAGAACTCGCCGGCCTGGGTCCCGGACTCGACGTAGTCGCGGACCTCCTGGTCGAGGCCGGTCATCGGCCGCAGCGTGTCGTCGTAGTAAGGGTTCGGGAGGAAGCGGACGTCGAGGGTGAGGTCGGCGTCACGCGGCGGGCCGTTCTTGAAGCCGAAGGTGAGCAGGGTCAGGGCCAGCTTCCCCCCTCCCTCCTGCCCCAGCAGCTCTTCGGCGATCTGGCGGCGCAGTTCCCCGGCGGTGAGGTCGCTGGTGTCGATCACCTTGTCGGCGCGCTCGCGCAGCGGCGCCAGCAGCTCGCGCTCGGCCCGGATCCCGTCGACGATCCGCCCCTCGGGGGCGAGCGGATGGCGCCGGCGGGTCTCCTTGTAGCGGTCGAGCAAGGTCTCCTCGTCGGCCTCGAGGAAGAGGACCATCGGCCGCAAGCCTTCCGTCTCGAGGTCGGCGAGCACCTGCAGCAGGTCGTCGAAGTATTCGCCGCCGCGAACGTCGGAGACGATCGCGGCGCACTCGACCCCGCTGCCCTCGTGGCGGAAGAGCTCGCCGAGGCCGGCGATCATCCGCGGCGGCAGGTTGTCGACGCAGAAGTAGCCGCCGTCCTCGAAAGCGGCGATCGCCGCCGACTTGCCCGCACCGGAGTGGCCGGTGATCAGGACCAGCGTCACCCGCTTGGCGGGGCTGCCGTCGCCCGCTTCGTCCAACTCCGTCTCCACCCGCTCCGCCATCTGGCTCCTCGCGACCTCTCAGTTGGTCCGGTTCAGCTGCTCGTGTATCTCGCGGCCTACTTTGCCAGGCAGACCGGGCACCGCCTCGAGCTCCTCGCGGGTGGCGGCGAGAAACCGCTCAGGCGTGCCGAAGTGTTGCAGCAGCGCCCGCTTGCGCGCCGGGCCGATCCCGGGCAGGCCGTCGAGCACCGACCCCGCCAGCATCCCGCGGTCGCGGCGGCCGCGGTGGTGGTCGATCGCGAACCGGTGCGCCTCGTCGCGAACCCGCTGCAGCAGCCGCGAGGCCTCCGAGTCGGCGGCGAGGTCGAGGGGCTCGGAGCGGCCGGGGACGTAGACCTCCTCCAGCCGCTTGGCGAGGCTGACGACGGTGACGCCGCGCTCCGTGAACGGCCGCAGGGCGCGGACGCCGGCGGCCAGTTGGCCTTTGCCGCCGTCGATCAGAACCAGCGAGGGGAGCGAGGCGAAGCTGGCGTCGCGCTTGTCGTCGTGGGGCGAGAGGTCGGCCTGGTCGAGGTAGCGCGCCATCCGCCGCGCCAGCACCTCCTCCATCGAGGCGAAGTCGTCGGGACCGCCGTTGCCGACCCCCTCTGCGCGCAGGTCCCCGCGGACCTTGAAGCGGCGGTAGTCGGACTTCTTCGGGGCGCCGCCCTCGAAGACGACCATCGAGGCGACCGTGTGCTCGCCGCCGATCGTCGAGATGTCGAAGCCCTCGATCCGCACCGGCAGCTCCTCCATCTCCAGCGCCCGCGACAGCGCCGCCAGGCTCTCGACCCGCTGCGAGCGCCGGTGCTCGCGCCGCAGCCGGTCCTGGTCGAGGGCGAGCTGGGCGTTGCGCTCGGCCAGCTCGCGCAGCCGCCGTTTGTCCCCGCGCTCGGCGGCGCGGACCTCGACCGGGGCTCCCCGCCGCTCGCTCAAGGCCTCGGCCAGGACCTCGGCGCGGTCGCGCAGGTAGGGGCCGACGATGATCGTTCGCGGCATCGAGGGCGAGGCGGCGTAGTACTGGGAGATGAACTCCTCGGCGACCTCGGCCGGCTCGCGTTCGCCCTGGTTTTCGAGGTAGAAGCTCTGGCGCTCGGCGAGGATCCCGTCGCGGACCTGGAAGACCTGGGCGTTGGCGTCGGCGCCCTCGACCGCGACCCCGATCAGGTCGGCGGTGCCGACCGAGCCGCCCGCCACCCGTTGGCGCTCAAACAGTGAGCGGATCGCTTTCAGCCGGTCGCGGTGGACCGCCGCCCGCTCGAATTCCTGGGCCTCGGCCGCCGCCTTCATCTTCTCCTCCTCCTCGCGCTCGACCTGGCGGTAGCGGCCGGAGAGGAAACTGACGATCGCCTCGATGTTGTGGCGGTACTCCTCCTGGCTGACGTACTCGACGCAGGGTGCCCCGCAGCGCTTGATGTAGTAATCGAGACAGGGGCTGCCGGAGCGCCGGCCCGGCTCCTTGCCCTCGCAGGTGCGGAACTGGAAGAGCTTGCCGAGCAGGTCGAGCGTCTCCCGCACCCGCTTGGCGCTAGAGAAGGGGCCGAAGTAGGCGCGTCCCGAGCGGTGCTTCTCGCGGGTGAAGTAGACCCGCGGGTACTCCTCGTCGAGGCTGACCGCGACGTAGGGGTAGGACTTGTCGTCGCGGAGGCGGATGTTGAAGCGCGGCCGGTGGCGCTTGACGAAGCTCTGCTCGGTCAGCAGCGCCTCCGCCTCGTTGGCGGTGACGAGGCTCTCGATCCGGTCGATGCGCGAGGTGAGGCGGGTGTTGCCGCCGGAGAAGTGGGAGGAGATCCGCTTGCGGATCGAGCGCGCCTTGCCGACGTAGAGCAGCTCGCCGGCGCGGTCGTAGAAGAGGTAGACCCCGGGCTGGTCCGGCAGCGTTTTCCGCTGCTGGGCGATCCGCTCGGCCCTGCTGAGGGCGCCGTTGTCGTTGTCTTTGGCCATCGCTGTAAGGGTAGGCTGCTGGCCACTCGGCCAAACCCGGACGCGAACGAGGAGAACAGATGACGCACGAGACGATCAACCCGCCGCAGCTGAACACGATGCGGATCGAGATCGACGGGGAGATCGGCACCCTCACCCTCGACCGTCCCGACGCCTTCAACGCGATGAGCCCGGAAATGATCGGCGAGATGACCGTCGCCTTCGCCTGGCTCGCCGACCGGGCGCCGCTGCGGGGCTTGATCGTGACCGGTTCCGGCAAGGCCTTCTGCGCCGGCGGCGACGTCACCTGGTTTCGCAAAGGGATGGAGTCGGGCGAGATCGACCTGCCCTCCGACGTGCGGCGCGGCGCCGAGGTCCTGCACCAGGCGATCGTCGACCTGCGGCGGATCCCCTATCCGGTGATCTGCGCGGTCAACGGCCCGGCGGCCGGGGCCGGCTTCTCGCTGGCGCTCGCCTGCGACATCCGCATCGCCGCCAACACCGCTTTCTTCGCCCCCGCCTACGGGCGTATCGGCGCCTCCCCTGATGGCGGCATGACCTACTTTCTGCCGCGCGTCGTCGGCCCGAGCAAGGCGCTCGAACTGCTACTGGAGGACCCGAACCTGAGTGCCGAAGAAGCGGAAGAGCTCGGGTTGGTGAGCGAGGTCGTTGGCGCCGAGGAGCTGATGGGACGGGCCCGGGAGAAGACCGACGAGCTGGCGAAGAAGGCACCCCACTACGTGCGGATGGCGAAGCTGCTGTGCGGGGTCAGCCTCGACAAGAGCATCACCGAGCACCTGCAGTTGGAGCGCCACGGAATCGCCGACTCGATGGCGACCGAGGACCTCCGCAACGGGGTCGAGACTTTCTTCGGTGGCGGCACCCCCGAGTTCCACGGCCGCTGAAGCGGGTAGCGGCCAGACAGTCACCGGCGTTAGATTCACCCCACACCCCCAGTCCTTCGCGGGAAAGGAATGAAATGAAGAAATTCGCAGTCATGTTCGCCCTCCTCATGGCGTCCTTCGCATTGGTCGCCTGTGGCAGCGGCGACGACACCACCAGCGAGGCCACCACCGAAGCCCCACCGGCCCAGGAAAAAGAAGGGGAAAAAGAAGCCGAAGGCGGCACCGCCGGCGCGCTGACGCTGGACTTCGAAGCCGACCCTGACGGTCAACTTGCCTACACCACCGACGTAGCCACCTCCAAACCCGGCAAAGTCGCCGTCAACTTCAGCAACCCGGCGCCCGTCCCCCACGACGTCCGCATCGAAGACGCCAAAGGCAAAGACATCGGCGGCACCGAAGTCATCTCCGAAGCCAACGACTCCGGCACGGTCAACCTGAAACCGGGCGAATACAAATTCTTCTGCTCGGTCCCGGGCCACCGCCAGGCCGGCATGGAAGGAACGCTGTCGGTCGAATAGGAGCAACCGGATGAGCCGCTGGGAGACGACGAGCAGGCACGTTGGCGCCGTCTCTCCAGCGGACGTCTGGGGGCGGGCCTACGCAGACGCCGTTGCCTGGCCGCGCTGGAACGACGAGCTGAAGAGCGCGAAGCTCGACGGCCCACTGCGACTAGGAGCCAGCGCCAAGATCGCCTTCAAGTCGGGCCTGCGTCTGCGCTTCAGAGAGTCGTGGAGTTCGATCAGGGCCGCCTCTTCACCGACGAGGCGAGGCTGCCGGGCGCACGGATGGGGCACCGGCACCTGGTTGAGCCCTCAGCCGACGGTGGATGCCGCCTCACCAACACGATCTACATCGAGGGACCGCTGGCGCCGCTGTGGCGGCGAGTGCTTGGGCCCCGGGCGGCGAAGACGCTGCCCGCGGCACAGCGAGCGATCGTCGGGTTGGCCGCGACCGGATAGGCGAGAGCCGCTCAGCTCGCAGCCAGCACCCGGGTCACCGAGTCGCCGACGAAGCAGGGCTTTTCGCCGCCCTCGACCTCGAGGGTGAAGCGGGTGATGACCTCATACCAACCGCCGCCCTTCTCTTCGACGGAGACGACCTCGGCCCTGCCGCGGACCTTGGAGTCGACGGGGACGGGGGCCGGGAAGCGGATCTTGTTCCAGCCGTAGTTGACGCCGAGGGCGAAGCCGGTGGAGGAGATCAGCTCGGCCCGGAAGCCGTCGACCAGCGAGAGGGTGAGGTTGCCGTGGGCGATCGTGGTCCCGAACGGGCTCTCGCTCTTCGCCCGCTCGACGTCGACGTGGATCCACTGATGATCGCCGGAGAGCTCGGCGAAGGTGTCGATGTCCGCTTGGGTGACGGTGCGCCACTCGCTGGGGCCGACCTCCTGGCCGACCAGCGCCTTCATCCCCTCGATTCCCTGTACCTCGGTGGGTGCCATCGGCGGCCAGTCTATCCGCGGCGCCTCAGTCGCTCCACCAGTCGGGGACGATCTCGCCGTCGCCGTCGCGGCGAGGGCCGAAGGCGAGGATCTCGAGGCCCTCGTCGCCCGCCTCGAAGGCGCGGGTCACCTGCGGCGCGACCCGGATTGCGTCCAGCCGCTCGATCTCGATCACCTCGTCGTCGAGTTTGAGGCGGCCGGCGCCGCGAACGATCACGTAGACCTCCTCGGCCTCCTCGTGATGGTGCCCGAAGGGGTGCCGTTTTCCGGGCTTGAGGCGGTGAAAGCTGAAGCCGGTGTCGTCGGTCTCGAGGTCGTCCTTGGCGAAGCGGACCTCCATCGCGTCGCCGTGGCCGAAGTCGGCCGCCGAGTCCTTGACCTCGGTTAGGTTCTTGTGGGTGAAGGGGTTGCGCATCGGGTCCTTTCGGTTGCTGACGTCCAAAGACAACCTACCCCTGCGCAGTAGCCTTGACCCGTGCCCCGTCCGGTCAGCCGCGTCCTCTCCAGCAGCCAGCTCGCGACCCTGGCCAGCCACGGGGAGGAGCGAACGGCGGCGATCGGCGAGGAACTGTTCCGGATCGGCGACGAGAGCTACCCGTTTATCGCCATCCTCGAGGGCGAAGCGGCCGTTCTCGACTCGGCCGGCAACGAGATCGTCCGCCACGGCGCCTCCGGCTTCCTCGGCGAGATGAACCTGCTCACCGGGCAGGCGGTCTTTCTCACCGCGGTGGTGACGAAGCCGATGCGCTACATCGCCGTCGAGCGTGAGGAGCTGCGCAAGCTGCTGCTCGAGGACGCGCCGCTCTCCGACATCCTCCTCTCCGCCTTCGTGCAGCGGCGCGAGCTGCTGCAGCAACAACAGGGGATCGGGATCGAGATCGTCGGCTCGCGCGACTCCGCGGCGAGCCGGCAGCTGGTCGACTTCGCCAAACGGCAGCGGCTCCCCTTCACCTGGTTGGAGCCGGAGGAGAACGAGGAGGCGGCGCGGGCGCTCGCGGGCTTGGACGAATCGCAGATGCCGCTGGTGCGGCTGCCGGGGGGAGCCGAGCTGCACGCTCCCAGCGACGGTGAGCTGTCGCGGGCGTTGGGGATCGGGCTGGAGCTGGCACCGCGCGAGCAGGTCGACCTGCTGGTGATCGGCGGCGGGCCGGCTGGACTGGGCGCCGCCGTCTACGGCGCCTCCGAGGGCCTCGAGACGCTGGTGATCGAGAGCACCGGCCTTGGGGGGCAGGCCGGGACCTCGCGGCGGATCGAGAACTACCTCGGCTTCCCCGCCGGCATCAGCGGCACCGAGCTGACCAGCCGCGCTGTCACCCAGGCGCGCAAGTTCAACGCCCGTACCGCAACCCCTTACCGCGCCCGGGTCTTGGAGCCCGGCGCAGATCGCCACCTCGTCCGCCTCGAGGAGGGCAACGAGATCTCCGCCCGCGCGGTCGTGATCGCCACCGGCGCCGAGTACCGCCGGCTACCGGTCGACGAGCTCGGGGAGTACGAGGGCCTCAGCGTCTTCTACGCGGCCGGCCCCCCGGAGGCTCAGATCTGCGGCGGCCAGCGGGTCGGGGTCGTCGGCGGCGGCAACTCCGCCGGGCAGGCTGCCGTCTGGCTCGCCCGCGGCGGCGCCCTCGTCACCCTCCTGCACCGACGCGCCGACCTCGCCGCGACGATGTCCAGCTACCTGATCAGCGAGCTCGACCGCTACGGCGTCGAGGTCCGCGACCGCAGCGAAATCACCGAGCTGCACGGAGCCAACGGCAGGCTCGAAGCGGTGACGCTGAGCAACGGCTCCCGCCTGCCCTACTCCTTCCTCTTCCTCTTTCTCGGCGCCGCGCCCTGCACCGACTGGCTCGGTGAGACGGTCGCTCGCGATGCCAAGGGCTTCATCCTCACCGGCGCGGAAGCTGGTGCCGACGGTCTGCTCGAGACCAGCGTTCCCCGCGTCTACGCCGCCGGCGACGTCCGCGCCGGCTCGATCAAGCGCTGCGCTACCGCGGTCGGCGAGGGAGCCGCAGTGGTCCGCTTCGTGCACGAGCACCTGGAGCCGTCTCCGGCTTCGGCCCCGACTCCTTAAAGCGGAACCGATTCGATCTGCGAGGAGAGCTCGCCGGCGAGCAGGGCGTGGATCGCGAAGCCGGGGACCGAGACGAACTCGACGCCTTCGCTCTCGAAGTCGGGGCGCGCCTGCTGGTAGGTACTGGGGACGGAGACGACCGGGCAGCCGGCAAGGGCAGAGGCGGCGATGCGGTGCAGGTGGCCGCCGACAATCGCCCGCAGCTGCGGGTGCCGGGCGACGACCTCGGCGAGCAACGGCCGCTGACCCGGCTCGAGGTTGATCCCGTCCCACTCCCGCACCGCGGTCGCCAGCGGCGGATGGTGCATCGCCAGCAGGGTGGGCTGATCCGGGCGGGCCGCCAGCTCGGCGTCGAGCCAACGGAGCTGCTCGGGCCCGTACCGGCCAGGGTCCTGGCCGGGCACGTTCGAATCGAAAGCGACAAGCCGCAGCTCCCCTACCTCGACCGAGTAGTTGACCGGCTCCTCCCCCACCCCCGGCAGTTCGAAGGTCTGCCGCAGCAGAGATCGGCTGTCGTGGTTGCCGGGGAGGACGTGGAGCGGAACATCCAGACGCTCCAAAAGCTCGCGAGCCAGCTGGTACTCCGCCGGGCCCCCGTCGTGAGTGAGATCCCCGGAGACGAGAACCGCATCGACCTCGTTCGGCAGCGCGCGGATCGCCTCGATGACCGCTTCCAGGTGAGGAACCGGGTCGACCCCGTTCTCGTTCGCCCCGATGTGGAGATCGCTGATCTGGGCGAGCAGCGTTGGCTTCACTACGGATTTAGATAGAGGCGCAGGGCGGCTCTGATCACACTGCTGGTGGGCTCGTCATCTCGGCGGGCACGCTGAGCAAGCGCCTCGCGAAGCTCGGGGTCCAGGCGCACGGACTCGACGGTGGCTGGCCCCGAACCCATCGCCGGCCGGCCGCGGCGTCGCTCGAGGATCTCATCCACGTAGTAGCCGGCCTCCGCTTTCCGAGAAAGCTCCTCAACCAATTCCTCGGTGATGGGCCTGCCGTCTGGGGTCCTGCCATAGGTCTTCTGCTTCTTCATTGCCGCTTCCCCGACAAGAGGCGCGCGCTTCGCGGACGCATCTTCATCGCGTGGATCGCCATCTCAGGTTTTCCTCTTCGCTCCACAGTGATGACCTCGAGCAAGGCAGCATCGCGAGCTGGTCCTAGGTACAGGCGAGCCCAGTCTTCGCTGTCTTCGATCGTCATCGCGTGCTTCACGGCGTGCTTGATGTCGGCGTCAGCTATCCCGTGCTTCCGAGCAGCCGGATGAATTCTTAGCATTATCGTACTACGAAATTCACGCCACCAGCCGCACTTCGAAGCTGGGCATCGCGATTGCGCCGGCACCGCCGATCAGGGCGAGGATGCGGGTGACGTAGGCCTGGGTCTCGGGATAGGGCGGAATGCAGTGGCAGGCTTCGACCGGAGCGGGGCCGGCGTTGTAGGCGGCGAGGGCGAGCTCCGGGGAGCCGAACTGGCGCAGGAGGTCGGACATCAGGTGGGCCTGGGCGTCGATCGCCGCGACCGGATCGAAGGGGTTGGTGAGGCCGTAGGCGGCGGCCGTGCTCGGCATGAACTGGGCGATGCCCTGGGCGCCGGCCGGAGACCCGGCGTTCGGGTCGAAGCCGGACTCGGCCATCAGCTGGCCCGCCATCAAAGCCGGCGGCACCTCCCAGCGAGCGGCGGAGCGCAGGATCGGGTCCCGGTACTGCGCCGGCACGAAGGACGGCAACGGGGTCGCCGAGACCGTCGAACCCGTCCCTCCCCCGCTCGCGGTTAGCGATTCGCCCTCGGCCGAGCAAGGCTCGGGTCCGCTCGCAAACCCGTAATGCCAGGCCTCCCACGAGTACCGCTGGACGAAGCCAAAGTGGCCGCCGTTCGCAGCGAGCCAGGCGTAGGCGGAGGAGGGGCCGAGGTCGAGCTCGGTCGCGCAGCGATGCAGCGACTGGCCGGGCGGGGCAACCCAAGTCGGGTCGGGGTTGGCCGCGAACAGTTCCGCCTGCTCGGCATCGGAGCGAAAGCCGGAGACGACCATCAGCACAACCCCCTCGGCGCGGGCCGCAGCCGCCATCTGGTCGTAGGCCGCGGCCACGTCGGGCCGCATCCCCTCCCCGTCCCGGTAGACGAGCAGCCCGCCGTAGCCGCCGCCGCTGGCCATCCCGGTCCCGCCGCCGGATGCCGACCCGTACGGCGTCGCGGCTTCGGCCACGGCGGCGGCTTCGACCCGCTGACCGTCCCCTTCTCGCAAGCCAGCGACGATCGTTGCCTTGGCCTGAACGGGGGCAAAGGATCCGGCGTCGGGAAAGCGCACCAGCACCCGCCCGGAATCGACACCATTCGCCCGAGCCGCGGTCAACGCGGCAGTTCGTGCTCGCGCGAGGTACTCGGCCTTGCCGATGTAGTTCGGATTCGGCCGCCCGTCGGCTCGGCGCGGCGGCGAAAGCAACCGCGGCAAGTCGTCGCGCATCGAGCGCACGGCGGAGATCGCGACCAGATCGACCGCGCGCTGGACCCGCCCCTTGCCGGTGACCGCCCCCGCGATCGCGACCAGCGCCAAAGCGGCGGCGATCAACGCCAGAGAGCCACCCAGTGCCAGGATCAGCGCTTGGCCGGACTCGTCCCTCGCCTTCATCCCCTGGTCCCGCAGAGCCGGCGGACCAGTCGCTCGGGTAGTGCCCCCGGAGAGCCCGGCGGCAGGATTCCGAAAAGAGCACGGCGCTCGGCGACCCAGCCGAGGCGGTCCTTGAGAACCGCGCCAGGCAGCCCCCGCTCGATCAGGTCCCGCACCGTCAGTGCCACCAGAGCCCGGTCGCGTCGGAGGTCGGCGCGCAAGAGGACGGCGGAAGGTTGCAGGCTCGACTCCCCTGCGACCACCGACTGCAACAGCTCCGGTGGCAGATGGACGACTGCGGTCGCGCCGCGGGCGACCGTCACCGCCGCCGAAGCTGCTGCGAGTCCGTCGGCGTCGGCGGACACCGCCAGGTGACAGACCTGTCCGCGGGCGGCAACCTTTCCCTGGGGCAGGTGGGCTGCCACACGCTCCTCTAGTTCCTGGGCCGCCGCCGAGGCGATTAGCGTCGGCCTCGGCATCCCGCCTCCGACCTCAACCAACAGCGCTGCCAGGTCTGCTTCCGCTCCCGCGCAGGCCAACGCGGCGGCGGCTGGGCGGGCTCCCTCCGCCGCTCCAACCGCGGCGGCGAGAACCGTCGGACCCGTCGCGAGCGGGTTATGCAGGCTCATCGAGCCGGCCTCGCCGCGGCGCTGCTGCTGATCTCGAGTCGCTCGGAGATTGCCTCGAACGGCGAGGGCGGCCGCAGCCGGACCGAGACCTCCCCTCCCTCCACCGCGACCGTTACGTCGTCCTCCGCCCACCCCGGCAGCGCCTCCCGGGCGGCCTCGGCGGCCGAGGCTCCCGAAGCCAGAGCCAGCGCCCCCGCCTCTGCCGCCCCGTCGGCGAGGGTCAGCGCGTAACCGGCTGCCAGCAGTTGCAGCGCCACCAGGGCCGCCAGCAATAGCGCCGGCAGCGCCGCGACCAGCTCGACGGTCGCCTGCCCACGCTCATCCATCGCCGGACTCCAAGCCGCTGCGCGCTGCCACCCGGACTGCCGGCAGCGACGGGATCAGGCGCGGCACCTCGACCCGGACCGAGACCCCGTCCCCTTCCTCGACCTTCGCCCCCTCCCGCATCGAGGGCGGAAGCGCCGAGCGCGCGGCGGCGGTCGCGTCGCCGCCGACCAGCGCCGCCCGCGCCCCCGCCCGTGCAGCCACGCTCGCCGACCAGAGCGCCTGGCCGGCGAGCGTGATCTGCGCCGCCACCAGAAGCGACAGCAGCAGGAACGGGACTACCGCGACCAGCTCGACCGAAGCGGTCCCCTCCTCCCCGTGCGCTGCCTTCTCGGCTCCTGGCGACATGCCCCAACCGTGCCGGGACAAACCGCATCCGTGGCGCGCACTCCGCAAAATCTTCGCCTCGGTTTATCCGCGCCTTCGTAAACTGAAGGGGTGCGAGCCGCCCGCAACCTCGGAATCATCATGCTGCTGGCCCTGGTCGTCGCCTTTCTGCCCGGCGGCGGCAACTTCGCGGACACCCTGCTGACCGCCCTCACCATGGGCCTGCTCGCCGGCATCGCCTGGATGCTCTACACCTTCAGCCGCCAGAACGAGCTGACGCTGACGGCACTCAGCGACGGTCGCCGCGCCATCCTCTACGGCGCGCTCGCCTTGATCGCCCTGCTGATCGCCGGTAGCGACAAGATGTTCAACAGCGGCGAAGGCACCCTCCTCTGGATCCTCCTCTTCGCCGCCGCCGCCGGCGCGATCTGGAAGGTCTGGATGGAGGCAAATTCTCTTAGCTAGCTAACGATTGAGGGCCGGGGGAGGGGGTCCGCCGGACCCTCCCCGCTGTTGTCCGCCGGACCCCCTCCCCCGGCCCTTCTCGCGACGCCTAGCCGTGGGTCATCACGATGATCGCGAGGATCACCGCGGCGGCGACGCAGACGAGCGCCAGCGCTCCCACGAGTGCCGCCGCCGTCGCCGCAATCGGCCGTTCGTTGCGGCTCAGCTCGGTGAACTGGCCTGCACCCCAGATCCCGACCGAGAAGATGGTGGTGACGCCGATCCCTCCCACCACGGCAGCAGCGACCGTTTTCAGCAGTTCGTCGGTGTGGACGATGGTGGCGATCATCCGCCTGCCGCCGTCACCGGAGCGCCCTGCCGGGCCCGCCGGGAGAACGCGAGGGCGATCAGCGAGAGGGCCATCAGCGTGACCAGGATCGGGCCGAGGGCACCGTCGCCGAAGATCGCCGTGAAGCCGTAGGTGAGACCGCCGATCGCGGCTGCCGCCGGAAGGGTCAGCAACCAGGCCATGAAGATGTTGCCGGCGACGCCCCAACGCACCGCCGAGAGCCGCTTGCCCGCCCCGGCTCCCATCACACCGCCGTTGATTACGTGCGTCGTCGAGAGCGGAAAGCCGTAGTGGGTCGAGGCGAGGATCACCGCCGCGCCGGCCCCCTGCGCCGAGAAGCCCTGGGCCGGATCCATCTTGATGATCCGGGTGCCGGTCGTCTTGATGATTCGCCAGCCACCGCTGTAGGTGCCGAGGGCAATCGCCGTCGCCGCCGAGAAGATCACCCAGAACGGTGGGTCCGCGCCGGCACCGAGGGTGCCGTTGGCGATCAGCGCCAGAGTGATGATGCCCATCGTCTTCTGGGCGTCGTTGGTGCCGTGGGCGAGGGCCAGGAGCCCGCCGGAGACGATCTGCCCGTAGCGATAGCCGCGAGAGACGATGCCGGGACGCTGTTTGCCGACGACCCGGTAGGAGATCCCGATCCCGATCCCGGCGACGAGGAAGGCGAGGAGCGGGGCGACGACGGCGGGGATCAGGACCTTGCCGATGACGCCGTCGGCAATCACCGCGTCGAAGCCGACAGCAGCCACCGCCGAGCCGACGACGCCGCCGATCAACGCGTGCGAAGAGCTCGAAGGCAGGCCGAAGTACCAGGTGATCAGGTTCCAGGCGATCGCCCCGATCAGGCCGGCGAAGACGATCGTCGGGGTAATCACTTCAGCGTTGACGACGTCCGAGGCGACGGTGGCGGCGACGCTGATCGAGATGAAGGCACCGACGAAGTTGAGGATCGCGGCGAAGGCGATCGCTACTTGCGGCCGCGCCGCCCCGGTCGAGATCGAGGTGGCGACGACGTTGGCGGTGTCGTGGAACCCGTTGGTGTAGTCGAACGCCAGGGCGGTGGCGACGACGATGACCAGAATGATGTCGGCGCTCATGACCTCGTCATGAGTTCTTAATGACTATTCCCTCGATGATTTGAGCGGCCGTCTCGGTCGCGTCGATCGCCTCCTCGAGGACGGCGAACATGTCCTTCCAGCGGATCACGACCATCGGGTCGATCCCGTTGGAGAAGAGCGAGGCGACGGCATCGCGGGAGACTCGGTCGCCGTCGTTCTCGAGCCGGTGGATCTCGATCCAGTATTTGTCCAGATCCTTGAACTGGGGCAGCTGTTCGAGGCCCTTCGCCAGCTGCTCGCAGGAGGCGACGAGGATTTTGGTCAGGGCCTGCGCCTGCGCCATCGGCGCCTCGATCTTGTAGAGGCCGAGGAAATCGGCGGCCTCCTCGGTGTAGTCGACGATGTCATCCATCTGCGTCGCCAGGGCGTAGATGTCCTCGCGGTCAATCGGCGTCACGAACGTCGAGTTGAGCCGTTTGATGATCTCGTGGGTGATCCGGTCGCCCTCCCCCTCGGCCTTGAGGATCTCCCTGGAGAGGCCCTCCGCCTCCGGCCAGGCGTGCATCATCTCGTCGAGCAAGCGGGCGGCGTGCAGGCTGTTCTGACCCGCCTGGATGAACAGGTCGAAGAAGGTCCTGTCGCGAGGAAGGAGCGAGAAGCGCGCCACGGCGTCGCATCCTAGTGACGCGAGGGGCGGGGGTGCTTATCAGGCGGGAGATGCGGCGAGATGCTCTGCGGCACGTGCGGAATGTCGGGCCAGCAGCTCGGCTTGGACCCTGCGCTCTTCCCCATCTGGCTGCTGACGCGTCCAGCGGCCGTCGGAGTCAAGCTCCCAGGAGTTGCAGTTGTCGGCGAGGGAGCGCTCGAGCACGTCGAGCAGCTCCGCCTTCAGCGCCGCGTCTTCGACCGGGGCCACCAGCTCGACCCGGCTGTCGAGGTTGCGCGGCATCAGGTCGGCCGAACCCATCAGGACCCGAGTCTCCTCGCCGCGGCGGAAGGCGTAGACCCGTGAGTGCTCGAGGAAGCGCCCGACGACCGAGCAGACGCGGATGTTCTCGGAGATCCCCTCGACCCCCGGCCGCAGGCAGCAGATCCCGCGCACATTGAGGTCGATCCGCACCCCCGCCTGCGAGGCCTCGTACAGCGCCCGGATGCAGCGAGCGTCGACCAGAGCGTTCATCTTGAGGACGATCCGCGCCTCCTCGCCGGCCTTCTGGGCCTCGGCGGTGCGCTCGATCTCCTCGACGATCTGGTCCCGCATCGTCGTCGGCGAGACCAGCACCTTGCGGTACTCCGCCGGGCGGCCGTAGCCGGTGAGGAAGTTGAACATCTCGGCGACGTCGGAGCCGATGTCGGGGTCGGCGGTGAAGAGGCCAAAGTCGGTGTAGAGGCGGGCGGTCTTCGGGTTGTAGTTGCCGGTGCCGACATGGACGTACTCGCGCACCTGGTCGCCCTCGCGGCGGGCGACCAGGATCGCCTTCACGTGGGTCTTCAGGCCGGGGATCCCGTAGACCACGTGGACGCCGGACTCCTCCAGCGACTTCGCCCAGTGGATGTTCGCCTCCTCGTCGAAACGCGCTTTCAGCTCGACCATGCAGACCGCCTGCTTGCCCCGTTCGGAGGCGCGGATCAGCGAAGGGACCAGCAGCGAGTCGTCGCTGGTCCGGTAGACGGTCTGCTTGATCGCCAGCACGTCGGGGTCGGCGACGGCCTGGGCGACGAAGCGCTCGACCGAGGTCGCGAAGGAGTCGTAGGGGTGGTGAACGAGGAGGTCACGCTGGCGGATCTCGGCGAACATGTCGGCCTGCTCGCCGTCCTCACCCTGCAGGCGCGGCTGCGTCACCGGCGACCAGGGCGGCCAGCGCAGCTCGGCGTGGCCGGGGACGTCGGCGATCGCATCGAGGTCAGCGAGGTCGATCAGTCCCTCGACGTCGTAGACCTCGCGGTCTTCCAGCCGCAGCGCTCCGACCAGCTGCTCGCGCAGCTTCGGGTTCATGCCGCTGGCGACCTCGAGCCGCACCACCTCGCCGAAGCGGCGGCGACGGAGCTCGTCCTGAACCGCCTGCAGGAGGTCGTCGGCCTCGTCGGAGACGGTGAAGTCGGCGTCGCGGGTGACCCGAAAGTAGCCATGGTCGATCACCTCGGTTCCCGGGAAGAGGGCATCGAGGTTGGCGGCGATTACCTCCTCCAGGGGTACGAAGGAGGTCCCGCTCTCCCCCAGCGGCAGAAAGCGCCCGAGCAGCTCCTTCGGGACCTTGATCCGGGCGATGATCTCGTTGCCGCTCTCGGCGTCGCGGAGGAGAACGCCGAGGCTGAGCGAGAGGTTGGAGATGTAGGGAAAGGGCCGGCCGAGGCCGATCACCAGCGGCGTCAGCGTCGGGAAGACTTGGTGCTCGAAGCGATCGTCGATCTCGGCCCGCTCTTCGGAGCTGGCGCTGTCGAGCGTGACGATCCGGATTCCGCGCTCCTCGAGCGCCGGCCGCAGATCGCCGCCGAAGCACTTGCAGAGGCGATCGTCGAGCTCCAGGACCCGCCGCTGGATCGAATCGATCTGCTCCTTCGGGGCGAGGCCGTCGGGGCCGCGGGCTTCGATCCCGGCGTCGAGCTGATCGAAGAGACCGGCGACGCGGACCATGAAGAACTCGTCGAGGTTGTTGGCGTAGATCCCGCAGAACCGCAGTCGCTCCAGCAGCGGCACCTCGGGGTCCTCCCCGAGTTCGAGAACCCGCTGGTTGAAGTCGAGCCAAGAGAGCTCGCGATTGAAGTAGAGGGCGGGGTCGTCGATCGCTCCATCGTACTGAGGGGCCCCGGGCTGATCACCGGGCTCAGGCGGCACGGGCGAGCGGCTGCGCCGGCGCCGCCGCGGCGGGTTCGAGCGCCCGTCGGTAGCCGGCCGCGAGCTGTCCCATCGAGCGCTCCCAGGAACGCTCGCGGGCGGCGCGGGCGGCGGCGTCGCCGAGTTGGCGGCGCAGCTTCGGCGAGGAGGCGAGTTGCAGCAGCGTCCCCGCCAGGTGATCGGCGTCGGGGCGACAGAGCAGGCCGGTGTGGCGGTTCTCGATCAGCGCCGCCGGACCGCCCTCGGCGACGGCGACGATCGGCAGCCCGCTGGCCGCCGCCTCGAGGATCACTTGGCCGTAGGTGTCGGTGCTGCTGCAGAAAAGGAAGGCATCGGCGCTGGCGTAGGCACGCGGCAGCTCCTCGCCCGAGAGCCAGCCGAGGAAGGTGGCGCGGTCACCGAGGCGCTCGCGCAGCTCGCCTTCCTCCGGGCCGCCACCGGCCAAGAGCAGGTGCAGGCGGGGGTCGCGCTGGTGGGCGCGCAGGAAGGCCTCGGCGAGCAGGTCCACCCCCTTCTCGCGGGTGAGGCGGCCGGAGTAGAGGACCTTGATCTCACCGGGAAAGGCTCCAGGGTCGGCCTTGGCGGGATCGAAGCGCTCGACGTCTACCCCTCGCTCCCAGCGCCCGATCCGACCCGGGTCGGCACCGAAGGCGATCACCGAGGCGTCGGCCGAAGGGCTGGGCGAGAGCACCGCGGCGGGGGCCGAGTAGAAGGCGCCGAGGCCGGCGCGGGTCAGCGCCTCCAGCGCTCCGTCGCGGCTGCGCATCCCGGCGTAGGTGGCGATCTCGGTGTGGTAGCTGGCCAGCAGCGGCATCCCGGTGATTCGGCTCATCAGGGTCGCGGCGATGCCAGCGGGCCCGGGCGCGGTGACGTGGACGAGGTCGTAGGAGCCCTCGGCCAGGGTTTCGACCAGGTCCGGGAGGCCGGGAACCCCGAGGGTCATCCCCTCGTAGAAGGGGATCTCCAGCTCGGCGGCCGCTGGCAGGCGCCGGTCGACCCCTGGGTCGGTACCGACGATGTCGACGTCGAAGCCGGGGACGCCGCGCTCGCGGATCTGTTCGATCGTGTGGGTGACCCCGTGCATCGAGCCGATCCCGTCGGCGACCACAGCGACCCGCCGGCGCTCGCCGCGGCGGTCGCGCAACTTCGCTTTCTCAGCGCCGAGAAAGGCGGTCGCGGGCGCGTAGGGAACGGCGGGCACCAGCGCCTCGAAGAGAGGGTTGACGGCGCCGGGGAGGTCCCCCCCGGCGACCGCCCCAGCGGCGGCGCCGACCGCCTCGCGCAGCCGCCGGTCGTGGATGCGACGAGCGCGGCGGTAGAGGTCGGCATGGGAGAAACCGTCCTCCTGGAGGAAAGCGATCAGCTCACGGCCGCGCAGCTCCAGGTTCATCCCGGCGAGCCAGGCATCGAGCAGCGCCCGAGCATCCTCTGGCCCGACGTCGGCAGCGATCTTCCCCTCCCGCGCAGCCCCCTCCCGAATCACCCGTTCGGCCATCTTCAACACCGCAGACGGATTAGGGGGTGTCGAGCCCACGCCCCCGCCTCGAGGAACCGGGGGGAGGCCCTCGCCGGACCCTCCCCGCCGTTGTCCGCCGAGGGCCTCCCCCCGGCTCCCCCCGCCAAGCGATCGCGTCGCCAACGCCATTGCCGCATGCGTCCACTTCGCCGCGCTCCCCTGTTCCCCGTGCGCTTCGGCATCGCCGCGCAGCAGGTGAGCGAGAAACTCTTCCGGCGTCGCGGCCGCGGGGGCTTCCGTGTAGGTGCGGCCGATGTCGACGCCGGCATGGTCGTCGGAACCGCCGATGCCGGTGCCGCCGTGGGTCTCGATGTAGATCGCGGCGGGCATGTTCAGCTCGGCGGCCCGAGAGCCGTTGCGGACCTCCCAGACGGGGAAGAGCTCCGCCAATCGCCGCCGGTGGCGCCGGGTCAGCGGCGCGGCGACGTTGAAGAAGGGATGCGCCAGGGCGCAAGCGATCCCTTGCTCGTGAAGGTACGCGGCGCAGGCCTCGACGTCGCCGGAATGCGCCTGCAGCCACTCGTGGTCTCCGGGGGTGATTCCGTAACAGAGGACATGCACCGCCTGGGGCTCGCCGGCGAAGCGGGCGGTCAGCTCCTCGGAGATGAAGCAGTCGGGACGATCGGCGAGCTGCAAGCAGCCGTCGATCGTGTCGTGGTCGGTGATCGTGACGAAGTCCATCCCCCGCCTCCTGGCCAGCTCGTAGACCTCCTCCGGAGGAGTCGCGCACTCCGGCAGGCCCAGCGACCGCTGGACGCCCAGCTTCGAGAAGTGCGAGGCGGTCGAGTGGCAATGCATGTCAACACGGGAAGTCATCGGTGCTCTCCCTATTCGAATATCTCTGTCACCCAGAGAATTCGCTATGAGCAGAGGGAAGTTGTAAAAAAAGGGAGAACACGGGGGTGAATTTCGCGCGCAACGAGCTTTTCCAGGCATGGCAGGCCGAACAGAGCGAACCCTCGTCCGGATCCTTATCGGCGCCGCCCTTTGCGTCGCTGTTCTCACCGCCGCCCTGACGCCAATTTCTGCGCTGCCTGCCGTTGCCCTTGGACAGCAGCGCCTCTTCCGCCTGGAGGTCGCCCTGCTGGTCTTCTACGGAATCCTGCTGCTGGTGACTCCGGCTTTCTTGGGATTGACCCGCGGCCGCCTTCCAATCGACATCTCGACCAGAGGAGAAAAGTTCGCGGAAGATGCCGATCGGTCTACTCAACGGGCCGAAGCAGTGGTCGAGGAACTCGAGCAAACCACCAGCGTTCTCATCGAAGGACTGGAGGCCGCAAATTTTGAGATCGAACAACTTAAGAAAGCATCGACCGCGACAGTAAGCAGCGGAGGGTAAGTTCGAAGAATGACCGAGCGGGAGCAAAGGGATCTGGCACGGCGACTAAGCGGCGGCTCGAGCGTCTTCGACTTCGAAACTGCGTTGGAGCTTGTAAAGCACAAGCCGGCGAAAGTCGAAGAGTTGATTCGCAAGCGGGAACGGACCAAGAGAAATCTGGAAGAGCTCGCTCGCCTCCGCCAGCGAAGGCAGGAATCTCTCCGCGAAGAATTCGGCTAAGCCGCGACGCGCTCTGAGGGCGAGTCGATACTGCCGTTGAGGAGGTCGAGGATGACCCCCTCGCGGAGGCCGCCCTTGCCGATCTGGAGGGGCTGACCGAGTAGGTCGGAGAGCTTCTCCAGCAGCAGGACGCCGGTCGGGAGGATGCGGACCCGGGTCGGGTCGAGCTCGAAGCGGCGGCCGACGTCGGCGGCGGGATCGCCGCAAAGGACGCGGATGCCGCGCTCGAGGGTCTCGTACTCGAGGACGGTGCCGACGATGCGGCGCAGCGAGGTGGCGGAGCCGCCGACGGCGACCGCCTGCGCCGGGCGCTCGACCTCCACCCCCTCGAAGATGTCCTCGATGCGGTCGCGGGTGCGACGGATTTCGGCCGCCGAGGGAGGATCGGAGGAGAGCAGCTCGTCGGCGAGGTTGCCCGAGCCGACCGGCCAGGAGCGCACGCTCTGGACGCCGTCGGCGACGGTGCCGAGGATCACCTCGGTCGAGCCACCGCCGATGTCGACGACGCCGATCAGGCCCTCGGCGCGATGCCCAAGCGTCTTCGTGGCGCCGAGGAAGGAGAGTCGCCCCTCCTCCTCCTCGGGGAGCACCTCGATCGGGACCCCGGCAGCGGCGGCGACGGCCTCCGCCACCTCCTCGCAGTTCTTCGCATCGCGGACAGCGGCAGTGGCGACGGCGCGGATCTCGTCCGCGCCCAACTCGCGCGCCAGCCGCACCTGAGTGCCGACGACCTCCCCCACTTCCTCGACTTTCTCCGCCAGGATCCGCCCCTTGCCGTCGATCGCCTTGCCGATCCGCGTATAAGCCCGCTGCTCCATCACCTTCTTCAACTGCCCCTCCACGGGTTCAGCGACCAGCAGGCGCGTGGTGTTAGACCCAATATCTATGGCGGCACAGAGCGAATCAGGCATCCCCCGCATCTTCCCAGGAAGACCGGATCTCAAGCGCGGCCCAGCCCAAGCCTAAGAAGGGTGTGAGGCGTCCTCGAACTCGCGGAAGAGCCCGGTGACGACGAAGGCGACCTGCTCGCCGATGTCAACCGCGTTGTCAGCGATCCGCTCGATCGCCCGCGCCGCCAGCAGCATCGTCATCGCCCACTCGCGCTTGTCGGCGTCGTCGCCGAGCTCCAGCGCCAGGTGGAAGCATTCGCGGTTGAGGTTGTCGACGACATCGTCGCGGCGGACGAGGTCCCGCGCCATCTCGACGTTTCGCTCCTCGAACGCTCGCTTCGACTGGGTGATCACGGTCCGGGTCTGCCCACCCATTGCAAGGATCAGCTTCACCATCTCCGGGTCCGCCGGCGCCTCGTTGCCGGAGAGCGGGATCACCTTGCAGACGTTGACGCACTGGTCCCCCATCCGCTCGATGCTCTTCAGCACGTGCAGCAGAGCCGAGATCAGCCGCAGGTCGGTCGCCACCGGGGACTGCGTCGCCAGCAGCGTGATCAGGCTCTGATGCACCTCTAGGTAGCGGCCGTCGATGCGATCGTCGTCGTTGATCACGACCTGGGCGAGCTCGATGTCCTGGTGCTCGACCGCCTCCATCGTCCGGGCGAGGGCGACGTGAACCATGTCGAGGCCGCCCAGCGCGCTGGCCTCGAGGTTGACGAGTTCTTCCTGGTATTCGACTCGGGCTACTTCCGGCATCGTCCTTCTTCTCCCCTCATCCGAAGCGCCCGCTGACGTAGTCCTCGGTCGCCTTCTTGGCCGGTTTCGTGAAGATCGTCTCGGTCTCGTCGATCTCGACCAGCCGGCCCGGCTTGCCCGACTCCTCGAGGTTGAAGAAGGCGGTGACGTCGCTGGCCCGGGCCGCCTGCTGCATGTTGTGGGTGACGACGACGATCGTGTAGCGGCTCTTCAGCTCGGCGATCAGGTCCTCGACCGCCAGCGTGGCGACCGGGTCCAGGGCCGAGCAGGGCTCGTCCATCAGCAGAACCTCGGGCTCGACGGCGATCGCCCGGGCGATGCAGAGCCGCTGCTGCTGGCCGCCGGAGAGGCCGGCGCCGGGACGGTCGAGGCGGTCCTTGACCTCATCCCAGAGGTGGGCCCCGCGCAGGCTTCGCTCCACCACCGCGTCCTTGTCGGCCTTCTTGATCCGCCGCGAGTTGAGGGTCAGCCCGGCGGCGACGTTGTCGTAGATCGACATCGTCGGGAACGGGTTGGGCTGCTGGAAGACCATGCCGACGAGGCGGCGCACCTTGACCGGGTCGACCCCGGGGCCGTAGACGTTCTCCCCGTCGAGCGTGATCTCGCCCTTCACGCTCGCACCCGGCGTCAGTTCGTGCATGCGGTTGAGCGAGCGCAGGAAGGTGGTCTTGCCGCAGCCGGAGGATCCGATCAGAGCCGTCACCTTGTTCGGCTCGATCGTCATCGTCACGTCTTCGACGGCATGGAAGGAGCCGTAGAAGAGATTGACGTTCTTCGCCTCGATCGTCTTCGCCCGGCGCCGGCCGGCAACCGGGGCCGGCGGGCTCGACGTCCTCACTTCCGAGGTCTGTTCCTGCCGCTGGGTGAGAGCCTTCTCGGCCTCCGACACCTCGGTCTCTGGCATCTCTCTGGGTTCCTTTTCTTCCACTGGCTCAGCGGATCTCGGTTTTGTAGCGGCGGTAGACGAGCCGGGCGACGATGCTGAGGACCATCACGATCGCGATCAGCGTCAGCGCCGCAGCCCAGGCGAGGTCGTAGGCCTCTTGTTTGTTGACGCCCGGCGAGCGGTACTCGCTGTAGGCGAAGACGGCGAGGTTCTGCATGCGACCCTCGAAGGGGTCGGTGTTGAGCGAGTCGATCACGCCGGTGGTGACCAGCAGCGGCGCGGTCTCGCCGATCACCCGCGCGGTCGCCAGCATCACCCCGGTGACGAGGCCGGCGAAGGCGGTCGGCAGGACGATTTTCACGATCGTCTTCCACTTCGGGGTGCCGAGCGCATAGGACGCTTCGCGCAGGTGGTTGGGGACGATCTTCAGCACCTCCTCGGCGGAGCGGATGACGATCGGAATCATCAGCACCGAGAGCGCCACCGAGCCCATCACGCCGAGGCGGATGCCGGGGCCGAAGAAGAGCTCGAAGAGCGCGTAGGCGAAGAGGCCGGCGACGATCGAGGGGATGCCGGTCATCACGTCGACGAAGAAGGTGAGCGCGCGCCCCAGCTTCCCCCTGCCGTACTCGACCAGGTAGATCGCCGCCATGATCCCGATCGGGACCGAGATCACCACGGCGACGCCGGTGATCACCAAGGTGCCGACGATCGCGTGTTGGGCGCCGCCGCCGCCGATCACGCCGCGGGCGTCGCCGGTGAAGAATTCGGCGCTGAGACCGGGGATGCCGCGCTTGGTGACCTCGAAGAGCAGCGAGATCAGCGGGATCATCGCCAGCCCGAAGGCGGCGGCGATCGAGAGCGTCACCGCCCGGTCGACGGCGCGGCGCGGACCCTCCACCGCCCGCGACCAGGCGTAGACGCCGACACAGGAGACCAGCACCGTGAGCGCCAGCATCAGGCCGATGCTGAAGCTGCCGAGCGCCGCCAGGAAGGCCGCCGAAAACGCGAGGGCGCCGGCGACGACCGCGTACTGCCCCCAGCTCGGCAGATTGCCGCCGCTGAACCCGCTCGGGCCCAGCGTCAAGGGCTGGGGCAGCGGCTCGACGCCGGCGCGCTTGTCGAGCGTCGGCGCCACTATTCGGTCATCTGGCGCGAGATCACCCAGCGCGCCAGGAAGTTGGTCGCGAGGGTGATCGCGAAGAGGACGAGCCCGGTGGCGATCAGCAGGTTGATCGCCAAGCCCGAGGACTCGGGAAAGTCGAGGGCGATGTTGGCGGCGATCGTCGAGGGGTTCGACTGGCCGATCAGGTTGAAGGTGACGATGCCGGAGACCGAGAGGATGATCGTCACCGCCATCGTCTCGCCGAGCGCCCGGCCGAGGCCGAGCATGGCGCCGCTGATGATCGAGGACCTGCCGAACGGCAGGACCGTGATCCGGATCATCTCCCAGCGGGTCGCCCCGAGCGCCTGCGCGCCTTCCTGGAGCTTGCGCGGCGTCTGCGAGAACGCCTCGCGGGCGATCGCCGAGACGATCGGCAGGATCATCACCGCGAGGACGAGACCGACGACGAACATCGTCCGCCCGGTCGCCGAGGCCGGCCCCTCGAAGAAGGGGATGAAGCCGAGGTTCTCTTCCAGCCATTGCATCACCGGGACCGCCGCGGGGCCGAGGACGAAGATCCCCCAGAGGCCGTAGACGATGCTCGGGACCGCAGCCAGCAGGTCGACCAGGTAGCCGAGCGTCAGCGCCACTTTGGGCGGCGCGATGTGGGTGATGAAGAGGGCGACCGCGACTGCCAGCGGCACCGCGAGGATCGACGCCAGGGCCGCTGCCAGGACGGTGCCGAAGGCGAGCGGAGCGACGTAGTCGACGAAGCTCTGGCCGCCCGGAAGTTCGTCAGCGCCGGCGGTGATCGCCGGCAGCCCCTCGGCGAAGAGGAAGGCCGCGACCCCGGCCAGCAGGAGGAGGATCGTGACTGCGGAGACCGTCGCCAGGTTGGAGAAGATCCGGTCACCCGCGCGGCGGCGCCCACCGGACGCCGCCGCGAGGATCTGACCGGCATTGGTCGTGGTGTCGAACTGCTCCACTGGTTGTTACCCGGCCTTGATCGCTTCCACGGCCGGGGTGACTTTCTGGGTCAGCGCCTCGGATAGCGGGGCGGAACCGGCGTTCTCAGCGGCGGCTTCCTGCCCCTCCGGGCTGACCACGTACTCGAGGAACGCCCTCACCGTGTCCGCTTCGGCCTGGGAGCCGTACTGGGTGCAGGCCAGCAGGTAGGAGACGAGGACGATCGGATAGGTGCCCGCTTTGCTCGTCTTGCGGTCGAGGTCGAACGGGAACATGTACTGCCCCTGTTTGACTTCTTTGTCTTCGGGAGAGGCCTCGAGGATTTTCGCCGCGGCCTCGGGGGTCGGAGCGATGTACTCGTTGCCGACTTTGATCTTGGCGATACCGAGTTCAGCGGCCTGCGAGGCGTCGGCGTAGCCAATCGCGCCTTCGCCGGCACTGACGGCCTCGACCACGCCCGAGGTGCCCGAGGCGGCCTCGCCGCCCTTCACCGGCCAGTCGCCGCTGACTTCATGGGTCCAGACGCTGGGCACGACCTCGGAGAGGTATTCGGTGAAGTTCTCCGTCGTCCCCGACTCGTCGGAGCGATTGACTGGGGTGATCCGCGTGTCCGGCAGCTCCACACCGGGGTTGTCGGCGGCGATCGCTTTGTCGTTCCACTCGGTGATCTCCTGGTCGAAGATCTTCGCCACCGTTTCCGGCGAGAGCTGCAGCTCTTCCACCTCGGGCAGGTTGTAGACGACCGCGATCGGCGAGACGTAGGCCGGGATCTCGATCAGTTCGCCGGGTTCGCAGCGTTTCATCGACTTGGCGAGCTCGTCTTCCTCCGCGGAGACGGAAGCGTCACTGCCGGCATATGCCACCCCGCCGGCGATGAACTGCTCGCGCCCGCCGCCCGAGCCAACCGGGTCGTAAGACATCGTCACCTCCGCCTGTTCGGCCTCGAAGTTGGCGATCCAGGCTTCCTGGGCGGCCTCCTGCGAACTTGCCCCCGCGCCGGCGACCTGGCCGGAGAGGTTTTCGGCCGAGCCACTGCCGCTTGCCGTCTCGTCGTCGCTGCTGCCGCAGGCGGCAACGCCGACTACGAGGATCGCCGCGGCGCTGATCACCGCGAGCCACTTGGAGCTGGTCACTCTTTCTCCTTCAGTTCGATTCATAAGTGGCGCCAGCGTCGCAGCGGCCAACACGCACCTTGTTACGTGCCTGTGTCGAGCGTGTGAAAAAGATGTAAAGGCAGCCCGGGGCGTTCATCCGTCGGGCGCGAAGCGGTAACCGATGCCGTTGTGGGTGTGGATGAGGCAAACGTCGGGAAGCGCTTCGCCGAGCTTCGCGCGCAGCCGGCTTACGTAGACGTCGACGGATCGATCGTCATTGCGAGGCCGCCCGCCCCAGACCTCGGCGAAGAGCTCCTCGCGGGTGAGGATCCGTTGCGGGTGGCGCGAGAGGGTTACCAGCAACTGCAGCTCCCGCACCGTCAAGCAGAGCGGTTGGCCATCGACGAGTGCCGCGTGCTCCTCTGGCCTGACCTCGAGCCGTCCCATACGCGGCGAGGATGGCGCCGGTACGCGGTGCGGCGGTTACTACGCGGTGAAGCTGCCGTGAACGCTTTGTGAAGAGGGAGCGGGCTGCTCGACCGGAGCCGCGTCGGCTACCGACTCCGCCGGCCGCAGATCCTCTTCGACGATGCCCGCCGGTTCGGGATCGAAGCGGTAGCCGATGCCGAAGTGGGTGTGAATGTAGGTCCAGCTCGGCGAGTGCTCCTCGAGCTTCTTGCGCAGCTTGCGGATGAAGACGTCGACCGAGCGATCGCCGTGGGCCATCGCGTAGCCCCAGACCCGCTGGTAGATCTGCTCGCGCTCCAGCACCTGGCCGCGGTCCTCGGCCAGCAGGTAGAGCAGCTCGAACTCACGGCGGGTGAGGTCGACCGCCTCGTCGCCGACGAAAGCCTGGAAGCGGTCGGGACGGATATCCAGCTCACCGCTCGCCAGCGGCGGCGCCTCATGCTCGCGGCGGCCGCGCCGACGGCGCCTGGAGACTGCTTCGAGCCGGGCGATCGCCTCCTCGGGATGGCACGGCTTTGTCATCCAGTCGTCGGCACCGAGACGCAGGCCGCGCACCCGCTGGGCGACGGTGGAGCGGCTGGTGCATATGACGAAGCCGAGGTCCGGCAGCATCGAGGCGACGCGCTCGAGGTAGTCCCAGGCTTCGTCCCCCAGCACCGCGGGGTCGACCAGGAGCGCGTTCAGCTTCATCGCGACCAGATCCCGCGGCGGCACGGGACCGGTCTTATGGCTGAGATGCCAACCGGCCGCCTCGGCGCGGCGGGCGAGGACGGTGACGAAACCGCTGTCGGTGTCGATAACGGCGATGCGGATAGACAGAGTGTATGCAGCCCAGGAGCGCCAATCGCTGCGCGTTCACAGGATTTTCACAGCCTGGCACCGGGCCCGTCTCGAAGTTGCGGTAGATTTGCGGCCGTGAAGCGCACCACCGCAGCCCTGCTTTCGATCCTCGCCCTGATGCTCGCTTTCGCCCCCGCGGCGCTGGCCAGCGAGGGCGCCGGTCTCGCCGGTCCGGTCACCGATAAGACGGTGACCTTCTTCTGCTTCGGCGTCATCGCCTTCTTCGCCGCCCTCGTGATCGTGCTCTCGCTGATCCAGGGCAAGCTGGAGAAGCGCAAGGCACAGCGCCGCAGCGACCTCGCGCGGTTCAACTAAGCCGCCGCTGCCGTAGATCCCGCGCAGGCAGGGCAGACCTGCCGATTACTCGTGGAAGCTTTCATTGATGATTGTCAATGAAGATGCTAGGTTCGCCTCCATGAGCGACCTGCCCGTGATCAACTGCTGCACTCCGCTCGCCGGAAGTTCGCTGGCCGAAGATCGCGCTGCCGAGCTGGAGACGGTGATGAAGGCGCTGGCCGACCGCCACCGCCTGCGGATCATCAACATGCTGCTGCGGGCAGACGGGGAGCCGGTTTGCGTTTGCGAGTTCGAACCCTTCCTCGGTCTCTCTCAGGGCACCGTCAGTCACCACCTCAAAGTCCTCGTCAAGGCGGGTCTGGCCGAGCGCGAAGGGCGTGGTACCCGCAGCTACTTCACCCTCGTTCCCGGCGCCCTCGATTCGGTGCGGGAAGTGTTCGCTCCGGCCGCGGCGCGCTGCTGAGGCTGATGTTCCCGCGCCCTAACCTTCTTCGCCGCGCCGCTGCCGAGGGGATTGGCGTCTTCGCCCTCGTCTTCGCCGGCTGCGGGGCGATCGTCGCCGAGGCCGAGCGTCCCGGCGCCCTCGGTCCGGTCGGCATCGCCCTCGTCTTCGGACTGATCGTGATGGTGATGATCTACGCCACCGGTCACCTCTCCGGGGCTCACCTGAATCCGGCTGTGACCGTCGCCTTCGTTCTCACCCGTCACTTCCCCCGCGCCGAGGCGGCCGCCTATGTCGCCGCGCAGACCGCCGGCGCTTTGATCGCCGCCGCAGCGCTGGCAGCGGTCTGGCCGAGCAACCCCGCGTCCCTCGGCGCCACCGTTCCCACCGTCGGCCTCGGCAGCGCCTTCGTCTACGAGGTCGTCCTCACCGCCTTCCTGATGTTCGTGATCATGGCCGTGGCCACCGACACGCGAGCGGTCGGCGCCGCGGCGGCGATCGCGATCGGGGGGACGGTCGGGCTCGACGCCCTCTTCGGCGGACCGATCACGGGTGCCTCGATGAACCCAGCCCGATCCCTGGGCCCGGCCCTCGTCTCCGGCGAACTCTCGCACCTCTGGCTCTACCTCCTCGCCCCTCTCGCGGGAGCCGCCCTCGGGGCGCTCGCCTACCAGCTCGTTCGCGGCGAGCATCCCGGTGAAGCGGCGACGGAGGCCGTCTGATGGCCCGCGCCCTCTTCGTCTGCCTTCACAACGCCGGCCGCTCGCAGATCAGCGAGGCGCTCTTCGCGCGCGCCGCCGCAGGGCGGCACGAGGGGCGCTCGGCCGGTACCACCCCGGCCGACCGGGTCCACCCCGAGGTGGTCGAGGCGATGGCCGAGCTCGGGATCGACCTCGCAGGGCGGACGCCCCGCCGGCTCTCGCGCGAGGACGCCGAGTGGGCCGACGTCGTGGTGACGATGGGCTGCGGCGACGAATGTCCCTACATCCCCGGCAAGCGCTACCTCGACTGGGACCTGGAGGACCCGAAGGGGCAATCCCTGGAGGCGGTGCGTCAGACCCGGGACGAGATCGAGCGGCGGGTGCGGGAGCTGGTCGCCGAGCTGGACGCCGCTTCCTAGCTCACGAGAGCCGGAAACCCGAGAGCAACCGTTTCTCGGTCTCGCCCTCGATCCGGGCGATCACTTCGACCCGCCCCTCGAGCGGGGTGCCGCGGATCTTGGTCGCCAGCAGGTCATCGACCTGGAAGATCCCGGCCGAGTTGTTGAGCTGGATCTCGATCCGGACGGGGCGCTCCTCGCCGGCGGAGATGCGGACCTCGTCGACGGCGGCGGCGGAGATCGAGTGGATTCCCTCGTGACCGGACTCGAGCGGGATCCGGATGCGGCCCTGGGCCATGTCGAGGGCGTCGGCGACGCGGACGACGCCGGCCTCGAGCGTGTAGGGCTCGCCGCGGCGGCGGTGGCCGATGATCGCGTGGAGGATCTCCGAGGCGACGACGGTGCGCTCGGGCTCCTTGTAGGCATCGGCGAGCAGACGCTGGAGGGCGCCGTTGGCGAGGAAGAGCGAGTAGGCCTCGTGGTCAACGCGGTGGATCGACATGCCGACGTCGTGGAGCAGGGCGCCGCCGGCGACGACCACTTCGGCGTCGCGGTCGCGCATCCCGTGGTCGGTGACCATCGCCGGCTCCACCCCGGAGCGGACCAGCAGGCGCAGCAGCCGTAGGGCGATGTTGAGGACGATCTGCATGTGGACCCAGCTGTGGTCCGACATCCCCAGCCGCTCGGAATGGACCTGGGTCATGTACCACCAGGCCCGCACCTGGTCGTCCTCGTTGATCGCGGCGAGAATGCTCTCGAGCTTGCGGTTGCCACGGGTCGGCGCTCGTACATGCGCCTCGGCGACCGCCTCTTTCGGCGGTTTGCGTTTCGGCCCCTGCGGGTCGGGCGCCGGGACGTGCTCCTCGCTCACGCCCCGGATCGTAGGCTCAGCCGCAGACGGGCCAGGGGCTGGAGCCGGCCTGCGCGTAGAGCAGCGCCGCCCGATAGTCCTGCTCGGCCTCTGGGGCCGCGGCCGGGTCGCCGCTGCCGCCGACCGATTCCCAGGTCCCGAAGTCGAACTGGTATTTGCCGCGGTAGCTGCCGTCGGAGGAGACGATCGTCGGGTCGCCGCCGGACTCGCAGGAGGCGATCGCTTCGAGGGTTTCCATCGAGACGCCGAGGCTGGCGAACCGTTCCTCGCGTTCGCGCTCTACTCGCAGCGCACGCTCGCGGGCCAGGGCCCGTTCTTCGGCGCGGATGTCGGCGGCGATCGTCCTGATCACGCGGTGGAAGCGGTGGACCGGCCGCTGCAGCGGCGATAGCGGTGCCACTTCGGCGGCAGCGAGCCGGGGCCCGGTGGTCTTCTTCTCCTCCCCGTCAGCGGCCAGCGCGGCTGCCGGGAAAGCGAGAAGGATGAGCAAGATCGGGGTGAAGTGTTTGCGTTTTGTGAGCAAGCGCGAAACCGTGAGGGTTCACGCGCTTTTTGTGTGTGGCTGCCATCACATAAGCCCCTCCGCTCGCGTCGATCCGCACGAGCTCAGGCGTGGCACGGCGTCCGCCGCCGCTGGCCCTGGGCACGAACTTGCGGCCTCAGGCCGCTTTGGCGATCAGCAAACGCATGTCCGGAAGGGTCCGGAAGGACTTCACATCGGCGCTGCCGTAGCCGCTCTCTCCCAGCCAGCGGGAGACCTCCTCGACGGTGTAGGTATCGGCTCCCGAGGTGAGGTGGAAGAAGAGGCCAAGGATCGAGGCGAGGCTCGCCCGCTCGCCCTCCGGCCGGTCGTAGAGGTCAAGGACGCAGAGCGGCGCCCCCGGTCGCAGGGCCGCGCGGATGCGGGCGAAGAGCGCCCGCGTCTGCTCCGGCGAGAGGTGGTGGACGATGTTGAAGCAGAGCGCCCCGTCGTAGTGGCCGTCGTAGTGGCCGTCGTAGTCGACCTCGTACATGTCGCCGACGAGGTAGCGGACACGATCGCCCATCCCGGCCTCGGCGACGATCTCCTCCCCCACCCGGGCGCTGCCCGGCAGGTCGACGACCGTCGCCTTCAGCCCGGCGTGGCGGCGGCAGAGCGCCATCGAGAACTCGCCGTGGGCGCCGGCGACGTCGAGCACGGAGTGCGCCCCCTTGGCCAGCGGGATCGCCTTCGCGACTTCGTCGCTGGAGAGGCGCGCCATCTGGAACTGGCCGCGGATGTAGGACTGCCAGTAGGGGTCCTCCGGCGCTTTCTCGTGCAGCTCGACGTGCTTGCCGTCGCGGACCAGGTCTTCGAGCCCCGCGTACCAGTCCCAGTAGTGGTAGGTGTCGGCGAGGAAGTCGCCGAGGTAGGTCTGCGAGCGCGGGTCGAGCCAAGTGCGGCCGCTCTTGGTCATCTCGTAGCGCCCGTCGGGGTTCTGGCGGACGTGGCCGAGGGTGGCGATCACGTCGAGGACGCGAACCGTCCCCTTTGCCTGCAGCCCCAAGTGCTCGGCCAGCTCGGCAGGGTCGCGCGGGCCCACTGCCAGGGCGCCGAGGATGCCGGTCCGCTGCGCCACCTGCAGCGAGCGTGCCACCGGCATCGAGTACATCGCCTCCCCGATCGGCGTCGGCACCTTGCCGAGCAGCAGTCCGAGCCGCTCGACCAGGCTGTCGGGAATCGCTCCAAGCCGCATCGCGCGCACCCTATCCGCGATCATCGACGAATGGGAGAGGCACCGACTTCGAGGCTGCTGCTGGCCTGTCCGGATCAGCCGGGGCTGATCGCCCGCGCCAGCGGCTTCCTCGCCGAGTCCGGGCTCAACATCGTCGACGTCGACCAGCACTCGACCGCCGAGGGGCGCTTCTTCATGCGAATGGTCTTCGACCACGTCCCGGAGTCCGACCGCGACGCCTTCGTGGGGCGCTTCGCGCGGGAGATCGGCGAGCCGTTCGAGATGGACTACGAGTTCCACGAGACGAGCCAGGCCAAACGGGTGGCGGTGATGGTCTCGCGCGAAGACCACTGCCTCTCGGACCTGCTCTGGCGCTGGCGCAACGGCGACCTCGGCGGTGAGCTGGTCACGGTGATCTCCAACCATCCCGACCACCGCGACCAGGCGGAGGCGGTCGGCCTTCCCTTCCACCACGTGGCCGTGGACCGCGGCAATCGTGCCGAAGCCGAGCGGCGGGTACTGGAGCTGCTGGAGAAGGTCGACCTGCTCGTCCTCGCCCGCTACATGCAGATCCTCTCCGACGAGTTCCTGCGCAGCCTCGACGCTCCGGCGATCAACATCCACCACAGCTTCCTGCCCGCCTTCGTCGGCGCCGACCCCTACCACCGCGCCTACGAGCGCGGCGTGAAGCTGATCGGGGCGACTGCCCACTACGTCACCGCAGAGCTCGACGCCGGCCCGATCATCGCCCAGGACGTGGAGCCGGTCGACCACCGCGACGAGGTCGCCGACATGATCCGGATCGGCCGCGACATCGAGCGCCTGGTCCTCGCCCGAGCGGTGATGGCCCACCTCGACGACCGCGTCCTCCTCGACGGCGACCGCACGATTGTCTTCTAAGGCTCGATGCCGCGCGATTGGCGAGTTGACATGCCTATAGCGAGGTCAATTCGCCAATCGCCGGCAAGTGGTGGTCTGCGCCGAGGTCAGCTGACCTCGGTCGCCGCCTCTGCCTCCTGCTGTGCTTGCTCCCACTCCTTGTAGAGCTCCTGCACCGCCGCCTTGGCCTCTTCGTGGCGCTTGCCCGCCCGCTCGATCTGGCCCGGGCTCGACCAGGCGGCGGGATCGGCGAGCTCGTCCTCGAGCGTGCGCAGCTCCGCCTCTGCGCGCTCGATCCGCTGCTCCAGCTTCGCCGCCTTGCGGGCCGCTTTTTGCGCCGGCTTGGTGGCGCTGTACTTCTTGCCGGAGGAGGATTGAGACTTCGCCGCCGCGGTCGCCTCCGCGCCCTCTTCGTCACGCCGCAGCTGGTACTCGGCCCAGCCGCTGGGATGGCTGCGCAGCTCGCCGCCCTCGCAGACGAGGGTGCGGCTGCCGACCGCCTCCAGCAGCGCCCGGTCGTGGGAGACGAGCAGTACCGTCCCCTCGAACTCGGTCAGCGCGTCCTCGAGCGCCTCGCGGCTCTCGATGTCGAGGTGGTTCGTCGGCTCGTCGAGGACGAGGACGTTGGCGCCGGAGGCGACGAGAATCGCCAGCGAGAGGCGCCGCTGCTCGCCGCCGGAGATGTCGGAGAGCGACTTCTGGACGTCGGAGCCGGAGAAGAGGAAGCCGCCGAGCAGGGCCCGCGCCTGGTTCTCGCTGAGGCCGGTCTCCCGCTTCGCGGCGTCGAGCACACTGCCGCTGCCGGCCGCAGTCTCGGCGTGCTGGGAGAGATAGCCGAGCTTGACGTTGTGGCCGGTGCGGACGCTGCCGCCATCGGGCTCGCGCTGCCCGGCGAGGGTCTCGATCAGGGTCGTCTTGCCGGCGCCGTTGGGGCCGACGAGGACGACGTGTTCTTCGCGCTCGATTTCGACGTTGGCGCCGGCGAGCAGCGTCCGCCCCGGCACCTCCAGCGTCCCGTTGACCATTTTCAGGACGACGCGGCCGGGCCGCTCCGGCGGTTTGAACTGGAAGCGCAGCTGGCGGTTGTCGCGCTTTTCGGCCATCGGGCCGTTGCGCTTGGATTTCTCGATCATTTTCACCCGCGACTGCGCCTGGCGCGCCTTGCTGGCCTTGTAGCGGAAGCGCTCGACGAAGCGCTCCATCCGCTCGATCTCCGCCTGCTGGCGCTCGATCGCCTTGCCGAGGGCGATCTCCCGTTTCGCTTGCTCCTGGCGCCAGGCATGCCAGGGGCCGGCGAAGAAGCGGGCACGCTTGGCCTCCAGCTCCAGCACCGAGGTCCCCACCGCCTCGAGGAACCAGCGGTCGTGGGCGACGAGGACGACCGCCGAGTCGAGCTCGACGAGGTAGCGCTCGAGCCACTCCAGCGAGGGAATGTCGAGATGGTTGGTCGGCTCGTCGAGGAGCAGCAGGTCGGGCCGGGTGGCGAGGGCGCGGGCCAGCGAGGCGCGGGTCAGCTCGCCGCCGGAGAAGGTCGAGAGCGAGCGGTCGGCCTGCTCGGGGTCGAAGCCGAGGCCGCGGAGGACGGCGAGGACGTCGTCGCGCCAGCGGTAGCCGCCGCCGGCTTCGAGCCGCTGCTGGGCGGCGGCGTAGGCGCGCATCGTCTCCTCGCTCGTCTCACCGCCCATCTCTCCCTCCAGCCGCTCCAGCTCCGCCTCGGTCTCGAGCATGTCGGTGCGGCCGGAGAAGACGTAGTCGCGCAGCGAGGCCTGCGACTCGCGCGGCGGCCGCTGGTCGTGGAGGGCGACCCGGGCGCCCCGGTGCACGGTCAGCGAGCCGCTGTCAGGTGGGCGCTCGCCCGCGAGCACGCGGAGCAGCGTCGACTTGCCGGCGCCGTTGCGGCCGGAGAGCGTCATCCGTTCGCGCGGCTCCAGCTTGAAGCCGACGTCCTCGAAGAGCAGCTTGCCGCCGACGTAGACGTCGAGCGAGGTTGCGGTAGCGATTGCCATGCGCCCCCGAGCGTAGCCACGTGCCGAGTCCGCCGTAGCTGACGGTATTCGACGGTTTTGGCGGACTCGGCATCGGGGGACAATCCGCGCATGGACGATGTCCTGCCTGACGTGCTGGTGCCCGGCCTCGCCGCGGTCTTCTGCGGCAACGCCGCTGGCAAGGTCTCGGCCCGGCGGGGCGCCTACTACGCCGGCCCCGGCAACTACTTCTGGCCGGTCCTGTACGAGGTCGGGCTGACGCCGGTCCTCCTCGCCCCGGAGGAATTCCGGCGCTTGCCCGAGTTCGGTCTCGGCCTCACCGACGCCTGCAAGGACCGATTCGGCTCCGACGCCGAAGTCGGGATGGCGGGGCACGACCCGGCGCGCCTGGAGCGGGCAGTGGCAACGGTCGCTCCCGCCCACCTCGCCTTCGTCGGCAAACGCGCGGCCCAGGTCTCGCTGGGCAGGCAGGTCGAGTACGGCCCCCAGGCGCAGCCCTTCGCCGGCGCCGAGACCTGGGTCCTCCCCTCCCCCTCCGGGCTCGCCCGCCGCTTCTGGAACGTGGAGCCGTGGCAACGGCTCGCCGCCGCCATCGGCCGCGGTTACTGACGCCGCTGCTCGAAGTCCTCGGCGACGGCAGCGAGCTCTGCCACGGTCACCCCGAGACCCGCAGCCACCCGCCTCACCGTCCCCCACCGGGGGTTGTCGGTCCCCTTCTCGAGGCGGGATATCTGGCTGGGATGAACCTTCACCCGCCGCGCCAGAGCGCCCTGTGTGAGGTCGGCTTCGAAGCGCACGCGCCTGATCGCCCAGCCCAGCCCCCGTTGTGGATCCTTCCCCCCCGCCACGACCCAGAGCAAACGCGCTGAGCACCCCGAGTTCTATAGAGGGGGATTCAAGTACTCGCTGCGCATGGACCTATCGGGGCGGACGAAGCCCTCCTCCTGGAGGGCTTCGTTTCGATGGAGGCGCCGAGATTCGAACTCGGATCCGCGGAAGCGGCGCGAGGGTGTCTACAGGTTTAGCTGGCGCTTTAGTCTCGTCTCCCGGGGTCCGCGCCAGCGGGCACTACGGGAGATAGAGCCCTCTTTCATTTTCCCTGGCGAACGGGGCGATCCGCCCGGGTAAGCCCACTTCTTGAAGCCGGTGCCCCTTCCCGTGGGCGAGGAAGGACCGACTCTCACAGCGCTTAGCTTCTAACTAAGCGGCGAGGGCGAACTCATGGTCCGCACGTATTGGTTTGTGCTGGGGTTTAACGAGGCCTCCAGCAACCTCGACCTGCAACCGTTCGCACGTAGTCGACCACGTCGAAGCCTGTCGCCCCCGTGCTTGGGAATGCCTTCTCATTGTACGCGTCGGGGCGTTCGGCCTGTGATGATGGACGCGGTGAACGAGCGCAGCTACGACGCGATCGTCCTCGGGGCGGGCCCGGCGGGCGAGGTCTGCGCCGGCCGCCTGGCCGACGCCGGCTGGCGGGTGGCGATCGTCGAGCGCGAGCTGATCGGCGGCGAATGCTCCTACTACGCCTGCATGCCCTCGAAGGCGCTGCTGCGCCCGGCTGACGTGCTCGCCGAGGCGAAACGGATCCCGGGGATCCCCACCGGCCGGGGGGAGCTGGAGCCGCAGATGATCCTCGACCGCCGCGACGAGGTGATCCACGATGGCGACGACTCCGGGCAGCTGCCGTGGCTTGAAGAACGCGGGATCGACCTCCTCCGCGGCGAGGCCCGCTTCGAGGGCGAGCGGCGGGTTCGGGTCGGCGACCAGGTTCTCGTCGCCGAGCGGGCGGTCGTCGTCGCCACCGGCAGCAAGGCGGCGATGCCGCCGATCGAGGGACTCGACGGGGTCAACGCCTGGAACAACCGTGAGGCGACCACCGCCAAGCAGGTGCCCGAGAGCATGATCGTGCTCGGCGGCGGACCGGTCGGCAGCGAGCTGGCCCAGGCCTGGGCCAGCCTCGGCACCGAGATCACCTTGGTCGAGGGCGGTGACCACCTGCTCTCGCGGGAGGAACCGTTCGCGGGCGCAGAAGTCGCCGAGTCCCTGCGCAAGCACTTCGGCGTCGACGTCCGCACCGGGGCCAAGCTCGAGAGCGTCGAGGCGGGCGACAGCGGTGGGGTAGTCGCCCGGCTGAACGGCGGCGACACCGTCGCGGCGGCCGAGATCCTGGTCGCGGTCGGACGCACCCCCCACACCGCCGACCTCGACCTTGGAGCCGCCGGCATCGAGCCCAACGACCACGGCTACCTGGATACCGACGACCGCCTGCGTGTCGGCGATCGCGACTGGCTCTACGCCGTCGGCGACGTCAACGGCCGCGCCCTCTTCACCCACATGGGGAAGTACCAGGCCTGGGTCGCGACCGAGAACCTGCTCGGTCGGGACGCCGTCGCCGTCGCCGAAGACATCGGCTCCCCCCGCGTCACCTTCACCGACCCCCAGGTCGCCGCTGCCGGTAAGACGCTGGAGCAGGCACGCGAGGTGGGGATCGACGCCCGGGCCGTCGACGCTCCGACCGACGGCACCCCCGGCGCCAGCTTCCAGGGCAAGGGAACCGGCGGCACCTCTCGGCTCGTGATCGACCAGGAGAAGGAAACGATCGTCGGCGCCACCTTCACCGGCTTCGAGACCGCCGACTTCCTCCAGGCAGCAACGGTCGCGATCGTCGCCGAGGTTCCTCTATCGAAACTGCGCCACGCAATCGCTCCTTACCCCACCAGGAGTGAGGTTTGGCTGAAGCTGTTGGAGCGCTGCGAAGAACCCGGTTGAGGGGAGCGGTGGGCGAGCCGGGAGGGGGTCTCCCGGACAACAGCGGGGAGGGTCCGAGAGACCCCCTCCCGGCTCCCCTAGACGGTTGAGCGGTTCTTCAGGTCCTCGAGCAAATCGCCCGGGAACCCGGCTACCTGGTCGAGATCGTCAACTGATTTGAAACCGCCGAGGCGCTCACGGTGAGCAAGCAAGCGGGTCGCCTGAGTTACCGAGAGGTTCTGTTCGCGTAGCTGCTCAAAGGTGATCGTGTTTAGGTTGATCTGGTCACCCCCGGCGGCTCCGCCGAAGCTCGGGGGCGCGGGGGGAGCTGGGGGCTCAGCTGCCGGTGGTTGTGGTGGAGGCGGTGGTGCCTGTTGCTGCGGCGGCTGTGGGGCGGGCGGCTGCGGCGGAACTGCTTGAAAGGTCTGGGTGTCGACCGGCGGCGGCGCAGGGGTCGGAGGCGGAGTCGGTGGCGCGAAGGCCTGCTGCGGGGGCGGCGGTTGCACCTGGGCTGAACCGCCGGGGGCCCCCCCGCTCTGGACCGACCGCACCACGGCCTGCTCGGCTTCGACCGCCCGGTGCTCGGCTTGGCGAGCGCGCTCTTCGGCCTCGGCGACGTTGCGGCGCATCTCCTCGAGGCGCTGGTCGCGCGCTGCCTCTTCGGCCTGACGTTCTTCGAGCCGTTTCGCCTCGGCGGCCCGTTCTTCGGCGGCTTTGGTCCGCGCTTCGATCTGGCGTAGGCGTTCCTCGGCCTCTTGCATCGCCCGCTCGCGCGCCTGCCGCCAGTCCTCGAGGCGCTGCTCGGCGCTGTGGAGGTCGGCGGCGGGAGGTGCTGGCGGGGCGGCGGACTGGGTGTCCTGGATCGGCGCCCCCGATGAGGAGGTTCCGCCCTGCTGCTGCAGGCGCGCAGCCTCTTCCATCCGCCGATCGGCCTCGGCGCCGATCCTCTGGCTCTCGGCCCGGACCTGGTCGACTTTGTCGTGAACACGCTGTTCGGCGAGGTTGGGGTCGTATTCACCCGGCGCCGGGCTGCCGCCAGGAGGCGGGGGCGGGACCGAGGGCATTCCGGCGAGGCCGCCGGCCTGCGTCTGCACCGTCGTCGCCTCCTCCCAGGGCTGCAGTTGACCTGAAGGAGGCGCCATCTGATGACCCGCCTGCGCTTCGGCGACGGCGCGTTCGTTGGCGGCACGCGCAGCAGCCAGCCGCTGCTCGGCCAGCGCCGCTTCACGCTTTTGCTTGCCGCCGCCGTACTTGATCCCGAAAAAGGTCTTTTGCTGCGGAGCTTCGGCCCCCGGCGCCGCCGCGGGCGCAGGGGTGCCGGGCGCAGGGGTGCCGCCGCGTTTCTGCCCCCGACGCTGCGCCCGTTCCTGCTTGCGGCGCAACAACTCGGCTTTGCGTGCTTCCCGCATCTGCAGCCGTTTCTGGCGCTGTTCGTCGCGCTGGCGCCGCTTGCGGTCCTTGGCGGTTTCGCCGGTCACGGCGGGGGCCCCGCCGGAAGCGGCGGGGGCTGCGCCGGGCCCGGGCGGAGGCGTCGAGAATCCAGGCGGAGGAGCCGACTGCCCCGGAGGCGGAGGCGGCACTGCTTGGCTGACTGCCGCGGCAGGCGCGCTCACCGGCGGGGTGCCCGGCGTCGCCGCCCCAGCAGGGGAGGATTGCTTCTGCTGCTTCTCTTTGGTGCGTCGCTGGTTGATGCGCATGACCAGGAGCAGGAGGAGGATCGCGACGAGCAGGGCGGCGACGAAATAGCCGGTGTTGTCGCTGACGTAATCGCTCACCTTGGTCGGGAGCGACTCGGCGCTGGCCTGCGCGGGGGCGACCATCAGCACCCCGATGATCCCGGCGAAAACGGCGGCGAGGCTCTTCCGGCTCGGCATCGATTTCCATCCTTGCATGTGCTTCTGGCTTTTCAACTCAACGCATCCTTCCCTTGAACTCGCGCTCGACCTCTCTGCGGACGTCGCGGTCGGCGATCTCACGCCGGCGGTCGCGACCCTCCTTGTTTCGCGCCAAAGCCAGCTCCACCTTCGCGCGCGGCCCTTTGAAATAGATCCTGGTTGGAATCAGGGTCAGACCTTTCTGCGCCGTTTTCCCGACCAAGCGCTCGATCTCCTCCCTGTGCAGCAGCAACTTGCGCGGCCGCTCGGCCAGATGGGCGTCGACCGACGAGTACTCGTAGGGCGGGATATGCAGCTTGCGGAGCCAAACCTCGCCTCCGTCGACGACCGCGTAGGCGTCGGTCATCTGCGCCTTGCCACTGCGCAGCGCCTTCACCTCGGAGCCCTGGAGGACGATCCCGGCCTCCATCTTCTCCACCCACTCGAACTTGTGGCGGGCGCGCCGATTCGTGACCACGTCACCGGAGGCCGGCTCTCGCTTCTTCTTGTTCTTCTTGCTCATGCGGGCTTGCTCACTTTGGCTCCTCCGCCGGCGCCAGCTCGGCCCGGCCCCGCGGCGGATCGACGCCGGCCACCCGGACGGATATTGGATCACCGAGGCTGACCCTGGCGCCGGAGCCGCGCCCGACCAGCGCCACCTCGGCCCGATCGAGCTGGAAGTACTCGCCCTCCAGCCGCCGCGCCGGCAGCATTCCCTCGTAGACGTCGCCGAGCTCACCGCGGAAGGAGACGAAGGCGGCGGAGCGGATCACCCCGGAGACCTCACCCTCGAAGACCGCGTCGAGCCCCCGCTCCCCCAGCTCGCGTTCGAGCAGGAAGGCGGCGCAGACGTCGTCGGCGGTGCGCTCGATCTGGGCCGAGGTCCGCTCCGCCGCCGAGGACTCGGCGGCGGCGTCCCGGCATTGGGCCAGCGTCGGCGCCTCCTCCCCCTCGCCCAGCAGCGCCAGCAGCGCCCGGTGGCAGACGAGGTCAGGGTAGCGACGGATCGGCGAGGTGAAGTGGCAGTAGGCGGGGCTGCCGAGGCCGGCGTGGCCGATGTTCCGCTCGCTGTAGTAGGCCTGCTTGAGGGATCGGAGCACGAGCGAGGTATACGCCTCCCGCCCGTGCCCGCGTCGGGCGGCCTCCTGCCGCACCAGGCGGCTGGCTTCGGCGGCGACCTGGCCGGCCTCCCGCGGCGCCAGGCCATGACGGAGCGGCGGCGTCGGCACCCCCAGCGCCGCCAGCTGCTCCAGCAGGCGCTCGATCCGGGCGGCGTCGGGCTGCGCGTGAACGCGGTAGATCGCCGGCACTCGCTCGCGCTCGAGCAGCTGGGCGACCTGCTCGTTGTTGAGGATCATCAGCCGCTCGATCAGGCGGTGGGCCTCGGTCTGCTCGACGCCATGGGCGCCGACCACGTTGCCCTCGGCGTCGAACTCGAACTCCGGCTCGAAGGACTCGACGTCGAGGCTGGCGGCGGCGCGGCGCTCGCCGAGGGCGGCGGCGACCTCGCGGGCGGCTGCCAGCGGTTCGGCGAGCTCGGCCGGCGGTTGCAGCCGGCCGGCGAAGACCTCGTCCAGCTGGTCGTAGTCGAGGCGGGCGTCGGAGCGAATGCGGCTGCGGTAGAAGCGCGCCCGCCGCGGCTCCATCCCCGGCCCGAGCTCGACCTCGGTCGTCACCGCCAGCCGCTCGACCCCGGGCACGAGGCTGCAGGCTTCGCTGCTGAGCGCGTGCGGCAGCATCGGCTCGACCGCGCCGGGAACGTAGGTGCTGTTGCCGCGGCGCCGCGCCTCTTCGTCGAGCAGGGAGCCTGGCTTTACATGGGCGGCGACGTCGGCGATGTGGATCCAGACCCGGGCGCCGTCGCCCTCGCGCTGGGCGGAGATGGCGTCGTCGAAGTCACGTGCGGTGGCCGGGTCGACGGTGAAGGTCGCAAGCGCGGTCAGGTCCCGCCGCGGCCCGCTTTCGCGCTCCGCCGACTGCGCCGCTTCCCTCGCTTCCCCCTCGGCCGTCGGCCGGAAGCCGCGGTAGCCGAGCTCCTCGCGCAGCATCTCCTCAACCGTCTCCCGCGCCGAGCGCCGCTCGCGCTCGCGGTCGTTTCCACCCTTTTGGCCCCTGGAGGGGCTCGAATCGTGGAAACGATCATCGGGTCGCTTTGCGCGGCGGCTGCGCCGACTCGGCGATGCGCCGCTCCGGTTGCGTTCGCGCCGACCCCGGCCCCGGCCCGGCATCAGGAACCGACCTTGGCCGCGAGGACCTCGAAGCCCCGCTCCTCGACCTCGTCGGCCTTCGTCTCGGCTTTGTCGCGCACCTTGACGTCGGGATGGATGCCCCGGCTCTCAGCCAGGTTGACGCCGTCGGGCGTGAAGTACTCGCCCACGGTCAGCTTCAGCGCGCCCCCGTTGGCGAGCGGCTGCTCCTCTTGGAAGACGCCCTTGCCGAAGGAGCGGCTGCCGACGACCGTGGCGCCGTGATCGGCCAGCGCGGCGGCGAGGATCTCCGCCGCCGAGGCGCTGCCGCGGTCGATCAGGACGACGAGCGGCAGCGAGGTGACGCGCCCGTCGCCGGTCTCGTGGACGCTCTCCCCCTCGCTGCGCGAGGCGGTAGAGACCACAACCTCACCCTCGGGGAGGAAGAGGCTGGCGCTCCGCACCGCCTCCTCGAGCAAGCCGCCCGGGTTGTGGCGGAGGTCGAGAAGAATCCCTTCCGCCCCTTTCTTCTCGACCTTCTCCACCGCCGCCCCCAGCAGGACATGGGCGCCTTCGCTGAAGCTGAGTAGGCGCACGTAGCCGAGCTTCCGCCCGTCGACCATCTCGACCCTGCTGCTGACGTTAGGCAGCGTCACCTCAGCCCTGGTCAGGGTCAGCTCGCGCACCTTGCCGCTGCGGCCGTCGCGCACCCCGATCGTCACCTCGGAGCCTTCCGGCCCCTTGATCTTCTTCGTCGCCTCGCCACTGCTGACGCCGGCGATCGACTCGCCCTCCACCGAGACCACCGTGTCGCCGGCCTCGATCCCGGCCCTGTCGGCTGGGGAGCGGGGGAAGACCTGGGCCACCCGCAGCCCCTTCTTCACCTCGACCACCGAGAGGCCGATCCCCGAGAACCGTCCTTCGATTTGCTGGTTGAAGCTTTCGAGGCTTTCCGGCGAGAAGTATTCGCTGAAGCGGTCGTCGTGACGTTTGCGCAACTCCCTCACCATCCCCTGCAGCGAGGCGTTGCCCAGCTCCTTCTCTCCGACCGGCCGGTAGTAGTTGCCCTCGATCGCTTCCGCGGCTTCGGCGACCAAGCCGGTCGGTTCGGCGACGAAGACATCGCGCAGCGGCTCCGGCAGCGCCCGCGGATGGCCGCCCAGCCAGAGTCCGACGACCAGCATCGCCACCAACGCCACGGCAAAGGCCACGGCCCCGCGTGCTCTCACGCCGGCCTCAGACCTTGAGGAAGCGGCGCAGCGTCACGCCCGAGCCGATCGTCGAGACGACGATCGAGGCGGCAAAGAGAATGCCGACCAGGGCCGGGAAGGCCAGGGTCGAGTTGTTCTGCGCCGCCAGGACCCCGATCGAGTCGCTGAGGGGGTCGACGACGGTGATCTTGCCCAGCCACAGGATCAGTATTGCGAGCAGGCCGCCGATGAAGCCGACGACCACGCCCTCGATCATGAACGGCCAGCGGATGAACCAGCGGGTGGCGCCAACCAGGCGCATCACCTCGACCTCGCGGCGACGGGTGTAGATCGAGAGCCGGATCGTGTTGCCGACCAGCATCAGCGAGGCGAGGATCAAGAGCACGGTGATCACGGTGAGGACGATCTTCAGAGCGCTCGTCACCTGCTCGATCTTGCCCGAGGAGAGGGTGCGATCGAACTCTTTTTCGATGATCGGCGAGATCGCTTTGCCCTGCGTTCCGTTCGGGTAAACCGTCGCTCGAACTGCGGGCAGGTTGGCGGCATCGTCAGCCTTGACTTCGAAGCTGGCGGGCAGCGGGTTGGTGTGCAGCTGTTCGACGATCGAATCGTCCTTGAGGTCCTCTTTCAGCGTCGCCAGCGCCTCGGCCTTGGTGATGAAGGTGACGTCGGCGACGTGCGGGATCGCTTCCAGCTTGCCCTGGAGGGCGTTGATTTCAGGCCGGGTCGCGTCGTCGTAGAGCGCGTACTGGACGTTGAGCTGGTCGCGGACTTCGTCGCTCTTGCCCTGGGCGGTCTGGAAGATCGGGATCAGCATCCCGAGCAGGACGACGGTGACGACCGTGGTCACGATCGCCGCCAGGCTCGGCGCGCCGTTGCGCTTCAGCGCGCGCAGAGCCTCTTGGAAGAAGAAAGCGATTCGGCCCATGCTCAGCTCAGGTGGTCGTGGTCGGCGTGGCCGTTGGTCTGGGTGCCGCCTTCGGCGCCGACGCCCATCTCGGCCCGCATCCGCAGCCCGAATTCGGTCGTCGACTCCTCGGTGTAGCCGCCGGAGACCTCGTCGCGGACGACGCGGCCTTCGAAGAGCTCGATCACGCGCCGGCGCATGTTGTCGACCATCTCGCGGTCGTGGGTGACGACGACGACGGTCGTGCCGGCCTTGTTGATCCGGTAGAGCAGCTGCATGATCCCGATCGAGGTGACCGGGTCGAGGTTTCCGCTCGGCTCGTCGGCCAGCAGAAGCGGCGGGTGGTTGACGAAGGCGCGGGCGACGGAGACGCGCTGCTGCTCGCCGCCGGAGAGCTGATCGGGGTAGTTGTGGAGCTTGGTTGAGAGCCCGACCAGGCGCAGCGTCTGCGGCACCTGCTCGCGGATTTCGGCGCGGCTAGCGCCGATCACCTGCAACGCGTAGGCGACGTTGTCGTAGACGGTGCGGTCGGGCAGAAGCTTGAAGTCCTGGAAGACGGTGCCGATGTTGCGGCGCAGCTGCGGGATTTTCTTCTCCGGCAGCTCGCCGATATCGCGGCCGGCGATCTTGACCGAGCCTTCGGTGGCGGCGAGCTCGCGGATCAGCATCTTGATCAGCGTCGACTTGCCGCAGCCGGTCGGGCCGACGAGGAAGACGAACTCGCCGCGACCGATCGAGAGGTTGACCCGGTCGAGTGCCATGTGGCCGCCCGGGTACACCTTGGTCACGTCGCTGAGCTCGATGATCGGCGCGCGACGACCGCGGGGGCGCCGCGGCTCCTCAGGGGCTTGATCTTTCTTCTTGCGTAGAGCCATGGGTCAGGGTGCCTTCTGCAAGTACAGGGTGGCTCCTGCGCTCCCTCGACCCTGCAAGAACGCGCCCACGCAGGCGATCTTTCAATCGGCGTTCGCTCCGCCAGCCGGGGCAGTGTGGGCATCCGGGCGTGCGGTAGCGGGGTTCGGTCGTCCCCTGAGCGAATTGGGTCGCGCCCCTATGTCGGGGCAGCTCCGCAAGATGCTGCCTGCCTATGGCAGGCAGGAATCAGATTGCATATCGCGCGCTTCGCGCAACATTCGCTCAGGGGACGACCGAACCCCTCCTCAACACCCAGTTGCAGGACGGCCGAGGGTTGGGATCTGCTGCAAAGAAGCCGCAACGAACCAGCCTTCCGTTCGAAGCTAACTGGCGGAATGCCGGGGAGCCTGGGCGCGGTTTGAGTGGGAGGGATGGGATGCCCTTCGCGGGAATGTTCGCGAAGCGGCGAAATGCAATCTGTCATCTGCCCGCCATAGGCGGGCAGCATGTTGTGGAGCAGTCCCGCTAGGGACGCGACCCAATTCCCGCGAAGGGCATCCCATCCCTCCCCGGGTCAACCCTTATCGCCCGGGCCGACAAAGACGGGGGCCCAAGCGGCTAGCCGATCGCGACCATGCGCTCGATCGGGATCCGCGCCCGCTCGGCGATCTGCGGCGAGACGCTGACCTCGAACTTCAGCTCGCGCAGCGAGTCACGCAGCTTCGGCAGCGTGATCATCTTCATGTACTTGCAGGTGGCCATCCGGTTGGCCTCGATCAGGTTCGCCCGCGGCGCCGCTTGCTGCAGCGGGTAGAGCATCCCGTTCTCGGTGGCGACGATGAACTCGCCATCGGGATGCTCTTCGACGTGCTTCTGCATTCCCGAGGTGGAGAGCATGTGGACGCCCTCGGCGTCGATGTCGCCGGAAGCGACGTACTCCATCGCCTGGGTCGAGCAGCCGCACTCGGGGTGGATGAGGAATTCGGCGTTGGGGTGCTCCTCGCGGGTGCGGACGATGTCCAGCGGCTTGATCCCGGCGTGGACGTGGCACTCGCCGTCCCAGATGTGGAAGCGGCCGCGGCGCTCGGGTTCCTCGACCAGCCCGGTCTCGCGCTCGACGAAGGCGCCGAGCCACATGTCGGGCCCGAAGAGGATCTCCGTCTCCGGGCCGTGCTCGGCCCAGATGTGCCGAACGACGTCGACGGCGTTGGAAGAGGTGACGCAGTAGTCGGTCTCGGCCTTGACCTCGGCCGAGGTGTTGACGTACATGACGACGAGGGCGCCGGGATATTCGGCCTTCCAGGCCCGTAGCTGCTCGGCGTTGATCGAATCGGCGAGCGAGCAGCCGGCGTCGAGGTCGGGGATCAGCACCGTCTTCTGGGGCGAGAGGATCGCGGCGGTCTCGGCCATGAAGTGGACGCCGCAGAAGGCGATCACCTCGGCATCGGTCTCGGCCGCCTGGCGCGAGAGCCCGAGCGAATCGCCGCGGTAGTTGGCGACGTCCTGGATCTCCGGCAGCTCGTAGTTGTGGGCGAGGATGACCGCGTTGCGCTCCTGCGCGAGCGCACGGACCTCATCGCTGATCTCAGCGATCTCCTCCGGGCTCAACAAGTCCGGTGCGAGCGTAGGTTGGATCGTCGGGAGCTCCTGCATGAGCCCTTCTCCTTATGTTCGCCGGCGGGACCGAGGTCCGGACCGGTCGAATGAACGTCATCGGAGTTTAGCCGACCCCGTCCTCCGTTTAGCCTTTTTCGCGATGCCGGAGCTGCCCGAGGTCGAGATCGTCGTCCGCCGCCTCGAGGCGGCGGTCGGCGGCGCGACCGTGGAATCGGTGCTGGCGCCGGGAATGAACGTGATGAAGACCTTTGACCCACCCCTCGATGCACTGGTGGGTCGCAGGGTCACCGCGGTGCGGCGGTTCGGCAAGATGCCGGTCGTCGAGTTCGGCGACCTGGCCCTGCTGATCCACCTGATGTCGGCAGGACGGCTGCGCGTCCACGACAAACGCGCCTCAATCAAAGACCGCGCCGCCCGAGTGCTGATCCGACTCGACGACGGACGCGAGCTGCGCCTGCGCGAGATGGGGACCAAGCAGCGAGCCTGGGCGAAGCTCCTCCCCACCGAGGCAGTGGCAGCAGATGACATGGTCGCGAGCCTGGGACCCGAGGCTTGGCCCCCTCCCCCACTCGACGACTTCGCTGCCGCGGTCGATAAGCCCCGCCACCTACACCCACTCCTGCGCCACCAGAAAGACCTAGCCGGAATCGGCCGCTCCTGGGTAGACGAGATCCTCTGGGAGGCCCGCCTCTCCCCCTTCAAGAAAGGGACCGAACTAGACCCCGAAGAGGTAGAGCGCCTACACGCCGCCCTCCACGTCCTAGGCGATGCCATCGACCACTACGAGGAGACCCTCGGTCCGGATCCCCCGGACAAGATCCCCAAGCCCCTGAAGATCCATAAGCACGAGGGCGACCCATGTCCCCGCTGCGGAACCACGCTCGAGGCCGTCTTCTTCTCAGAGCACCAAACGAACTACTGCCCAACTGATCAAACGGGCGGCCGAGTCCTCAAAGACAGACGCCTGTCCAAACTCCTGAAGTAAGGACACCGTCGCGAGAGCCGGGAGAGGGGGTCGCCGGACCCTCCCCGCTGTTGTCCGCCGACCCCCTCTCCCGGCTCTCCCCCAGCGCCACTTACGCCAAGTCGAGCAACATCGAGAAGTCGAGCGTGGGAGCTGAATGGGTCAGCGCCCCGACCGAGATGAAGTCGACACCGGTCTCGGCCACTTCGCGAACGTTCTCCAGAGTGATACCACCCGAAGCCTCCAGCGAGACACCATCGGCTCCACCAGCATTCTGGTCGCGCAAAGCAACCGCTTCTTTCATCGTCGCCGGGCTCATGTTGTCGAGCAGCAAGCGATCGGCGCCGGTGCCGAGGGCGTAGGCGGTTTCGTCGAGGTTGCGGACCTCGACCTCGATCGCCTTGTCCGGCTGGGCGTTGCGGGCGGCATAGACCGCCTTGGCCAGCCCGCCCGCGGCGGCGATGTGGTTCTCCTTGATCAGGATCGCGTCGTAGAGGCCCATGCGGTGGTTGAGGCCGCCGCCGGCGGCGACCGCGGCCTTCTCCAGGTTGCGCAGCCCCGGGGTGGTCTTGCGGGTGTCGAGGATCGTGGTCCCGATCCCGACCACCGCCTCGGCGTAGCGGGCGGTCAGAGTCGCGATCCCGGAGAGGTGACCGAGGAAGTTGATCGCGGTGCGCTCGGCTGCCAGTAGAGAGCGGGCGCTGCCGCTCGCCACCAGCACCTCGGCCGGCACGCCGTCGCGCCACTGGCCCTCGACGACGAGGTTGTCGACGTCCTCGACCCCGCACCGGCGCATCGCCGCGTCGACTACCGCGAGCCCGAAGACGACGCCCGGCTGTTTCTGCACGATCCGCGCCCGCGCCCTCGCATCCGCCGGCACCGTCGCCTCAGAGGTGATGTCTCCCTCGCCGAGATCCTCAGCCAATGCGCGGCCGACCAGCTCGTCGATTTCCTCCGCGGGCTCGATCATCGCGCCAGCCTATATCTCACGTTTTCGGATCCCAGCACGTTTAATCCTCAGAGTGACCCCGCTGCCGCCGTTTCAAACCGTGCTCGACGAGCATTCCGTCGCCGTGATGGCGATCCTGCGCGGCGCCGTCGGCAAGGACGGCGCCGAGGACTGCTTCCAGGAGACCTTCCTGGCTGCCCTGCGCGCCTACCCCAAGCTCGCCGACGCCCGCAACCTGCGCGGCTGGCTGCTGACGATCGCGCACCGCAAGGCGATCGACCACCACCGCGCCAACGGCCGCAACCCGATCCCGGTCGAGGAGGTGCCGGAAGTGGCGGCGCCGGAGCTGGCGCCGGAGCCCGACCAGCGGCTCTGGGCGGCGGTCGGGGCGCTGCCGCCGAAGCAGCGGGCGGCCGTGGCCCTGCGCTACGGCAGCGACCTGCCGCACAGCGAGATCGCCGCCGCCCTCGGCTGTTCGCCGGCGGCGGCGCGGCGCAGCCTGCACGAGGGACTGAAGCGACTGAGGAAGGAGCTGGCATGAACACCACGATCGAGAGGTTCAAGGCGCGGGCGGCCGAGGAGGGCCTCCTCGACGTCGCCTACACGACCACCGACTCCCCCTACGGGCCGCTGCTGCTGGCACGGACGCGGCGGGGTCTGGTCCGGGTGGGGTTGCCAAATCAGGACAGCGACGAGCTGCTGGCGGACCTCTCCGGGCGGGTCTCGCCGCGGGTGCTCGAGGCGCCGGCGGAGCTCGACGATGCCCGCCGCGAGCTCGAGCTCTATTTCGAAGGCAAGCTCGACCGCTTTGACCTGCCGCTCGACTGGCAGCTCAGCGGCGGCTTCCGCCAACGTGTCCTGCGGGCGATCAACCGCATTCCCTACGGCCAGACCCGCAGCTACACCGAGATGGCCCGCAAAGCGGGCAACGAGCGCGCCGTCCGCGCCGCCGGCAGCGCCTGCGGCAGCAACCCGATCCCGCTGGTTGTCCCCTGCCACCGCGTCCTCCGCACCGGCGGCGCCCTCGGGGGCTACGGCGGCGGGCTGCCGATGAAGCAGGGCCTGTTGGAGCTGGAGGGCATCCTGGACGATACGTCCAGTCCCTAAAGGGAGTCGGCACCGGCTCCGATCCAAGAGCCATGCGAACTCTTCCGCTTCTGCTCGCTCTGCTGCTCCTCTCGATACTCGTTGCCGCTATCCCGGCCCAGGCATCTCTCGCCTCCACCCCCCTGCTCCAAGTAGCGCTGGTGGAGGAAGAAGACGAAAGCGAAGAAGGCGAAGAAACTGAAGAAGAGTGCGTGATCGAAGACCCAGAAGACGTGCAGCTCTGCGCCGAAATTGCCCAGGAAGAAAAGGAATCGGCAGAAGCCGAACGTGTGTGCTCGAAAGCGCCAGCGCCTCGGTCGACCCCAACCCCGCCAGCGGCAAGATCCGGCTCACGGTCCGCTACACGACCTATGGGCCCGCCCCCTTCTCACTTCGCTACAGCTTGCGCGGTGGCAAAGGAGCCCTGAACCTGGGCAGCACCAAAGCTCGGTTTGGTCGTGCCGGCGCCTTCCACGACGTCGTCCAGGTCGACGAGGACCAGCTGCCGAAGGTGCTCGCCGCACGCGAATTCCAGATCGAGCTGCGCGCCCAGAAGACTCCCGGCTCCTGCCGCGAAAGCCTCACCGTGCAGCCCCGCGGCGCCGGCAGAGCTAACCGCTCCTAGCGCATCAAGGGCGAGGCAGAACCTCGTCCAGCCAGCCACCTGCGTCACGCAGGTGCGCGGGGTCGATCTGGTGGCCCAGGTCCGACTCACGGTAGGTGACCTCGAGCCCGCCGGCCTCGAGCAGGTCGCGAGCGCGCTCGGCGAACTCGACCCCGATCACCGGGTCGCGGCGGCCGTGGCTGACGAAGACGCTCGTCCCGGCGCGGTCTGGGAGTGACGGCTCCCAGCCCTCGACGGTCGGCACGAAGCCGCTGAAGGCGAGGATGCCGGCGACCGCCGGCCGCTCGGCGCCGAGCCCCATCGCGTAGCTCATCACCGCCCCCATCGAGAAGCCGCCGAGCACGGTGCGCTCCGGCCCGATGCCCGTCTGCTCCCAGAGCCCGTCGTGCAACTCGGCCAGCGCCTCACGCGACGCCTCGAAGGTCTGGCGGTCGGGATAGCCGACACGCGGCACCACATACCAGTGGTAGCCGGGGGAGCCGGGCAGGGCCAGCGGCGCCCGCGGCGTCACCACCCGCAACCGCTGCCGCGGGTCGAGCAGGTCGGCGAGGCCGAGCAGGTCGCGCTCGTCGGTGCCGCGGCCGTGGTGGAGGACGAGCAGCCCCTCCGGCTCCGCCCCCGCCGCCGGCCGTTCGCGCTGGAAGAGCGCCATCTAGCTCGCCGAAGCCGCGGCGGTCTTGTTCAGGTAGTCGCGGATGAACTCGTCGATGTCACCGTCGAGGACCTTGTTCACGTCGCCGACCTCGTGCTCGGTGCGATGGTCCTTGACCATCGTGTAGGGGTGCAGGACGTAGCTGCGGATCTGCGACCCCCAGGCGACGTCTTTGACCTCGCCCCGGGCCTTTGCCAACTCTTCAGAGCGTTTGCGCTCCTCCAGCTCGATCAGCTTCGAGCGCAGGAGCTGCATCGCCACCGCCTTGTTCTGCAGCTGCGAGCGCTCGTTCTGGCACTGGACGACGACCCCGGTGGGGATGTGGGTGATCCGCACCGCGGAGTCGGTCTTGTTGACGTGCTGGCCGCCGGCGCCGGAGGCGCGATAGGTGTCGATCCGCAGGTCGGCGTCATCGACCTCGACCTCGACGTTGCCTTCGACAACTGGCCCGACGTCGACCTGGGCGAAGCTGGTGTGGCGGCGGGAGGAAGAGTCGAAGGGGGAGATCCGGACCAGCCGGTGGACGCCGCGCTCGGCGGCAAAGAGGCCGTAGACGTTCTCGCCGCGGGCGATGAAGGTCGCCGACTTCAACCCGGCCTCCTCCCCCGGTGAGGCCTCGACCATCTCCACCCCGAAGCCACGGCGTTCGGCCCAGCGCAGGTACATCCGCAGCAGGATCTCGGCCCAATCCTGGGAGTCGGTTCCCCCGGCCCCGGCGTGAACGGTGACGACGGCGTCGCCGCTGTCGTACTCGCCGCTGAACAGGCGCGCCTCCTCCAGCTCGGCCAGTCGCCGCTCGACCGAGCTCAGCTGGGAGTCGAGCTCAGCCGCCATCTCCTCGTCTTCGGCCGCCATCTCGGCGAGGTCGCCGAGGTCGGCGACGTCGCCCTCCAGCCCGCGGAACATCTCCAGACGGCGCTGCGCCCGGGCGTGAGCGGCCGAAGTGCGAGCCGCGACCTCCTGGTCGTCCCAGAAGCCGGGCTGACCCATCTCCTCCTCTAACCGCGCTGCCTCGGCTTCCAGTGCAGCGGGGTCAAAGGTAGTCCGAGAGCAGTGACAGCTGCTCGCGGACGGCGGCCAGGCGGTGCGCTACTGGTTGGGTCTGCGCGGCGTCGGCCATGCCGCAAGACTACCCGGGGAGGAAGCTTGCCTGGCGCAGGGCCTCGTCGCGATCGTCGTAGGGTCGCCAGCTAGAGACCTTGCCCTGGCGCAGCTCGAAAGCCCAGGCCATCTCGTCGACCCCCGCCACGCTCTCGTCCTCTTCCCAGTGCCAATGCCGGCGGATCAGGGCCACCGCGCGATAGCCGGCCTCGGCCTCATCCGCGTAGAGCTGCTCGAGCTCGATCGTCTGCTGCACGCCCCCCGGGGCCCGCGTCGCCCAAACCCGCGCCTCCTCGATCCCCCTCCGCAGCCCCCTGCTCGCGTGGATCTCCACCTGCGGATGGAGCACTGCAACGAAGGCGTCCAGATCGCGCTCGTTGAACGCGCGGATGAACTCGCGGACAGGATCGGGGCTCAATGGATCAGCGAGAGCGCGCTACGCCCCGTGGCACTTCTTGTACTTCTTGCCCGAGCCACACCAGCAGGGGTCGTTGCGACCGATGCTCTCTTTCTCGTCTTTGACGACGGTCTCGACCACCTCCCCGTTGCCGGGGCTAGCCCCCTGAGCGGCGGCGACGTCGCTGGCGGTGGCGCCGCTCGTGGCTGCGACTTCTTTCAAGGCCGAAGGCTGGTTGTCCATCGTGCCGCCGGAGTAGGCGAGCGTCGTCGTTTCGCCATCACCGTTGGTCGCGGCGACTGGACCCGCCTGATCAGGCTGGACTTCGATTTCAGCGCGGAAGACCAGTTTCGCGAACTCGTCCCAGATCGCGTGCATGAGCTCTTCGAACATCGAGTAGCCCTCGTTTTTGTAGGCGACGAGGGGGTCGATCTGAGCGAAGCCGCGGAGGTGGATGCCTTCGCGCAGGTAATCCATGTCGAAGAGGTGTTCGCGCCAGCGGTTGTCGATCACCTGCAGCAGGATCGAGCGCTCGAGGTAGCGCATCAGCTCCTCGCCGAGCTGTTCCTCGCGCTCGTCATAGGCGCTCATCGCGTCGTCGTCGAGGGCCTCTTTGAGCTGGTCCCGGTCGACCGTCTCCGGCGCCATGCTGCTGACCTCGATCGAGACCGGCCAGATCTGGCGCAGCTGCGTCTCCAGCTCCTCGAGATCCCATTCTTCGAGCAGCTCGCCGGCGGTGTACTCGTCCACGAGCCGCTCGATCACACCCTCGACTTCGTCCCGCGCGGTCTCGGAGATGTCGCGCCCTTCGAGAATCTCGCGGCGGTATTTGTAGACCACCCGCCGCTGCTCGTTCATCACGTCGTCGTACTCGAGGACGCGTTTGCGGATCAGGAAGTTCTGCTCCTCGACCTTCTTCTGGGCGTTCTCGACGGTCTTCGTCAGCATCTTCGCTTCGAGCGGCACTTCGCTGCCCTCGTCGTCGGTCGGCCCGAGTTTGTCGAGGATGTTGTAGATGCGGTCGCCGGCGAAGAGGCGAATCACGTCGTCTTCGGCGGAGAGGAAGAAGCGGGACTCACCGGGGTCTCCCTGGCGACCGGCGCGGCCGCGCAGCTGGTTGTCGATCCGCCTCGACTCATGGCGCTCGGTGCCGCAGATGAAGAGGCCACCCAGCTCGCGGACTTCCTCGCCCTCGGCCTTGGTCTCGGGTTCGAGCTCGGCGGTCCGCTCGGCCAGCGCCTCCTCGTAGCCGTCGCTCTCGTGGGTGATCCCCTGTTTTTTCAGATCGGCGATCGCCAGGTGTTCGGGATCGCCACCGAGCTTGATGTCGACGCCGCGACCCGCCATGTTGGTGGCGATCATCACCGCCCCTTTGCGGCCTGCCTGGGCGATCAGCTCGCCCTCTCGTTCGGCGTGCTCAGGCTTGGCGTTGAGGATCGAGTGCTTGATCCCCTGGCGTTTGAGCGCGTCGGAGATCATCTCCGAGACCTCGACCGAGACGGTTCCAACCAAGACCGGCTGACCCTTTTCGTGACGGGCGACGATTTCGTCGACCACCGCCCCCCACTTGCCGTCTTTGGTTTTGAAGATCTGGTCGTTTTTGTCGAGCCTGACCATCGGCTGGTTGGTCGGCACCTCGACCACCGGAATTTTGTAGATCTTCATGAACTCGGTCGCCTCGGTGAGGGCGGTACCGGTCATCCCGGAAAGCTTGTCGTAGAGGCGGAAGTAGTTCTGCAGGGTGATCGTCGCCAGGGTCTGGTTCTCCTCGCCGATCGCCACCCCCTCCTTCGCCTCGACAGCCTGGTGGAGACCCTCGGACCAGCGCCGGCCCTCGAGGATGCGGCCGGTGAACTCGTCGATGATCATCACCTCGCCGTCGATCACCGCGTAGTCATCGTCTTTTCTGTAGAGGGACTCGGCCTTGAGGGATTGGACGAGGTGGTTGACGAGGCTGCCGTGCTCACCGAGGTAGAGGTTCTCGACGCCGAGGTACTCCTCGGCTTTCTTCACGCCCTGCTCGGTCGGCGCCACGGTCTTGTGCTTTTCGTCGTACTCGTAGTCGTAGTCGACCTCGGAGGTGTCCTTCGATTCCCCTAGCGATTTCAGTTTCTGTTTCGCCGCCACGCCGACCATCTGTTTCGCCAGGCGCGCGAAGGTGTAGTACATCTGGGCGGCCTGTTCAGGCGCCCCCGAGATGATCAGCGGCGTCCGCGCCTCGTCGATGAGGATGTTGTCGACCTCGTCCACGATCGCGAAGTTATGGCCCCGCTGGACGCAGTTTTCGATCGAGTTGGCCATGTTGTCCCGCAGGTAGTCGAAGCCGAACTCGGAATTGGTCCCGTAGGTGATGTCCATCGCGTACTTGCGCTGGCGCTCGGCGTGGTCGTCTTCGTCCTGGACCGCGGAGACGCTGACCCCGAGCGCCTCATAGATCGGCTTCATCCATTCGGAGTCGCGGCGGGCGAGGTAGTCGTTGACGGTGACGACGTGAACGCTGTTGCCGGCCAGGGTGTTGAGGAAGACGGCCAGGGTCGCGGTCAGGGTCTTTCCCTCGCCGGTCTTCATCTCAGCGATGGCGCCGTCGTGGAGGACCATGCCGCCGATCAGCTGGACGTCGTAATGGCGCTGGCCGGTGGTGCGGCGCGCCGCCTCCCGGGTCAAAGCGAAGGCGTGCGGCAGGAGATCGTCTAGCGACTCGCCGTTGCGGGCGCGCTCGCGGAGCCCGTCGGCTTCCTCGCGAATCTCCTCCTCGGAGAGGGCTTCCATCTCCGGCTCAAACCGGTTTATCGCGGCTACGCGCTTCTGGTAGGCCTTGAACTTCCTTCCCTCTCCCGCGCGCAGCGCCTTCGTTACAAGGTCCATCGCTGGCATTGGTCAAGAGTAGCGATGCCGGGGCGAACGCCGGTCTACGGTTTCAAATTGCCCCTTGCCTCTACTCACTTTCAGGTCTACGATCGTGACGGAACCCACAAGGAGGCACTCATGCGGATAGAGATTCGAGGCCGACACGTCGAAATGACGGATGAGCTGCGTGAGCTGGTGCGGAAACGCTTCGTGCGGTTGGGCCGTCAGGTCTCTCCGCTCGCGACCTTGGAGGTGGTGCTCTCCGAGGAGCGCAACCCTCGGGTCAGCGATAGCCAGGTGGCGGAGGCGACTCTGCACCTGAAGGGGGTGACGCTGCACGCCCGCGAGTGCTCCCCGACGATGGGTCACTCGGTGCATGAGCTCGCCGAGGACATGCACCGCCAAGTGAAGAAACACCGAGAGCTGCGCCGCAAGCGCCGCCGCACGCGGCGACTTGTGGATCAGATGCGGGGCCGCCCGGCCGAGGCACGGCCGTAGGGCCGCGGAGAGCCAACTAGAGGCGCCGAGCAAAGGTCACCGCAGCCACACGGGACGCCCCCACGGCTCGCAGCGCTGCTGCGCAGGCCGTGAGGGTCGCCCCGGTGGTAAGCACGTCATCGACGAGAAGGACGCTGCGCGGAGCGGCGGAGCGCGCCTGGATCCGCGGTGGGTGGCCGACCCGTTCCGCCCGTCGCTTCCCGACCTGCCGGCCGCCGCCCCGCCGCTCCAGGCAGTTAGAGAGGGGAGCTTCCAGCCGCGCCGCGAGGGCAGCGGCCAGCTCGCCAGCAGGGTCGAAGCCGCGTCGGCGCAACCGCGGCGGCGCGGCTGGCACCGGAACAACCGTGCCGCTCAGCATGTGGGCGGGCGCCAACCACTCGATCCGCTCGGCCATCAGGTCGGCAACCGGCAGCAGCCGCCGGAACTTCAACGCCGCAACCAGGTTCCGCGCCACCCCCTCATAGGAAGCAGACGACCAGGCCTTGTCCAGTCCCGGAGGCCCGTTCCCCAGCAACGGCTCCGCGTTGGCCAACCGGCGCCCGCAACGCGTACAGACCACGGCCTCCGATCGACAAGACCGCCCACAAGAAGCGCAAAGCGCCGGCACCAGGGCCACCTCGATGGTCCGCAAAATCTCCACGCCCCGAGCCTGTCCAGCAATAACGCACGCGTGGCGCGCACAAAGCAAATTCTTCGTGGCAGCTCTGAGGAGGGGTCCGGTCATCCCCTGAGCGAATTGGGTCGGGCGATGCGGTAGGGGGTCCGGTCATCCCCTGAGCGAATTGGGTCGCGTCCCTTACGGGACTGCTCCGCATGATGGTGCCCGCCTATGGCGGGCAGAGACCGGATTGCATTGCCGCCGCTTCGCGAAC
>Ga0190275_10000071_pt1 | contig 120745 bp, 125 predicted proteins | sample Popmic550T_FD_133745 | JGI IMG/M metagenome (GOLD analysis project Ga0190275, IMG submission 133745) | Populus adjacent soil microbial communities from riparian zone of Yellowstone River, Montana, USA - 550 T | ecosystem: Environmental > Terrestrial > Soil > Riparian zone > Trees stand... | reverse complement strand
GTTCCGGCTGTCGGGCGCCGACGGAGCGTTGCTGAGCCTGCTTTCGGGCTGGGACGGCAGCTCCAACCCGTTCGGCTCGAGCGGCTTCCTGAGGTTGCAGCAGAGCGGCGCCGACACCGTGCTCCAATGGGACCAGGACGGCACCGCCGGCGGCTCGAACTGGGAGACGCTCGTCGTCTTCGAGAACACCGATGCCGACGATTTCACTGAGGCCAATTTCGTGCCCGGCTACGATCCCGACGGAGGCGCGCCAGCGGGCCAGACGATCACCGGCACCGAGGATGACGACGTGCTGTACGGCACGATCGGCGGCGACACGATCGATGGGCTGGGCGGCACTGACTATATCTTCGGCCAGGCCGGCGCCGACCAGATCGACGGCGGCGACGGATCCGATCTCTTGGTCGGCGAGGCCGACGACGACGTCGTCGAGGGCGGCAATAACGACGACTTTCTGTACGGCGGCGAGGGCAACGACCAGCTGTTCGGCCAAGCCGACAATGACAACCTTTCCGGCGAGAATGGCGATGACCAGTTGTCGGGCGGGGACGGCGATGACAGTCTCGACGGCGGCGACGGCGACGACACGCTCGAGGGCGGCGACGGAGACGATTACCTCATGGGCGGTGCCGGCGCCGACGCCTTCGTGTTCCAGTCCGTTTTGGATGGACCGGACGGGATCGGCGACTTTACCAGCGGAACCGACAAGATCCAGGTTTCGGCGAGCGGCTTCGGCGGCGGCCTGACCGCAGGCGGCACGGTTTCGCTGGTCTCGGGGGCGGACCCGACCGCTTCGGGTGCTACAGGCCAATTCCTCTTCGATACCGATGACGGGCGGCTGCTCTGGGACGCCGACGGGACAGGCGGCGGCGAGGCGGTGCTCGTCGCGACGCTCTACAATATCCCGTCGCTCACAACCTCGGACTTCGCCGTGATCTAGGGCGACCCGACCTCAGTCGAGCTGCCGGCCACGCGGGAGTGGACGCTCCGCGTCAGAACGCGCGTTCGGCGCGTCATCGGCACCGGATCTGCTCCTTGGGCGCCAGTTCTATCTCCTCGCAATTGTCGCCGGGGCCGGCGCGGTCGATGACGAGGAAATCGCTCTCCTCGTGGAGGACGAGCAGGAAGTGGTGCCAGACGCCCTTCCGGTAGTGGACGCCCTGGTGGCCCTCCGCCCGGAACAGGCGGATCGCGGCGGGGTCGAAGGCGCCCGCCGGCGCCACGGCGACAAGATAGGGGCGTCCGCTCAAAGGCACGAAGCTCTGGCTGCCCAGCGGATGGCGCTCGAACATCTTCAGCACCAGTTGCTCGAGCGGCCGGGCGCGGAACAGGCTGATCGCGCCGGTGCCTCCCCCATCCGCGACATCCACCTCGGCGAGCCGGTCGTAGCGGATTGCGTGGCCCTGGTTGATGTCCAGCTTCACCGCATCGTCACTGGCCTCGATCACGCTGCCGAACGGGGCGAAGGCCTCGGCGGTCAGCGGCTCGGGCGTCAGCTCGCGCATGGGGCTTGCTTATTTGGAGGGTTGTGCACCGCGTGGCTCCGTTTCATCTAGCAGGCTTGATAGGCGGTGCATGTGACTGAGGATAGCTATCCGCGCGATCTGGCCGGTTACGGCCGCACGCCGCCGCATGCCGCATGGCCGGGCGGCGCGCGCATCGCCGTCCAGTGCGTGCTGAACTATGAGGAAGGCGCCGAGGCCAATGTCCTCGACGGGGATGCGGGGGCGGAGGTGTTCCTCTCCGACATTCCCAATGCGGCGCCGGTGCCCGGCGCGCGGCACATCAGTATGGAGCAGATCTACGAATATGGATCGCGCGCGGGCGTGTGGCGGCTGCTGCGGCTGTTCGCGCGCTACGATATTCCCCTCACCGTGTTCGGAGTCGCGCTGGCGATGCAGCGCAACCCGGCGGTGGTGGAGGCATTCCTCGAGGCAGGTCACGAAGTCGCCTCGCACGGCTGGCGGTGGATCAACTATCAGGGGGTGCCGGAAGCTGACGAGCGGGCGGACCTTGCGCGCGCAGTCGAGGTGCACCGGATATTGACCGGCGAGCGCCCGCTCGGCTGGTATACCGGCCGGACCAGCCCCAATACGCGTGCGCTCGTCGCGGAGGAGGGCGGCTTCCTCTACGATGCGGACGATTATTCGGACGATCTTCCGTTCTGGACGAAGGTGGCGGGGAAGAGCCACCTGATCGTGCCTTATTCGCTGGAGACCAACGACATGCGCTTCGCGTCGGCGAACATGCACACCGGCGACCAGTTCTTCGCCTATCTGCGCGACACGTTCGACGTGCTCTATGCGGAGGGCGAGGAGAGGCCGAAGATGATGTCGGTCGGGCTCCACTGCCGGCTCGCGGGGAGGCCGGGCAAGCTTGCCGGGCTCGAACGGTTCCTGCAATATGCGGCCGGTCACGAGGACGTCTGGTTCTGCCGCCGCATCGAGATCGCGCGCCACTGGCGCGCCACGCATCCGCATGGCGCCTGACATGTTCGAGAATCTTCGCCGCCAATACGTCAACCTGGCCCAGCCCCGCCTGGGAGCCGAGGTGACCTATGCGACCGACGATTTCTTCGCTGACAAGGCGCGCCTGATCAACCCCGCCGAACCGGCCTTCATCCCGGGCAAATATGACGAGAACGGCAAGTGGATGGACGGGTGGGAGAGCCGGCGCAAGCGCATCCCCGGCCACGATTGGTGCGTGATCCGGCTGGGCGCGGCGGGGCTCGTCGCAGGCTTCGAGATCGACACCAGCCATTTCACCGGCAATTATCCGCCGGGCGCCGAGCTCGACGTCTGCCGCAGCGGCGAGAGGGTGCCGGACGAGCAGGCGGGCTGGACGAAGGTCACCGAGCGCCTCGCGCTCAAGGGACACGACCGGGTCTACGTCGCGATCGAACATGATGAGCCCGTTACCCATGTGCGCCTCCACATCTTCCCCGACGGCGGCGTCGCCCGGCTTCGCGTCTGGGGCCGGGTCGCCATGGACTGGTCGGCGGTCGATTCTGCCGCGCTCATCGACCTCCTGGCGATGGAAAATGGCGGCCGCGGGATCATCGCCAATGACGAGCATTACGGCTGCATCGAGAATCTCACCGCGCCGGGGCGCGGCGTCAACATGGGCGACGGCTGGGAGACGCGGCGGCGGCGCGAGCCCGGCCATGACTGGGCGGTGCTCGAGCTGGGCGCCGCGGGGGCGATCGAGGAGGTTGTCGTCGACACTGCCCATTTCAAAGGCAATTATCCGGACCGCTGCTTCCTCCAGGCGGCGGCCGCGGCAACCGGCTCGCCCGAGGAGATCGCTTCCGCTTCCGAAGGCTGGCCGCTGCTGCTGCCCGAGGTGAAGCTGGAGGCGGACAAGGTCCACGTCTTCCGCGAGGGCCTGGCCGATCTCGGCGCCGTCCGCTTCGTGCGGCTGAACATCATTCCCGATGGCGGAGTCAGCCGGCTGAGGCTGTTCGGGCGGGTCGCCCGATGAGCGCGCTGTTCGAGCACTCGCCTTGGGTCGAAGCGCGCGCCGATGCGGGTCCGTCCCGCGGCGACCGGCATGCCGACCTGATGGCGGTGGTCCATGCGGCCACGCCCCAAGAGCAACTCGCCTTGATCCGCGCCCACCCCGAACTCGCGGGCAAGGCGGCGGTCGACGGTAGCCTCACTGAGGCCAGCGCCGCCGAGCAGGCGAGCGCCGGGCTCTACCGGCTGAGCCAGGCCGAGTTCGACCGCTTCCACGCGCTCAACGCCGCTTACCGGCAAAAATTCGGCTTCCCCTTCATCATCTGCGTGCGCCTGACCGACAAAGCGGGCATCCTCGCCGCGATGGAGCGCCGCCTCGCCAACGACCGCGACACCGAGATCGCCGCCGCGCTCGACGAGATCGGCGAGATCGTCCGGCTGCGACTGGAGTGCACGCCATGAACACGCTTTCCACCCACGTGCTCGACACCATGCACGGGCGTCCCGCTTCCGGCCTCGCGGTGGTCCTCACGGGGCCGGACGGCGAGATCGCGCGGGGCACGACCGACGCCGACGGCCGCTGCCCCGATCTGGCGCCCGCCGAGCTCGCGCCGGGAGGCTATGCGATCCGCTTTGCGGTGGCGGACTATTTCCGCGCTCTGGGCGTCAATCTCCCCGATCCGCCCTTCCTCGGCGAAGTGACGGTCGATTTCGGCATCGCGGCGAATGGCGGCCATTATCATGTGCCGCTGCTCGTCTCGCCCTACGGCTACTCGACCTACCGGGGCAGCTGAAACATGCCCTTCGACCTCGGCGAATGGCTCAACCTCGCGATAAGATGGCTGCATCTGGTCGCGGGCATCGCCTGGATCGGCTCGTCCTTCTATTTCGTCTGGCTCGACAATCACCTGAAGGCGCCGGCCACGGGCGACGCCTCCGGCGAGCTCTGGTCGGTGCATGGCGGCGGCTTCTATCACAACCAGAAATACCAGGTCGCGCCCAGCGAGATGCCGGAGCGGCTGCACTGGTTCAAATGGGAGGCCTATTTCACCTGGATAAGCGGCTTCTCGCTGCTGATCTTGATCTATTATGTCGGCGCGAACAATTTTCTGGTCGATCCGGGCAAGGCCGCGCTGAGCCCGGCCGCGGCGATCGCGATCGGCCTTGCTTCGCTGGCGATCGGCTGGCTGGTCTACGATTTGCTGTGCCGCTCGCCGGTCGGGTCCAGCAACCTTGCGCTCGGCATCTTCTGGTTCGTCTGCCTGCTGTTCGCGGCCAAGCTGCTCGACAGCCTGTTCAGCGCGCGCGCGGCCTATATGCATGTCGGGGCGATCATCGGCACGGTGATGGTCGCCAATGTGTTCTTCATCATCATCCCCAACCAGCGCAAGGTCGTCGCCGATCTGGTCGCCGGGCGCACCCCCGATCCGGCGCTGGGCCAGGCTGCCAAGCAGCGCTCGCTGCACAACAATTACATGACGCTGCCGGTGCTGTTCATCATGATCAGCCCTCATTATCCGATGACTTATGGCGCCGGGCGGCCCTGGCTGGTGCTCGCCTTGCTCGGGCTGACCGGGGTCGCCGTCCGCCATGTCTTCAACCGGCGCGGCCGCGGGCAGTCGACGGCCCCGGCGATCGTGCTGGCGATCGCGCTGGCGGTGGCCAGCGTCACCTATGTCACGCTCGAGAAAGGCGGGGCCGCGGCGGGGCCGGCCCAGGCCGTCGCTTATGCCGAGATCGAGCCGATCCTGGCCACCCATTGCGCCGCCTGCCACAACGTGCCCCGGCCACCGCTCGGCGTGAGGCTGGATAGCTGGGAGCATGTCAGGGCGGCGTCGGCGCGGATCAGGCGGGTGACGGTCGATAGCCAGGCGATGCCGCTGGGCAATCCCACCCGCATGACCCCGGCCGAGCGGGAGAAGCTCGGCGGCTGGATTGCGGCGGGGAGCCCGCGATGATTCGCTTCCTCCTCGACGGCGAGGCGATCGAGGTCGACGATCCCGATCCCAGCGCCACCGTCCTCGACTACGTCCGCTACACGCTCCGCCGCACCGGCACCAAGGAGGGCTGCGCGGAGGGCGATTGCGGCGCATGCACCGTGCTGCTCGGCGAGCTGGACGGCGACACGGTCCGATGGCGCGCGGTCAATGCCTGCATCCTCTTCCTGCCGATGCTCGACGGCAAGGCGCTGAGGACCGTCGAAAGCCTCAATGGCACGCACCCGGTCCAGCGCGAACTGATCGAGCGCCACGGCTCGCAATGCGGCTTCTGCACGCCCGGCTTCGTGATGTCGCTCTACGGCCGCAGCATCGGCGCGGCGGGAACGGTGGGCGTGCCGGTGGGCGACGTCATCGCCGGCAACCTCTGCCGCTGCACCGGCTACGGCCCGATTCTCGAGGCGGGCGAAGCGGTGCCGATGGCGGCAGAGGAGGATCGCGGCATCGTCGACGCCTTGCGCGCCCTGCGGCCCGCTTACGGCCATCCCAAAACGGCCGACGAATTGGCCGATCTCCTCCTCGCGCATCCCGAAACCCGCATCGTCGCCGGGGCGACCGATGTCGGCCTGTGGGTCACCAAGCAGCTTCGCGACCTCGGGCCCACCGTCTTCATCGGCGACATCGCGCAGCTGCAGGGGATCGAGGAGACACCGGACGCGCTCACGCTCGGCGCCTGCGTCCGCTATTCCGACGCCCGCGAGGCGCTCGCCCGCCTGCACCCCGATTTGGGCGAGCTGGTCCGCCGCATCGGCGGCGTCCAGGTCCGCAATGCCGGCACGATCGGCGGCAATATCGCCAACGGCTCCCCGATCGGAGACATGCCGCCGGCGTTCATCGCGCTCGGCGCCGAGCTCACGCTGCGCCGCGGAACGGAGCGCCGCACCATCGCGCTTGAGGACTTCTTCCTCGGCTACGGCAAGCAGGATCTCGCGCCCGGCGAGTTCGTCGAGAGCGTCCGCATTCCGCGCCCGTCGTCGGACATGCTGATCCGCATCTGGAAGCTCTCCAAACGGTTCGACAGCGACATTTCGGGCGTCTGCGGCGCCTTCGCGCTCCTCATTGAGGATGGCATCGTCACCGAGGCGCGCATCGCCTTTGGCGGCATGGCCGCCATTCCCGCCCGCGCGCCCGGCTGCGAGGCCGCGCTCACCGGCCAGGCCTGGACCGAAGACACAGTCGAGGCTGCCGCGCGGGCGCTTGCCAGGGATTACGACCCGCTCGACGATCTGCGCGGGTCCGCCGCCTATCGCCGCAAGGTCGCCGCCAATCTGCTGCGCCGGATCTGGGCGGAGCAAAGCGAAGCCGTCAGCGTGCTCCATGGCTGAGCGCGCCGTCCACGGGCCGCTGCCGCACGACAGCGCCGACCTCCACGTCGCCGGCACCGCGGCCTATGTCGATGATCTGCCCGAGCCGCCGGGTGTGCTTCACCTTGCCTTCGGTCATGCCGCGGAGGGGTACGCCACCTTGCTCTCGCTGGATCTGGACGCGGTGCGGGCCGCGCCCGGGGTGGTCGCCGTCTTCACCGCCGCCGACATCCCCGGCGAGAACAATGTCGGCCCCGTCGTCCATGACGACCGGCTGCTCGCCGACGGAGAAATCCTCTATCCAGGCCAGCCGCTCTTCCTGGTCGCCGCGACCGGCACCCGCGCCGCGCGCCGCGCCGCGCGCATGGGCAAGGCCGTGGTCGAGCCGCGCCCCGCTCTGGTCACGATCGCGGATGCAAAGGCCGCCGGCTCCGAGATCGAGGAGACGCAGGTCATGGCCCGCGGCGATGCAGGCGCCGGGCTTGCCGCCGCGCCGCACCGCCTGGCCGGCACTGTCGAAATGGGCGGCCAGGAGCATTTCTACCTCGAAGGCCAGGCCGCGCTCGCCACGCCCGGCGAGCAGGGCCGGCTCCATATCCTGAGCTCCACCCAGCATCCGAGCGAGATCCAGCATCTGGTCGCGAAGCTGCTCGGGCGCAGCCATGCCCAGATCGTCGTCGAGGTCCGCCGCATGGGCGGGGCGTTCGGCGGCAAGGAGACCCAGGCCGCCGCCTTCGCCGTCGCCTGCGCGCTGGTCGCGGCGAAGACCGGCCGGCCCGCCAAATTCCGCGCCGACCGCGACGACGACATGGCCGCGACCGGCAAGCGCCACGATTTCGCCGTGGACTACGATGTCGGGTTCGACGGCGGCGGCCGGATCGAGGCGATCCGCATCACGCTTGCGTCGCGCTGCGGCGCCACCGCGGACCTCTCGCCGGCGATCAACGACCGCGCCATGTTCCACGCCGACAATTGCTATTATCTGCCCGCCGTCGAGATCGTCTCGCACCGCCTCAAGACCCACACCGTCTCCAACACCGCCTTCCGCGGCTTCGGCGGGCCGCAGGGAATGATGGCGATCGAGCGGGTGATGGACGCGATCGCCGCGCATCTCGAGCTCGATCCGCTCGCCGTCCGCCAGGCCAACCTCTACGGGCCAGGCCGCGACCTCACGCCCTATCACATGCAGGTCACCGATAATGTCGCGCCGGAGCTGATCGCCGAGCTGGCAGAAAGCGCGGGCTATGCGGCGCGGCGCGAGGCGGTCGCCGCGTTCAACGCCGGCCACACAATCCTCAAGAAGGGCCTCGCGCTGACGCCGGTCAAGTTCGGGATCAGCTTCACCACCACCCACCTCAACCAGGCCGGCGCTCTGGTGCTGGTCTATGCCGACGGCTCGATCCACCTGAACCATGGCGGTACCGAAATGGGCCAGGGGCTGATGATCAAGGTCGCGCAAGTGGTGGCGGACGTCTTCGCCGTGCCCATCGAGACAGTGAAGATCAGCGCGACGCGGACCGACAAGGTCCCCAACACCTCGGCCACCGCCGCCTCTTCGGGCGCGGACCTGAACGGCATGGCCGCGAAAAATGCCGCCGAGACGATCCGTCAGCGCCTCGACGCCTTCGCCGCGACGGAGCCGGATAGTGCGAGCTGGACCTTCGCCGAGCTCTGCCGCCGCGCCCACCTGGCCCGCATCTCGCTCGCCGCGACGGGCTATTACGCGACGCCGGACATCGGCTACGACCGGGCCAGTCACCGCGGCCGTCCCTTCCTCTATTTCGCTTACGGCGCCGCACTGAGCGAAGTCGTGATCGACACCCTGACCGGCGAGCACAAGGTGGTCGCGGTCGATATCCTCCACGATGTCGGCCGCTCGCTCAATCCGGCGATCGACTTGGGCCAGATCGAGGGCGGCTTCATCCAGGGCATGGGCTGGCTGACCACGGAGGAGCTGGTCTACGACCCGCGCGGCCGCCTGCTCACGCACGCGCCCTCCACCTACAAGATCCCGACCGCCAACGACCGCCCGGCGCGGATGGGCATCGCGATCTGGGAGCGCGGGGAGAATGCCGAACCCACCATCCACCGCTCCAAGGCGGTCGGCGAGCCGCCGCTGATGCTCGCCATCTCGGTCTTCTCGGCCCTCACCCAGGCGGTCGCCGCCGCCGCGCGCGGCAAGGGGCTGCCAAGGCTCGACGCCCCCGCCACGCCCGAGCGCATCCTCGCCGCAATCGACGAGCTCAGGGCGCGCAGCAGTGGCTGACTGGACCAGCCTGGCCCGCGACGCGCTGCTTCAGGGTCCCGCGGCGCTCGTCACCATCCTCGCCACCGAAGGCTCCGCGCCGCGCGGCCCCGGCGCGCGCATGGTCGTCACCGAGGCCGGCCTCTCCGGCACGATCGGCGGCGGCGCGCTGGAGCACCAGGCAATGGCGCAGGCCCGGGCGATCCTGGCGCACCCGCCGGGAAGCTGGCGCGTCCAGGATTATCCGCTCGGGCCGCTGCTCGGCCAATGCTGCGGCGGCCGGGTCCGGCTCATGGTCGAGCGGCTGGAGGACGTGCCCGATGGCGAAGGCCCATTCGAAGTGAGCCTGGGCGATCGCGTCGAACGCAGGCTGTTCCCCGGCGAAGGCCGGGGTCCAGTAACGGACTCGGATCTGGACCCCGGCTTTCGCCGGGGAACGATAGCGGCAAGGGGCCCCCTCCCCGCTGCCGGCGCCCGCTTCGTCGAGCCCGCCGAGACCGACTTGCTGCTGGTCACCATGTTCGGCGCCGGCCATGTCGGCCGCGCCATAGCCGCGCGCGCCCAAGGCCTGCCGCTCCACTTCGCCTGGCATGACAGCCGCCCGGAGGCGGCCGAGACCCCCGGCGTCGTCCTCGCCGACGAGGCCGCGATGGTCGCCTGCGCAGGGCAAGCGCCCGCGGGCGCGGCGGTGGTGATCCTCACCCACGATCACGCGCTCGATTACCGCCTCACCGCCGCCGCGCTCGGCGGCCGTGCGCGCTTCGTCGGGCTGATCGGCTCCAGGACCAAGCGCGCGCGCTTCCTCTCCCGCCTCGCGGCCGATGGCGTCGATACTGCCCGCCTGACCTGCCCGATCGGCCTGCCCGGCATTCACGGCAAGGAGCCCGAAGTGATCGCCATCGCCACGCTCGCGCAATTGCTCACGCTGAGGAACGCCGCATGAAGGCCTTCCGCGGCGAAATCCTCAGCGTCCCCGACGATCCTGCGATCGCGGGGCCCGGCGCGATCCGCCATTTCGAGGACGGCCTGCTCGTCGTCGAGGGCGGGCTGATCGTTTATTGCGGGCCGTTCACCGAAGAATATGCCGAGGCCGAGACCGAGCCACTCCCCGGCCTGATCGTCCCCGGCTTCGTCGATGCCCATGTCCATTATCCGCAGATCGAGTGCATCGCCTCGCACGGCGAGCAGCTCATGCAATGGCTCGAACGCCATATCTTTCCCGCGGAAAAGGCCTTCGCCGAGCGGGCCCACGCCGACAGCGTGGCCGCCTTCTTCCTCGACGAGCTGCTCCGCCACGGCACCACCAGCGCGCTCGTCTTCGCCACGGTCCACGCCGGCTCTGTCGACGCGCTCTTTGAAGCCGCGCTCGAGCGCGACATGCGGATCGTCTCCGGCAAGGTGCTGATGGACCTGGGGCCAGAGGGCCTTCGCGACTCCGTCGAGTCCGGCCGCGCGGACAGCGAAGCGTTGATTGCCAAATGGCGCGGTCGCGGCCGCCTGGGCTATGCCGTAACGCCGCGCTTCGTTCCCACCTCGAGCAGCGAGCAGCTCGCCGATGCCGGCGCGCTGGTTGCCGCGCATCCCGACGTGCTGATGCACACCCACCTCTCCGAGAATCCGGGCGAGATCGCGTTCGTCGCGGAGCGCTTCCCCGAAGCGGCCGATTATCTCGACGTCTACGACCGCTTCGGCCTGGTCGGACCGCGCTCGGTCTTCGCCCATTGCGTCCACATGAGCGACCGCGCGCTGTCGCGCATGACGCAGGCGGGCGCCGGAATCGCCTTCTGCCCGACCAGCAACCTCTTCCTGGGCTCGGGCCTGTTCGATCTGGCCGAGGCGGACCGCCACGGCGTCGGGCTCGGCATCGGCACCGATATCGGCGCCGGCACCAGCCTCTCCATCCTCCACACGCTCGGCGAGGCCTATAGGATCTGCCAGCTCAGGGGGGCCAGCCTCGATCCCTTCCGCGCGCTTCATCTTGCCACAATGGGCGGCGCGCGCGTGATGGGCATCGCCGATCGCGTCGGCGGCCTCCTGCCCGGCCAGGAAGCCGATTTCATCCTCCTCGACGCTGCGGCGACGCCCTTGCTCGCCCGCCGCTGCGCCGGCGCGTCGCTGCACGACCGGCTGTTCGCCTTGCAGGTGCTGGGCGACGACCGCGCCATCGCCGCCACCTATTTGCGCGGCCGCCGCGCTTATTCGAGACCGGGTTGAAGTCTCGCCGCTTTCCTTGGGCAGCAGCGGGCGCGGGGGGCTTTTCAGCCGGCCATTGCCGAGGCCGAGACCGGGCCTATGCTGGAGCGCTCATGCGGAGCCTCCAGGACAAAGCGGAATCTATGGATCCTTTCCATCGCCGAGGTGCCGCCATTCACTGCGAAGGCGTCCCGCTGGAGCGGATCGCGGACGAGGTCGGCACGCCGGTCTATGTCTATTCGACCGCGGGTATGCAGAGGCAGGCCCGGGCCCTCAAGGCGGCGCTCTCGCCGCTCGGCGATCCGCTGATCGCCTTCGCGGTCAAGGCCAATCCCAATGCGGCGGTGCTGGCGACGCTGGCGGCGGAGGGGCTGGGCGCGGATGTCGTCTCGGGCGGCGAATATCGAAGGGCGCGCGCGGCCGGCATCCCGGCCGGGAAGATCGTCTTTTCCGGGGTCGGCAAGACCGAGGCGGAGATGCGGCTCGCTCTCGAAGGGGGGATTTGCCAGCTCAACCTCGAATCCATGTCCGAAGCCGAGATGCTATCCGAGGTCGCGCTGTCGATGGGGCGGACGGCGCCGGTCGGCTTCCGCGTCAATCCCGACGTCGCCGCGGGGTCCCACGCGAAAATCTCGACAGGCGCCGCGCACAACAAGTTCGGCATATCGATCGCGGACGCGCTTCAGGCCTATGAACGGGCGCGCGTGCTGCCGGGTCTCGAGGTCAGGGGCGTCGCGGTCCATATCGGCAGCCAGCTCACCAGCCTCGAGCCGCTCGAAGCCGCGTTCGCGAAGATCGGCGCGCTGATCCGCCTGTTGCGGGCGCAGGGGCATGAGATCCGCACCGCCGATCTCGGCGGCGGGCTGGGCGTCGCCTACGATCCGTCCGCGGCGGCGCCGCCCACGCCGGAGGACTATGGCGAAATGGTCGGCCGGGTCGCGGGCGATTGGGGCGCGAGGCTGATCTTCGAGCCGGGGCGGATCATCGTCGGCAATGCCGGCGTTTTGCTCGCCCGCGTGATCCGGGTGAAGCCGGGTCCCGACCGTCCTTTCGTGATCCTCGACGCGGCAATGAACGATCTGCTGCGGCCGAGCCTCTACGATGCATGGCACGCGATCGAGGCGGTGGTTCCGACGGGCGAGCGGATGATCGCGGACATCGTCGGGCCGATCTGCGAAACCGGCGACACCTTCGCCGTGGCGCGAAGCATCGACCGAGTCGCGGGCGGCGAATTGATGATCATCCGGACCGCCGGCGCCTATGCCGCGACCATGGCCAGCACCTATAATTCGCGCCCCCTTCCGCCCGAGGTGCTGGTGAACGGCGAGCAATGGGCCGTGGTCCGCGATCGCCAGGAAATGGACGCGCTGATCGGAGCCGACAAGATGCCGGCATGGCTCGCCCGATGATGGCCAGGCTGGCCCCGGTTCTTGCGCTGCTCCTGGCGCTCGCCCCCTTCTACGCGGCTGCCCAGGAGGGGCCCGGGCAGCAGAGTCTCCAGCAGCGCGTCGAGGCGCGGCTGCGCGAGACGGGACCCGGCACCCGCTTCGGCCTCGTGGTCGCGACCGAGGACGGCCGTGAGATCGTCGCGATCGCGCCCGATGCGCGCTTCATCCCCGCCTCGAACACCAAGATGTTCACCACCGCCGCCGCCTTCGCCACGCTCTCCGGCCTCGACCGGCCCGACTCGGCCGGAGGCGCGGCCGTGCGGCTGGAGCCGGGAAGCGGGGCCGTGCCGGACGTGGTTCTCGAAGGCCATGGCGACGCGCGCCTCTCCAGCGCCGCCGGCTGCGCCGTCGACTGCCTCGCCACGCTGGCCGACGCGGTGGCCGCCCGAACGCGGCTGGTCCATGACGTGATCGGCGACGACAGCTTCTTTCCGGACCAGCGCTGGAGCCCGGGGATGAGCTGGAACAATATCGGCACGCGCTCCGGCACCGCCGCCTCCGCGCTGAGCCTCGACGACAACGAACTGCATCTAAGCGTCTCGCCGTCCGTGCCGGGCCGGCCGCCGGCGCTCGATGTGCTGCCTTATTATACGATCGATAACCGCGCCGTGACGATCGCGGCGGGCGCAACCGATCTCGGCTTCGACCGCCTCCCGGGCAGCAACGCGCTGCGCCTCACCGGCACGATCGCGATCGGCGCCGAGCCCGAGCTGCTGCGCCTCGGCATCGACGATCCGGCGCATTATGCGGCGTGGCGCTTCAGGGCTCTCCTGGAGGCGCGCGGGGTACGAGTCACCGGCGCCGTCGCGGTGCGCCACCGCCCGCTCGGGCAGGCCGCGGCGGCGGCGCGGCCCGAGCCGCTCGCCAGCCTCGCCCCACCGCCGCTCGCAGAAGACCTCGCCACGATCAACAAGGCGAGCCAGAACCTTCACGCCGAGCTGATGCTGCGCCGGCTTGGACGGCAGAGCGGTACCGGCTCCCTGGCCGACGGGCTTGCGGTCGTGCGCGCGATGCTGGAGCGCGCGGGCCTGCGGCGGTCCGACTATGACTTTTCCGACGGGTCGGGCATGTCGACCTACAACCGCGTGACTCCGCGCGGAGTCGTCACCTTCCTGCGCTGGGCCGCCGCCCAGCCCTGGGGCGCCGCCTGGCGCGCCACCCTTGCCGTCGGCGGCGTCGACGGCACGCTCGCCCAGCGCTTCCGCGGCACCGCGCTCCAAGCGCGCCTGTTCGCCAAGACGGGCGGGCTCAACGCCACCGCCGCTCTTTCCGGCTACCTGACCGCGAGGAGCGGCCGCACCCTGCTTTTCTCCTTCTACGCCAACGATATACCCGACGGCGCCGGCGCAACCGCGGCGATGGACGCGGCCCTGCTTCTGATCGCCGAGCAGAACTGAGGAGGGCTGCGCCGCCCCATATTGGCGCGCCGGTGTGCGGCGATCGCTCGGCGGGGGGTGACAGATATGTGAATTGGTGCCACGTTCGCCGCCGGGCTTTCCGGGGGGGAAATCGAAATGGTTGCTACGTCGTTCAAATCGGTCCTGATTTCGGGTACCGCTCTTGCCGCTCTCGTCTGCACTTTTGCGGCTCCAGCGTCCGCCTATACCCAAGACCCGCAGGGTACGACCGAGCCAGCGGCGACCGCGACCGGCGCGGAGACGCCCGCGACGCCCGAAGGCGAGGACAACAACATTTTCGTGACGGGCTCGCGAATCCGGCAGGACCCGAACAACAGCGCCTTGCCGCTGCAGATCATCACCAACGTGGAAATTCAGCGCAACAGCATCAGCAGCCCCGAGCAATTGCTGATGTTCCTCCCCTCGAACGCCAGCGGCGCCGACAATCTTGCCTCCAATGCCGACGTAGTCTCCGGCGCCCAGCGCGGCACCAACGGCCTCTCCTCGGCCAATTTGCGCGGCCAGGGCAATTCGTCGACGCTGGTGCTGCTCAACAATCGCCGGGTCGCCGCCCATGGCCTCCAGAGCTCGGCGGTCGACGTCAACCAGATCCCGTTCGCCGCGATCGAGCGGATCGAGGTGCTGAAAGACGGCGCCTCGGCGATTTACGGCACCGACGCGATCGGCGGCGTGATCAATTTCATCACCCGCACCGATTATGAGGGGATCGGCGTCCAGAGCTTCGTCGACGTGACCGAGCAGGGCGGCGGCAACATCTACCGGCTGTCAGGCATCGCCGGCTATGGCGACCTCGACGACCAGGGCTTCAACGTCATGGCCGCGGTCTCCTACAGCTGGAATCGCATCCTGCGCGGCTCGGACCGGGATTTCGTCAACGGCAACCAGCCCAATCGCGGCCTCTCCATCGACACGCGCGGCGCCCCGATCGCGTCGGTGTTCAACATCGGCGCGAACGTCAACCAGACGCCGGGCGGCACGCTGCTCACCGGCCTTACGCTCACCCTGCCCAACGGGGCGAACGGGGCCGCGGGCGGCATCAACCCCCTCGATCTTCCCGGCGCCGCCGGCTGCGAATCGATGGACGGCGGCATGGCCTATGACGAAGTGCTTTGGGCAGTGCCGACCGCGCAATATGCCTGCGCATGGGATACCGGCCGGGCCGCGGTGATCCAGCAGCCGATCCAGACGCTCACTTATTACGGCCGCGGCGTCCTGCGCATCGCCAACGATCATCAGCTTTCGCTCGAGCTCACGGGGTCGGATGCGGATTCGTCCAAGCAGTTCTCCGCCAACCAATATTCGGCCAGCGCCACGACCCTGCCCTGGGCTTACCCCCGCAACGCTCTGACCGCGGCCACCTATGACCAGGTGTTCAACGCGATTCGCGCCGCGTTCGACGTTCCCGGCAACCCGAACCGGGTCGCGCAGGTTGCCGCGCTCAACGCCCGCTACGGGCTTCCGATCGCCGGCCGCTGGCGCTGCATCGCCTGCGGCCCGCGCGAATACGAGACCAACACCAAGACCTTCCGCGCCGCGCTCGGCCTCGAGGGACCGGTCTGGGAAGGCTGGGATTATCGGGTCGGCGCGTCCTACGCGAGGAGCGAATCCTCCTCCGTGCTCGGCACCGGCTATCATTTCCGCGGCGTACAGCTCACCAACAATCCCGCGACGCCGGGGAACGACATCGGCGCCTATGACACGCGCGCGCCCACCGCGCCGGGCGCCGCCGGCCCGGGCATCATCGGCCTGATCAACTCGGGCATCCTCAACCCGTTCAGCCTCACCCAGACCCAGGAGGCGCTGGCGGGCCTCGATGCCGTATCGGCCGAGGGGACCGTGCTCTATGGCGGCCGCTATCAGGTGCGCCAGTTCGATGCGTCGCTTACCGGCCCGCTATTCTCCCTCTGGGGCGGCCGGGAGGTGCAGCTCGCCGTGGGCGTCGACTATCGCCGGGAGAGCTATGAGTTCAACGGTTCGGCCGCGGCCGCGGCCAACATGCCCGACATCTTCAACGTGGCGTTCGACAACATCAACGCCCTGACGCCCAAGCACCGCACCGTGAAGGCGGCCTATGCCGAGGCCCTGTTCCCGATCCTGCCCGAGCTCGACATCATCGTCGCCGGCCGGATCGACGATTATACCGGCTTCGGCAGCACGACCAATCCGAAGGTCTCGTTCCGTTTCCGGCCGTGGGAGCCGATCATGTTCCGCGGCTCTTACGGGACTGGTTTTCGTGTCCCGACGTTCAATCAGATCTTCAACGGAACGACGGTCTCGCCCAATCCGGGCAACACGCTGGTCGATCCGACTTTGTGTCCGCAGGGCAATGTCGCCGGGCCGCAACCTCAGTGCGCGGCCATCACGCCCGAATCGTTGAGCGGCGGCAATCTGAACCTGGAGCCTGAAACCTCCGAGCAATTCAGCCTAGGCGTCGTTATTCAGCCTTCGAGCCGGTTCAGCCTTTCGATCGACTATTGGAACATCGCGGTCGACAATACGATCGGCACGCTCACCATCCCGCAGCTGCTTGCGAACATCGCCGCTTTCCCCGAGCGGATCGGGCGCACCAACGGCATCATCACCACGGTCGATCTGCGGACGGGCAATTTCGGTTCGCGGCGGACCGAGGGGATCGACGTCACGCTGCGCGGTCAGATGGATGGCCTGGGCGGCATCTTCAGCGCTGGCCTCGACGGAACCTATCTGCTCGACAAGCGCGAGAAGCTGTTGCCCAATCTGCCCTATGCGGATCTGGTCGGCATCTTCACGTTCACCGGCGACCTCGGTCTGCGCTGGAAGCACAACGCTTTCATCAGCTGGCGGAACGACGATTTCAGCGTCACGTTCACGCAGATTTTCCGGAACGGCTACAGGAACTTCGCCTTGCCGGCCTCGGCAACGCGTCCCGATTACAACACGCGTGTGAACGACTACATCATCTACAATTTGTCGGTCAGCTATACCGGCTTCGCACCCCATGTCAGGCTGACCGCGGGCGTCCGGAACGTCTTCGACCGTGATCCGCCCTTCGCGATCACCTATGACAGCAATACCGGCGCCGGCAGCTCCTGGGAGCCGCGCGTCGCGGATCCGCGCGGCCGCTCGTTCACATTCGCGGCGGAGTTCAGCTTTTAGGGTGCCTGCGCGGTAACCAAGAGCGGGAGGACTCCCTTAACCCGCTGCGTGCAAAGGACGTTTCTCGGGGCGGGGGCCTGGGAGTATCGATGGCCAACCTGTTGTTCAAACTATCCCGCGCGGTCGCAAGCGGCCGCGCCGATAAGGGCGTCCCCAAGAACCGCGCCGAGGTTCTTGTGGCGCTGCTGCGCAAGCGCGCCGAAGCGCATCGCCAGGGTCTCGGCGACCAGGAAGAGAAACTTCGGGAGCAAATCCGATGGGCGCTCCCCGTCGAGGATGGCGAGCGCCCCAAGGAACCCGCCGACTGCGCCTGAGCCAGTCAGCTGGCCGCCGCCCGCTGCCGGCGCAGCGCCCGGTGCCAATCGACCAGCCCCGCGATGGAGAGCAGCAGGAACAGGGCGTAGAGCCATGCCGTCGGCTCGAGACCGCGGCTGGCGTAGAGGCCGATCGCCGCCACGTCGACCAGGATCCACAGCACCCAATTCTCGATCCGCCGCCGCGCCATCAACAGCTGGGCGGCGACGCTGGTGCCGGCGATGGCGGCATCGAGCAGCGGCGCCGCCGCGTCGGTGAAGCGCGCCATGCCGAGACCCCAGACCAGGCTGAACGACGCCGTCCCGGCCACCCAGAAAGCCCGCTCCCGCCAGCTTAGCGTGGCGACCGGCACCTCGCCCGACTCGCTCCTGGCCCGCAGCCAGCTGCGCCAGCCGTAAAGGTTCACGATCAGGAAAAAGACCTGCAGCAGCGCGTCGCTGTAAAGCCGCGCCTGGAAGAAGACGAAGAAATAGAGGGACACCATCGCGATGCCGAACGGATAATTCCAGACGCTGCGCCGGACGACCAAGGCGACGTTGACCACGCCGAGCCCGGCCGCCACCCATTCGAGTGAATTCATCGCCCGAGGCTAGCCCGGCGCACTGCCGCTGAACAGCGCCGCTATTCGTGCCGCAAGGCGTCGATCGGGTTGAGCGCCGCCGCGCGCCGGGCGGGGAAATAGCCGAAGACGACTCCGATCAGCGCCGAGACGCTGAATGCGATCAGGTTGATTTGCGGATCGAACAGGAAAGGGACCTGGATGAGCGGTGCCAGGAAAAAGGTGGCGGCGAGCGCAATCAGCAATCCGATCAGCCCTCCCAGGCAGGCCAGCACGACTGCTTCGACGAGGAATTGCATCAGGACCTCGCGGCCGACCGCGCCGATCGCGAGCCTGATCCCGATCTCGCGCGTCCGCTCGGTCACCGAGACAAGCATGATGTTCATGATGCCGATGCCGCCGACGATCAGGCTGACCGCGGCGACCGCGCCCATCACCGCGGTCAGGATCCGGGTGGTGCCCTGCAGCGTCTCGGAGATCTGCTTGGTGTCGAAGATGTTGAAATTGTCCTGGCCGCTCCGCGCGACGTTTCGGCGTTCGCGCAGCAGCGTCTCGATCGAGCGCTGCACCGACGCGGTGTCGTAGGCGTCGTCGACCGCGACCATGATGAAGCGTATGTCGCGATTGCCCGAGAAGCGGCGCTGCACCGCCTTGATCGGCATCAGCACGACATCGTCCTGGTCCTGGAAGCCGCCCTGGCCGCGGCTCGCCAACGTGCCGATTACCTCGCAGGAGAGGTCGCGGATGCGGAACCGCTGGCCGACCGGCTCCTCGCGCGGGAAGAGGTTTTGCTGGACGGTGCTGCCGATCACGCAGACCGCCTTGCCCGCCTGCTCCTCCGCCTCGGTCCAGATGCGGCCGTCGGCGAGCGCCCATTGCTGGGCGGTGAAGAATTGCGAGGTGGTGCCGTTGATCGTGGTCTGCCAATTGGCGGCGTTGCGCACCGCGAGGCCGGAGGACTGGGCCTGCGGCGCGACCGCGCGAACGCCGGCGACCTGCTCCTGGATCGCCTCGACGTCGGCCATTTCGAAGTCCGGCGACTGCGGCCCGCCGCCGCCGCGGCCGAAGCCCTGGCCCGGGCGGATCTGCAGGATGTTGGCGCCGAGGCTGGAAATCTGCTGCGCCACCGCCGCGGTCGCGCCCTTGCCCAAGGTCACCATCGTCACCACCGCGGCGACGCCGATGACGATTCCGAGCACGGTCAGGAAGGAGCGGAGCTTGTGCCGGCCGATCTCGCGCAGGGCCAGGATGACGGTGGTGAAGAACATCTACGGACGCACCCGGAAAGAAGAAAAGCCCTTCGACAGGCTCAGGGCGAACGGAGGGGAGCTCAAATTCCAGAGCCGTTCGGCCCCGGACTGGATCCGGGGTTGTCGAAGCCCTCCCTTTCTCTCTCCCGACGCTCTCATGCCGGCACCCTCGCGCCCTTCTGCTCCACTTTCTCCACCAGCCCATCCCGGAAATGGACGATGGTCCGCGCATAGGCGGCCATGTCGGGCTCGTGGGTGACCATCAGGCTGGTGATGCCGCTGTTGCGGTTGAGCCCGGTCAGGAGGTCCATGATCTCGAGCGAGGTATGGCTGTCCAGATTGCCGGTCGGCTCGTCGGCGAGGAGGACGTCCGGATTGGTGACGATCGCGCGGGCGATGGCGACGCGCTGCTGCTGGCCGCCGGAAAGCTCGGCCGGCGTGTGGTCCCACCAATCCTTGATCCCGACCTTGTCGAGCGCGGCCATCGCCATCTCCCGCCGCGCCGCCTTGGGCTCGCCGCGATAGAGCAAGGGCAGCTCGACATTCTCCAGCGCGTCGGTGCGGGCGAGCAGGTTGAAGCCCTGGAAGACGAAGCCGAGATAGCGCCGCCGCAGCAAGGCGCGCTGGTCGCGGTCGAGGCTTTCGACCGGGACGCCCTTGAAGCGGAACGAGCCCGTCGTCGGCACGTCGAGGCAGCCCAATATGTTCATCGCCGTCGACTTGCCCGAGCCGGACGGGCCCATCACGGCGGCGAAATCGCCCTCGGCGACGTCGAGGTCGATGCCCTTGAGCGCCTGGAAGGCCATGGCGCCCGCGCCATAGGTCTTGGTGACCCGCTCGAGCGAGATGAGCGGCTCACTCGCCATCGGGCGGCCCCGCCCCGCCGCCGCGCCGCTCGCGCATCTGCCGGCGGCGTTCGCGCATCTGGGCGCGCTGCTCGGGCGTCAGGCTCTCGATGAAGGCGCGGCGCTGCTCGGGGGTCATGTCGCGCAGGCGCTGGCCGCCGGGGCCGCGAATGCCGCCGCCGCCCGGAGCGCCGGGACGCGCGGCCGGGGCGCCCTGGGGCGGCGCGGCCTGCGGCTCCGGGAGCGAAGGCGCCTGACCCTGTGCGGGCCTGGCCGGAGCGGCGGGCGCCGGCGCGGGCGCGGGCGCGGCCTGGTTGCCCTCGCCGTCGCCTTGGCCACGGCCGCGCCGGCCTTCGCCGCCGCCTCTGCGCTCGCTTTTCTCCTGCACCTGGCCCGGCGCGAGCCGCGCGGTGATCACTTCCTGCCCCTCGCGCAGCTCGCCGCCGGTGACCTCGGTCAGCGAGCCGTTGCTTTCGCCGACCACCACCTGGACCGGAGTCGGCGCGCCGTCGGCGCCGAGCACGTAGAGCGTCTGGCGGCTGCCCCGTCCGATCGAGACTTCGCGGCCGCCGCCCCGACCGCCGGCGCCGCCGCGTCCGCCACGGCCGCCGCGGCCGCCGCGCGGGACGAGCACCGAGGTGACGCCGCCCTGCTGGCCGCGCGCGCTGGCAGCGTCGCGCTCGGGCGACCAGCGCAGGGCGGAATTGGGGACGAGCAGCACGCCCCGCCGCTCCGTGGTGACGATCTCCGCGGTCGCGGTCATTCCGGGCCGAAGCAGCATTTCGGGATTCTGCACGGTAAGGATGGCGGTGTAGGCGATGACGGTCCCGGTGCCCGCGGCCGCCGAGGCGCTCGAACCCGAGGTGGTCGAGCCCGAGGCGTTAGCGCCGACGTCGACGCGCTGCACCAGCGCCCGGAAGGTGCGGCCCGGATAGGCGTCGACGGTGAATGTCGCGCGCTGGCCCTCGCGGACTTGGGCGACATCGGCCTCGTCGACGCGGACCTCGAGCTCCATCGCCGAAAGATCCTCGGCGATGGTGAACAGGGTCGGCGCGGACAGCGAGGCGGCGACCGTCTGGCCGGGATCGATCTGGCGCGACAGCACCACCCCGGTCACCGGCGAATAGATGGTCGCCTTGGAAAGATTGGTCTGCGCCGAGGAAAGCTGGGCGCCGGCCTGGGCGACCTGCGCCTGGGCCGAACGCACGCCGGCGACGGCGCGCCGGCTCTCGGCGCGGGCGGCGTCCAGCTCCGTCCGCGACGGCACCCGGCCGCCCGAGACGCGGAACACCTCCTCCTGGCGGGCGAGATTGGCGCGGGCCTGCGCCGCCGTCGCCTCCGCGGTGGCGACCTGCGCCTGGGCGGCGGCGACGCCGGCCTGCGCCTGGACGAGCGAGTCCCGCAGCCGCGCGGTGTCGAGCCTCGCCAGCGGCTGGCCCTGGGTTACGCGGTCATTATTGTCGACGAAGACCTGGGTCACCAGGCCGGATTGCTCGGAGCCGACCTGGACCTCGTTGGTCGGCTGCAAATTGCCGGTCGCAGAGACGGTGACACTGAGGTTGCCGCGCCGCACCGTCTCGGTCGCATAGCCGCCCTCGGCCGTCCCGGCGAAGCAGCGCGACAGCAGGTAGATGAGGCCGAGCAGCACGACGATGCCGCCGAGGTAGAGCGGGCGCTTGTACCAGGGCTTGGCGGCCGGCGCTCCGAGGAAATCCTCCATCGACGGATCGTCGGTCGTTGCCGTCGTCGTTCGGGTCGTCGCGTCGTTCATCTGCGGGTTCCAATGTCGGGAGCGGCATCAGGGTCCCAGCCGCCGCCCAGCGCGCGGTAGAGCTGGACGAGGGCGAGCGCTTCGTCGCCCCGGCTGTTGGCGAGGCCATCGCGCGCGGAGACCAGGCTGCGCTCCGCCTCCAGAAGCTGCTGGAAATCGGTGAGGCCCGAGCGGTACTGGATGCGGGCGAGGATGGCGGTGTTGCCGGCCGCCTCCAGAGCGATCGCGAATTGCGTCTGGCGCTCGCGCGCCGAACGAAGCGCCAGCAGCGCATTTTCGACATCCTCGAGCGAGGTCAGCACCGACTGGCGGTAGACCGCGAGCGCGGCGTCCGTCGCCGCCTGCTGCGAGCGCAGCTGCGAGCGCAGCCGGCCGCCGTCGAACAGGGTCTGGCTGACGCCGGCGAGAAGCGAGCCGCTGATTCCGTTGAACAGGCCGCCCAGCGAGAAAGCGGCGGTGCCGATATTCCCGGACAGGCGCAGCGCCGGATAGAGCTGCGCCTCAGCGATTCCGATCCGCGCCGTCGCCGCGGCCAGCGCGCGCTCGGCGCCGCGGACGTCGGGGCGCTGGCGCAGCGTGTCGGCGGGGATGCCGATTGCGAAGTCCGCGGGTCCTCTCGGGATCGGCTTGCCCTCGGTCAGCTCCTGGGTGAGTGCGCCGGGCGGCCGGCCGGTGAGCACCGCCAGGCGGTAGGTGGCGCTGGCGAAGCTCGTCTCGAGGCCGGGGATCGTGGCGGCGGTCTGGGCGCGCGAGGCGCGGGCCTGCTCGGAATCGAGCGAGGAGACCAAGCCCGCCTCGACCCGCCAGCGGGCGATCTGGAGATTGTCGTCGGCGATGGCGAGATTGTCGCGGGCGAGCGCCAGCCGCTCCTGCGCGAGGCGCGCCTGGATGTAATTGGTGGCGACTTCGGCGGCGATGGCGACGCGCAGCGCCTCGCGGTCGTAATAAACGCCTTGCGCATCCGCGCCCGCCGCCTCGACGCCGCGCCGGATTCTGCCGAACAGGTCGATCTCCCAGGCGGCGTCCGCGCCGAGGTTGAAGCTGGTCCGGTCGTTGCCCGATCCGGCCGTGCGGCCGACGCTTCCGGACGCGCCGACCGTCGGCACCAGCCCGGCGCGGGCCTGGACCAGCGCCTCGCGCGCCTGCACGAGCCGCGCCGCGGCGGCGGCGAGATCGAGATTGCCGGCGCTCGCTTCGCCGATCAGCCGGGTGAGCAGCGGATCGTCGAAGCGCTGCCACCAATGCGAAAGCTCGGCCGGCGCCGCCCCGGCCTCCCGCTGGTAATAAGTGTCGGGAACGGAGAGCGCGGCCGGCTCGGGCGCGCGATAGTTCGGACCCATCGTACAGGCCGCCAAAGCGAGAACAGGCGAGAAGGCGGCGAATCGGCGCATAGGGGACCCCTAGTCCGTCGCCGGTGTCCCTCAATTATGTTGGGCGCGACGGTCTTTGTCTCAAATTGTCGCCGCGCCCCATTGGTTCCGCCGGGTGACTCAGCCGATATGAGCCGCGGCGACCATGCAATAGAGCATCGGGAAGGACAGGATCAGGTTGGTGCGCGAGGCCATCATCGCCACGCTTCCCGCCCTGAGCTTGGCCGCATCCTCGGCCGGGACGATGCCAAGCGCCTTCTTCTGGTTCGGCCAGATGACGAACCACACGTTCGCCGCCATGATCAGGCCCAGCCACATCCCGATGCCGATCGTGCGCTTGCCCTCCGCAAGCCCGAGCGCGCGGCCGGCGTCGCCCGACACGCGAAGCTCGATGATCAAGAGGCCCAGGATCACCGTCAGCAAGGCGGAATAACGGAACCAGAACAGAGCCTTGGGCGCGATAAATTTGGTGATGCCCGCCTTCAGCTCGGGTGGATCGATCTTGGGCATGGTCGGGATCTGCACGAAGTTGAAATAATAGAGCAGGCCGATCCACAATATCCCCGCCCAGACATGCAGAAAGCGCAGGAACTGCAGCCAATAGGCCTTGTCCATGCTGCCCTGCGTAAGGCCGACCATCGCCGCGACCAGCAGCAGGATGCCGATCAGCAGCGCGAGATGGAAATTGCCGAGTATCTTCGCCATGGCGCGTCCCCCAAAGAATCGTTGCGCCTCTCTAACGCATCCGGCGCCGTCAATCGAGACGCCACATCACGCTCTGCTCGAGCGGGGTCCACAGGCCCATGCGGACGCCGGCATGGCGCAGCGCGGCGCCGGTCCACTCGTTGCAATTGTAGAACATGGAAAAGCCGCCATTGCCTTCATAGAAGCTGTCGGAATCGTAATAGCCCCGGGGAACCGGGACGGGCCGCCCGGCGGCGTCCAGGCGGAAGCTCGAGCGGACATAGAAAGCGAGCCGGCGATATTGTTCGGGGGTCAGGCGGATCGGGCGCAGCAAGTCCTCTGCGACCGGGCGGTCGATATGTTCGACATGGACCAGGGTCGAGCCGCTGCCGACCATCGCCCAGAAGCCGGTGGCCAGCGAGAAATCGCCCCAGGTGGGGGTGTTCAGGAAGAAGTCGCGGCTGCCATAGCCGAAGGCGACGTGGCTTGCCCCGCCCCAGCGCGGATCGCGCAAATGCGCCGGATCGGCGAACGGCCGCCAGTCCATCTCTTCGGTGACCTTGGGCATGACGATGTCGGTGTGGATGCCGTTCGAGCGCACGAAGATGGTGATGCCCTGGCCCGGCGGCGGCTGGCGGAAGGCGACGTTGGCCGGGACCAGGCCGAGAAAGATGGCGGCGGTGAAGTAAAGCAGCGGCAGCGCGACGATGCCCGCCACGATCCTGAGCGCCCAGATCAGGGCCCGGCGCCGCCTCGATCCCTGCTTTGCCACGGCCTTGTGCTAGCGCGGCGCCTGCCCGACAACCAGCGTGCGATGAGGGCGCATCTGACCAGAATGTTCCAGGCCGGGATCGACGCCTGCCACCCGCGGAGCGTGCTGCCGCCGCACCTGCCGGACGTAGAGCGGCCGCTGGTGCTCGCACTCGGCAAGGCCGCGGGCGAGATGGCGAAGGTCGCCGAGGCCCATTATCCGGACGCGGCCGGGATCGCCGTCGTGCCGCACGGCGTCGAGGCCCGGCTCGAACGGATCGCCCTGCTCCACGCCGGCCATCCCATCCCCGACGCGGCCAGCGTCGCTGCGGCCGAGCGGCTGCTCGCGGCGCGCGGCGACTTCGTGCTCGTCCTGCTGAGCGGCGGCGCTTCCGCCCTCGCCTGCCTGCCGGGCGACGGCTTGGCGCTGGAGGACAAGCAGGCGCTGACCGCCGCCTTGCTCCGCTCGGGAGCGACGATTCAGGAGATCAACTGCGTCCGCCGGCACGTCTCGCGGATCAAGGGCGGGCGCCTCGAGGCCGACCTCACCCTGGCCATTTCCGACGTGGTCGGGGGCAGGCCGGAAGATATCGGCTCCGGCCCCACCGTCGCCGATCCCAGCACGGTCGCCGACGCCAAAGCAATCCTCGAGCGCTACGGGCTGGACGCACCGCTCTCCGAAACGGCGAAGCGCGTCGCCGGCGAGTTCCGGATCGTGGCGAGCGGGAGGGACGCGCTCGACGCGGCGGCGCGGGAAGCCCGCCGTCTGGGCTATGCGCCGGTGCTGCTCGGCGAATGCACGGGCGAAGCGCGCGACATCGGCCGGCGCCACGCCGAGGCAGCGCGCGCCGCGCCTCCGGGCAGCGCGCTTATCTCCGGAGGCGAGCTGACGGTGACCGTGACCGGGCCGGGCCGAGGCGGTCCCAATCTCGAATATGCGCTCGCGGCCGGTCTCCGGCTCGCCGGGCGGCCGGACATAGCAGGCCTCGCCGCCGATACGGACGGCCTCGACGGCAGCAGCGGGGCCGCCGGCGCCTGGTTCGGCGGCGGCGAGTCACCCGCCGGCGCGGCCGAGGCGCTGGCGCGCAACGACAGCGCCGCCGTCGCCGACCTTTTCGTCACCGGCCCGACCGGGACCAACGTCAACGACTTGCGGATCGTCCTCGTCGCCCCCTAGGACAGAGCCATGAGCGAATGGGTGATCGGCATTATCGGCGGCTCCGGCCTCTACGCGATCGACGCGCTGGAGGAGGCGCAGTGGATCGCGGTCGAGACGCCCTGGGGCGCCCCCTCCGACGATTTGCTGACCGGGCGGATCGAGGGCGTGCGCTTCGTCTTCCTCCCCCGCCACGGCCGCGGCCACAGCATTCCCCCGAGCGATCTCAACTATCGCGCCAACATCGACGCCTTGAAGCGCGCCGGCTGTTCCGATCTCGTCGCCATCTCGGCCATCGGCTCGCTCAACGAGGATTTGCCGCCCGGCCGCTTCGTCGTCGCCGACCAGTTCATCGACCGCACCGTCGCGCGCGCCGCGAGCTTCTTCGGCCCCGGCCTGGTCGCCCATGTCTCGATGGCCGATCCCGTCTGCCCGCGCCTCTCCGCTTTGGTCGCCGACGCGGCGGAGGCGGCGGGCGCGCCGGTCACGCGGGGCGGCTGTTATGTCGCGATCGAAGGGCCGCAATTCTCGACCCGCGCCGAGAGCCACATGTACCGCGCCTGGGGCGGCGACGTGATCGGCATGACCGCCATGCCCGAGGCGAAGCTCGCCCGCGAGGCCGAGCTACCCTACGCCCTCATCGGCATGGTCACCGACTACGATTGCTGGAAGGAAGACGAGCCGCCCGCCGACGTCGCGATCATGATCGCGCGGCTGCAGGAGAATGCCGGCCTGGCGCGGAAGCTGGTCGTAGCGCTGGCGCAAGGCCTGCCCGAGGCGCGCGCGCCCTCCCCCATCGACACCAGTCTCGACGACGCCCTGCTCACCGCCCCGGAGGCGCGCGATCCCGCGATGATCGCCAGGCTCGACGCGATTTGCCGCCGGGTCCTAGGCTAGCTCATATGCCCTGGCGCGAATCCAGCGGCTGGCGATCAGCTTTTCGCCGCGCGTCACCGGAAGGCCGGCATGGCCGGACTCCGGATCGCGGCGCCCGTCCGGCAAGGCATTGCGGAACAGCAGGGCGTCGCCGGCCCGGCCTTTCAGTTTCGCTCCGGTCTTCACGAACAGCGTTTCGCCCCCGTCATAATCTTCGCTGAGCCAGACGATCATGGTCAGGATGCGCTGATTGGAAAAGCCGGGAATGGCGTCGAAATGCGGCTTATATTCCCCGCCGGCGCGGTAGCGCAGCACCTGCAGCGGCTCGCCCTGCGCGGCGCTCGTACCGCTCGCCGCGGCGATGCGCTGGTTGAGCGCGTGGACCGCGGGATTTTCGAGCGGCAGGGTGAAGCCGGCGCTGTCCGAAAGACGCAGCGGATCGGGCCGCTGCCGGCCGTTCGCCGGATCGACGACCACCGAAGGCGCCAGCATCGGCGCCGCCGCTTCGGCGAGATAGCGGCATTCGTCCGCCGTGAAGAGGCCGTGAAAGAATGTAAGGTGGGGCGCCGTGCCGATCACCTCGCCGATCAGGGTCGCCGACAAGTCCATCGCCCGGATCAGCTCCAGCTGCGCCCGGCAGCGGCGATCGACCCGGGCGAGACCCGCGAGCAGCGCGAGGCCGCGCCGCCAATCGCCGCCACTGGCGACGAGGTTGCAGTGGATCACCGCCGCATCGTGACGCCCGGCCTCGCCCGCGCGGCGAAACAGGTCGCGCGCTTCTTCGATCTGACGGGACCGCAGCCTTAGCGCGGCCTCGTCGAATAGCGCGTCGGCGTCCATGGCCCCTTGTTGCCCGCCTCGCGGCCAACGTCTAGGCCGCAGCCATGAACCCGTTGCCGCCTTACGCCCAGTTCCTCGGCATCCGCGCCGAGCGCTCCGAGACGGGCGAGCTCCGGTTCGTCATGCCGTTCGGCGACGCCGTGGTCGGGCGGCCCGGCTATCTGCACGGCGGCGCCATCGCCGGACTGCTCGAATTCGCCGCCTTCGGCGCGCTCTACGAAGCTCTGGGATCGCAGGAAGCGAAGGTGAAGCCGGTCAACGTCACCGTCCAGTATATGCGCGGGGGCGTCCAGCACGACACGTTCGCATCGGCAATCGTCACCCGGCTCGGCAAGCGCGTCGCCAATGTCGAGGCCCATGCCTGGCAATTGGACCCCGCCAAGCCGATCGCCTCGGCGCAGATGAACATCCTGCTGCGCCGCCCCTGATCAGCTTCGCCGCATCACTCAAATCGTTCCCCGGCGAAAGGGCCCCCATCAAAGTACTACTTTGATGGGACCCAAGGCCGGGGCCCAGGTCGGCCTCCGTAACTGGACCCCCGGCCTTCGCCGGGGAACAGGAGTGCTCTTAGCTCCGCGGCATCAAGGCCAGCGCCGCGACCGTCATCGCCTCGACGCCCGCGGTCACCGAAGGCTCGGGCTCGATCCGGAACAAAGGCGAATGGTGGCCCGCCGCGCGCCCGACCCGGTCGGGAGGCGTGCCGCCGACGCTGAAATAGACGCCGCGCACGCCGCTTTCGGGCGTCACGTAATAAGCGAAATCCTCCGCGCCCATGCCTTCGCGCGCGTCCTCGATCAGCCGGGCCTCCCCCATCGCCGCGGCGATCGCGCCGCGGACGCGCAGCGCGGTCGGGCCATGGTTGATCGTCGCCGGCGTGGTCTCGGTGGGCGAGCGGGTGACGACCGGCAGCCTGTCCTCGGGCACGCCGAGCGCCAGCGCCGTTCCCCGCGCCACCCGGTCGATACCGTTCAGCAATTGCAGGCGCACCTCGGGTATGTCGGCGCGCACGGTGAGCGCCAGATCGACATGCTCGGGGATGATGTTGCTCTTCACCCCGCCATGGACCATGCCGACGCTGATCACCGCGCCCTGCAGCGGGTGGATGTCGCGCCCCACCATGGTCTGCAGCGAGACGATGATCTGCGCCGCCACCACGACGGGATCGACGCCGAGATGCGGAGAGGCGCCGTGGGTGCCGACGCCGTTGACCCGGATCGTCACCGAATCGGCGCTCGACGAGACGATCGCGGCCGGCACCTGGATCCGCCCCGCCGGCAGCGCGGCGGCGACGTGGAAGGCGAGCGCGTAATCGGGCTTGGGAAAGCGCGTGTAGAGCCCATCCTGGAGCATCGCGCGGGCGCCCGAGATCGTCTCCTCGGCCGGCTGGGCGATCAGGATCAGGGTGCCGGACCAGCCCGCGCGGCGCGCGATCATCTGCCGCGCGGTACCGATGAGCGCGGTGATGTGCACGTCGTGGCCGCAGGCGTGCATTACCGGCTGCTCGGCGCCGGCGGCGTCGGCCTGCCGGACGCGCGAGGGATTGGCGACGCCCGAGCGCTCCTCGAGCGGCAGGCCGTCCATGTCGGCGCGCAGCATCACCGTCGGCCCGGCGCCGTTGCGCAGCAACGCGACCACGCCGGTGCCGCCGACGCCGGTGGTCACTTCATAGCCAAGCGCGCGCAGCTCCCGCGCCATGCGCGCGGCCGTCTGGACCTCGCGGCCGGAGAGCTCCGGGTTGCGGTGGAAATAGTCGAACAAGCCGGCGAGATTGTCGCGATAATCCTGCGCCACCGCGTCGCGCAGCGGCCGCTCCTGCGCCACCGCCGGGCCGCACAAAGCCGCCAGCGCCACGCCGATCGCCAATATCCTCATACCCCTCATCCCCCGTTCCTGATCGTCTCGCGCGCGATGACGAGCTGCTGGATCTGGCTCGTCCCCTCATAGATACGGAACAGGCGGACGTCGCGATAGAGCCGCTCGATGCCGTAATCGGCGATATAGCCGGCGCCGCCGAAAATCTGGACCGCGCGGTCCGCCACGCGGCCGACGGTCTCGCTGGCAAAATACTTGGCGGCGGCGGCCTCCAGCGTGATCGGCCTGCCTTCGTCCTTGAGCGCGGCACCCTCCAGCACCAAGGCGCGGGCCGCCATCGCCTCGGTCTTGCTGTCGGCGATCATCGCCTGGATGAGCTGGAAGTCGGCGAGCGGCTTGCCGAACTGCTTGCGGTCCGTCGCATAAGCCACGGCGTCGGCGATCAGCCGCTCGGAAATCCCGACGCAGACCGCCGCGATGTGCAGCCGGCCGCGGTCCAGCACCCGCATCGCGATCTTGAACCCCTCGCCTTCCGCGCCAAGCCGGTTGGCCGCGGGCACCGGCGTCTCGTCGAAATTCACGTCGCAGACATGGGCGCCCTGCTGGCCCATCTTCTTTTCGGGCCTGCCGATCGAGACGCCGGGCAGATCCGCGGGGACCAAGAAGGCGGAGACGCCGCCCGCCCCTTCCCCGCCGGTGCGCGCCATCACGGTGAAGAGCGACGCCTTGTCGGCATTGGTGATGAAGCGCTTGCTGCCTGAGAGCCTGTAAACGTCACCCTCCCGCGCCGCGCGGGTCTGGACCGAGGCGCTGTCGAAACCGGCGCCCGGCTCGGTCAAGGCGAAGCTGGTGACGACCTCGCCGCTGGCGATACCCGGCAGCCATTGCGCCTTTTGCGCGTCCGTCCCCGCCATGACGAGCCCCTGGCTGCCGATCCCGACATTGGTCCCGAACACCGAGCGGAATGCCGGCGTCGTCCGCCCGAATTCGAGCGCGACCCTGACCTCTTCGCCCATGGTGAGGCCGAGCCCGCCATGCTCCTGCGGGATGGAGAGGCCGAACAGCCCCATCTCCCGCATCTCGCGGACGATTTCGGCGGGAACCTCGTCCTCGTCGGCGACCTTCTCCTCGAGCGGCCGCAGCCGCTCGGCGACGAAGCGGCGAATGGTGGCGATCAGTGCGTCGAATGTTTCGGGGTCGAGGGACACGAATATCTCCGCTTAGGGGTCCTGATAGCCGATCGGGCGCAGGCGCACCCCGGTCGGCTCCTGGCTGAAGATGAGCCCGCCGGCCCGAGTCGAGCGGCCGGGAACATAGTCGATCACCGCAGTGCTGGTCTCGCCGCCGGGCAAGGCGCCCTCGATCGTCACTTGCGCGGCGGTGATGGGCGACCGGTTGTGCGCCTCGAAACGGACCAGCCAGCGCCCGCCGACCCGCTCCGGTGCCCGGGCGACGATCTCGATGTCCGGCGCCATGTCCGCGCTGCCGTTGAAGGCATCACGCGCGATCACGCCCATGACGGCGAGGATGAGCACCAGTCCCACCCCCGAAGCGATCCATTCGAGCAGGGGCGGTTTCTGTTTCGACTTTGCCATCGTCAGACCACCAGCCGCGCGATGGCCGCGCCGAGCGCGCCCGGAAAGGCGATTACCGCCATCGTCGCCGCGACCTGGTCGATCGCGGTGCCGTCGATCCGGCCGAAGGTCCACAATACGTAGAGGCCGACCGCGAGCGCGATCCCGTAGCCGGGAATCGTATAATGAAGCGCGGTCTGCACCGTGCCGGCCCCTTCCGGATGCGACTTCTGCCCCCCGAAGCCGACCCGATAGACGAGGAGGTGGAGGAGGAGCAGCGAGAGCAGGACCAGCCCCAGCAGGTGCCAGGGGGACATCATATAGGCGAGCAGCACCATCTCCTCGGTCGGCGCGACGCTAAAGGAGAGGAAGAGCGCGCCCGCGGCCATCAGGAAGAGCTGGCCGCCATAGCCCGCGCCGCGCAAAGCCGCCTCCTCCTCCGCCGCCTCCTCGCCGCCGCCGCCCAATTGCTTGCGCGCGAGCATCGCCCCGAAGCTCATCGGCACGCTCTGGATGGCGATCTTGCCGGCGATCTCGTCGAGCGGCATGGCTGGGCCGACGATGGCGAGCAGGAAGAGCACCGCGGCGGCGCCCAATATGCCGACGCCGCAGGCCGCCAGGGCGTCCATCACGTCTTCGCCCAGGCTGTCGGTCTTCTCGAAGCCGCCGAAGCGCGACAGACCGGCCAGGATCAGGAAATTGACGCCGAGGAAGACGAGCAGCCGGCCGGGATGAAGCGAGATACCGAGAAACCACATCTCCATCGTCATCAAGAGCGGCAGGCCGAAGATGATCGCGCCGGCAAAGGCGCGCGCGAGGCCCATTGCATAGTCGCGGTTCGGGCTGGTCAGCGCGCGGCTCGGCATCGTCCCTCCGTCACCCTGAACTTGTTTCAGGGTCCATTTCTCCGACCGCATAGCGGTTCGACGATGGATGCTGAAACAAGTTCAGCATGACGACCTAATAACCCTTCATCCGCGCCAGCCTGTCGGCGTGATAAGCGGGGTCGCCGAACAGCTCGTTCAGCACGCGGTCGCGCTTCATGTAGAGGCCGATATCATATTCGTCCGTCATGCCGATGCCGCCGTGCATCTGCACGCCTTCCTGGACCGCGAGCTGCGAGACGCGGCCGGCCTTGGCCTTGGCGACGGAGACCATCGCTTCCGCATCCTCGCTGCCCTCGTCGAGCAGCTGCTGCGCCTTCAGCGTCGCGGCGCGGGCGATTTCGAGTTCGGAATAGAGATGGGCGGCGCGGAATTGCAGCGCCTGGAACTCGCCGATCAGCCTGCCGAACTGCCTCCGCTGCTTGAGATAGTCGACGGTCATCTCCATCGAGGCCGCGCCGACTCCGACCAGCTCGGCCGCCGCGCCGGTCCGCCCGGCGTTGAGCGCCCGCGCCAGCACCGTCTCGCCGCCGCCGACATCTCCCACCACCGCGTCTGCGTCGACCTCGACGGACTCGAACGTCATCCGCGCGCCGATGCTCGAATCGGCGAGGCGGACGCCCTCCACTTCAAGGCCTTTCGCGTCCTTCCCGACCGCGAACAGGGTCAGGCCCTCGTCGGTCTGGGCGGCGACCAGAGTGACATCGGCCGAGGCGCCCTGGACGACGAACTGCTTGCGCCCGGTGAGGCTGAAGCCGTTGCCCGAGCGATCGGCGCGCATCTCGATGTCGTCGGGCCGGTGCTTGGGCCCCTCGTCGATCGCCAGCGCCGCGACCGTGTCGCCCGCGAGGATTCCGGGATACCAGCGATCGCGCAGCGCGGTGCCCTTCAGCGCCTCGACGAAGGCGACCGCGCTGACCAGGAAGGGCGAGGGCGTCAGATTGCGCCCGATCTCCTCGAGCACGATCCCCGCTTCGACATGGCCGAGCCCGAGCCCGCCATCCGCCTCGGCGATCAGGATACCCGTGAAGCCCATTTCGGCGAATTGCTTCCACAAGGCATGGCCGAAGCCGTCGACGCAGCCCTTGTCGCGCCAGTGGCGCAGCTGCGTCCTGATCGCGCCCTCTCCGGCCATGAAGCTCCGCGCCGTATCGCGCAGCATCGCCTGATCGTCGTTCAGATAGAGCGGCATTCTCATTTCCTTTGTTCCCCTGCGAAAGCAGGGGTCCAGATTGGGTTCCTGCTTCAGGAACACTAAGGGGTTAAGCTCCCGGCAGCTCCAAGATCCGCTTGGCGATGATCCCGAGCTGGACCTCGCTGGTGCCTCCTTCGATCGAATTGGCCTTGGTCCTCAGCCATTCGCGCGCGGCCTTGCCCTCTTTCGAGCGGTCGCTCTCCCATTCGAGCGCGTTCGATCCGCCGGCCGCCATGACCAGCTCGTGGCGGGCCTTGTTCAATTCGGTGCCCGCATATTTCATCATCGAGGGCTGGGCCGGATGCGCCTGCCCCGCCTTCAATTCGTCGATGAAGCGCTCGGACATCGCCCGGAACGCCATGGCGTCGACGTCGAAGCGGGCGATGTCGGCGCGCAGGATCGGATCGTCGGCCAGCGATTCGGCGAGCGCCGCGCCGAGCGACTCGCCTTGCCCGCCAAGGCCCATGCCCGAGATCATCTCGCGTTCGTGGCCGAGCAGATATTTGGCGACGTCCCAGCCCTTGTTGAGCTCGCCGACGAGCTGGTCCTTGGGCACCTTCACGTCGTCGAAGAAGGTTTCGCAGAAGGGCGAATTGCCCGAGATGAGCAGGATCGGCTTGGTCGAGACGCCATCGCTCGCCATGTCGAAGAGGAGGAAGCTGATCCCCTTATGCTTGGGCGCCGCGGGATCGGTGCGGACCAGGCAGAAGATCCAGTCGGCCTTGTCCGCATAGCTGGTCCAGACCTTCTGGCCGTTGACCAGCCAATGAGACCCCCCATTCTCGTCAAAGACTTCCTCGCACTTGGTCTGCAGCGAAGCGAGGTCGGAGCCCGCGCCGGGCTCGGAATAGCCCTGGCACCAGCGGATCTGCCCCAAAGCGATCTCCCGCAGGAAGCGCTTCTTCTGCTCCTCGTTGCCGTATTTGAGCAAGGCCGGGCCGAGCATCGAGATGCCGAAGCTCATCAGCGGGTTGCGCGCCCCGATCCGCGCCATCTCCTGCTTCAATATCTTGGTCTCGGCCGCGCTGAGCCCGCCGCCGCCATAATCCTTCGGCCAGTCGGGGACGGTCCAGCCGCGCGCGGCCATGACCTCCATCCATTGCTTCTGCGCTTCGCTCTTGAAGCTCGGATTGCGGCCGCCCCAGCAGGCGTCGGACTCGCCGCGGATGGGCTGGCGCATCTCGGCCGGGCAGTTCGCCTCCAGCCAGGCGCGCGTCTCTGCGCGAAACGTCTCCAGGTCCGGCATCGGACTCCTCTCCTTTACGTTAACGTCAAGTGCCGCGCTCCGCTTTCGGAGTCAACCGGCCTTGCGGAACTCCATCGCCTCGTCGGTCACCGTGCCGAGTCCCAAAGCCGCGAGGTCCTTCAGGTAATTCTGGTGCACGCGCCAGGGCGGCTTCGCTCCCTGCCCGGGCAAGCTGCCTTCGGCGCGGCGGACATAGCCCGAGCTGAAGTCGAGCATCGGCTGGCGCTCGACCCCGCCCGCGGGGAGCCGCGCCACGCAGATGGCGAGCCGGTGCCGGTCCATATGCTTGAGCAGCCGGCAGACATAGCGCGAGGTCAGGTCGCATTTCAGCGTCCATGACGCATTGGTATAGCCGAACGAAAGCGCCAGATTAGGAACGTCGTTCAACATCATTCCCTTGTAGCTCACCCGCTCGCCGACGTTGACCGGCGCGCCGTCGACCTCGAGCGCGATCCCGCCGAGCAGCTTCACGACGAGGCCGGTCGCGGTGACGACGATGTCCGCCTCCAGCTCCCGGCCGGATGCGAGCCTGATCCCCGTCTCGGTGAAGCGCTCGATCCCGTCGGTGACGACCGAGACCCTGCCCGCGTTGATCGCCCCGAACAGATCGCCGTCGGGGACCAGGCAGACGCGCTGGTCCCAGACATTGTAGCTGGGGGTGAAGTCCCGCTCGATGTCGGCTCCCGGCAGCTGCTCGCCGACCCATTTCAGCAGGGTCGCGCGCACCCGCTCGGGCTTCTTGCGGGCGCGTGAGAAGAAGAACATGCCGAGCAGCACGTTCTTCCAGCGGATCGCGCCGGCCGCCGCCTTCGCCGGCAGGAGGCGCTGCAGCCGGCGGGCGAGCCGGTCCTCCGAAGGCCGCGCGACGATATAGGAGGGCGAGCGCTGCAGCATCGTCACATGCGCCGCCGTCTCCGCCAAAGCGGGCACCAGGGTCACCGCGGTCGCGCCGCTGCCGATCACGACGATGCGCTTGCCGGCGTGATCGAGATCCTCCGGCCAGAGCTGCGGGTGGACGAAGCGCCCCCGATATTGCGCTTCGCCGGGCCATTGCGGCCGGTAGCCCTGTTCGTAATCGTAATAACCGCTGCCCAGGAACAGAAAGGCGCAGGTGAAGCGGCGCGTCTCGCCTTGTGCCTCGACCTCGACCGTCCACCGCGCCTCCCGCGAGGACCAGGCGGCGGCAGTCACCTTGTGGCGGAAGCGGATGTGCGCGTCGATCCCGAACGCCCGCGCCGTCTCCTCGACATAGTCGCGGATCGACGCGCCGTCGGCGATCGACTTGTCGCCGGTCCAGGGCCGGAACGGGAAGCCCAGGGTGTACATGTCGCTGTCCGAGCGGATGCCGGGATAGCGGAACAGGTCCCAGGTCCCGCCGACCGCGTCCCTGGCCTCGAGGATCGCATAGCTCTTGCCGGGGCAGCGCTTCTGCAGGTGATAAGCGGCGTCGATCCCGGAAATGCCGGCGCCGACGATGAGGACGTCGAGATGGTCGACAGGTGCTATGCCGACCAGGCGCTCGGCGGCTAGTCCTTCAGCCATTTCACGCTCCCGAGGTCGAAATGTCGGAGTAGATCATGCATATGGGGACGCTAGGGACAGGCGAAAACGAGGGCAAGTTTTGCTCGCGGTCAGGCCGGTCGCGGAATCCCTTCCTCCAGCCTAAGAAGCGGTCATGGCAGTTTACGTAGATTTGACAGATGAATGCCGCGAGCTGTGCGACCGCATTCGTACATCGCTTGCCGAGGGAGCGACCAGATACCGCGCCGAACGCACGTACCGGCGCACAAAGCAGGATATCGAGGGCTATCGCCAATCATGCACCCCGGATTTGGCGGAGTATTTTGATATCGCCCTGGACCAGCTGTTCTCCAAGGATAGTGTCGACACCACGATCCGGCGATGCGATGAACTCGTCTCGCGATCGCAGTCCGATTTGGCAAACTGGTATGCCTTGGCATTGCGAGCACGCCTAACAGTCATTCCTCAAACACTGGTAGCAAATGCAATTACCCGATCTAAGGCGCTGGATGTTGCTCGACGCAATGGGTGGGGGGAACTCGTTGTAGTTTCGGTAGCCAATTGGGCCTTTCTGGGGTTGCTAAAGGAGGATTTGAGCGTTGCAAGGGAGAAGTTAGAGGAAGCCAAGATAGCGCTACTGGCGATACCTCCGGAAATCGCATCGACGGATTCCACGATGGTAGGTATTAGAGGGCGCCTCGTGTCACATGAGGCGAAGTTGACGATTAGAGAGTCAATTCGGGATGGATCTGCTGATCTTGATACCGTCACACAGGTGAATGAATCCTATGAACAGGTACGCACGATTATAAGCGAATATGATCATATGCGGACCAACTACACGATAGAATGGGCAGATGAATTGCATCGACTGCATCGCGAAGCGGGGGTCAACTGCCTCGCCGATGCCGGGGCGGCGCTGGAAATGGCAACCACGAGCCTAGATTCACACGTGTGCGACCTATGCCGTGGTTATTTCCATCAAGTTCGGGGCAACCACTGGGCGGCACTGGCGGCAGCAATTGCCGAACTCAATCCCGCAGCCTCCCTGGAGCAGTGGGGCGCAAGCAAACGCGATGGCGAAAAGAGCCTGGATTTTTTTGGGCGCACGTCACACCCTTACACCGCCTTTGCAAATGAGATAATTGAACGAGCGGAGACGGAGATAGCGAAGTTGGTCAAGCCGGATCGAATTTTTCTCAGCCATAAGGGACCGGATAAGGCCCTCGCCCGACGCTTTAGAGATGCTCTGGAGATTTTCGGCTTCAAGCCGTGGCTGGACGAAGACGCGCTCAAAGCAGGCATGCCCTTGGATCGTGCCCTGCTGCAGGGAATGAAGGAGTCCTGCGCTGCGGTCTTTTTTATTACGCCTGATTTCGATGATGCCGGCTACCTCGCGACCGAGGTTGATTACGCCGTCAACGAGGAACGGGAACGAAAAGGCGAATTCAGTATCATAACCCTGGTGTTTTCCGATGCCGCTGGAAAGACCGGCACAGTTCCTGAACTCCTCCGTCGGTTCGTGTGGAAACAACCGGCGAGTGAACTGGAAGCTCTTGCCGAGATAAAGCGTGCGTTGCCGCTGACGCTCCCAGCCCCCCGTTGGCCCTGAGCTTCAGACAAGACTACCCAATTTGCGGGGTCTGGAAGCAGAACACGTAGCCGCCCGGGTTCCTCAGCTCAGCCCGATGCAGGCATGACCGCTCATGATCGGGTGGTTTGCAATGTAGGATTTCGTCTGCCAACCTTGCGGCGACTCGCGGCCCGCACAGCGCGTCAGGCTCTTTCACTCCGTCGATCGCTTTGCCTCCGCACCGGAGGCCCCATCAGAGCGCCCTGTCTGGCGCATCGGGGGGAACACCCCCCGCGATTCCATGTGACATTCGTGCCATTCGCGTCGTTTGCGACGCGAAGCCTGCCCCGGGCTTGATCCGGGGTGCCATGTGCCACATGCGGGCAAGCTTGGCGGAGTTACGAATGAATCCCGGTCAGGCGTCCAAGTCGTCCACTTTGGCGACGCCGTCGGCCGACCATGATGTCGAGGCCAGGGAAAGGACGCGCGCGAGGGCAAGAGGAAGCGAGCCGCCGCATTGCCGCCCGCCGCCCGCGGCCCTATCAAGCCGGCGACTCCAGCCCGCCGGGAACCATCATGCTCGACGCCGCCGAACCGACCCTGTTCTACCTTCCCTATGAGCGCTTCCTCGAGGAGCTGGAGACGGTCGCAGTGGCGATCGAGGCCGATCCATGGCAGCCCGATTTCCTGGTCGGGATCGGCCGCGGCGGCCTGGTGCCGGCCGCCCATCTCTCGCACAGGACCGGAATCCAGATGCTGTCGGTCGACCACAGTTCGGGCGAGGTCGGCTTCGGCGACGAATTGCTCGACAAGCTGGCGGCGAAGATCCGCGAAGGACGCCGCATCCTGATCGTCGACGACATCAACGATTCGGGCGGCACCATCCAATATCTGCGCGCGGCGATAGAGGCGAAGAGCGCCGATCCGGCGGGCCTGCGCGTCGCCGTATTGGTCCACAATGTGCGATCGAAGGCCAAGACCGAGTATCGCGGCTCGGAGATCGACCGCGCCGGCGACAAGAGGTGGTACGTCTTCCCGTGGGAAGCGGTGGCGCCGCGCGCGACGCTGAAGGTCGAAGCGCTGGCGGTTCCGGAGCGGCTCGCCTGAGCCCGCGCCTATCTGCCCATCGTCGCTTTCATCATCTGAATGCGGTCGATAGCGTTGCGCGCTTCCTGCTTACGCGCGTCCCGCTCCTCGGCCGAGCGGCAGCGGCGAACGCTGCGGATTCGGCTGCCAATCTCGGCGGTGACCTCGCAGATGCGCTTGGCCTGCGGCGCTCGCGGCGCGGTCTGCGGCTCCGCGCCCTGGACGGCGACCGGAACGGCAATAATGGCGATAACGGCAAGCAACGCGCGGGCAGACATGGCTTTTCTCCACTAAGGGCGGGAACGACCTGCCCCGCCTAAATACTCCAGAAACGCCTCCAGTGCAAATTTCAGGTGCACAAGGAGAGATAGGCGATTTCGGTGACGGTGCCGCTCTCGATCGGCAGAGGCGCTTCCTCCGCGGGCCCGATCTCGCGCGATTCGGCGATGGCGCCGGCCGCGTCGTAGCGGCGATGTCCGAGCGGCTGGATGGTGCGCCGGGCGCAGTCGATCCGCAGCCGATAGCTGTGCAGGCTCGGCGGCGCTGGAGCGGGATCCGTCATCCTGAACCAGGCGGTGCGGGTCGAGCCCTCCTGCTCGAGCGACGAAGCGTCGATGGTGATCGCCTGGCCTGAGCCGGCGGCGCCCAGGTTGAGCCAGGCCGGCGGGCGCGGCGCCAACGCGGCCCCGGGCGTGGGCGCGGGCGCCTGCGGGAGCTGAGCGGCCGCTGCCGGCGCGGCGGCCGTGCGCACCCGGCAGGCATCGAGCGCGCGCGAGACTTCGATGCCGACCCGGCCGTCCCGCATCGAGCGCGCCACCCAGACGAAGTCGCGGGCCGAGAAGCGCTCGGGATCGTGATACGGCCGCTGCGCCGCGGCGGCGGCGCGGGTGAGGAGGCGCAGCTGCCTGGGCGTCAGCACCTCCCCGAGCCGCTCGCCGACGCAGGCGATCTCGGGCAAGGAGAAGCCGTAGCGGATCAGCTGCGGCCGCACGATCGAGGAGCGAGGCCCGATGAAGTCGCGCACCTGCCCCGCGCAGCCGGCGAGCAGCGCGAGCGTCGCGAGCGGGATGAGGAGGCGGCCTTTGCGTGTCACCGCCGCTGGTTATCAACCCGGCATTGCCGATGCACGCCCTATTGCGCCGGCATCGGCTTAAGCGCCGAACGCGCGGCGAGCATCGCGCCGAGCGCCGCGAGGAAGAAGGTAAGCGTGTGCGGCAGGCTGTCGGGCACGAAATATTCGCCGACCACGCCCCGCGACCAATAGAGCCAGTAGAAGAGCCCGCACAGAGCAAGCATGACGATCAGGCTGGCGAGGAGCACAATATTGCCGATGCGGGGCGCGCCCGGCTCATCAACCCATTTCTCGTTGCCGCTGGCCGAGGCCCAGGCGCCGGCGAAGCCGAAGGCGATGAACCGGGCGAACGCGCCGAGCACGAGCCAGATCGCATAAGGCAAAGCCGCGCTGCCATAGCGCAGCGGGGCGACGTCGATGACCACGCAGACGACCACGCCGACCAGGTCGGCCGCCACCAGGCAGACGAGCAGCGCGGCCACGGTCTTGAGGAATATCCCGATCACGCCGCTGCCTTCCGGCTCTTCATCAGCGGCTGGATGCGCGTTCCGAACTTCTCGGTCCCTTCGATGAAATCGTCGAAGGTGAGGAGCACGCCGCCCGTATTGGGGACCGTCGCCGCCTCGTCGAGCATGCGGGCGATGCTTTCGTAGGAGCCGACGAGCGTTCCCATGTTGAGGTTGACGGCGCTTTCCTTGTCGGCGAGCTGGCGGACGTTGGTGGTGGTCGAGGTCTTGTCGGCCGCGCCCTGCGCGCCAAGCCAGGCCACCGCCTCCTCATCGACGCCCTCGCGATACCAGATCCATTTCTCCATCGCTTCCTCGTCCGTCTCGGCCGCGATCACCATGAACAAAGCGTAGATACGCACGTCGCGGCCCGTCTTGGCCGTGGCCGCCATCAGCCGCTCATTGTTCGAGGCGAAGGCGGCGGGCGTGTTGACCCCCTTGCCGAGGCAAAAGGCGTAATCCGCATATTGCGCCGAAAAAGCGAGGCCCTCGTCCGAGGAACCCGCGCAGATGATCTTCATCTCGCCCTCGGGCAGCGGGCGGACGCGGCAATCCTCCATCTGGTAATAATCGCCCTTGAAGTCGCTCTGCCCGGTCGCCCAGAGCTCGCGCAGGATATGGGCATATTCGCCGAGCATCTGGTAGCGGTTGCGGAAATGCTCGTCGCCGGGCCACAGCCCCATCTGGCTATATTCGGGGCGTTGCCAGCCGGTGATCAGGTTGAGCCCGAAGCGGCCGTGGCTGATCGAATCGATCGTGTTGCACATCCGCGCGCAGAAGGCCGGCGGGATGACGAGCGTCGGGCAGGTCGCGTAGATGCGGATCTTCTCGGTGGCCGCGGCGAGCGCCGCCATCAGCGTGAAGCTCTCCAGATTATATTCCCAGAATTCGGTCTTGCCGCCGAAGCCCCTGAGCTTGATCATCGAGAGCAGGAAATCGACGCCGTAGCTTTCCGCCTTCTGCGCGATCTCCTTGTTGAGCTCGAAGCTCGGCATATATTGCGGCGAATTTTCCGAGATCAGCCAGCCGTTGTTGCCGATGGGCACGAAGATACCGACTTCCATCATTGCACTCCTCTATCGGGCGCGCCGGCGAGCCAGGCGCCGAGAATCCTGGCGAACTCGTCCGGCTCGCTGACGTTGCAGGCGTGGCCGCCCAGCATGACATCCAGGCTGGCATCGGGCAGCCCGTCGAGGAGGCGTTCCGAGCAGCTGTCGGGGACCAGCATGTCGTCCTCCGCGGCGATCAGCAAGGTCGGCGTGGCGATGCCGCCCAGACGATCCTCGATATCGAAGGCGAGCAAGGCGTTGATGCGGGCCTCGACATTGTCCGCGCCCTGGAAGTGCGCGACATGCTCGGCTTCCTGCGCTTCCAGGCGTTCGAAATTCTCGGAGATCCAGCGCGCCGGATAGAGGAAGAGCGGCTGCGCGCGGACAAAGGCTTCGACCCCGCTTCCATGGAGCAGGCCAAGCCGGATCTCCATGCAGCGGCGGAAATGCGGATCGGCCTTCGCGAAGCCGTTGATCACCACCAGCCGGTCGAGCCGGCCGGGCGCGTTCAGGGCGGTGTCAAGGCCGATTGCGCCGCCCAAAGCATGGCCGACCAGGGTGGCCCGCTCGAGGCCGAGGCCGTCCATCAGGGCGATGACGTCGCCGGCCATGCCGTCGACGGTCGGCTCGGGCGGAAGCGCGCGGTCGCTGCGGCCGGTGCCGCGATGGTCGTAGAGGATGACGCGGTGTGCAGCGGCCAGCGCCTCCAGGTTCGGCGTCCAATAGGCGCCCGAGCCGCCAAGGCCCGCCGACAGGATCAGCGGCGGTCCATCCGCCGGCCCGTGCTCCTCATAAAAAAGACCCCCGATGTCCGGCATCAGCCGAGATGCGCCACGGATGCGATCTCGACGAGCAGGCCGGGCTTCACCAGGCCGCACTGGATGCAGTAGCGCGCCGGCTTCGCGCCCGGAAAATACTCCGCATAAACCGCGTTCATCGCCGGATAGTCCGCCCAGTCGGTGAGGAAGATATGATTGAAGGCGACGTCGGCCATGGTCGCGCCGGCCGCCTCCAGCGTGATCCGGATCGTCTCCAGCACGTGCCGGGTCTGCGCTTCCGCGTCGCCGGGGTGGAGCACGGTGCCGCCGGGGCCCAAAGCCAGGGTGCCCGAAACATATACGGTGTCGCCCGCCTTGGTCCCCGCCGAATATGGCGCGATCGGGGTCGGGAATTGCGGCGGATTGATCGGTTCGAAGGGCATCAGTTCATCTCCATGGTCGTATCGCACCACATCCGTTCGGGCTGAGCCTGTCGAAGCCCTCTCCTTCCCTTACACTGCAGGAAGGAAGGCCCTTCGACGGGCTCAGGGCGAACGGAGCGGGGGGCCCGCAGGTCATTGCCGGTCCTCCGGAATCTGGCCGAACGCGCCGCAGAAATCGGCGACGGTGGAGACCCAGCCGAAGAATTTCTCGACATTGTAGACGCTGGCGGACTGGATGAAATCCGGCCCGAGAGGGTGGGTCGCGTCCTCCAGCATCACGCCGAAATATTCGAGGTGGAAGCCGTCGCGCAACGTGCTCTCCACGCAGACGTTGGTGGCGATGCCGACGAAGACGATGTTGCGGATGTTGCGCGCGCGCAGCGTCGAATCCAGCTGCGAGTTGAAGAAGGCGCTGTAGCGGGTCTTGCCGAGGACGATGTCGCCTTCCTGCGGCGCCAGGCCCTCCACGAGATCGTAATCCCAGCCGCCCTTCGCGAGCAGCCGGCCCTGCAGCTCCGGCCTCGCGCGCATGGTCCTGAGCGCGTTCGACTTGTGCCAGTTGGGCGAGCCCGGACCGCCCGCCTCGACATAGTCCGGATCCCAGCCGTTCTGCAGGTAGACGATCTGCACGCCCGCGGCGCGGCCCGTCTCCAGCACCTTGGCGATCTGCCCGATCGTGCCGGCCGCGCCCTTTATGTCGAAGCCGGCGAGATCGACATAGCCGCCCTCGCTGGCATAGGCGTTCTGCATGTCGATGACGACGATCGCGGTCTCCTCGACCGCGACCCGGATCGGCTCCGGGCGCGCGGGCAAAGTGACCATGCGGCCGCTTCCCCTGCCCGTTTCCACCGTCATCCGCTTGCGCCCCTCAAAGCCAGCGGCGGAATGTTCACTCTTTGGCGTCGCGGCGCAAGCCCTCAGGGAAAGCGTCCGGCGTGGACGAATGCGCTCTGCGGCTTGCGATCCGACGGCTGCTCGCGGGCCTGGAGCTTCTCGTCGAGCTGGGCGGGGTCGCCGATCCGGCCGATGACGCAGGCGGCGTTGAGCTGGTAGCGGTCGGCCAAGCCGAGTTCGACACGGGCGAGCTCGTGCTGGATGCCGGACATCCCGTGGGCGTGATAGCCCATTCGGGTCGCCTGGAGGGCGAGGCTCACCCAGGCGGCGCCGGCATCGAAGCTGTGCGTGCTCGATTCCCTGGGCGCCCCGTCCTTGCCGGTCATCGGCAGGCTGTCCGAGACGATGTAGACCAGCACCGAGGCGGTGTGCGCCCAGCTCCGGTTCCAGGGAATGAGCAGGGACAGGAAGCGATCCCAATTGGCGTCGCCGCGCCGGGCGTAGAGGAAATGCCAGGGCTGCGAGTTGAACGCCGAGGGCGCCCAGCGCGCCGCCTCGAACATCGTCGCAAGGTCCCCATCGGGCACCTCCGACCCGTCGAAAGCGCGCGGCGACCAGCGCTCGAGGAAGAGCGGGTCGATCGGATGGTCGGCCTGGCGGTCGGTCATAACGGGTTCCTTCGAGTCGGGCCTTCCCGAACATACAGTCCATACACGAAGAAGGGCTTGACTCATTCATAACTGGTGAGTTATGGATTGCGACATGGACGCGGCTTCCGACCTTCTGTTCCGGACCCTGGGCGACCCGGCCCGGCGGGCCCTGTTCGAACGGCTCGCGGCCGGCGAGGCGCTGACCGTGCGGGCGCTGACCGAACATTCGGGCGTGTCGCAGCCCGCGGTTTCCAAGCACCTAAGCGTGCTGCGCCGCGCCGGCCTGGTCGAGGGCCGCGCCGCGGGCCGCGAGACCCATTATCGCGCGCGCGCCGAAGGGCTGAAGCCGCTGCTCGGCTGGATGGCCCGCTACGCCGAATTCTGGGAGGCGCGCTTCGACGCGCTCGAGGATCTTTTGAAGAGGATGGATCAATGACCGACGCCGGAACGCACCAGGCCACCAAAAGCATCGTCGTCGAGCGCGAGATGCCGCACAGCCCTGAAAAGATCTGGCGCGCGCTCACCACCTCCGCCCTGATCGCCGACTGGCTGATGGAGAATGATTTCGAGGCCGAGCCGGGCCGCAAGTTCCAGTTCCGCGCCAAGCCGATGCCGGGTTGGAAGGGCATCACCAATTGCGAGGTGACCGAGCTCGATCCGCCGAACCGGCTCGCCTATCGCTGGGGCGACGGCACCGAGAGCGACAGCGGCCTCAGGACGCTCGTCACCTGGACGCTGACTCCGACGCCGGGTGGGACGCTTGTGCGGATGGAGCAGAGCGGTTTCCGGCCCGAGGACGAGGCCGGCTATCAGGGGATGAGCGGCGGCTGGCCGCATATCCTCGCGGGTCTGGAGCGGGTGGCCGGCGGGCTTTAGCCTTATTGGGGCAGGCTGCCGTTGGAGAGGCCCGGGCGGCCGGGAACACTTTCCCCGTTGTTCATGACCTTGAGCGCCTGCACCCGATCGACGACCTCGCGGCTCTCCTGCTTCATCGCGGCATATTCGGCCTTGGAGTAACAGCGGCGGACGCGGGCCACGCGCGAGCCGATATCGACATCGGACCGGCAGATCCGGCGCTCGGACTTGGCCGGCGTGCGCGCCGGCTGCTGCGCGGCGACGACCATCGGAACGGCAACGACCGCAAGCGCGGCCAAACCCAGACGAAACAGCATCGCTCTCCCCACCCGCAAAGCCCGGTTGCCTGGAAAGCTATCGCCAAAGCCTGAGGGTGGCAATGGCCCGGCCAATGGAAATCAATCGCTATTGCGCCGGGGAGGTGGTAGGCGCCGGCCATCACCCGCTTCCGTGACGCAAGCGCCCGTGACTGAGAGACCGCTCCGCGCTCCCGCTTGCACCGCTTGAGGTGAGCCATGGACAAGACTTATTGGATCGGTCGCAAGCGCGCGGCGTTGGCGATGGCGCGCGCCGCGACGTGCGCCGACGCCCGGCTCGTCCATTACGACCTGGCGGGCCGCTACAGCGTCAACGCCGCTTGCGGCACGCCCGCGCCGGCGGGGGACGGGCGATGAGCTTCGGCGGCTTCCCCAAGGCCAGGACGGGTCCCGTACTGTCGCGCGACGAGAGCGTTCGCCAGGGGCGCGCCGTCCGGTCGGCGCAGGCCGCCTTGGGCAGCGTCGAGGCGGTCCGCGCCTTCCTCAACAACCATGACGAGGCGCTGAGCGGCCGGCCGATCGACCTCGCCGTGGCCAGCGAAGCCGGGCTGATCGCGGTCGAGGCGGCGATCGCCCGCCAATCCGGGGGCAATGCAGAGGAACCAAGCTGATGAGCCTCCACGACTGGCTCGGCACCCACGCCGCCGACACCAAGACCAGCCATTGGGAAGGCGGCCATTTCGTCACCCGCTGCACGGTGTGCGGCAAGACGATGGTGAAGCTGCCCGGGATGCCCTGGCGGCTGAAGGCGAAGCAGGCCTGAGGGCGCGGCCGCAGGCGGGCGGAGCCGGGGTAAAGCTGGCGACTCCGACACTTGCCCTTCGCTTCGTCACCCCTTGGCGCGGGGCGCGGACGTTTCATAAGTTTCAGCTTCCCTGGGGCGAAAAACCTCCGGCTGAACTTTCGGGCCGGAAGTACACAAAATCCCCTCATATCGCCCGAGAAAATCCTTTGTTTTCAGCGAGGCCGGATTTCACGCGAAGGCGCGAAGACGCAAAGAAGCGAGAGAAGGAGAGCGCGGAGAGATCGACAGTCGAAAGAGCCGGCGCGGCGCGCAAGAGCGCCGAGTCGCGCCAGGGTGACAGGCGAAATCCTACATTGGAAGCTGGCGAGGCGCATGACGCCTCGTTGACGAGTGTTCATCCGACGCTTATAAGCGTCAGGTGTCGCATGAGGTCCAGCAATCGCCCGGCTTCGATGCGTGGCTCGACAGCCTCCCGGACAAGGCCGCGCGCCGCGCAATTCTCGCACGAATTGTCCGGCTGAAACGGGGGTTGTTCGGCGATCGCCGGAGCGTCGGAGACCGGGTCAGCGAGCTCAAGGTCGACGTCGGACAGGGCTACCGGCTTTATTACACGATGGGCGGGAGGGCGCTCGTCCTGCTGCTCTGCGGCGGAAGCAAGAAGACCCAGAAGACGGATATCAGGAGGGCGGAGGCGATGGTAAAAGCTATGAGCGGAAAGAAAGGCAGCGCCAGCCGCGTCCGGGAACGGCCTACAGGCTACGCGGTCGAACCGGGCGAGCCTATAATCACCGACGACGACATCGCCTTCACCCCGTTCGATGCGGCCGATTACATGCGGGGCGACATCGAATCCCAGACCTACCTCCTCCGCGACGCCCTCGACAGCGGCCACCCCGGCTATATCGCCGACGCGATCGGCGCCGTGGCCCGCGCCCGCGGCCTCACCAGCCTGGAGCGCGCGACCGGGATCAAGCGGCAGACGCTCAACAAGTCGCTGAGCCTCAAGGGCAATCCGACGCTGGAAACCTTGGTGACGGTGCTGGGGGCATTGGGGCTGAGGCTGGAGGTCGTGGAGGATGGGCCGGGCAACCTTATGTGTGCACCTGCGAGCACTGCATTGTGACGGGTGCACGCTTACTGTGGAAGGCGCGGTGGTTACTTCCATTCCTCGCGGACAAATTCCTCGATCTGATTCGCCCGCGTCTCCACGGCGGCCTTATCCCACCGCTGCCCGTCCTCGATAGCTCGCCCGACCTCGGCCGTCGCCCTGAGCCCGCAGGATTTATAGGCAGCCGCTTTCTCCTCAGGCCGCTTATCCCGCAATGAAGAATTCACGCCTGGCGGCAGCATCGTCAGATTTCCAAGGTGGTGCGTGTAGCTGACAGGATTGCTTTGCGGACGAATGTGCTCGATCGATTTCGAGGCATCGGCGGTCCAGATTTTGTTCCACTGACTATGGTTCAGCTTCTCACCGGCCTCGCGCGCCAGATGCTCGTCGTATCGATAGAGGAGGTACCTAACCTCCTCCGTCCAGCCATTGTAGCAATCGCTCCAGAGATTGGGCCACGTCAGAAGATGCTCGATTTCGAACCCCGTCCCCAATTCGGCGAGTCCTGAGGCGATTGCATCCGATGATAGCCGCCGGTTCAAAATGTCGTATCCAAGCCTCACGTACTCGCCCACCTTGTTCCGCGCGTCTGCTGCGGCAAGACCGAAAACCCGAAAAGTTACGCGTTCCCATCGCTCGAGCAAATCCGCTTCGGTCACCGCCGGGAACTTGCGAAGCACAATCGCTACTGCGACAAATCGCGCATGTAGAATGCGCGTGACTGCCCGCAATCGGACATTCTCATGGAGCGCGTGTACTGCCTCAACTACGCCCTTTAGGTTGACCGCAGCCTCAGCTATTGTCTGGATCTCTGTCCCCGCCACCTCAGCCAAGGCGCCAGAAGCATCTTCCTCGCTAATAATTCGATTTGGGCGATCAGGGCGCACCCAAGTTCCAGCAAAGCGGAGGGCCTCGTCTCCTAAGCCTGCCCGCTGGCCAAGCACTCGATAGATGCCCTGCCACATGACGTGCATCTCATGCACAACCTCTTTGCGCGACCCGCTTTCGCTATGCTCGAAGAGCAACGACATGAGCTGGCTCTTGAGCTTGTCGATCCACTTAACGTCGAGCCCGCGGCTATTTAGGACTTCGAACACACGATACACGGTCGCCTCGTCCGCAACCTCGTGGTAGATCATGGAAAGCCGGTTCCGAACCGTGGAAACGAGCTCGATGAGGCTTGCCTCGCCCTGCCATTCATCGACGAATCCTTCGCACTCATGGGCAGCAGAAACCAAGTTCTTGTCGGCAGCTGTGACAGCAGTTCCTTCGTTGATTTCGCCGGTGCGAAGATATTCGGCAAATATGTTGCTGCTATCGTGATTGGTTTGGAGTAGGACTAGCGAGTGATCGTCGCCCTTGACGAGTAGATCACCAATCTCCCTTTTTAGCTTCTCTTCTTTTGGATCCTCGGCGTCCAGAGCCCTTTCAATCGCCTTGAGCAGTATGATGATGGTGGTGATCCGCTGCTGGCCATCCACCAGTTCCACGGCCGAAAACTCGGTGGCGTCGATCTCTCGAGTCTCGCGCTGAAGCGCGACCACGGTAGCCATAAAATGCTCACGGCCTGACCTGTAAGCCTCGCGGATGTCGTGGAAAAGATCCTGCCGCTGGCGGGGGCCCCAAGCATAGGCGCGCTGATATTCGGGGATTCGGAACAATCTTCCGTTCAGCATGTCCGCAATTTTTTGATGCTTCGGATTAAGTTGCACGAGGAATCCCCCTTATTAATATGCATCGGTATCTGCTTTCGTCGATATTGTCTCGATATTCTAAAGGCAGCCTCCCACAACGCAGCCGTCCTGGCCGGCTCCAACCTGAGAAGGATGGAGGTGCACAGGCCTCCTCCCCACTGGCGCAAAACCGCCATTTCTGGCAGCGAGAGTCCGCACCGCGCGCACGCGAGACGAGAGGATTCCGGCGGCATGGAATTTGACCTTACGGAACGGCAGGCTTTTTACCGGGACCGGGTGAAGGACTTCATCGAGACTCGGATCAGGCCGCGCCACGCGGATTACAAGTCGCAGCTCGCCGAGGGCGATCGGTGGCAGCCGATCCAGGTGATCGAGGAGCTGAAGCCCGCCGCGCGCGAGGCGGGGCTGTGGAACCTGTTCATGCCGCCGGGCCACGCCCTCAAGCATGTCGATGAGAGCTTCGAATTCGAAGGCACGCAGCTCACCAATCTCGAATATGCGCTGTGCGCCGAGGAGATGGGGCGGATCATGTGGTCCGCGGAGGTCTTCAACTGCTCGGCGCCCGACACCGGCAATATGGAGGTGCTGCACCGCTACGGCACGCGCGAGCAGAAGGAGCAATGGCTCAGGCCGCTGATGGAGGGCCGGATCCGCTCGGCCTTCCTGATGACCGAGCCCGCCGTCGCCTCTTCGGACGCGACCAATATCGAATGCGACATCGCCCGCGATGGCGACGATTATGTGGTCAACGGGCGCAAATGGTGGTCGTCGGGCGCGGGCGATCCGCGCTGCAAGGTCGCGATCCTGATGGGCAAGACGGACAAGGGCGCCGACAAGCACCGCCAGCAATCGATGGTGCTGATGCCGCTCGATGCGTCCGGCGTGACGGTCGAGCGGGCGCTCACCGTCTATGGCTATGACGACGCGCCGCACGGCCATATGGAGATCGTCCTGAAGGATGTGCGCCTGCCCGCCACCTCCATGCTCCTGGGCGAAGGCCGCGGCTTCGAGATCGCGCAGGGGCGGCTCGGGCCGGGGCGGATCCACCATTGCATGCGCACGATCGGCGCGGCCGAGGAAGCGCTGAAGGCGATGGTGAAGCGGCTGCAAAGCCGGGTCGCGTTCGGCAAGAGGCTGATGGAGCACAGCATCTGGGAGCAGCGCGTCGCCGCCGCGCGGATCGACATCGACATGGCGCGGCTGCTCTGCCTCAAGGCCGCCGACATCATGGACAAGGCCGGCAACAAGGCCGCCCAGGCCGAGATCGCGATGATCAAGGTGTTCGCGCCCAACATGGCCTTAAGGATCATCGACGACGCCGTGCAGGCGCATGGCGGCGCCGGCGTTTCGCAGGATTTCGGGCTGGCCGCAAGCTGGGCGGGGATCCGGACGCTGAGGCTGGCGGACGGGCCCGACGAAGTGCACAACCGGGCGATCGCGCGGCTGGAGTTCGCGAAGCATGCGCCCTAGCCCGTCATTCCCGCGAAAGCGGGAATCCAGACGGCGGTTGCGGCACGAAGGCGGGTTGGATTCCCGCTTTCGCGGGAATGACGAGGAGACGATATGACAGGCTTGTTCGACCTTACCGGAAAAGTCGCGATCGTCACCGGCTCCTCGCGCGGGATCGGGCGGGCGATCGCCGAGGCGCTGGCCGAGCATGGCGCGAGGGTGGTGATTTCGAGCCGCACCGCCGCCGCCTGCCAGGAGGTCGCCGACGCCATCAACGCCGCGCATGGCGAGGGGCGCGCGATCGTGGTGCCGGCGAGCATCTCCTCCAAGGACGAATTGCAGCGGCTGGTCGAGGAGACGCGCTCGCAGCTGGGGCGGATCGACGTGCTCGTCTGCAACGCGGCGTCCAATCCCTATTACGGGCCGATGGCGGGCATTTCGGACGAGCAGTTCCGCAAGATCCTCGACAACAATGTCGTCGCCAATCACTGGCTGATCCAGATGGTGGCGCCCGAAATGCTGGAGCGCGGCGAGGGCTCGATCATCATCGTCAGCTCGATCGGCGGCCTCAAGGGCTCGGGCGTGCTCGGCGCCTACAACATCTCGAAGGCCGCGGATTTCCAGCTGGCGCGCAACCTCGCCGCCGAGTTCGGGCCGCGCCAGGTGCGGGTGAATTGCATCGCGCCGGGGCTGGTCAGGACCGATTTCGCCAGGGCGCTGTGGGAAAATCCGGCGACGCTGGCGGCGGTCACCGCCCACACGCCGATGCAGCGGATCGGCGAGCCGCACGAAATCGCAGGCGCCGCCGTGTTCCTCGCCTCGCCCGCCTCGACCTTCATGACGGGGCAGGCGATCGTGGTGGACGGCGGTTCGACGACGGGGGTTGGGCTGTGACGGCTCCTACAAGCCGTCATCCCCGCGAAAGCGGGGATCCAGACAGCGTCGGAGCGGGATGCGGAGGCCGTCTGGATTCCCGCTTTCGCGGGAATGACGGAGAAATAGGATGAGACTCGAAGGCAAGGTCGCGATCGTCACCGGGGCGGCGTCGGGGATCGGCAAGGCGACCGCCTCCCTGTTCGCGCGCGAAGGGGCGATCGTGATCGCCGCCGACGTCAATGCGTCCGACGGCGTGATCGCGGCCGATGCCGGGCGCGAAGAGGATGTGGCCGGCCTGATCGAGGCCGCGACGAGCGAGCATGGAGGGCTCGACATCTTCTTCGCCAATGCCGGGATTTCGGGCGGCGTCGCCTCGATCTTCGAGCAGACGAGCGAGGACTGGCAGGAGATATTGCGGGTCAATCTGATCGGCCCGTTCCTCGCCATCAAGCATGCGGCGCCGGCGATGAAGGCGCGCGGCGGCGGCTCCATCATCTGCACCGCCAGCGTCGCGGGCCTGCGCGCCGGCGCCGGCGGGCCGGCTTATTCGGCCTCGAAATCGGGCGTGATCAGCCTCGTCGAGGTCGCTGCCACCCAATTGTGCGGCGCCAATATAAGGGTCAACGCGATCTGCCCCGGGCTGATCGAGACCGGCATGACGCAGCCGCTCTACGACAATGCCCGCGCCGTCGGCCGCGAGGACATGATCGGCCATCTCAATCCGATGAAGCGGGGCGGCGAGCCGAACGAGATCGCTCATGCGGCGCTGTTCCTCGCCTCGGACGACTCCTCGTACGTCAACGGCCACGCTTTGGTGGTCGACGGCGGTCTCTCCTGCTCGCACCCCCATTACCGCCAGGAATATGGACGCACGTCCTTCTAGGCGGAGCGTCTGCCCCGGGCCTGGGGCCACCAGGAGAGGTAGACCTCCATCGCCAGCAACGGGACAACCCAGATGAACCATTCGATCGTCGTGTCGCGTATCCCCTCGTCGGAAATGTAGAAGAACAGGATGTCGCGCGGGATTTCCTGGACGAGCCGCAGCCAGATGAAGACCAAAGCGAGATTATAGCTGCGGATCATGAACAGGCGGTGCCCGGCGAAATCCCTGTCGCGGGCGCGGCGCCAAGCGGCGAGCGTGAAGAACAGCCAGGTCGCGGCCAACATCACGAGGGGCAGGCGCGAGCCTTCATATTCGATGGTCGCGCCGAGATAGATCGCGGTCAGGGCGGCGATCGTGGCGCCGACCACATAGGCCTTGCCGATCAGGCGGTGCAGATGCGGCCGCGACGTGCGCAACCGGGTCCAGAATTGCAGCGGCGCGCCGATCAGCACGGGCAGCGCGAACAGGAGATGGACCCAGAAGATAAGCTGCTTGTCCAAGAGTGTCGGCCCGAGCCGCCCGGGGGTGAGGAAGCGGTAGCCGATCGTCTCGTAGAGATAGTAAATGCACAGCGCGACGATCGCTGCCCAGAAGACCAAAGGAAGCCTTTTTCTGGCCTGAAATCCCGTCGCCATCTGGCCCTCCGCGCGGTTGACGTTTACGTAAAGAAGCCGCATGGCACGGCCCAGATTTTCCCGCGGAGAATAGCATGAGCCCGATTTCTACCAAGAGGCACGGCGACGTGCTGATCGTCACTTCCAACAATCCGCCGGTCAACGCGCTCGGCCATGCGGTCCGGGTCGGGCTGGTCGCGGCGATCGAGGAGGCCGACAAGGACGATCAGGTGAAGGCCGTGGTGATCGTCTGCGAGGGCCAGACCTTCTTCGCCGGCGCCGACATCACCGAATTCGGCAAGCCGATGCAGCTGCCGATGCTGCCGACCGTGGTCGACATCATCGAGAATTGCACCAAGCCGGTGGTCGCCGCGATCCACGGCACCGCTTTTGGAGGCGGCCTCGAGGTCGCTTTGGCGAGCCATTACCGGGTCGCGGTCCCGGCGGCGAAGCTCGGCGTGCCCGAGGTCAAATTGGGCCTGCTGCCCGGCGCCGGCGGCACGCAGAGGCTGCCGCGCGTGGCGGGCGTCGCCAAGGCGCTGGAAATGGCGGCCACGGGCAATCCGATCGGCGCCAAAGAGGCCTTTGAGGTGGGCCTCGTCGACCGGCTGGTCGAGGGCGAGCTGCTGCCGCACGCGGTCGCGTTCGCCGAGGAGGTGCGCGAAATCCGCCCGATCCCGAAGTCGAGCGAAAAGGACGGCAAGCTCGCCGAGGCGCGCGCCGATCCAGCCATCTTCGCCGATTTCCGCAAGGCCAATGCGCGCAGGTTCAAGGGCTTCGACGCGCCCGAGGCGAACGTCAAGGCGATCGAGGCGGCTCTCGCCAAGCCCTATGCCGAAGGCGTGCTCGAGGAACGCCGCCTGTTCATGGAGCTGATGACGGGCACGCAGGCGCGGGCCCAGCAATATTTCTTCTTCGCCGAGCGCAAGGCCGCCAAGATCGATGGCCTGCCAGAGGACACCAGGCCGCGCGAGATCGCCAAGGTCGGCGTGATCGGCGCGGGGACGATGGGCGGCGGCATCTCGATGAACTTCCTTTCCGCCGGCGTCCCCGTCACCATCGTCGAGATGGAGCAGGAGGCGCTCGACCGCGGCACCGGCGTGATGCGCAGGAATTACGAGGCGAGCGCGGCCAAGGGGCGGATGAGCGCAGGCCAGGTGGAAGGCGCGATGGGCCTGCTCAGCGCCACGCTGAAGCTCGAGGACCTCGCCGATTGCGACCTCATCATCGAAGCGGTGTTCGAGAATATGGAGGTCAAGAAGGAGCTGTTCGGCAAGCTCGACAAAATCGCCAAGCCGGGCGCGATCCTCGCCTCCAACACCTCCTATCTCAACGTGGACGAGATCGCGGCCTCGACCTCGCGCCCGCAGGACGTGCTCGGGCTGCACTTCTTCTCGCCCGCCAACGTGATGAAGCTCCTGGAAATCGTGCGCGGCGCGAAGACCGCGCCCGACGTGCTGGTCACCGCCATGGGCCTCGCCAAGCGGATCAAGAAGGTCGCGGTGGTCGCCGGCGTCTGCCACGGCTTCATCGGCAACCGCATGCTGATGCCGCGCCAGATCGAGGCGATGAAATTGCTCCTGGAGGGTGCGACTCCGCAGCAGATCGACCGCGTCCATGTCGAATTCGGAATGCCGATGGGCCCCTTCCAGATGTCCGATCTCGCCGGCGTCGACATCGGCTGGCATCGCGACCCGACCCGGATCGAGAATATCCGCGACGCGCTCGCCGCCGAGGGACGCTGGGGCCAGAAGAAAAGCGCCGGCTTCTACGATTATGACGAGAAGCGCACCCCTTCCCCCTCCCCGCGAGTCGCCGAGATCATCGAGGATTTCCGCGCGAAGACCGGAACGCCGCAGCACGAGGTGAGCGACCAGGAGATCGTCGAGCGCACGCTCTACACCATGGTCAACGAGGGCGCGAAGATCCTCGAGGAAGGCATGGCCCAGCGCGCATCCGATATCGATGTCGTCTGGGTCTACGGTTACGGCTGGCCCGTCTATCGCGGCGGGCCGATGTTCTGGGCGGGCAGCGAGGGGCTGGCGAAGATCGTCGCCGGGCTCGACAGGCACGGCTTCGAAGTCGCGGCGTCGCTTCGGGACAAAGCGGAGAAAGGCGAGCGCTTTACCTGACATCCGTTCGCCCTGAGCCTGTCGAAGGGCCTTCCTTCATTGGGCAAGCGGCAAAGACAAGGAACAGGCTTCGACAGGCTCAGCCCGAACGGAGGGGAGAGATGACGGAACGGTCTGCCATCGCCACCGCGGCCGCGATCGCGAGCGGCGAGACATCCGCCCGCGCCGAATGCGAGGGGGCGATCGCGCGGATCGAGGCGCTGGACGGGCCGATCAACGCCGTCGTGGTGCGCGATTTCGAGCGCGCCCGCGCCGCGGCGGACGCGGCCGACGCCGCTCTGGCGCGGGGCGAAATCGGGCCCCTGCTCGGCGTGCCGATGACGGTCAAGGAAGCGTTCGACGTCGCCGGCCTGCGCACGACCTGGGGTTTCGAGCAGCATCGGGATTTCGTCGCGAAGGAGGACGCCGTCGCCGTCCGCCGCCTCAAGCGCTCGGGCGCGATCATCCTCGGCAAGACCAACGTGCCGGTCGGGCTCGCCGATCACCAGGCTGTCAATCCGATCTACGGCCGCACCAACAATCCGATCGACCTTTCGCGCTCGCCCGGCGGCTCCTCCGGCGGCTCGGCGGCGGCGCTGGCGAGCGGGATGGTGTCGCTCGAGCTCGGCTCGGACATCGGCGGCTCGATCCGCGTGCCCGCGGCCTTCAACGGGGTCTGGGGCCACAAGCCGACCTATGGCGCGCTCAGCTGCGACGGCCATTCTCCGCCGGGCACCGACGGCCACGCGCCGCCCATGGCGGTGATCGGCCCGATGGCGCGCAATGCCGACGACCTCACGCTCGCGCTGGACCTGCTCGCCGACCGGCCGCTGCCCAAGGCGGAGTCGCGAAGGCCGGGCGAGTGGCGCATCCTGCTCATGGCGACCCACCCCTTCGCCGCCATCGCCCGCCCGATCGCCGACGTGCTCGAGGGGATCGGCGCGGCGCTCGAGGCCGAGGGCGCCAGAGTGGACCGCCAGAGCCCACTCCTCCCCGATCTGTCGGCGCAATTCGGCCAGTATATGCAGCTGCTGATGACGGCGCTCACGCGCGGCGCGCCCACGGATGGCGCGGAGCCGCCGTCGCTCGGCACCTGGTTCGAGCTGCTCGACCATCAGGCGCGCGCGGTCCGCGCCTGGCAGGCGCTATTCGCCGATTATGACGCGGTGATCGCGCCGGCCTTCGGCACCACCGCTTATCCGCACGATGATACGCCAGTCACCGAACGCCGGTTGCCGGTCGATGGCGAAGATACGCGCTACGGGCTGCAGCTCGCCTTCGCTGCCTTGGCCAGCTTCACCAATTTGCCGGCGACCGCGGTGCCGGTCGGCGCGGATGCCGACGGGCTGCCGATCGGCGTCCAGGTGATCGCCGACCTCTACCGGGACCACGACGCCATCGCGCTTGCCCGCCTGGTCCACGGACTGATGCAGGGGTGAGGCGCGCCGTCTTCCTCGCCTTGCTGCTGCTCGCCGCCTGCGGGAGTGCTCCCGCCTTCGATGCCGCCGCCGAGGAGCGCGCCATCCGCCAGGTCATCGCCGACATGGAGGCGGCGTGGAACCGCGGCGATTTCGCCGGCTACATGCGCGGGTTCAAGAATCCGGATGTGGTGTTCGTCTCGCGCGGCCAATTCCAGCGCGACTGGCAGGGCACGCTCGACCACTACATCCGCGATTATGGCGGCAACCCGGCCCGGCGCGGCCGCCTGCATTTCTTCGACATCAGGGTCGAAATGCTCGGCCCCGGCGCCGCCCAGCTGATCAGCCGCTACCGCCTAGAAGGCGGCGGCCTGCCGCAGGACGGGATCAACACGCGGCTGATGCGCAAGGTCGGCGGCCGCTGGGTGATCGCATTGAACCATGTCAGCTCGCGCGAGGCGGCGCGTTAGCGCCGCCGGGGCCGGGCAGAGGGACCGACGGTCAGGCTGCGGATCATGAACCGGCCGCGATATTCCAGCTCCCAGATCATCTCCACGGGCGCGGTCTCGCTGACTTCCTCCTGCCCGTCCGGCCTTGCGACGGACCGGACGAGGTTGCCGCGAAACCGCACCCGGCGGTCGCTCAGGCCTTCGATGCTGTCGATGACAAGGTCGCGGCGCCCCCCCTCCAGCATTTTCGCAAGGAAGAAGCGCGCCGCGCCATCCGCCTCCCGGCCGGCATGAAGCTCGCCGTTCCATTCGATCCGAGTCCGATTGTCGAACAGGCGCGCGATCTCCGGCAGCTCAGCCATCGTGTCGGCCCACGACAGGGCTTCCAACTGATTGCGCACCTGGGCCGCCGCCGGCCGGTCCCCGCTCAGCACGCGGCAGGCCACGAGCTGGTCGGCCGGCGTGCGATAATGGGAGGGATTGAGAAGCGCGCAATGCGGGAAGAGCGGCAGGGCCGCGCGGGAGACTTCGCGGGCGAAGGCGCCGGTGGTGCCGCGGGAGCAGCCACCCTCCGCGCGGCGCCGCAGCGTCGCGGCTTCCCCGCCTTCGCGCGCAGGGTCGGTCGCCTCCGCCATATAGAGGGATGCATGCAGGCAGACCGTGACGAGCTCCTCCCCATTCTCGAACCGCGGGGGCTCGGGACGCGGGACGAGCGCGCGATCGAAGTGTGCCGAGCGCTCGATCAGCAGCTCCCAGTCGTCGATCGGAACCGGCGCGACCATCGGCGCGTGAAGGGGGCCGCCTTCCTCCCGCTTGAAATGGACGCGAACTTCGGGATCGTGGCCGGCGCGGCGCAGGAAGGCGATCGCCGCGATATCGTAGCCATAGCCGTCGACATAGAAAACGCGGCGGACCTGATCGCCGGCGTCGCGATGCGCCTCGATCGTCTCGACGCCATACAGGGCGCGGACGCGCGCCTGCTGCGCGGCCGCGCAACGGTCGACGCCGTTGTCGTCGGTGCAATCGCGATCGGCCTCGCTTTGCGCGTGCGCGGGCCCAGCGAGCAGCAAGGCGAGCAGGAACGAACGAACCTGCAAACCCATCGCTAACCGTCCGTCCGCCGCAGCAGATCAGCCAGCGCATCCTTCCAGAACCGCGCCCAAGTGTGGGTGCCGTGGCCGCGCGTTTCGGTGCTTGCCGGGATGAGGATGTAGCGGGCGCTCGGCATGCGGCGCGCGGCGGCTTCGGCGATTCCGTAATCGGGTGGGTTGATGAAATCGTCGGCGCTGTTCACCCAGGTCATCGGCGCGCTTATGCGCTCCAGATGGGCGAGCGGGTTGTAGGTCCGGCTGGCTTCCAGCTGGTAGATGAGGTCGTTGGCGTCGCGGGTGGCGAGGTCGCGGTCGATGCGTTCGGCGATATAGGCCTCCGCCGTCTCGCGCGTGGGATAGGCCCGCTGCAGATGGAGCGGCGCCATCCCGGCGATCTGCAGGAGCGAGACGGCGGTGCGCAGGCCCTGGACCGGCTGGGCTGAGTAGTCGCCGCCCGCCCAGGCCGGATCGCGGCGTATGCCCTCGACCGCGGCGCGCCGCCACATCCGGTTGTGGCCGGCAATCTCGACCGGCAGGCAGGCCATCGGCATCAGGGCGCGGGCGAAATCGGGGTGGGTTTCGGCCCAGACGAAGATGTGCATGCAGCCCATCGAGGTGCCCATGAGCAGGCGCAGGCGGGTGACTCCCAGCCGCTCCAGCATAAGCCGCTGCGCCTCCACCATGTCGTCATAATCATAGGCCGGGAAGCGCATGCGGAGGCCGTCGCTCGGCTTGGACGAGCGGCCATGGCCGATATTGTCGGGCAGGATGACATAATAGCGGGCGAGATCGAGCGGCTGGCCGGGCCCGTACAATTCGTCCGCGAATTGCGGCGCGAGGAATTGCCGGCCCGAGCCGCCGGTGCCGTGCAGCACCATCACCGCATTGTCGATCCGCCCCTCAGCATCGCGATGCGGGGTGCCGAGCGTCGCATAATGGAGGCGAAGCTCGGGCAAGCTCTCGCCCGAGCGGAAGCGGAAGCCGGCGAGCACGACGTCGCCCTCGGTGAGGCGCGACGCCCAATCGCCCTGATGCGCCGCCGCCGGCGCGGCGAGGAGGAGCAGCGCCAGCGCGGCGAAGAATCGCCTCACAGCGCCTCCTGCTCGAAGCGGCGCTGGGCGGCGCGGCGCTGGGCGGGGCTCAGCCGCCGCCACCAGGCCTGGGCGGTGCCGGCGCGGTTGCGCGCGCCGGTGACGCGCCGGATCGTGGTGCGGCCCGCCTCGGGAAGCGTGGTGCGCACGGTCTGGATCGTGACCGTGACCGGGCTGCCGCGATGCGCCTGCAGAAACTGGCCGATCGGATCCCGCTCGACCATCGCCGAGAAGCGCGCGCCGCGCGTTCCGACGAAATTCGCCCACAGATAATCGCCGCGTTCCCAGCCGGCGAAGGCGACGGTCGTCGTCTCGGTCCTCTCCACCCGCTCGCGCGGCTGGGCGGCGGCGGGCGCGGCGGCAAGGAACATCAGCAGCAGGGCAAGAACGCGCATCGGATTTCCCCTTTCCTCAATGGCGGTCGGGCCTATCCTAACGCGCGTGGCGAAATCGGGATAGGCGAAAGGCGGGCGATGGGAGCCGGATGGACGACCAGGTTCTGGCAAGCGTGGCTGGCCTTCGCCGTCGCGGCCGCGGCCCAGCCCGCGCACGGGGCCGCCCGATCGCTGACCCTTGACGACGTCTTCGACCTGACGCGGATCGATCGCGCCCTCCTGTCGCCGGATGGCGAGACGGTGGCGGTGGTGGTGCAGCGCCCCGCGCGGCCCGGCGAGGCTTACGGCCGCACCTATTACGAGCTCGATCCGGGCCGCGGCGACGTCTGGCTGATCTCGCGGCGGACCGGTGAGCGGCGCAACCTGACGCAGGGCGCGGCGGCCACGGCGGGCTATTGGTGCCCGGCCTGGTCGCCTGACGGCAGCCGGCTCGCGATGCTGTCGACCAGGCCGGAAGGCGGCGAGCCGCGCGGCGGCGACAATGTGCGCCTTTACGTGTGGACCCGCGCGACCGGCGCCCTGACCCGGATGAGCGACGCCGCTTTGATGACCCAGACGATGGGCGGCACGCCGATGCACCGGGTCGACCTGCGCGGGGGCGCGGACGGAAGCACGATCGCGCATCGCTGCAGCGACGAGGAGAACGCGCCCTTCGCCTGGCTCGACGACAGCCGGCTGCTGGCGGTCATGCTCCCCCCGGGCGGCGTCTCCGGCTTTATCGACGCCTCCTCGCGGCCGACGCGCCATGCCGGGGAAGCCGCGCGGGCCCTGCGCGAGGGCACCGGACCGACCGTCACGGCCGTGGGCAGCGGCGCCGAGCAGGTGCCGCGGGACGAACGGGCGAACCTCGCGCTGCTCCGCGCCATCGACGTCTCGACGGGCGCGGTCGCGACGATCGCGGCGGTGCCCACCTATCCCTTCCGCGCCGAGCTGACGCTCAGCATCGCGCCCGGCGGACGCCGGATCGCAATCCTGGCGACGACGGGCGCGCTGCCGCCGGCTCGCGCGCCGGACAGCCGCAACCGGATCGACAGCTGGACGGTGGAGAAACGGCTCGGCTTCGTCGACCTCCTCCCCGGCGCTCCGATACGATGGCCGGCCGCCCCGCCCGGCATGCGCTATCCGCTCGATCTCTACGGCTGGTCTCCCGACGGGCGCGCAATCGCCTTGCGCGCCCGCGCCGGCCAGGAGGAGGCGGCGACGCCGCTGTTCGTGGCGTCCGCGCGGGACATGTCGATCGTCCGGGTCGGGCCGGAGGGGTTGTCGGTCGGCGGCGCGACGGCGGGATCCTGGTTCCCGGCCGAGCGGCCCGTTTTCTGGCTCGACGATCGCCGCCTGCTGGCGCGCGCACCCGGCGCCGGCGAGGCCGCGCGCGCGGACTGGTGGCTGCTGGCCCTCGACGGGGAGGCCGTGAACCTCACGGCAGCCCTGGCCGAGCCGCCGGCGGAGCTCCGCCGCGCGCGCGGCGGCGGCTTTGTCGCGGTCGCCGGAGAGCGGCTGCTGGCGCTGGACGCCGCCGGCCGCCGGCTCGCGCCCTTGCCGTCCGCGAGCCTGCCTGCCGCAACGGCGATCGCCTGGCCGATCGATCCGGGCCGCGAAGCGCCGGCGATCCTCGTCGCGGCCCCGCTGCCGGACGGCGGCCGGCGCCTCGACGAGATCCCGCTCCCCGGCCCGGCCGCGGCGCCGCGCGGGTTCACGCTGCCGCGGGACGCGCAATTGCTCGACATGGATGCGGCGCGCGGCATCGCCTTGTGGCGCGAGCCGACGCCGCGGGGGCTGTTCCTGCGGGAGAGCTCGCTGGCGGGCGGCGGCACGCGCGACCTCCTCTCGCTCAACGCGCATCTGGCCGCGATCGACTGGGGCAGCACGATGCTGATCGACTATGCGGGAGAGGACGGCCAGCCGCTCAAGGGGGCGGTGATCCTGCCGCCCGGCTATCGGGAGGGCCGGCTCTATCCGACCATCGTCTGGGTCTATCCCGGCTATCGCGTCCGCGACCTCAACGGCTATTTTCTCGACCCCTATATGGCGGGCTTCTACAATTTGCGGCTCTATGCCGCGCGCGGCTATGTCGTGCTGATCCCGTCCATGCCGCGCGCCGAGAACGGCGAATTCCTCGCCGGCCTCTCCAAAGGCGTGCTTCCGGCCGTCGACCGGCTCGTCGCGCTGGGCATCGCCGATCCCGGCCGGGTCGGGCTGCTGGGGCAGAGCTTCGGCGGCTATGCGGTCTACGGGCTGGTCGCGCAGAGCAACCGCTTCCGGGCGGGAGTGGCGATGGCGGGGATCACCGAATTCACCAGCTTCTACACGCAATTCGCAGGGTCGGCGCGCGGCTATCCGGGCATCGAGCATGAGAAATCCTGGAACTGGGCGCTCGTCGAGGCCGGGCCGCTGCGCCTGGGCGTGCCGCCTTACCGGGATCATGCGCTCTACTGGCGCAACTCGCCTCTCGCCCTGGTCGATCGAGTCGAGACCCCCTTGCTGCTCATCCATGGCGAGCATGACGAGCGAGCGCCGATGGCACAGGCGGAATCCTTCTTCTACAGCCTCTACCGGCAGGGGAAGACGGCGCGGCTGCTTCGCTATTGGGGCGAGAATCACGGCCTCAGCCAGTCGCCCGCGAACATAAGGGACATCTTCGAAGAGACCGTCCGCTGGTTCGACCGCTATCTGGGCGTCGGGGCCGCGTCTCCATAGAGCTCGAGTCCAGGCCGTATCGGCATTCAGCCGATGCCCCTGCAGAGGGTCTTTCCCTTCTCCGTCACCCCCGCGAAAGCGGGGGTCCAGCCTTCTTATGATCTTGGCTGTTGAAGAAGCTGGATTCCCGCTTTCGCGGGAATGACGTGAAACTGAATGTTGATACAGCCTAGGTCCGGTCGAGCATGTCCCTGACGCGGGCGGCGAGATCGGCATAGGCGAAGGGCTTGGTGATCAGCTCGACGCCGGGATCGAGGCGGCCGTGATGGACGATGGCGTTGCGCGCGTAGCCGGTGGTGAAGAGGACGCGAAGCTCGGGGCGGAGCGCGCGCGCCTCCCTGGCCAGCACCGCGCCGGTCTTGCCGCCGGGCAGCACGACGTCGGTGAAGAGCAGGTCGACCTTGCCCTCCTGCCGCTCGAGCAGGCGCAGCGCGGAGGGCCCGTCATGCGCCTCGATCACGCGATAGCCCAGTTCGCGAAGCACCTCGACCGTATAGGCGCGGACGTCGTCATTGTCCTCGCAGACCAGGATCGTTTCCTCGCGCGTCCCCTCCGGCACCGGGCTGTCGGCGGGCGGCTCCTCGACCGGCTCCTCGGCGAGCAGGCGGGGGAGGTAGATGCGCACCGTCGTCCCCTCGCCTTCCTCCGAATAGATTTTGAGGTGGCCGCCCGATTGCTTGACGAACCCGTAGACCATGGAGAGGCCGAGCCCGGTGCCCTTGCCGACCTCCTTGGTGGTGAAGAAGGGCTCGAAGGCGCGCGCGAGCGTGTCGGCGCTCATGCCCGAACCGATGTCAGAGACGCAGATCGCGACATATTGGCCGGGCGAGATGCCGGCATTCTGGCCGGCATAGTCGCGGTCGATATGGGTGTTCCCGGTCTCGGTGGTGAGCTTGCCGCCTTCCGGCATCGCATCGCGCGCGTTGACCGCCAGATTGAGGATCGCGTTTTCGAGCTGGTGGGGATCGGCCTCGATCCGCCACAGGCCGGCGGCGAGCACCGTCTCCACCGCGATCGTCTCTCCCAACGTGCGGTGGAGCAGCTCCGACATGCCGGTGACGAGCTTGTTGGGATTGATCGGGCGCGGATCGAGCGGCTGGCGGCGCGAGAAAGCGAGCAGGCGCTGGGTCAGCAACGCCGCCCGCTCGGCGCCGACCATGGCGTTGCCGAGCGCGCGCTGGACGCGGGCCGGCCCCTCCTCGCCGACATGACGGCGGGCCGCGTCGACATTGCCGATGATGATGGTGAGGAGATTGTTGAAATCGTGGGCGATGCCGCCGGTCAGCTGGCCGACCGCCTCCATCTTCTGCGACTGGCGCAGCGCTTCCTCGGCCTGCTCGCGCTCGGCGATTGCGGCGGCGACGCGCGCCTCGAGCGACTGGTTGAGCTCGCGCAGCGCCTCCTCGGCGGCGCTGCGGACGGCGATCTCGCGCTGGGCGGCCTCGTAGAGCCGGGCATTGTCGATCGCGATCGCGGCCTGGCCGGCAATGCCGACGAGGAGCTCTTCGTGCCGCTCGGTGAAGCGCGCCGGATCCTTATGGCCGAAGAAGAGGCCGCCGATCACCTCGCCCGAGCGGCTGGTCACCGGCACCGCGAGATAGGAGGCGACGGGCAGATGCTCCTTGGGCATGCCGTGATGGGTGTCGCTCTTGCCGTAGCGGGGATCCTTGGTGATGTCGTCGGAGCGGACCACGCCTTCGCCGTTGAAGGTGGGCGCGAATATCTGCGTGTTGCGCGGCATCGGGAATTTGTCGAAATGGCTGCGGTCGACCCCGGAGATGGCGTAGAGCATGTAGCTCTCCCCCGCCTCGTTCAGCACATTGTAGAAGAAGGCGCCGAATTGCGCGCCCGACAAGGCGACCCCGGCGTCGGTCACCATCTGGACGACGCGCTGGAGGTCGAGCTCGGAGGCGAGGCTGGCGCCGATCCTGTTCAATGTTTCCAGTGAGCTTTTGTCATCCTTCAGCGCTTCTTCCGCCTGCTTCGTCTCGGTGACGTCGATGGCCATGCCCACATAGCCGATCAGCGCATCGTCGGCGTCCAGACGAGGCCGGCAGCTGACCTTCATCCAGCGCAAATTGCCGTCGCCGCGGCGGTAGCGCGCCTCGTAGCCGTAAGGCGTGCACGCCGCCCAGGCGCGGTCCCGCTCGGCGAGAACATGAGCGAGATCGTCTGCGTGGATCATCTCGATCCAGACCGCGCCGGGCAGCTCCGCCGCCGGCCGGCCGGCTATTTCCTCGAAGGCCTTGTTGGCGAACTCGATGCCGTTCGCATTGGTCACCCAGACTGGCGCCGGCGCGCAATCCGCCATCGCGCGGAAGCGGGCCTCGCTCTCGCGCAATTCGGCGTCGGCGCGCTTGGTGTCGGTGATGTCCATCGCCATGCCGACGAAGCCCGCCGGCGCGCCCGCGGCGTCGAAACGCGGCTTGAGGCTGGCGCGCAGCCAGCGCCATTCGCCGTCGTGACGGCGCATCCGCGCTTCGAAACCGTAAATCTCGTGCCCGGCCCAGGCGGCCGCACGGCGCGCCATCACCTCTGCCAGATCGTCCGGATGGACGATCGCCGCCCAGCCGGTCCCGCGCAAGCGCTCGAGCGGCAGGCCGCAGAAGTCGATCAAAGCGCGGTTGACGAATTCGATTCCGTCGGCGTCGGTCACCCAGACCGGGGAGGGCGCGCTGGCGGCCATCGCCCGGAAGCGGGCCTCGCCGTCGGCGAGCGCGGCGCGCAGGCGGGCATTGTCGGCCTCGATCGCGGCCAGGCGGCCGTCCTCGTCATGGCGGGGGACGGGCCCGGCGTCGCTCGATTCGGGCCTTTCGGACACTACGCGCCCCCTCTTACGATGGAACGGGAGTCAATCCGCCGAGGCGGAAATCGTTCCGGCGAGCGCGGCCGCCCAGGCGGCTTCATCGAAGCCCGCCAGCCGCCGGCCGCCCAGGTCGAGCAATGGCCTCCTGATCATCGACGGCTGCGCCAGCATCAGGGCGATCGCCTTTTCCGCGTCGAGATCCGCCTTGTCCGCGTCGGGCAGCTTGCGGAAGGTCGTGCCGGCGCGGTTGAGCAGCTTCTCCCAGCCGAGCTCGGCCGCCCATGCGCTGAGACGCCCCTCGTCGATCCCGGCGAGCTTGTAGTCGTGGAAAGCACAGGGAATGCCGCGGCCCTCGAGCCAGGCGCGCGCCTTCCTGACCGTGTCGCAATTCCTGATGCCGTACAGAATCATCCGCGCCTCCTCCCCCGCAGACAGAACGAAGGCGTCATCCAGTCAAGCCGCGCCGATCCAAACGCACCCGAGGTCAAAATTGGCGATTACGTAGTTTACAAACCCCGCGCTGACGCGCGCCGCCTGGCCATTCGGCCCACCGCCGCGACCATCCCGCCTGCGATCGTAAGCAGCGCGACAAGAGCGAAGGGCATCGCTGCGAAGATGACTATGCCGGCACCCGGCGGCAGATCATCATATTCCGCCAACATCGCGACGATCGGCAGCATCACTGCGAGCAGCATCGTAAGCCCGGCCATCACTGGCCAGCCCTTCGACAGCATCCAGAGCGGCGGAACGAAAAACAGCAGTATGGCGGCAGCGAAAATCATTCCGGCTTCTCCAGCGCCTTATGCCTTTCGTTCCCGAAGCGGCTTGTGCCTTCGGCACGGCTTGCCAGCATCCGCCGGAGAACGTCGTCCTCTGATTTGATCGGCGTCTGGCATGATCCCTGACCTCGAAGGTAAGATGGTCCATCAAATCGGCTATTGCGTCGTCAACTGGCCGGCGGCGGAACGGGCGCTTGCCGACATGTTCGAACTCATACACGAAAGCGGCGGTACGGTCATCCAGGCCGATCTGCCCCGCGCCGTCAGCCAGGCCTCGAGAGAGGACTTTGGCCTTGGGCTGGCATAGAACCCGCGCCAGACGGGCCGCCAATTCTCGATATGTGCGAGCAGGCTCGCCACCGCCGAATTGCGCAACAGCCCTCCGCTTCGGGCAGGGCTGGAGTGATCTCAGTTTCCCCCTGAGGGGCAACGCCGGCCTGTCGATTCTGTACCTGTCGATGTGCTTCGTCACGTACATCATGTGCAATATCGTTGACATTACGTTCGAATGAACGCACATGGAGTTGCGAATCGGGAACATCAGGAGGGAGTATCATATGGCTTTTCGTGAGAAGATTGCGTGGCTGGAGCTGGGAACGATGCTGGTCGCCTACGGTATCTATTTCGGCATCGTCGGGCCGGCCGCCGGGTTCGGGGAGCGGCGAATGCTGGACATCCTCTGGTCGTTCGGCCCGGTCGCCGCCGCGCACGGCGTCGCGATGATCGTCGGCGCCATCGCGATCGCGGTGACCGCGGTGAAGGAGGCCGAGGCCCGGTCCGACGAACGCGACCGTGCGATCGCCCGGCGCGGGGCGACGATCGGCTATTTTGTGCTGATCGCCGGCATGATCCTGGTCGGCGTGGTGATGCCGTTCAGCGAGCCCCCCTGGAAGATCGTCAACACCGCCTTGCTCGCCATCGTGCTTGCCGAAGCGGTGCATGCAGCGGTCGTGCTGCTCAGCTATCGCCGAGGCTGGCATGGGTGAGCGGCGCCTTTCCAACACGATCCGCACGCTGCGCTTCCACGCAGGCGAGATGACCCAGGCCGAGCTGGGCGGGAAGATCGGAGTCACCCGCCAGACCGTCGCCGCGATCGAGCAGGGCAAATATTCGCCGACGCTGGAAACCGCCTTCCGCATCGCCGACGTGTTCGGGGTGGCGCTGGACGAGGTGTTCCGCTGGGCGGAGGACTGAGAGGTCAGCGCCGCTTCACGCGCCGCGCTTTTCGAGAAAGCGGCCCAGCGTGACGACCTTCTGCCGCTCAAGCCCGAGCGCCTCGTAGAAGGCCAGTGCCGCCTCATTGTCCTCGCGGACCATGAGCTGGATCTTGGGGGCGCCGCGCGCGCGCAGCCAGGTTTCGGCGGCCGCCATCATCCGCCCGCCGATGCCTTCGCGGCGCCGCTCCGGCGCGACCGCGAGATAATAGACCCAGCCGCGATGGCCGTCGAAGCCGACCATGATGGCGGCGGCAAGCCCGGCCTCGCCGCGCAGGACGAGGATCGCCGAGGCCGTCCCTTCGGCGGCAAGGCGGAAATCGCGGGCGGGATCGTTCCACGGGCGGGTGAGCCCGCACTCGCCCCACAATGCGGTCACCGCCGCTTCGTCGGCCGGCTGGGCTTCGGTGATCATAAGCAGGCGGTCCGGCCGGCGCGGAGATCCTGGATCTTGCCGTTGATCAAAATGCCGCTCACCGGACCGGCGGTGAACTCCTCCAGAGGAGCATCGGTTATGCCGACGCGGCGCAGCGTCACCGGGCCGAGCGCGCGGAGCGCCGCGCGCGGAGAATCGACCCCAATCCCGCCGCGCATCCTATAGGCCGGGTCGGCGCTCTGCTCCCAGGCGACAAACCGGCCCGCCTCGAAATGGAGGGCCAGACCGCCGGGATAGTCGAGACGGATCTTGGGCTGGACCCGGCAATGGGGATCGCCGGTCCGGGCATCGGGCTGATCGGTGATCCGCTCGACCAGGGCGCGCGTCGCCGCCTCGGACGTTCCGAACGGCAGCGGCCGCGAGGGGCCGGCCGGCCCGTCGACCAGCTCCAGGCCACCGCTGGCGGGATTGAGCCGCGCGGCGCGCGCGGGCGCGAGCGCGGGCGCGGGCTCGGGCGCTTTGGCCTTTGCGGGGGCCTTGTCCGCGACCCCGGCCGGCTGGCCGCAGGCCGCGCAGAGCAAGGCCAGCGCCGCGACGGCCCTCAACGCGCGGGGACCGCCGCGTTCGATGGCGGCGCGAGCGCCGGCTGAGCCTCGCGCGCGGCCGGCGCCGGCAGCGCCTTGGCAGCCGGCGCTTCCTGGAGGTCCTGGCCGCGCCGCAGCACCCGCCAGCATCTCCGCCCCTCGCAGGCGATCACCGTGCCGCTCCTCCCGTCCACGCGGACGATTTGACCATCGCCGACCGCCGCCTGGAAGCGCGGGGGCGACGGCCTCATATAGATTGCGAGCGCGATCAGCCCGCCGGCGATGACGATCGCGGTGACGATCTTGCGCGCGGCATTTTCGACGATGTCCGCCAGGGTGAGAACCTCCGGCGGGGCGTCGCCCTCAGTCTCGAGATCGTCCAACCGGTTCCGCCTCATCGTTCACTCCCAAAGATTCGGCGTCACGCGCCTGCCCGGCGTTTTCGGCCTTGCGCCGCCCTCGCGCAAGCTCCTGCGTGTCACCGCCGCCTCGCGCGCCGCGCCGGCAAGGGCCGGGCCACCCGGTCCAGCACCATGCGGGCGGCGCGGCGGCCGATCTGCTCGCCCGCCTCGTTGGAGAAGCGGAAATGGACGCCGCCATAGATCCGCGAGTCGGACACCTGCTGCGCCCATTCGTCCCAGCTCGGCAGCACCTGCACCGCCGAGAGCGGGATGGCCTGGGAGGAGACCCTGACGCCGCCGGCCGGGCGCGGCCCGACCTCGGCGGTCATCACCTCCGCGATCGCGGCGGCGACGACGCAATGGCCGCAGGGATATTCGGGAAAATTGGGCGTGGAAAGCAGGGGCGCCCAGGCCGGATCGGGCGGGGTCGCGTCGTTGCCGTCGTCCGCGCCGTTGCGGATGGCGGTGATCGGCCGCCAGTAATTGTAGTGCATCTTGGACGCCGACATCGCCAGCGCGCTGTCGTCGAACGCCATCTGGTAGATCGCGAACATGCGTGCGTTCTGCACCGGCGTGCGGCCGGGCGCGTCGGCGGCGAGGCGCATCGAGGGCGTGATGTCGAACGCCTGCCGGTAGCGCGCCACCAGGGTCTGGAATTGAGTCCGTTCGGTGCTCGTCCGGCCGCCGAGCCGCCGCACCTCCTCATAGTCGCGCGCCCAGACGGCGCTGGTCAGCGCGGGGGGCGGCGGCGGTCGGAGCGCCTCGGCACTTGGGATCGCCCAGGGGCGGAAGGCGGCCATGAACGGATCGATCAACGGCAAAGCGGTGCCGATCCACTCGCCCGGCGTGGTGCGCGGGCGATAGGGGGTCTGGACGATGGCGGGATCGATCCCGCCCGCCGCGATCGCCGCCGTCGCCGCGGCCTCGCCGATCAGCCGGCCGGCCTCGCGCCGCGGCTCGTCGGGGATCGCGGCCATCGCGATCGCATAGCTTTCCTCGAGCGCAGGGCGCTGGGCCGGGAAATGGTGGAGCAGGACCTTGTAGGCGGCGGTCGCCGCGGCGGCGTCCGGCGAAGCCGTGGGCGCGGCGACTGGAAAGCCGAGATAGGATGTGTAGCGCCGGTCGATCGCGTTCACCGCTTCGAACATGGCGAGCGCGGTCCGGGTGACGGCGCGCTGCTGGTCGGGCGTGCCGGGCAGGCCGGTCGGGCCCTGCGCCGTCAGGGCGATGCGATTGGCGAATTCCCACCAGTCCGTGACCGGGTCCGCCGCCGCCGGCTGCGCCAGCAGGAATGCCCCCGCCGCAGCCATTCCGATAAGTGCCTTACGCATGATGTCCGCTCCTTTTGATGCGCTGGCTTGCGCTTGGGATGGACTAGGCGTATTGCCTAACTAATACACCGTGGATCGCATGACTTGAAGGGCCAAAAGCATGATCGCAGGTTGCATCGATCGAATGAGGCGGGACGATTGCGGCGGCTGCGAGCGGCGCGATGCCTGCGCTTCCCTGTTCAGGATGCTGAAATTCGACCGGCCTCCGAAACCGCAGCCCGAACGGGGGCAGGAACGGCCGTCGCCCCCGCGCAAGAACCCCTTTCTGGCTTTGCTGGGCGAGGTGGTGAAGGCCATCGAGGGCAAGGCCGCCGCGCCCAGGAGCGAATTCCGGGCGGAGGTGGAGCGCCGGATGGAGCCCCTGCTTGCCTCCGGTCCGGTCCGGATCGACGACGTCGCCCGCGCGCTCCGCTGCAGCCGCCAGACTCTGTACCGGCGATTGAAGGCGGAGGGAGTCACCTTTGCGGAGCTGCTCGACGACCTGCGCCGCCGCCTCGCCTCGCGCTTCGTGCGCGAACAGGCGCTGTCGGTGAAGGAGACCGCCTGGCGCCTGGGCTTTTCGGACCCCGCCGCCTTCTCCCGCGCCTATAAGCGCTGGACCGGGACCAGCCCGAGCGCGGCGCGGGGCAAGGACCGGAACTGAGCTAGACTCGGTTTCCTTCAATCGCTCCCCGGGTGCTTCAACGTCGATGAAATCGAGTCAGCCGCGCCGGAAGGAGCCGGCTTGATGATCGTCGACGATGCCGACCGCCTGCATCCAGGCATAGACGATGGTCGGCCCGACGAACTTGAGGCCGCGGCTCTTCATGTCCTTCGAGATCGCTTCCGATAGACCGGTCTTCGCCGGCAGGGTCTTGCCGTCGCCCTTCAGCACCTTGCCGCCGGTGAAGGACCAGCAATAGGCGGCGAAATCCTCGCCCCGCGCCGCCATCTCGCAATAGATTTGCGCGCCTTTGATCGTCGCTTCGATTTTGGCGCGGGCGCGGACGATGCCCGGGTCCGCCATCAGCCGCCCGACCTCCCCCGCCTCGAACCGCGCCACCCGATCCGGATCGAAGCCGGCAAATGCGGCACGAAACGCCTCGCGCTTCCTCAGGATAACGATCCAGGAGAGGCCCGCCTGAAACCCCTCCAGCATCAACGTCTCCCATAGCATCCGGGAGTCGCGTATCGGCACGCCCCATTCGGCGTCGTGATAGGCGCGCATGAGTGGGTCGCCCTGCGCCCAGGTGCAGCGGGTCACCACATGGATTGCACCGGATAGCGCCGGATGGTCTTGTCGGCGGTGACGAGGACCATATCCATCGCCATGGCGTGGGCGATGAGCATCCGGTCGACAGGGTCGCGGTGAATGGCCGGCAGCGCGGCCGCCATGGCCCACAAACTGCCGGAAAAATCGAGGATCTCGAATTCCAGCATTTCACGCAACGCACCAAGCGGCGCGGAATCCGCAAATCGCCGTCGCGCCTCGAGATCGGCATATTCCCACGCGGTGATCGCGCTGACGTAGAGCGCGTTGTCCGGCGACTCAATGGCTTCGCGGGCGCTCCGGCTCAATCGGCGGCTGCCGACGCCGAACCAGACCAAAGTATGCGTATCAAGCAGCAGGGCCGAACTTCCGGCGGAACCGTTCCTCGGGATCCCCGCGCTCCGCTTTCAGCGCCTTCAGGCTATGATCATAGCCGCGGGCCTGTTTGCGAAACATGCCAAAGGCAGCGCGCCGCCGGGCACCGATCTCCTCCCGCGACAGCGAGGGGGGAGGCTCGACCGGAACAAGCCGGACCTGCGGCTCGCCGGCCTTGTTGACGAATACCTCCTCGCCGCGCATCGCGGCAGCCACCAGCTCCGAGAGGCGGGTCTTCGCTTCGCCGATGTTGACGTGGATGGTCATGGCTTGGCCAAGATAGCTTGGCCAAGGGCGAGCATCAACCTTCTTCGACGAATTGACGTCCGGCTTCGGTCAACTCGAAATAGGGAGCGTCGGATTTTTCGTCGTTGAATGTCACCAACCCTTGCGCCAGCAATCTTGCCATCACGGAGCGATCCATATGCAGCGACTTGCCGCGATCGAGCCGGAGGCCGTCTGCGTAGAGTTTTCCGGGCGCATCACCGGAATCGCCCGATGCAATGCGAAGATATGCGTGCAACAAGGCGCGATTGCGATCGGAGCGCCGATCTTCCTCGACACGCCCCGTCGCCAGCCACCAATCCAGCGAACGAGCTTCCGTCCGAAGCCGGTCATGTGCGGGAGCCGTCGAGGAATCATAATATAATCCGAGGCGCTTCAGCTCTTCCTCCACAATTCCGCTTGCCCGCAACGGCATCAGTCTCGGCATCATCTCACTCCCACTCGATCGTCCCCGGCGGCTTCGAGGTGTAATCGTAGACCACCCGGTTGATGCCCCTGACCTCGTTGACGATCCGCGTCGCCACCCGGCCCAAAAACGCCGCGTCGAACGGGTAGATGTCGGCGGTCATGCCGTCGGTCGAGGTCACCGCGCGCAGGGCGCAGACGTGGTCGTAGGTGCGGTGATCGCCCATCACGCCGACCGTCTTCACCGGCAGCAACACCGCGAAGGCCTGCCAGATCGCGTCGTAGAGGCCGGCGTTGCGGATCTCCTCGAGGTAGATGGCGTCGGCCTTGCGCAGCGTGTCGCAGCGCTCCTTCGTCACTTCGCCGGGAATGCGGATGGCGAGGCCCGGGCCGGGGAAGGGATGGCGGCCGACGAACGCCTCGGGCAGGCCGAGCTCGCGTCCGAGCACGCGGACCTCGTCCTTGAAGAGTTCGCGCAAGGGCTCGACCAGCTGCATGTTCATGCGCTCGGGCAAGCCGCCGACATTGTGGTGGCTCTTGATCGTGACGGACGGCCCGCCGGTGAAGCTGACGCTCTCGATCACGTCGGGGTAGAGCGTGCCCTGCGCGAGGAAATCGGCGCCGCCGATCTTCTCCGCCTCGGCCTCGAAAATCTCGATGAAGGTCTTGCCGATCAGTTTGCGCTTGGCCTCGGGCTCGTCGAGCCCGGCGAGGCCGGTGAGGAACTGATCCGCGGCGTCCACATGGATCAGCGGAATGTTGTAGTGGTTGCGGAAGAGTGAGACGACCTGCTCGGCCTCGTTCGCCCGCATCAGGCCGTGATCGACGAAGACGCAGGTCAGGCGGTGGCCGATCGCCTCGTGGATCAGCACCGCGGCGACCGCGCTGTCGACGCCCCCTGACAGGCCGCAGATCACCCTGCCCTCACCGACCTGGGCGCGGATGTCGGCGATCTTGGTCGCGCGATATTCGGCCATCGTCCAGTCGCCCGGCAGGCCGCAGACGTGGCGGACGAAATTGGCGAGCAATTTGCCGCCGTCGGGCGTGTGCACGACCTCGGGGTGGAACATCAGCGAAAAGAAGCGCCGCGCCTCGTCGGTGGCGACGGCGTAAGGCGCGCCTTCGGAAGCAGCGGCGACGGCGAAGCCCTCGGGCAGCGCCTCGACGCGGTCGCCATGGCTCATCCACACCTGGTGGCTCTCGCCGGGCTTCCACAGGCCGTCGAACAGCATGGATTCGCCCGTGATCTCGATGAAGGCGCGGCCGAATTCGCGACTGTCCGACGGCGCGACGCGGCCGCCCAATTGCTGCGCCATGGTCTGCTGCCCGTAGCAGATGGCGAGGATGGGGATGCCGGCGTCGAAGAAATGCTGGGGCGCGCGCGGGCTGTCGTCCCACATCACCGACGAGGGCCCGCCCGACAGGATGATGCCTTTGGGCTTCAATCGCGCATAGGCCTCGTCTGCGCGGTTGAACGGGGCGATCTCGCTATAGACGCCGGCCTCGCGCACGCGCCGGGCGATGAGCTGGGTCACCTGGCTGCCGAAATCGACGATGAGGATGGAATCGGGCTGGAGCGGCATGGCCGGGCGATAGCAGCGCCGGCGCGGCTGTAAACCGCACTTCGTCATCCTGCCGAAAGTCAGGATCCACGAACACGGACCGCGACCTTGTGCGACCTCCGTGTTCATGGATTCCATTGAACGGGTCGCCATGTCCCCCGGACATGGCTGCGCAGTGCGGGGCACTGCGCAGCCGTTCAATCAAGTCCGTGATGACGAATGGGTCTAGATCGGCAGCGGCACCAGCAGCAGGAATCCGTTGGCCATGAGCAACGTGCCGACCGTGCCGAGCCCCGCCGCCAGGATCAGGATCGCCCGGTTCAGCGCGAGGATCGCGATCGAGCCGAGCACCAGGGCGAGCTGCAGGAACACCTCGGCCATGTCGAAATTGTCGTCCCTTTGCTGCGCGATCTCCCGCGCCGCCTGGAACGCCTCCGCCTGGGCGCGCAGCTGACGCTTGCCTTCGCCGCGCAGGAGATCGTTCGGCGCCGCCGGATCGGGCTCGGAATCGTAGCGGGCGATGGTGGCGCGGTGCTCGGCCAGCTGCCGTTCCATCGCCGCGCGCCGGTCGGGCGTCAGGCCGGGCTCGGCCAGGTCTCCCTCGATCTCGACGATCGCGATCTCATAAGCGGTCTGCTGGATGTTCTTCGCCTGGAAAAAGGCCCAGGTGTCGCTGGCGCGGATGTTGTTGTAGATCATGTCGTCGGTGGCATTGCCGCCGCCGAGCCCCGCGACCGCGAGCACCGCCGCCAGAATCGCGATCATCAGCGCCGCGCGATTGCGGAAACGGACGCCCTCCTCGCGCTCGTCCTCATGGACCCCGGCTACCAGATCGGCCGCGTCGGTGCTGTCCATCCTGTCCTCCTTCGCCCTGACCCGCGCGCCCTAGCGCAGCGGTCCGGCGTAGGAAAGTTAAGCGAGCGCTGAACTTTCTGTTGCCCCATTGCGGCGCGAACGTTAGTTAAGCCCATGCTTAACGAATCGGCCCGGCTCGATCTCGCTTTCCAGGCGCTCGCCGACCCGACCCGGCGGGGGATGCTTGCGCGGCTGAGCCGGGCTCCGGCCTCGGTCAGCGAGCTTGCCGCGCCCTACCGCATGTCGCTCCCAGCGGTGATGCAGCATTTGCAGATGCTGGAGGCGAGCGGGCTGGTCCGCTCGGAGAAGAAGGGCCGGGTGCGCACCTGCCGGCTGGAGCCCAACGCGCTCGGCGTCGCCGAAAGCTGGATCGCCGAGCAGCGCGCGCTCTGGGAAGGCCGGTTCGACCGGCTCGAAACCTATCTCGAAACACTGAAAGCCAAGGAGAGCGACAAGTGAGTGAGCATGACCTCGTGCTGGAGCGCGTGCTGGACGCGCCGCGCCGCCTCGTCTGGGAGGCGTGGACGACGCCAGAGCATATCAGGAAGTGGTGGGCTCCGAAGCCCTATAAGACGCCCGAGGTCGAGCTCGACCTGAAGCCCGGCGGGATCTTCCGCATGCGCATGACCGGCCCCGACGGCTTCGACACGGGGCCCGGCAACGGGGGCTGCGTCCTCGAGGTCGTGGAAGGCGAGCGCGTGGTCTGGACCTCGGCGCTCGGGCCCGGCTGGCGGCCCAACAGCCCGGGGCCGGCCGATTGCGGCGGCTTTCTCTTCACTGCCATCATCACCTTCGAAGACGCTCCCGACGGGAAGACGCTTTACCGCGCAGTCGCGAAACACAAGGATGTCGGCGACGCCGAAACGCATGCGAAGATGGGCTTCCACGAAGGCTGGGGCACCTGCGCCGACCAGCTGGGCGCGGTCGCGAAGGAACTGGCGACGCGGAACCCGATGAAACGGGAGGGCTGAGAAATGGCCGACCCGATCATCCTCACCGTCGAGCGCCATATCGATGCGCCGCCGGAAAGAGTGTTCGACGCGTGGCTGGACGCGGACGCGGTGGGCCGATGGCTTTTCGCCACGCCCGACGGTGTGATGGAGAAGGTAGAGATCGACCCGCGCGTCGGCGGCAAATTCCTGATCGTCGAGCGGCGCGGCGACCAGCTCGCCGAACATTTCGGCGAATATCTGGAGATCGACCGGCCGCGCAGGCTGGTCTTCAGCTTCGCGGCGATGCGCGAGGCGGGCTATACGAAGGTGGTGGTCACGATCGTGCCGGACGGCGACGGCTCGCTGGTCACCCTCGTCCACGAAATGGACGCGGAATGGGCGGATTACGAATCGCGGACCCGCCAGGGCTGGACGATGATCCTCGACAGACTCGCCCGCACCCTGAAATAAAAAAGCCCTCCCCCTCGAGGGATTGCGGCCGCTCTTTGGTTCGTCCGGGGGACGAACCTGCGGCCGCAATGGTTGGGAGGGGGTGTTCGGCGCACGAGAATAAACTCCCGCGCCGAACCCCCTCACCCTGGCCCCTCTCCCCGCCGGGGAGAGGGAATTGGAACTAGCAGCGGGCCGCCTCGCGGCCGATCAGGGCGCCGAGCGCGCCGCCGATGATCGCGCCGGTGGTGCCGCCGCTGCGGCCCCGGTAGCGGCCGCGATAGCCGCGCCCATCGCGGCCGATCTCGCGTCCGATCAGCGCGCCGGTCGCGCCGCCGACGATGGCGCCGGTGGTGCCGTCGTCGCAGCGATAGCGATAGCGGCTGCGGCCGTAATAGCCGCGCGGATAATAGCCGCTATTGTAATAGCCCCGGCCGTAATAGCCGCCATAATAGCCCGGAGAATAAGCGGGATAACCGTAGCCGTAGCCGTAGCTCGGCGCGATATAGACCTGGACCCGGCTGCGCGGCCGGTAATAGCGGCGGTGGCGGTAACGGTCGCGGCGGCTGCCGCGATAATTGTCGTAGCGGCGCCCGTCGCGGTAGCCGTCATAGCGGCCCTGATAGCCGTCCCGATAATAACCTTGGGCGCTGGCGGTCGCCGGGAGCGCGACCGTCGCACCGACCGACACGATAGCGCCGATAATGAGTTTCCTGAGCATGGCTCGCTCTCCACATGATTGTGATTCGGGCGAAAAACGCTGCCCGGAAGCAAATGGTTTCCACCTTTCCGCCTGAGCGGGCGATGAACAGGATGGTAAAGAGCCGTTCAGCGCCTTGCCCGGTCCGGCGTTTCGCCTCAATAGTCGGCCATGGCCTCCCCCGATTTCCCCGAGCCCGCCTTCATGGACGACGAGGAGATCCGCATGTTCGCGGATTCGGTCGGGAAGTTCCTCGACCGGAACGCGCCCCCGGAGCGAATCGCCGGCTGGCGCGAGGCGGGGATGGTCGAGCGCGAATTCTGGCGCGAGGCGGGCGCGGCCGGGCTGCTCGGAGTGAGCGTGCCGGAAGCCTATGGCGGCCCGGGCGGCGATTTCCGCCACGACGTGGTGGTCGCCGAGACGATCATCCGCAAGGGCGTCGAGGGCTTTGCCGCCGGCCTGCACAACGTCATCATCACGCCTTACATCCAGGCCCACGGCACCGAGGGGCAGAAGCAGCGCTGGCTGCCCAAATTGGCAAGCGGCGAGCGGGCGGCGGCGATCGCGATGAGCGAGCCCGGCGCGGGCTCGGACCTGCAATCGGTGCGGACCACGGCGCTGAGGGACGGCAACGGCTACCGGATCAACGGCGCCAAGACCTTCATCTCCAACGGCCAGATCGCCGATCTGATCGTCGTCGTGGCCAAGACCGACCCCAATGAGGGCGCCAAGGGCGTCTCGCTGCTGGTGGTCGAGCCAGGCGAAGTCGAGGGCTTTCGCAGGGGCCGCAAGCTCGACAAGGTCGGGCTCGATGCGCAGGATACGTCCGAGCTCTTCTTCGACGACGTCTGGGTGCCGGCCGACAATCTGCTTGGGGATGAGGAGGGCAAGGGCTTCTACCAGCTCATGGCCGAATTGCCGCGCGAGCGCCTCCTGATCGCGATCGGCAGCGCCGTCGCCATGGAGCGGGCGATCGAGGAGACGATCGCCTACGTCAAGGAGCGCAAGGCGTTCGGGAAGCCGATCATCGACTTCCAGAACAGCCAGTTCGTGCTCGCCGGCTGCAAGGCCAAGGCGGTGGTCGCCCGCGTCATGGTCAACGACTGCATCGCCCGCGTGCTGGCCGGCACGCTCGACGCCACCACCGCCGCCATCGCCAAGCTCTGGGTCACCGAAGCGCATGGCGAAGTGGTCGACGCCTGCCTTCAGCTCCATGGCGGCTACGGCTACATCAACGATTATCCGATCGCCCGCATGTGGCGCGACGCCCGCGTCCAGCGCATCTACGGCGGATCGAGCGAGATCATGAAGCTGCTGATCGCACGCTCGCTTTAGAACACCCCGCTTTCGACACCCGTCATTCCAGCGAAATGAATGGGACCCCTTAGTCCCGTCCGGGGGACGGGACGCCCATTCATGGAATCTCTTTTCCTTCCAGCACCTGAAGAAGTGAGATTCCAGCTTTCGCTGGATGACGATTCGATCCAATAACGCAAATCGATATGATATTTGACGACCATCGATAAGTGTATTATCGTTTATCGATATCCCCGAGTCGTTGGAGTGCTACGTGATGACCCGACATTATTCCGCCGCGCTGCCGATCGCCTTCGTCATGCTTCGGATTCTCATCGTCCTGAACTGGCTGCTCGGCGCCGCGATCCTCGTCCTGCTGCTGATCATGCCCCACGAGCAGTGGATCATGAGCGCGTTCCAGCTGACGCCCTCGCCCGATGCCCAGCGGCTGATCTGGGGCCTGCGCGCGGTCGCGGCGCTCGGGCTCGTCACGATCCCGATCAACAACATGATCCTGAAACGGCTGCTGGCGATGGTGGATACGGTCCGCATGGGCGACCCCTTCGTCGCGACGAACGCGCGCCGCCTGCAGGGTATCGCCTGGGCCTTGCTCGCGCTCCAGCTGATCGGCCTCGTCATCGCCATTATCGGCAAGCTCATTTCGACGCCGGCTCATCCGGTCGACTTCGACACGAGCTTTTCGCTCAACGGCTGGCTCGCCGTGCTGCTCACGTTCGTGCTTGCCCGAGTGTTCGCGGAAGGCGCTGGCATGCGCGAAGACCTCGAAGGGACGGTGTGACATGGCCATCATCGTCAAGCTCGACGATCTGCTCCACGATCGGCGGATGACCCTGACCGAGCTCGCCGAGCGCGTCGGAATCACCATCGTCAACCTGTCGATCCTGAAGACCGGCAAGGCCCGCGCGATCCGCTTTTCGACGCTCGAGGCGCTGTGCGCGGCGCTGTCCTGCCAGCCCGGCGACATCCTGGAATTCCTGCCCGACGCGGCGGAGGAGAAGGAAGCGGCATGAACATCCTGATGGCAATCCACATCGCCGCCGGCATGAACGCGCTGGTCGCGGGAACGGCCGCGGTCGCGGCGCGCAAGGGCGGCCGGCTGCATGGGCAGGCTGGAACCTTGTTCTTCGGCTCGATGCTCGTGCTGGGAGTCACCGCCTCGTTCCTCGAGCCGCTCCGCACGCCCGAGCCGGGATCGCCGGTCGGCGGGATCATGGTCTGCTATTTCGCCGCGACCTCCTGGGTTGCCGCTCGCCGCCGCGACGGGACGACCGGCCGGTTCGAAATCGGCGCCTGCGCGGCCGCCCTCGTCATGGCCGGGCTGATGGTCTGGGGCGGCCTTGAAGGCGCGGCGACACCGGCGGGCACCGGGCCGGTCTTCGCGCTTGCCTTGATATTGCTCATTGCCGGCTTGCTCGATCTCAACGCGATCCTTCGCCGGACGCTCACGCCCGCGCAGCGGATCGCGCGTCACCTTTGGCGGATGTGCTTCGCCTTCTTCATCGCCACCGGCTCCTTCTTCCTCGGCCAGCAGGACGTCCTGCCCCAGGCGGTTCGCGGCTCGCTTTTCCTGTTCGTCCTTGGCTTCTCTCCGATAGCCGTCATGGCTTTCTGGCTGGTGCGGCTGCGGCTCGGAAGGGCCTTTCGCGGCGGGTTCCCCGCGCCGGTTCGTGCCGGGGTCGAAGTTTGAGATGGCTCCGACCGTTCCTTCGAGCCCGCCCCGCCCGTGGGAAAGGGGCGAGAACGAAGTCTCGCTGGTGCGGCTGTACGTCTTGCGCGCAAATTACCTCCTCTGGGTCGTCGCCGGCCTCTTCATGGCGCTGCCGCCGCTGATCCAGCCTGCCCCGGGCGCGCGCGGAATGATGGACAGCATGTTCGGTGGCTTGTGGGTGATGGGAGTTTTCGGGCTTCGCTACCCGCTGCAGATGCTTCCGATCTTTCTCTTCGAGTTCGTGTGGAAGACGATCTGGGTGCTGGCTTTCGGGCTGCCGCAGTGGATGGCGGGGGCGGGCTCGCCGCGATTGAGCAACGATCTCATATCGATCGGCAATGGCCCGATCCTGTTCGGGCTCATCATCCCGTGGGGCTACGTCTGGCGCAATTATGTGAAGGCCCCGGCAGAGCGTTGGCGGTGACCGGCGCAAAGCGGATTGCTTCGCAGCGCCTCTCCCCGCAATGACGAGTCTTTCGCGGGAGACTCGGAGCATGCCCGAAGCCTATATCGTCAGCGCCGTCCGCACCGCCGGGGGCCGAAAGGGCGGCCGCCTCGCGGGCGTCCACCCCGTCGACCTCGCCGCGATCAGCCTCGATGCGGCCGTCGCCCGCTCCGGCATCGATCCGGCCGCGGTCGACGACGTGATCATGGGCTGCGTCACCCAGGCGGGCGAGCAGTCGCTCCATGTCGGGCGCAACGCGGTGCTGGCCTCGAGGCTGCCGCAGAGCGTGCCCGCCGTCACCATCGACCGCCAGTGCGGCTCCTCGCAGCAGGCGATCCAGTTCGCCGCCCAGGCGGTGATGTCGGGGACGCAGGACGCGGTGATCGCGGCCGGCGTCGAGAGCATGACGCGCGCGCCGATGGGCCTCTCCATGGTCGCCGACAAGGGCTTCACCCCCTTCCCCGCCAGCGTCACCCAAAAATATGGCGTGCCCTTCTTCAGCCAGTTCATGGGCGCCGAGATGATCGCCAGGAAATACGGCTACGACCGCGGCCGGCTCGACGAATATGCGCTCGAAAGCCACCGCCGCGCCAAGGCGGCGACCGTGGCGGGGGCGTTCGCGGACGAGATCGTGGCGGTCGAGGTCACGCTCCCCGACGGCGGCACCGAAACCCACAGGGTCGACGAAGGCATCCGCTTCGACGCCACGCTCGAAGGCATCGGCGCGGTCAAATTGCTCAAGGAGGATGGCGTGATCAGCGCCGCATCGGCGAGCCAGATCTGCGATGGCTCCGCCGCCGTGCTGGTCGTCTCGGAGCGGGCGCTCAAGGACCATGGCCTGACCCCGCTGGCGCGCATCCACAATCTCACCGTCACCGCCGGCGATCCGGTGATCATGCTCGAAGAGCCGCTCTTCGCCACCGACCGCGCGCTGAAGCGGGCGGGCATGACGATCGCCGATATCGACCTCTATGAGGTCAACGAAGCGTTCGCGCCGGTGCCGCTCGCCTGGCTCGGCCATGTCGGCGCCGATCCGGAGCGCCTCAACGTCAATGGCGGCGCGATCGCCTTGGGCCACCCGCTCGGCGCCTCGGGCGCGAAGCTGATGACGACCTTGATCCATGCGCTGCGCGCCCGCGGGCTGCGCTACGGCCTGCAGACGATGTGCGAGGGCGGCGGCGTCGCCAACGTGACGATCGTCGAGGCTTTGTGATGGAAAATGGGGACAGTATATATTTTTCGGCGGCCGAAGCGCCGGCAGGACCGACCGGCCTGCGTCCGAAAAATATATACTGTCCCCATTTATGCGCGCGATGAGCGGCCCCCTCTCCGGCATTCGCATCCTCGAAATGGCGGGGCTGGGGCCGGCGCCCTTCTGCGGGATGATGCTCGCCGACCACGGCGCCGAGGTGATCCGCATCGAGCGCCAAGGCGGCTGGCGGCTGCCCGGGGATCCGCTGGCCCGCTCGCGCCGCACCGTGACGGTCGATCTCAAGCATCCGGACGGCGTCGCCCTCGTCCGCGACCTGGCGAAGAGCTGCGACGGGCTGATCGAGGGCTATCGGCCCGGCGTGATGGAGCGGCTCGGGCTCGGGCCGGACAGCCTCCTCGCGGACAATCCGAAGCTCGTCTACGGCCGCATGACCGGCTGGGGTCAGACCGGGCCGCTCGCCGGCGCCGCTGGGCATGACATCAACTATATCGCCCTTTCGGGTACGCTGCACACGATCGGGCGCGCCGACGAAAATGGGAGGGGCCGCCCCTCCCCGCCGGTCAATTATGTCGGCGATTTCGGCGGCGGGGGGATGATGCTCGCCTTCGCCATGGTGAGCGCCTTGCTGGCCGTGAGAGGCGGGGGCGCCGGCCAGGCGATCGATTGCGCGATGACCGACGGCTCGGCCTTGCTCGCCAGCCTGACCTGGGGCCTCAGCGCCGCCGGGCTGTGGGAGGATCAAGCGGGCGTCAACCGCATCGACGGCGGCAGCCCCTATTACGACACCTACGAGACCAAAGACGGCAAGTGGGTCGCGGTCGGCGCGATCGAGCCGCAATTCTATGCCTTGCTCTGCGACAAGGTGGGCATAGCCGCCGAGGGGCAGGACGATCGGGCGGCCTGGGCGGATCGCAAGCAAAGGCTCGCCGCCTTGTTCGCCGCCCGCACGCGGGATCAATGGTGCGCCCTGCTCGAAGGGACCGACGCCTGCTTCGCCCCGGTCCTGTCGCTCGCCGAGGCGCCGAAACATCCGCACAACAAGGCGCGCGGCACCTTCATCCAGCTGGACGGCGTCACCCAGCCCGCGCCAGCGCCTCGCTATTCGGAAACGCCCAATGCTTCGCCGCAGGCACCGCTCGCGGATGCCGACGCGTTGTTGGCCGAGCTGGGCTACGCGCCGGAACGGATCGCGGCTTTGCGGGCTTCGGGGATCGTCGCCTAGACTCTGTCCCATTCAGGTTGAAGCACCTGTTCCCCGGCGAAGGCCGGGGCCCCAGTCCTGCCGTCCGTACCGCTGGGCCCCGGCCTTCGGGGTCCCCACAAAGTACTACTTTGCGGGGTGCCCCTTCGCCGGGGAACGATTTCGCCCGACTGAAACTGAGTCCAGTCAGAGCCGCGCCGCGTGCCAGCGCAGATGATCTTCCATGAAGCTGGAGATGAAATGATAGCTGTGGTCGTAGCCCGGCTGGAGGCGCAGCGTCAGTGGAATCGAGGCGGCTGCGCAGGCGGCTTCGAGCAGATCCGGGCGCAACTGCTCGGCGAGGAAGGCATCGCCCTCGCCCTGGTCGACGAGCAGGTCGGCCACCCGCGCCCCGTCCTCGATCAGGGCGACCGCGTCGTGGCGCCGCCAGGCCGCGCGATCCGGCCCAAGATAGCGGCCGAGCGCCTTCTCGCCCCAGGGCACCCGCGATGGCGCGACGATCGGCGCGAAGGCGCTGCAGCTGCGGTAGCGGCCGGGATTGCGAAGCGCGATCGTCAGCGCGCCATGGCCGCCCATCGAGTGGCCGGTGATCCCCTGCCGGTCCATGTCGGCCGGGAAATGGGCGGCGACCAGGGCCGGCAATTCCTCGACGACGTAGGAATACATGCGGAAATTGGCGTCGTATGGCGCCTGCGTCGCGTCGACGTAGAAACCGGCGCCCTGGCCGAAATCATAGGCCTCGTCGTCGGGCACGCCGTCCCCGCGCGGGCTCGTATCCGCCGCGACGAAGATCAGCCCGAGCTCGGCGCAGGCGCGGCGATACTCGCCTTTCTCGGTGACGTTGGCATGGGTGCAGGTGAGGCCCGACAGATACCAGACGACCGGCAGCTTCCCGATCGCTTCGGCCTGCGGCGGCACGTAGACCGAGAAGGTCATCGGCGTGCCGGTTTCGGCGGACTGGTGGCGATAGACGCCCTGCACGCCGCCATGCGCCTTGTTGGCGGAGAGCGTCTCCAAGGCCGTCATCGGCTCAGGCTATCCGGTGCAGCGCACACAGCTTGTTGCCGTCGGGATCGCGCAGATAGGCGAGATAGAGCTTGCCGAAGCCCCCTTCGCGCACGCCCGGCGGATCCTCGATCGCGGTGCCGCCATTCTCCATGCCCGCCTGGTGCCAGGCATCGGCCTGCTCCGGGGTCATGGAAAAGCCGATCGTGCAGCCGTTGCCGGAGGTCGCGGGGGCGGCGTCGATCGGCCTGGTGACGATGAAGATGCCGCCATTGTGCACATAGACCAGGCGGCCCTTGTCGTCCTCGAACCCCGGCTTGCCGCCCATCGCCTCGAAAGTGGCGTCGTAAAAGCCCTTCGAGCGGGCAATGTCGTTGCTGCCGACCATCATGTGGCTGAACATGTCTCTCTCCTCTTATCCGGGTCAGTAGATTTTATCCGGTTCAGTAGACGACGACCGAGCGGATGCTCTCGCCCGCATGCATCAGATCGAAGCCCTTGTTGATCTCCTCGAGGCTCAGCACATGGGTGATCATCGGGTCGATCTCGATCTTGCCGGCCATGTACCAGTCGACGATCCTGGGCACGTCGGTGCGGCCGCGGGCGCCGCCGAAGGCGGTGCCTTTCCAGACCCGGCCGGTGATCAATTGGAAGGGACGGGTGGAAATCTCCTTGCCGCTCTCCGCCACGCCGATGACGACGCTGGTCCCCCAGCCGCGATGCGCGCTCTCGAGCGCGGTGCGCATGACGTCGGTATTGCCGGTGCAATCGAAGGTGTAATCGCCGCCGCCGCCGGTGAGCCTGACCAGATGCGCGACCAGGTCGCCCTCCACCTCCTTGGGATTGACGAAATCGGTCATCCCGAACCGGCGGCCCCATTGCTCCTTGCCCGGATTGATGTCGACGCCGACGATCCTGTCCGCCCCCGCAAGCCTGGCGCCCTGGATGACGTTGAGGCCGATCCCGCCCAGCCCGAAGACGATCACGCTGGCGCCCGGCTCGACCATGGCGGTGTTGAGCACCGCGCCGACCCCGGTGGTGACTCCGCAGCCGATATAGCAGGCCGACTGGAACGGCGCGTCCTCGCGGATCTTCGCCACCGCGATCTCGGGCAATACGGTGAAGTTCGAAAAGGTCGAGCAGCCCATATAATGGTGGATCGCCTCGCCCTTGTAGCTGAACCGGCTGGTCCCGTCCGGCATCACGCCCTTGCCCTGGGTGGCGCGGATCGCGGTGCAGAGGTTGGTCTTGCGGCTGAGGCAGCTCGGGCATACGCGGCATTCGGAGATGTAGAGCGGGATGACATGGTCGCCCGGCTTCACCGAAGTCACGCCCGCCCCGACTTCGCGGACCACGCCGGCGCCTTCATGCCCAAGGATCGACGGAAACAGGCCCTCGCTGTCGAGCCCGTCCAGCGTATAGGCGTCGGTATGGCAGATTCCGGTCGCCATGATCTCGACCAGCACCTCGCCCGCCTTGGGTCCCTCGAGGTCGAGCTCGACGATCTCGAGCGGCTGCTTGGGCGCGAAGGCGATTGCGGCGCGGGTCTTCATGGATGCTGGCTCCCCTGCAGCGGATGTTGCGCGCTTTCTATAGAGCGCCCGCCGAAGAGCAAGAAGCCCCGATCCACGCTCCGGCCCCCTCCTCCCCGTCGGGCCGCCCAACGCGCACCGGCCCCCGGATTGCTCTGCCTGGGGCCCCCGATTCGCCGCGATCGGTTTCGTGGTTCCCTTATAAGGGAGCTCCCTTATAAGGGAAGGCAGAGCCGAGCTTGGCAGCGGCGAGCTGGCAGAGCCGAGCTTGACGGCGGCGAGCTGGCAGAGCCGAGCTTGACAGCGGCGAGGTGGCAGAGCCGCGCTTGGCAGAGGCGAGCTGGCCGAGGCGAGCTCGGCAGCGGCGAGCTGGCCCTGATATGGCCGAGATCAGGCGCCGCGCCGCGAGCCGGCGGTCAGCGGCTCAGGAACCGGCTGATCCACTCCCCGATCCGCTTATTGTCGTTGGGCGCGGCGAGCGAGGCGATGGCGGCGCCGGCATCGGGGATGCGATCGCGCCGCGACTCGTAGAGCGCCGCGGCGAATGCCGGCGACATTTCAGGATGGAACGGGAAGGAGATGGCGGGCTGGTCGCGCCAGGCGAGGCCGGCATAAGGCGTGAACAGGGACGAGGCGATCACGTCCGCCTGCGGCGGCGGCTGCACCACCTGGTCCTGGTGCGAGGCAGGAGCGGAGACGATCGGGCAATCGTCCATCCACGGCTCGCGCTGGACGATCGGATAGTTATGCAGGCCGACGCCCCAGCCCCTGGCCGACTTCTCGACCCGTCCGCCGAATGCCTCGGCCATGATCTGGTGGCCGAAGCAGATGCCGACGAGCCTGGCGCGGCCCTTGGCGGCGCGCAGGAAGGTCGAGAGCTTCGCGATCCAGGGCAGATCCTCATAGACTCCCGCCGAGGAGCCGCTGACGAGATAGGCCGCGTGCCGCCCGACGTCCGGCGGCAATTCGCCGGCGGCGACGTCGTAGCTCGCCGCCTCGATGCCGAGCAGCCGCTCGAACATCGCCGGATAGCGGCCGTGCTCGGCGACCAGGGCGTCGGGCGGCCTTCCGGCTTCGAGGATGGCAAGACTCATCGGGCGCGTGGACGGCGTCCCCGCGAGGGCGCCAGCGCTTCGCGGAAGAAGCAGATCGTGACCGGCCAAGCCTGCGCGCGGGCGCGGTCATTGGCTTCGATCGTGCCGCCGAGCATCGGCAGCTGCTCCGCCCGGGTCGGGCCGATGGCCGGGGGCGCCGGCGCCATGTGGCCGGCATCCGCATAGGAGACGTGCGCCACGCGGTGCCGGAAGCCTCGCGCCCTGAGCCGGGTCACCATCGCCTCGGCCATCGCCGCGGAGGGCCAGAGCGCGTCGGCGCGGCCCGAGATGAGCAGGATCGGGCCGTTGATGCGCTCGACCGGGATGGCGGCCTGGGCGTTCTGCGGCAGATTGGGCAGCGCGTCCTCGTAGAGCTTGAAGATCGAGACGAAGCCGCGGCTCGCCTCGTAAGGCAGGAAGGGCAAGGGCGCGCCGCCCGCCGACCAGCTCGACCGGCGCGCGAAGTCCTGCGACAGGCCCTGCCAGACGACATGGCTGGGCGAGCCCGCGACGACCGCGCGGATCCCGGCACGGCGCGAGGCGACCAGCAGGGCCGCCTCCGCGCCCTTGGAGATGCCGAATATGCCGATCCGGTTACGGTCGACGCTCGGCTGGGCGGCGAGCCAGGCGAGGCCGCGGTCGAACGTCTCGAGCAGGATCTGGTCGAGCGCGGGCGGCAGCCCGTCGGCGCGGAAATAGGACAAAGCGAGCACAGCATAGCCCTGGGCGGCGAAGGGCGCGGCCATCGCCCGGACGCCGCGCGTGCCGCCCTCCGAGCCGCCCAGGATCAGCAGCGCCGGAAACGGCCCGGCGCCCTCCGGCCGGATGAACCGCGCGACCATCCCGTGCTGGGCGATGTCCTGGGTAATTGTGGCGACGTCCGCCGCCGGCGTGCATTGCGAACCATTCTGGGCCTGCGCGGCGCCGGACCACAGCAGCAGGGCCGGCAAGAGAAACCATGTCCGCATCGTCCGTCTCCCCCGAAAATAGGGACAGTATATATTTTTCGCGTGCGCCCCAGAGGTTCACCCGCTCTGGCTGGAAAATATATACTGTCCCTATTTTTTCGCGCGCCGGTCCCGCGTCGCCAGCGTGCGCAGGCGCAGCGCGTTGAGCTTGATGAAGCCGGCGGCATCGCGCTGGCTGTAGCTGGACGAGCCTTCCTCGAAGGTGACCAGATCCTGGTCGTAGAGCGCCAGCGGGCTTTCGCGGCCGATCACCGTGGCATTGCCCTTGTAGAGCTTGAGGCGGACCCTGCCCGTCACATGCTCCTGGCTCTTGTCGATCAGGGCCTGCAGCATCTCGCGCTCGGGGCTGAACCAGAAGCCGTTATAGATGAGCTTGGCATAGCGCGGCATGACCTCGTCCTTGAGATGCGCGGCGCCGCCGTCGAGCGTAATCGATTCGATGCCGCGATGGGCCGCGAGCAGGATCGTGCCTCCGGGCGTCTCGTAGACGCCGCGCGACTTCATCCCGACGAAGCGGTTCTCGACCAGGTCGAGCCGGCCGATGCCGTTGTCGTGGCCGAGCTGGTTGAGCTTCGTCAGCAGGGACGCCGGCGACAGCCGCTCGCCGTCGATCGCGACTGGATCGCCGCGCTCGAACTCCACCTCGATCACACTCGCCTTGTCCGGCGCGTCCTCGGGCGAGAGCGTGCGCTGGTGGACATATTCAGGCGCCTCGAGCGCGGGGTCCTCCAGCACCTTCCCCTCCGAGGAGGAGTGGAGCAGATTGGCGTCGATCGAGAAGGGCGCCTCGCCTTTCTTGTCCTTCGAGATCGGGATCTGGTGCTTTTCGGCGAAGTCGATCAATTGCTCGCGGCTGGCATAGTCCCATTCGCGCCAGGGGGCGATGACGCGGATGTCGGGCTCCAGCGCATAATAGCCGAGCTCGAAGCGGACCTGGTCGTTGCCCTTGCCGGTCGCGCCGTGGCAGACCGCATCGGCGCCCACGGCGCGCGCGATCTCGATCTGGCGCTTGGCGATCAGCGGCCGCGCGATCGACGTGCCGAGCAGATACTGGCCCTCGTAGAGCGTGTTGGCGCGGAACATCGGGAAGACGTAATCGCGAACGAATTCCTCCCTCAGATCGTCGATGAAGATATTCTCCGGCTTGATGCCGAGCAGCAACGCCTTGGCCCTCGCGGGCTCGACCTCCTCCCCCTGCCCCAGGTCGGCGGTGAAGGTGACCACCTCCGCGCCATATTCGGTCTGCAGCCATTTCAGGATGATCGAGGTGTCGAGCCCGCCCGAATAAGCGAGCACGACCTTCTTCGGTTTGTCGGTCATGCGTTTGATTCCCCGTCATTCCCGCGAAAGCGGGAATCCAGATTGAGTTTGGTATCCTTCGCGAGCGCTGCCTGGATTCCCGCTTTCGCGGGAATGACGAAGGACATTCATACGTAAGCGACCTTCTCCTGCCCCATCATCCGCCGGAAACGGGTAAGGACATGGTGGGTGGCGACGCCGTCGCGCACCGCGACGAACATCGTGTCGTCGCCCGAGACGGTGCCTGCGATTTCGGGCAAGGCGGCATGATCGATCGCCGAGGCGACGAGATGGGCCGAGCCGGGCGGAGTCTTGAGCACGATCATCTGCCCGGCCGCCTCGATCGAGACCACCCATTCGGTCAGGATCTTCTCGAGCCGGTTCGCGCCCCAGTCGGCGGTGCCGATCTGGTCGGGCAGCGCGTAGGAGAGCACGCCGCCGCGCTTCACCTTGACCGCGCCCAATTGATCGAGATCGCGCGAGACGGTCGCCTGGGTGACCGCGAAGCCCAATGCGGCGAGCCGCTCGGTCACCTCCTCCTGGCTGGCGAAGGCGCCCGAGCGGACCAGCTCGGCAAGCGCCCGCAGCCGCCGGGCGCGGGTGTCCGTCATGAGATCCTCCCCGGAACGGGGAGGGTGACCGCGACGCGAAGCGGCGTGGTGGAGGGGTCGGGGCAGTGGAGGCGTCCTCGGCCCCTCCACCATTCGCCTGCGGCGAACGGTCCCCCTCCCCGTTCCGGGGAGGATTTTTCCTCGCGCCAACCCATCACCTTACCCCCGCCAGCCAGGCCAGCGCGCCGCGCGCAGTGTGCATGCGGTTCTCGGCCTGGCGCCACACGGCGCTCCGCGGGCTTTCCATCACTTCGTGGGTCACCTCCTCGCCGCGCCGGGCGGGGAGGCAATGGAGGAAGAAGGCGTCGTCGGACTTCGCCATCAGCGCGGCGTCGACCCGATAGTCGGCGAAGGCGCTGAGGCGGGTCTCGGTTTCATCGTCCTGGCCCATCGAGACCCAGACGTCGGTGTAAATGATCTGCGCGCCGGCGGCTGCCTCGCCCGGGTCGCTCACCTGACGGACTCCGTCGGGCGCGTCGCTCAGCTGATAGCCTTGCGGGCTGGCGAGCGTCAGCTGGGCGCCGACCGCGACGCAGGCCTGGGCGAGCGAGCGGGCGACATTGTTGTCGGCATCGCCGACATAAGCGATGCGCGCGCCTTCGAGCCGGCCGAGCAATTGCCTGACCGTGAGCAGGTCGGCGAGCGCCTGCAGCGGATGATCTTTATCCGACAGCATGTTGAGAACCGGCGTCTCGACCGCCGCCGCCATGCGCACCAGGTCGCGATGGTCCATCACCCGGGCGGCGATGATCGCGTGATAGCAGGCGAGCGTCCGCGCCACGTCCTCGGCGCGCTCGCGCGTGCCGAGCCCGACCTCCTCCTTCTGGATGTAGACCGGATGCGCGCCGAGCTGCACCGCCGCCATCTCGGTCGAGTTGCGGGTGCGCGCGCTCGGCTTCTGGAAGACCAGGGCGACGCCCTTGCCCTCGAGCGGACGGCCGAGATCGGCCCGCTCGGACAGCGCCAGGATTTCGGCGAAGGCGCCCTGGGGCAGGCCGGCGATGCTGAGAAGGTCGCTCACCAGTCCCGCTCCTTCCTGACCATCGTTCCGATGCCCTGATCGGTCAGCACCTCGATCAGCAGGGCATGCGGCACGCGGCCGTCGATGATGTGCGCCGAGCCGACGCCCCCGTCGACGGCGTCGGCGCACGCGCGAAGCTTCGGAATCATGCCGGCGCTGACACTTTCGTGCTCGATCCGGTCGCGCAGCTCGGCAGAGGTGAGTCGCGCCACGAGCGTGCTCTCGTCCCTGGCGTCCTCGAGCAGCCCCGGCGCGGCGGTGAGATAGACGATCTTCTCGGCGCCCATTGCCACCGCGATCGCCATCGCCGCCTCGTCGGCGTTGATATTGTAGGGCTGGCCCGAAGCATCGGCGCCGATCGTCGAGACGACCGGCGCCAGGCCCTGGTCGAGCAGGCCGTGCAGCCGCTCGGCGCGGACGTGGGCGACGTCGCCGACATAACCGAGGGCCGGATCGCGCGGGGTCGTCGTCAGGAGGCCGCCATCCTCGCCGGCGACGCCGACCGCGAGCGGATCGTCGAGCGTCTCGCGGTTGATGGTGGCGACGAGATCGCGATTGACCTCCCCGACCAGCACCATCCTCACGATCTGCAGCGTCTCGGCATCGGTAACCCGCAGGCCGTCCCTGAACTCCGGCTCCTTGCCCATCTTCTTCATCAGCGCGTCGACCTGCGGCCCGCCGCCATGGACGAGCACGCAGCGCACGCCGACGCTCATCAGCAGCAGCACGTCCTGCGCGAGCGCGCGGTCGAGCTCGCGGTCGATCGCGGCGCCGCCGAGCTTCACGACGATCGATTTGCCGCGGAAGCGCTGGATGTAAGGCAAGGCCTCGACGAGGATCTGCGCGGTGAGGGCGGGGCTGGTGCTCATGACCCGCTCCCCGTCACCCCGGCGAAGGCCGGGGTCCACCTACCCTGTCCCGCGGGAGAAAGAAGATGGATCCCGGCCTTCGCCGGGATGACGTTGTCGGTGAGGGCGGGCCTGCTGTTCATGACGTCACCGAGTTTTCCTTGATATAGCCGGGGCCGAGGTCGATGCCGATGACCCGGGCCGAGCCCTGGCCGGCGCCGAGATGCACCTCGATCTCGACCCTGTCCCGCCGCATGTGCGCCGCGACCGCTTCCCGATCGTGATCGACCTCGGTGCCCCGGCGCGAGACGGTCGTGCCGCCATAGGCCACGGCCGAGGCGTCGGTGTCGAACGCGACGCCGGCCGATCCCGCGGCGCCGAGCAGGCGGCCCCAATACGGGTCCGAGCCGTACCAGGAGCATTTGACGAGATTGTTCTCGGCGATGTTCTTGGCCGCGATCCTGGCCTCCTCGTCGGTCGCCGCGCCGGTGACGTGGAGCATCACCATCTTGGTCATACCCTCGGCGTCCCGGGCCATTTGCAGGGTCAGGTCCTCGCAGAGCTTGTGCACCGCATCGGCGAATTCGGCCGGATCGGGCGGGCCGGCGCGGCCGTTGGCGAGCAGGATGACGGTGTCGTTGGTCGATGTGGCGCCATCGACGTTCAGGGTGTTGAACGTCCGGTCGGCGGCGTCCTTCAGGATGCGCTGCAGATCCTCGCGCGGCACCTTCGCGTCGGTGGTGAGATAGGCGAGCATCGTCGCCATGTTGGGCGCGATCATGCCGCAGCCCTTGGCCATGCCGCCCAATGTGAAGGTCGAACCCCTTACCACCGCTTCCTTGGCCAGATGATCGGTGGTCAGGATGCCCCTGGCGGCGTCACGGCCGCCCTCCACCGATAGCTTCTTCGCAAGTTTCGGTATGGCGGCGAGAATCTTGTCCATGGGCAGCGGCGTGCCGATGATGCCGGTCGAGGAAACGAGGACGTGCGCCTGTTCGGCGCCAAGCGCCTTTGCCGTGGCCGCGCCCATCCGCTGGGCATCGAGCAGGCCGTCGCGGCCCGTCCCGGCATTCGCGTTGCCGGAATTGACGATGATCGCGGAGGCCCGGCCCTTCGTCGTTTCCAGGAGCGTGCGGTCCAGCACCACGGGCGGAGCGACGAACTTGTTCTGCGTGAAAACCCCCACGGCGGTAACCGGCTTGCCATCGTCCGTGGCGATCAGCGCCATGTCATATTTGCGATGCTTGATCCCGGCGTGGAGGCCGGCGGCGAGGAAGCCCGGAGCGGCGGTGACGCTCATGGCCAGACGCCCACGGCCGAAAGTCCCGCCGCCTCGTCGAGGCCGAGCATGAGGTTGGCGCACTGGATCATCTGTCCGGCGGCTCCTTTCCCGAGATTGTCGAGCGCGGCGATGGCGAGGACCCGGCCGGTGCGTTCGTCGTAGCGCGCGGTGAGATGGACGGCGTTCGAGCCGTGAGTCCATTTGGTCGAGGGCGGCCGCTCGGAGACGTGGACGAAAGGCTCGTCCGCATAGGCGTCGCGCAACGCCTGCAGCGGGTCGCACGGCCCCTTCGCCATCGCGGTGCAGGTGGCGAGAATGCCGCGGTTCATCGGCGCGAGATGCGGCGTGAACAGGATCCTGCCGCCGAGCGCCATCTCCATCTCCGCGGTATGGCGGTGATCGAGCAGCCCGTAGGCGGTCATATTCCCGTCGACCGTGTTGAAATGGGTGGCGTCCTTAAGCCCCTTGCCGGCGCCGCTGACGCCCGAGGCGGCGTCGACGTTGACCGTGTCGGGATCGATCAGGCCCATGAGGGGCTTGAGCGCGAGGATCGCGGCGGTCGGGTAGCAGCCAGCGGCGGCCACCGTCCTCGACGCGGCGATCGCGGCGCGGTGCAATTCCGGAATGCCGTAGACGAACCGGCCCAGCAATTCCGGCGCCCGGTGCGGCTCCCTGTACCAGCGTTCATAGGTTGCGGCGTCGTCGAGGCGGAAGTCGGCGCCCAGATCGACGAAGGGGATGCCGCGCTCGAGGATCTGCGGTGCGACCGCCTGGGATTCGCCATGCGGCAAGGCGGCGAGGACCAGCCCGATTCCCTCCAGCGCTCCCGGCGCATAAAGCTCGATCCGGGCGCCGGGATAGGCCGGGGCCAGATGGGGATGGACATCGGCCGCCGCTGCGCCCGCCTTGCTGTCGCCGAACAATCTCGCCGCGCGCAGATCGGGGTGGCCGGCGCAGAGCCGCAGGAGCTCCGCGCCGACGAAGCCGGACGCACCAAGAATCGCAACGTCGATCATGCAGTTCTTATGCATTATCCTGTATTATTATGCAAGCCCTGACAAAAAAACGCCCCGGGGCTGCCGGGGCGCTCTTAGTCGGGAGACCGTTTCGCGGCTTATGGGCTCTCGGAGCCCTCGTCGTCCTTGGTAAGCTCGATGATGCCCCAGATGATGAGGCCCAGAACCACCGCGCCGATCAGATAGATGCCAATGCCGTTGCGGCTGTCGAGCGAATTGACGCCTTGTGCGTCCGCGCCAGCACGCATCGCCGGCGAATTCGCAAGGCTGAGCGACTGCGCCGATTGCGCAACCGCCGCGCTGCTCGCGGTGAGCATGGATATGGCGACGAGCGCCGACAGTTTCTTCGAAAGCATACTACCTCCCAGGCAGTGGGGTGCGGGGAAATCCAGCGACCCAAGACCAGCAACATGTGACAGGTGAATTGGTTCCGCAACCCTTTTTTGGACCGCACCGGCCACTATTGCCTATATTCATCCGATTGAAAACGAATTGAAACCCTGGTGTCATCCCAGCGAAACGATAGCTTCGGATACTAGTCCGTATGGACGGCCAATATCGGGAAAGGCCCCAAACCCTCCCCTCCCCGGCAGGAGTGGGCAGGGGACTTCAGGGCATTCCTCCGACTGCCCGAGCCTGCCTAGCCCCTTTGCGACCGCGTCCACTCGGCGACCACGGTCGCGAGCACTTCGAGCGGCATGTCGCTGTTCAGGAGCACCGCATCGTGGAAGCCCTTGAGGTCGAAGCGGGCGCCGAGCTGCGCGCGCGCCTCCTCGCGCAGCCGGACGAACTCGTTGTGGCCGATCTTGTAGCTGCAGGCCTGGCCGGGCCAAACGACATAGCGTTCGATCTCGCTGGTCGAGGAGAGTTCGTCGAGCCCGACATTCTCCATGAAGAAGCGGATCGCCTGCTCGCGGCTCCAGCCCTTGGCGTGCATGCCCGTGTCGACGACGAGGCGCGCCGAACGGTACATGAAGCTCTGGATCATGCCGAGCCGGCCGACCGGATAATCCTCGTACATGCCGATCTCGTCGGCGAGCTGCTCGGCATAGAGTCCCCAGCCCTCCCCATAAGCGGCGATTCCGATATTGCGGTGGAGCAGGGGGATCGCCTGGTTCTCGATCACGATCGAGCCCTGCCACAGGTGGCCCGGTATCGCCTCGTGATGGTTGAGCGTCGGCAGCGCCCATTTCGGCCAGGAGCGGGTGTCGCGCAGGTTGATGTAGAAGGCGCCGGGCCGCGTGCCGTCGAGGTTCGGCCCCATCGCATAGCCCCGCGGCGCGCCGACCTCGATCGCCGGCGGCACCCTCTTGATCTCCATCCCCGAGCGCGGGATGGTCGCGAAATAGTCCGGCATGCGGCCGCGCAGCCGGTTCATATAGGCGGTCAGATCGGCGATGATCTGGGTCCGGCCGGCTTCGGTGTTGGGATAGAGATGGCGCTCCTGCCGGCCCAGCTCGGTGATCCGGGCGCCGACGCTGCCCCGGGTCAGGCCTTCGGCGCGCAGCAGGGGATCGGCCAAAGCGGAGAGCTCGGCGATCTGCCTGAGTCCGGTTTCGTGGACCGCGTCGGGGCTGAGCCCGGTCGAGGTGTGGTAGCGCAGGCACATCGCATAGAATTGCGCCCCGCCCGGCAGCCGGCCCGCGGCGGGGTTGCGGCCGGCGCCTCGCCTGAGCTCGGTCAGAAGCGCGATCTGCCGGTCGAGCGCGGCTGCGATTCGGCCGTCGACGATCGCGCTCGCCTGCGTCTCCCAGTCGCCCTCGATATTGGCCGCACTGGTGCGGCGGACGAGGGACTGGACGAGGCCGGCGCTGGCGCCGCGCTCGGCGCGCAGCGAGCGGGTCTGGGTCAGCGTCTTGTCGAGGATGAAATCGGGCGGGACCACGCCGCGCCCGGAATCTGCGCGGGCCTGCTCCACCTCCAGGTCGATGTTGCGCGCGAACGCCTCGAGCCGGCTGACATAGGCCTGCGCGTCGGCGCGGGTCTCGACCTTGTGCTGGCTGTCGAGGAAATCGGGAACGCTCTGATAGGAGCCGGTCAGCTGCGAGAGGACGTAGGGAACCGGATAGCCGTCGAAACTGCCGTAGGGCACGCGGGAGAGGTCCGAGACGCGCTCGCCGAGCCAGACGATGGTGTCGCGCCAGGCGCGCTCGCGCGGCTCCAGGCCGGAGCGGCCGATCCGGCGCAGCGCCGGCAGGTGCGCGACCAGCGGACGGTAGCCGCCCATCTTGCCGGCGGCGCCGGATTCACCGAGGCGGCCGCGCAGATGCGCCTTTTCGCCCACGTCTAGGCCGAGGCTGGTGGCGAGCTCGGGCGAGACTTCGAGCATCTCCTCGAAGATGCGGTCGTAGAGCGCGCGGGCGCCGCCTGCACGCGAGCGCGGCGCCACCGAGGCGCAGCCGCCCAGCGCGAGCGCTCCCGTCGCGGCGGCGGTGGCGAGCAGGAACTGGCGGCGGTCGAAGCGCATGTTCATGTGGGTTTTCCTCCTATGCCCGCAATGGTCCCTGGACGAACGCACCCAAGGTGATTTCGACCAACTCACGGTTCCAATCGATGGACGCGGCCGCGGGCCATCACGAAATTCATCCGCCGCAACAGGCCGACATCGGCCAGCGGATCGCCGCGCACGGCGACGATGTCGGCGATCTTGCCGGGCTCGATCGTGCCGATCTCCGCGGAGAGGCCGAGCAGATCGGCGGCGTTGACGGTCGCGGCCTCGATCGCCGCCATCGCCGGCATGCCGTGCTGGACCATGAGCAGGAATTCATCGGCATTGCGGCCGTGCAGCGAGACGCCCGCATCGGTGCCGAAGGCGATCCTGACTCCGGCCGGAAAGGCGCGGCGCAGCGCCTGGCCGGTGACGGAGATCCGCCACTCGATCTTGGCGCGCACCTCGCCCGTATAGGCGTTGGGATTGGCGCGCAGGCGCTCGATATAGCCGTTGATGGTGGACAAAGTCGGCACGTAATAGGCGCGGCCGCGCACGAACAGGCGGATGCTTTCGTCGTCGAGCAGGGTGCCGTGCTCGATCGAATCCGCGCCGACTCGAAGCGCCAGGTTGACTCCGTCGGCGCCGTGGGCGTGGACGGCGACGCGCTTGCCGTAGAGGTGGGCGGTCTCGACGATCGCCCGCGCCTCGTCCTCGAACATCTGCGCGCCGAGGCCCAGCCCGATGCGGCTGTTGACGCCGCCGGTGGTGGCGATCTTGATCACGTCGACGCCGCGCGCGATCTGGCGGCGGACCGCGCGGCGGCAATCGTCGGCTCCGTCGCAGGTCGAGCCCGGGCCGCGCAGCACGTCGTGGAATTCCTCGCGCATGCCGAGCGTCGCGTCCATGTGGCCGGTGCTCGTCGAGATCGCCGTGCCGGCGTCGACGATCCTGGGGCCGATCGCCCAGCCCCGCGCGATCGCGTCGCGAAGGCCGAGCGTGATGCCGTCGTCCGAGCCCAGGTTGCGGACCGTGGTGAAGCCCGCGTCGAGCGTCTTGCGCGCATTCCACGCCGCCTCGAAGCTGCGCAAGGGCGTGCTGTCGGTAACGTCTGCGAGCTGGCCCTCGACCCCGGCCCGGTCCGTTCCCAAATGGACGTGGCTGTCGATCAGCCCGGGCAGCACGAAGCGGTCGGAGAGGTCGATCAGGCGGGCGCCCTCGGGCACGGGAGCGAAACCGTCCTGCACCGACACGATCCGGTCCCCCCGCACGACGATCGTCGCATTGCGCCGCGGCGGCCGGCCCGGCCTGTCGAGCAGAGCGCCGGCATGAATCACGGTCACCGGCCCGGACGCGGCGGGAGGCGCGGCCGCGGGCGCCTGCGCGGCGGTCGAGGCGGGCAGAGCCAGCAGCGCAAGCAAGGGCAACAGCATCGCGGACATGCGCATGGACTCGTTCCTCCCGTAAGCCCGCACGACGATAGCGGATCGCCGGAGTCCGCCAATCTCAAAATTGCAGCACCCCCGCTGGGTATTATTACCACGTGCCCTTCGCCGGGGATCGCGCGCACTAGGATGCAATGCGCTACCGATACAAAACCGCGGCCCTGCTTGGAGGGTGGAAGGCAACCGCCGAGGAAGCGTGCCAGGACGCCATCAGGGCAAGGCAGGCGGTGCGCGCCGAGGACGGCACCATGGCGTGGGTGGGAAGCGCGGGGCTCGAGGCCGCAAGCACGGAGGGGGCCGCCCGACGAATTTCCGAACCGGCCAGGCGGAGCGCTTCCGACGGACGGTGAAGCTGCTCGACCTGCCGCTGTGTCGCGGCCCTCGCCCTGGCCTCCGGCAAGTCGCGCAATTTCACCGGCTATTGGCAGCGGGCCGGCTTGAAGCCATAGGGTCGCTTCGGCGGCCCCACTTTTAATGCCATGGTTTGGGTGGGTACCTTTGCTCCACCACGTTGCAAGGCGGCACGGCCAGGGCTGAGGAGCGCGGCATGATTAGGAAAGTCCTGGGGCGCATCGGCTGTCTGTTTGGGAAGCACCTGCGATCAAAGCGCCGTGCCAAGCTGGACGGGCACATCTATGTTTCCGTGTGCCAGTATTGCGGCGTCCGGATGCGCCAGCGCGGCAACAAGGACTGGATCGTGGAGCGCACTTAGCGCGCCCAGCCTCCAAAGCAGCAGCCAGGCCAGACACCTCGATAGGGCCCGCGAAGCTTGGATTCTGTCACTCGATGATGTGCATGTGCGTGCGCCCCAATGTTGCAAAGCAGCATATCTGGCCCGCTACGCCGCCGAAAATGGCATGGCACGAGGATCACCGCCGCAAATCCACTGGCGAGCAGTTCGAGTGCGTCGCCACGCTCGTCATGGCCTCGCGCAAGTCGCACAGCTTCACCGGCTACTGGCAGCGTGCAGCTTGAAGCCGTAGGGTCGCTTCGGCGGCCCCCTTTTACGTCGCCCTCGATCATGCTAAGTCATTGACCGGGGGAGAACATATGCTGGCGAATGGGGGGCCTCCGCGCGATCCGCGCAGCCGTGCCGTGACGGCCATAGTCGATGCGCCGAAGGGTAGCATCGCGGTTCAGCTCGAATGCGGCCACGTCACTTATCGGCGACCGCTGTGCAAGCCGTCGCGGGCAATCTGTCAGGAGTGCTAGCGCGTAGCTTCGGCGGCCCCTCTTTTTGTGAGCGCCGAATAACGTTGCCCGGCCTGCGGTTACCGTATAACTACGGCGCCGTGGCCGAGGGGGGACCTTCCGGTAGCTAGAGCCGGGCAGGAAACTGCTCGGCTCGTTTCGTTGTGCGCCTTCGCCGCCCTCTTTTTGCGACGCGCTATCAATTTCGTTGCTCACCCGTTATAACCCGCTCTGGGGGGCGGGGAATGCCGGACTATCGGCTCTTTTTCCACAATGCCGAAGGCCATTTCATGCGTGCCGAGGTCGTGGACGTGGCCGACGATGCGAGCGCATTGGCAAAGGCGCGCGAGCTGGATCACGCCCATTGCATCGAGGTGTGGCAGGGCAATGACGATTACGATCTGCAAGCCCAACTCGTAACGTCCGCGTGGACCCGCGCTATGGGCATCGCTGCGATAATCGGGATGGCGGTCGGCACCTTGGGCGTCGGCCTCATTTTCATTACCTTCCGCGAAACCAGAGCTGGCAACACCATTGCCGAGCGGCAGGTTGAGGCCGCTCGGGATGCGACCAGTAAGCAGCTGCGGGCCTACATCGGCGTCTTGAAAGCGAACGCGTTTTACATCGGGTCGGCGGCTCCACGGGTTATTGCCGAGATCAAGAACTTCGGACTGACGCCCGCCTACGGCGTTGTCAGCATGACGCGGCTCTACATCGACACGCACCAGACCGGCTTTCCCGGCAAGAGCGACAAGGGCGGGACCGTGACATTCACGACCGAGTTTGGGATCATGGAGCCGGGACAGGAGCGGCTGATCTGGGTGAATCTGCCGGAGGACTGGATCAAAGAGAATATCGAAGCTCTGCGGGCGAAGACTCATCGCCTTTTTGCCGAGACGCGCATCAACTACACCGATCTCGACAACCTTAGCCGCTACCGGCACTTCTGCTATTTCCTGCCGGACCTAATCCACAGAGAGAGGGGCGGCGGCGCTATGCACATGCCCATAACTGGACATGGCAACGTAGATGGCTGGGCCAAGTTTGAGAGCGACGAGCGCGCCTAGCCACCCGCTAATCACCTTGGGTACCTTGCGCCACCATGTTGCAAAGCAGCAACAGCGTGGCAGCCTTTGTTGCGGTGCGGCCACAGCGTCGTTGTGCCGGGACTCCCCCATGGTTATTCTGGCCTAGAAACAAACAGGGGGTACCCATGTCACGCTCGATCTTCCGCCGGCGCACCGCTGCCTCCCTCACCGCCGTCTCCTTGCTGGCGCTCGCCGCCGCCACCCCTGCTTTCGCGCAGGACGAGCCGTCCGCCGCAGCGCCGGAAGGCGAGACCGAGATCGTGGTCACCGCGACCAAGCGCGAGACCTCGCTGCAGGACGTGCCCTTCTCGATCAACGCGCAGACGGAGGCGGCCATCCAGCGTTCCGGCGCGAACACGGTCGAGGACCTGTCGCGCAACGTCGCCGGCCTCTCCATCCAGAATCTCGGGCCGGGCCAGAGCCAGGTCTCGGTGCGCGGCGTCTCCGCCGGCCAGGTCGTCCGCGACCAGCCGGGCGTGAAGGAGCAGGTCGGCGTCTATCTCGACGAATCGGTGATCTCGCTTTCGCTCTTCACCCCCGACATCGACCTGTTCGACCTCAACCGCGTCGAGACGCTGCGCGGCCCGCAGGGCACATTGTTCGGCTCGGGCTCGGTCGGCGGCACGATCCGCTACATCACCAACCAGCCCAATCTGAACCGGGTCGAAGGCTCGGTCGAAGCCAATATCAACGTCCTCGCCGGCGGCGACATCGGCGGCCACCTCAAGGGCATGCTCAACGTTCCGCTCACCGACGGCGTCGGCCTGCGCGCGGTCGGCTATTACACCCAATATGGCGGTTTCGTCGACGCGATCGGGCCGGCCGGCGGCGAGAACGTCAATGCCGGCCACCGCGCCGGCGGCCGCGTCTCCCTCACCCTGCAGCCGGCGCCGGGGATCCGGATCACGCCGCGGATCCTTTACCAGGAAATCCGCGCCAACGGCTTCAACCGGCAGGAGGTCTACAACCTCTACGCCAATGCCTTCACGGCGCCCCCGACCGTCTATGACGACCGCGAGCAATATCTGCTGCTCCGCGAGGGCTTCTCGGACGACACCCTGCTCGCCGATCTCAACGTCAATATCGACATCGGCTCGGACCTCTCGCTGAGCTCCATCTCGACCTATATCAACCGCGACATCACGGTGAGCCGGGACGCCAGCGCGCTGACCGGCTCGGTCTCGGTCGATCTCGGCTATCCAACCGCGGCGGTGAACCTGCCCTCGAACCTCGTCGACACCACCGACCTCGAGACGTACGCGCAGGAGGTCCGGATTTCTTCCGACAGCTCCCGGCCGTTCAACTTCGTGATGGGCATCTTCTATTCGAACACCAGCCGCTTCTACCGCCAGCGTCTGCCCACCCCGGGCTATGACGCCTTCACCGACGCCACCCTGGGCGCGGGCACCTCGGCGGCGACGCGCAACGGCTTCCCCCCCAATTCGCCCTACAATTCGGATCTGCCCTACGACATCGAGCAGCTCGCGGGGTTCGGCGAGGGGACCTGGGACATCACCGAGCAGCTGCACCTCACCGCGGGCGGCCGCTATTACGACTTCTCCGAAGAACGCGGGTTCGTCTCTGGGGGCCTGTTCTCCAACCTCGACAACCGGACCGACCGGACCTCGTCCAGCGGTTTCAGCCCGCGCGTCATCATGAGCTACGAGCCGGTCGACAATCTGCGCTTCAACGCCCAGGCGTCGAAGGGCTTCCGGCTGGGCGGCGTCAACGATCCCCTGAACCTGCCGCTCTGCAGCGCGCAGGACGCGGCGATCTTCGGCGGCTTCCAGGATTATGACGACGAGAGCCTGTGGAATTACGAGATCGGCGTGCGCGGCCGGCGCGGCGGCCTCAACTTCGCGGCCGCCGCCTTCTACACCGACATCAGCAACCTCCAGGTGACGCTCGATGCCGGCTCCTGCTCGTCGCGCATCGTCTTCAACGTTCCCAAGGCGCATACGATGGGCCTGGAATTCGAGCTGGCGGCGGAGCCGGTCGAAGGGCTGAGCTTCACGCTCAACGGCTCGCTGGTCGAAGCCGAGATCGATTCGACCGTGGTCGACGGCACCGGCACGGTGATCGCCGGCCTTCGCGAAGGCAACCGCCTGCCGAGCGTGCCGCGATTCCAGGTCTCGGCCAGCACCAGCTACGCCTTCCCGGTCGCCGAGGACGCCGAAGCCTATGTCGGCGCGTCCTTCCAGCATGTCGGCAGCCGCTATACCCAGTCGAGCGACCAGGAGAACAATCCGCGCAGCTTCGTCTCCGGCCTGGCCTTCCGCGGCGCGACCGGCGCCGGCGCCACCGTGGTCGACCTGAAGCTCCCCTCCTACAATTATGTGAACCTCAGCGCGGGGATCGACTGGACCAACGGCCTGGGCGTGATGCTCTACGTCACCAATCTGTTCGACGAGAACGCCCTGCTCTCCTTCGACCGCGAGCGCGGCGGCAGGGCGCGGCTGGGCTTCAACATCGGCCAGCCCCGGCAGATCGGCATCACCGTGCGCAAGCGCTTCGGCCGCTAGGATGGCCCGGGGACGGTTACTCGTAACTGTCCCCATGGATGGTCCGGGGACAGTTGCTCGTAACTGTCCCCATTCCATTGCGATCCCCATTGCGTTGCGCCGCAGGCCGGTGGAGGAGCCCGCGTGATCGACCCCGACCCCGAGGGGTGCCTGATCGGATGGCCGCGCGCATCGCTCAGGCAATGGCTCGTCGGGCTCGGGTCGTTCGCATTGCTTCTGGCCGCGCTCTATTTCCTCTTCTCAGCGGCGGGATTGTAAGAGAGACATGTTCGCCCAGGCCTAACCCTGCCCTCCTGCTGCGGAGACCCCATGACCGAGATCAGCCGCCGCTCGCTGCTCATCGCAGGCGCCGCCACCGCCGCGGCGGCGGCTTTTCCCAACTCCCTCTCCGCCCGCACCCCGCGCCGCGGCCCGGAGGTGATCGTCGTCGGCGCGGGCGTGTTCGGGGTCTGGACGGCCAGGAAGCTGCAGGAAGCGGGCCACAGGGTGCGTCTGATCGACGCCTGGGGGCCGGCCCATGCCCGCGCCTCGTCGGGCGGAGAATCGCGCATGACCCGCGCCGGTTACGGCGCCGACGCGGTCTACACGCGCATGGCCTGGGATTCGCTGGCCGAGTGGCGAAGCCTCTCCGATCGCTCCGGCCTTCCCGTTTTCCACCGGACCGGCGTGCTCTTCTTCGCGCCCCGCATCGACGATTATTTCGAGCAGTCGATCGCGGTGCACCGGCGGCTGCGCCTGCCGATCGAGGTGCTCGACGGACGGACGCTGCGCAGGCGCTTTGCGATGATCGACTTCAGCGGCATCGAGGCCGGCCTCTACGAGCCCGGCTTCGGCGCGCTGATGGCGCGACGCGCGGTGCAGACCCTGTTCGCAGAGTTCCTGCGCGCCGGCGGCACCTACCATCAAAAACAGATCCGGGCCGTCGAGGCGGCCGGCCGGGCGCTGTCCGCCGTCACAGCCACCGACGGGACCCGCTACCGTGCGGAGCGCTTCGTCTTCGCCTGCGGGCCGTGGCTGGGGCGGATCTTTCCCGAATTGCTCGGCCGCCGCATCTTCCCGACCCGGCAGGAGGTGTTCTTCTTCGCGCCCGCCGCCGGCGACGACAGGTTCGAGCCTGGCCGCCTGCCCGGCTGGGCCGATTTCAACGGCGGCGACATCTATTACGGCTTCCCGAACCTCGAAGGCCGCGGCTTCAAGATCGCCCACGACGCGCACGGGCCGGCGATGGACCCCGACACGGGCGACCGCACCCCCTCGCCCGCCGCGCTCGCCGACGTCCGCGCCTTCATGGCCCGGCGTTTTCCGCTGCTGGCGGACCGGCCGCTCAGCGAGGCGCGCGTCTGCCAATATGAGAACAGCTCGAACGGCGACTTCCTGATCGACCGCCACCCGGCCCTTGAAAATGTCGTGCTGGTCGGCGGCGGCTCCGGCCACGGCTTCAAGCACGGCCCCGCCGTGGGCCGCTATGCCGCGGACCTGCTGCTTGGGCGGCTGGCGTCCCCCGAGCCCCGCTTCTCCCTCGCCACCAAGGCCGAGCGGGCGGAGCGCGCCGTTCACTGAGGCCGGTTGACGTATCGGCTTTACCCGATATAATGTCGGCCCATGACCCTCCCCGCCGCCGCCGCTTCCGCCTTCAGCGCCATCGCCCACCCGACCCGGCGCGCCGTGCTGGATCTGCTGCGCCGGGGCGAGAGAAGCGCGACCGACCTGCGCCTGGGCCTGGCGCCCGGCATCTCCGGCGCCAGCCAGGCGGCATTTTCCGAGCATCTGTCGGTCCTTTCCCGCGCCGGCCTCGTCGATGCCCGGCCGAAGGGGCGCGAACGCATCTATTCGCTGAACGCCCGGCCGCTGGCCGAAGCCTTCGACTGGCTGAAGCACTACCAAGCCTTCTGGGACGAGCGGCTGGCGAAACTTGGCGACTATCTGGACCGGAAAGCGAGGCCCCAATGAAGTCGTTCCGACGGGTGGCGACCTACAAGCACGGCATCGAGGACGTGTGGAGCGCGCTCACCGATCCCTATGCGCTCGCCGAATGGCTGATGCCGGTCACCTTCTTCGAGCCGAAGGTGGGCAGCGGATTCCGCTTTCAATATGATCCGGAGCGGCTCTGCCCGTCCGGCATCGTGGACTGCGAGGTCATCGAGGTCGAGCGGCCGCACCGTCTCGCCTGGTCTTGGCAGAACCGGGCGGTCGAGGGCGCCCCACAGCCGCCGCCGATGCGCGTCGAATGGACGCTGACGCCGGTTAAGGGCGGGACCCGGGTCGAGCTCGTCCAGTCCTACGAGAACCAGCCGTGGAGCCTCACCTTCGCGATGGGCATGGGCTGGCGCTTCTACCTGCGCTGGTTCCTCCCCAAGGCGCTGAAGAATGTCGAGGGCGGCACCTTCCGGCGCGGCGCGATCCCGCTTAAGAAGCGCGCCTACAAGGCAACCAATCTGCCCGACGACGTGATTGTCTGAGAGACACCAGACTCGAATTTCGATCGAGTTTGCACATTTTTGTTCCCCGGCGAAGGGGCACCCCGCAAAGTAGTACTTTGCGGGGACCCCGAAGGCCGGGGCCCAGGGCCCGGCGCTCGCCGGGCTAAGGCACGATAGTTTGGAAGAGCCTTCGACTCCTGGGCCCCGGACTTCGCCGGGGAACAAGCTCGATCGAAATCCGGCGCTAGTCCCCCCGCCGCCGCGCGCCCGGCGCGAAGTTGACCCGGCCGGTCTCCCGGATCGTGCGGCCCCTCATTTCTCCCTCGACCAGCTCATAGCCCAGCAAGGCGAACACCCGCTCGCCAAGGAAGATCGGCCGGGCATTGCCGTACCAGTCGGTGCAGGACGCCTGGCAACCATCGTCGACCACCCGCGCGTCTGCGCGGCGAGCTCGCCCGCCGGCGCGAAGCGGCGCTCGTCGCGGCGCAGGAACAGCATCGCCGCGGCGCTGCCGAAGAAGCGCCGCATCGCCGGCTCCGCCTGGCGCGCGATCGGCAGGCCGATCAGGCCGGACGCGCCGTCGGGCGTCGTCGGCCGGAAGAAGAAGGCGTGGCTGCGGGTCTCGCCTTCCGATGCGGCCGGCAAGGTGAAGACGTCGCCGCGCCGCGGCCCGCCAGCGGCCGGCAGCTCGATGGCGGTGAAGCCCAGGCTTTCGTCGGCCCCGTCGCCGACGATCAGCGCGTCGCGGCCGAGCGCCTCGATCCGGTCGACCGCATGGCCGAGCGCGATCTGCGCCACCGGGCCGCCGCGCACCGGCGCGACCACGACCGTCCCGCTCTTGTCCTCGGGCCCGCTGCCCAGCGCCCCGGAGCCGTAGAGGACATGATCGCCGACGAAGCGGTTGCGGAACGAATATTCGTCGCCGCGCGGACTTGGCAGCCAGCGATAGCGCGACGCCGGCGCCGGGCGCCAGCCGTCGCCGAACGAGGAGATCGGCACGCGCAGCAGGGCGACCCGGCCGCCGCTGACCTCCGGCCCGCCCATCGCGTCGCCATTGCCGCCCTGGTCGCGGACCAGCACGTTGAGCATGCCTTGCGCGCGGTCCTCGCGGAACGAGAATTGATCGACCGGCGCCCCGCGCGCGCCGATCGCCGACGGCCGCTCGCGCCCGAACGGCAGACGGTAGACGAACGCCTCCGGCTCGCCCCGGCGCGGCTCGTCCCGGAAATCGGTAACCCACAGATAGACCGCATTGCCGGAGACGTAGAAGGTGCGCGAGGCGGGGCCGAGCACGCCCACCGCCGTGCAGGTCAAGGCCGGCGCGACGAGGTCGCAATTGGTCACCGAATGAAGCGCGTTGATCTCGTCCCCGGTGGCGCCCCGCATCAGCGGAGCGATGTAGATCTGGCGGGCGCCGGCGATCGGCCGGAAGGGCCGCTCCCCATTGCCGGGCTCCCATTTGCGGATGCCGGGCAGCGCTTCGAGAGGATCCTCGTCCCATACGAGATCGAGCGGGGTGTAGAAGACCAGCCGGTTGCCGATCAGCCGCGAGGCATAATTGCGCGAGGAAAAATAATCGTTCGAGCGCAGGTGATAGGCGTCCTCGAAGCGCAGCCGGCCGGCGGCGTCGAGGCGGAAGCGGTTGATCTCGGTCCCGCCCCTTGCATAGCTGTAGCCGACGACGATCACCCGGTCGCCGTGGACCAGCATCTCGTCATACCAGTCGCCCCGGGCCGAGACGCCGGGCGGGAAGGCGTCGATCGAATCGACCGCCCGCATGCCGCCGCCGGCCAGCGACACCGTGAACAGCCGGCCGCGCCGCAGGATGATCAATATGTCGCCGCGCACCTTGACGATGCCGCCCTCGTCGACGTCCGCCTCCTGGTTGTTGGTGATGCCCGGGCTCGGGGCGGAGATCCGGGAGCCGGTGACTGCGACTGCCCCCTCCGACGCAAACCCGTCCGCCGCGGCGGGGGGCGCAGAGGGCGACGGCATCGGCACCGCCACCATCGACTCCACGACGCGCAGCCGGCGCAGGAAGCGCCTGAGCTCGGCATCCGAGCGGAAGGCGGTGAGGCTTCCCGAGGCGCGGGGCGCGGCCACGGGGCGGTCCTGCGCCGGGGCGCGCCGCTGGGCCTCGGCGCCCTGGGCCGCCAGCACCAGGGCCGCGCCAAGCGCGGCCACCCAGCCCATCAGTCTCCCGCTCGTCCGCATGCCGCCCTCCTGAGGATGATGTCTCACCTTATCGCCGCCGGTCCGCTGAATGCTCCCTGACTGCGCGGAAAATGGGGACAGTATATATTAGTCGGGCACCAGGGCGCGCGACGGGCCCTGCGAGTCTGGATAAATATATACTGTCCCCATTTAGTCCCCATTTACTCATCGCCGTCGCGGCGCCGATCTCTCCCTGACTGCGCGGAACTCCGAGTCCCGGCGCCATTGCGGCCAGTCACGCGAGAAGGCGAGCTCGCGCCCGATCGCGTAGGCCAGCGCAACGTCCTGCGCCGCGCCGCGCAAATCCCAGTCGGCGCGCCATTCGTCGCAGCTCTGGTGGTAGCAGCGGGCGGTGAACTCGCTGACCCAGCGGTCGCCGGCCTCCCGGCCGCCGCTGATCAGGTCGACGCCGCCGCCCAAGGCCATCAGCAGCAGCACCGGCACGCCGCGCTTGGCGAGCGGGAAATGATCGGCGCGGTAGAACAGGCCGCGCTGCGGCTGCGCGTCTGGCGTCACCGCCCTGCCCTGGCGCGCCGCGTGGCGGGCCATCCGGTCCTCGAGGTCGCTCTGCCCCCGGCCGATCAGCACGACGTCCCGCGCTGGACCGGCGCTCTGCAGCGTGTCGAGCGTCAGGTTCGCGGCCATCGTCTCGGCGGGATAGAGCGGATGCGACGCATAATATTCCGAGCCGAGCAGGCCGCGCTCCTCGGCGGTCCAGGCCGCGAAGAGCAGGGTGCGCGGCGGCCGCTGCCCGGCGGCGAAGTGGCGCGCGATTTCGAGCAGGCCGGCGATCCCGAGCGCATCGTCGTGGGCGCCATTGCGGATTCGGTCGCCGCTCGAATCCGGCGCGCCGGTCCCGTAGGCGTCCCAGTGGCCGGAAAACATGACCGTCTCGGCGGGACGCCTCGTACCGGTCAGGCGGGCGATGACATTGTGGCTCGCGACCCGCTGGACGGTCACTGGCAGATGGGCCGAGAAGGTCGCGTCCAGATCGATCGGGCGGAAGCCGGCGACTCGCGCGCGGCGCTTCACCTCCTCGAAATCAAGCCCGGCGCGGCGGAACAGATCGACCGCAACCTCGCGCTGGAGCCAGCCCTGGAGCAGCACCGGCGCCCGCGCGCCCTCGCCCAGCACGACGTTGTAATTCTCGCCGGCCGGCGCCTGCACCGTGGTCCAGCCATAGCCGGCGCCTTCGCTCTCGTGGATGACGAGCGCGCCGATGGCGCCGCGCCGCGCCGCTTCCTCGAACTTGTAGGCCCAGCGCCCGTAATAGGTCATCGCCCGCCCGCCGAATCGGCCCGCCACCGCATCGCCGGCCGCGGCCTCGAAATCGGGATCGTTCACCAGGAAGACCGCGATCTTGCCATTGAGGTCGACGTCGCCGAAATCGTCCCAGCCGCGCTCGGGCGCGGTCACGCCATAGCCGACGAAGACCATCGCCGCATTGTCGATGCGGACCGCGTCGGTCTCGCGCACCGTGCTCAGATAGATGTCGCCCGGCGAGCGCAGGCTCAGCGTCCGGCCGTGGCTGGCGACGCTGAACGCGGCCTCGGCCGGCACCTGGGTGCGGATCAGCGGGACGCGCTGGGTCCACCCGCCATTCTCGCCGCCCGGCTCGAGGCCGGCCGCCTGGAGCTGCGCGATCAGCCAGGCGACCGTGCGCGTCTCGCCCTCGGTGCCGGGCGCCCGACCCTGGAGCTCGTCAGAGGCCAGAGCGCGGGTCCAGTCGGAAAGGCGCTGCGTATCGATCGGCGCGTAGGAGGCGGGCGAGGCGGGATCGGCGCGCGGCGCCACGGTCGCGCAGGCGCTCAAAGCCAGCGCGCACAAGCCTGGGAGGAGCTTTCGCATGACCCTCCTCTTTGGCGCTTTTCGCGGGCCGCACAAGGCTGCTAGAGCGCGCTCCTGCCCACGTCTGGAAGGCATTCAGCTCATGCGTCTCATCGCCTTGTTGCTTCTCCCCCTCGCCGCCGCCTCCGCCTCCTTCGCCCAGCCTCCGGCCCCGCTCGCTTATCCCGAGACCGCGCGCGGCGAGGTCGTCGAGGAGCAGTTCGGCGAGCGCGTCGCCGACCCCTATCGCTGGCTCGAGAACGACGTCAGGCAGGACCCGCAGGTGCGCGCCTGGGTGACCGCGCAGAACGCGCTCAGCAGCCGCTTCCTCGCCGCGCTCCCCGGCCGCGCCGCGATCCGCACGAGGATGACGCAGCTCTACAATTACGAGCGCTTCGGCGTCCCCGAACGCGCCGGCGCCCGCTATTTCTACACCCGCAACGACGGCCTCCAGAACCAGTCGGTCCTCTATGTCCGCGAAGGGCTCGAGGGAGCGCCGCGCATATTGATCGATCCCAACAGCTGGGCGCGGGACGGCGCCACCGCGCTCGCCGAATGGCATCCGTCGAAGGACGGCCGCCATCTGCTCTATTCGGTCCAGGACGGCGGCACCGACTGGCGCACGATACGCGTGCTCGACGTCGCCACCGGCCGGCCGACGAGCGACGAGGTCCGCTGGGTCAAATTCTCCAATCTCGACTGGGCCAGGGATGGCTCCGGCTTCTATTATTCGCGCTTCCCCGAGCCCGATGCCGCCGCGCAGTTCCAGTCGACCAACGAGAACCAGGCGATCTACTTCCATCGCCTGGGGACTCCGCAAAGCGCGGACCGCCTCGTCTTCGCGACGCCCGACCGGCCACGCATCAGCCACCGCGCCGAGGTCTCCGAAGACGGGCGCTGGCTGATCGTCTCCTCGTCGGAAGGCACCGACGCGCGCTACGAAATCACCCTGATCGACCTCACCCGCCCGGGCGCCGGGCCGCGGCGCCTGATCAGCGGCTTCGAGCATGGCTGGCACTATCTCGGCAACGAAGGCACGACCTTCTACTGGCGCACCAACAACGGCGCGCCGCGCCGGCGCATCGTCTCGATCAACATCGCCCGCCCGCGCCTCTTCATCCGCGAGCTCGTGCCCGAGGATGCCGCCACGCTCCAGGACGCCTCGATCGTCGGCCGCCGGTTCGTCGCCGAATATCTGGTCGATGCCAAGAGCGAGGTCCGCACCTTCACCTTCGCCGGCGTCCGCACCGGCGCCGTGGCCTTGCCCGGCATCGGCAGCGTCGGCGGCTTCGAGGGCGACCAGTCGAGCGGCGAGACCTTCTTCTCCTACACCAGCTTCACCCAGCCCACCGCGATCTTCCGCTACGACAGCGCGACCGGGCGCACCGCCCCCTTCGCCGAGCCGCGGCTCGCCTTCGATCCGGCGCGCTTCCAGGTCCGCCAGATCTTCTACGCTTCGAAGGACGGGACACGGGTGCCGATGTTCCTGGTCCACCGCCGCGACCTCGACCTTGGGCGGCCGCAGCCCACCCTGCTCTACGCTTATGGCGGCTTCAACGCGGCGGAGCTGCCCCGCTACCAGCCCAAATGGATGACCTGGGTGGACATGGGCGGCGTGCTCGCGGTCGCCAACATCCGCGGCGGCGGCGAATATGGCGAGGCCTGGCACGATGCCGGCCGGCGCGCCAGCAAGCAGAACGGCTTCGACGATTTCATCGCCGCGGCCGAGCATCTGATCCGCGAGGGGCTGGCTTCGAACCGCACGCTCGCCATCGAAGGCCGCTCGAACGGCGGCCTGCTGGTCGGCGCCGTGCTCAACCAGCGGCCGGACCTGTTCGCCGCCGCTCTGCCCACCGTGGGCGTGATGGACATGCTGCGCTTCGACCGCTTCACCGCGGGCCGCTACTGGGTCGACGATTACGGCTATCCGAACCGCGAGCCCGATTTCCGCGTGCTGAGGGCCTATTCGCCCTATCACAACATCCGTTCAGGCGTGGCCTACCCGCCGATGCTTGCGACCACCGCCGACACCGACGACCGCGTCGTCCCCGGCCACAGCTTCAAATATATCGCGGCCATGCAGGCCGCCAATCCCAATGGCGCGCCGCACCTCATCCGCATCGAGACCCGCGCCGGCCACGGCTCGGGCAAGCCGACCGACAAGCAGATCGAGGAATATACCGACATGTACGCCTTCATCGCGCACTATACCGGGCTTCGCGTGGCGGGGGCGCGCTGAAGTAGAATTCGACCGGGGTCTGCACATGCTGTTCCCCGGCGAAGGCCGGGGTCCAGGCCCCGCGCTCGCCGGGCTCAGGCGCGATAAGCTCGCAAAAGCCTCCGGCTCCTGGCTGATCGGGCTCGAGTCTGGGTCTCACCGCGTCCCGTACGTCCGATCCCCCGCATCCCCCAAACCGGGGACGATATAGCCGTGCTCGTTCAATTCCTCGTCCATCGCGGCGGCCCAGATCGGCACGTCGGGATGGGCGGCGCGGACCGCCTCCGCGCCCGGCCGCGAGGCGAGCAGGCAGACGAAGCGCATGTCGCGGACGCCGGACTCCTTCAGCCGGTCGATGGCGGCGATTGCGGTGTGGCCGGTCGCCATCATCGGATCGACGATGATGACGAGGCGCTCGGCGCAATCCTCCGGCGTCTTGAAATAATATTCGACGCACTGCAGCGAGACCGGCTCGCGGTAGAGCCCGATGTGCGCCACCCGGGCGGAGGGAAGCAAATCGAGCATGCCCTCGGCCATGGCGAGGCCGGCGCGCATGATCGGCGCGATGATGAGCTTCTTGCCCGCAATCGCCGGCGCCTCCGTGACCGCGATCGGGGTCTCGATCCGGATCGGATCGGTCGGGAGGTCGCGCGTGACCTCATAGCAGAGCAGAGTCGCGATCTCCCGCACGACCGTCCGGAACAGCTGGATCGAGCTGGTCCGGTCGCGCAGGATGGTGAGCTTGTGCTGCACCAGGGGGTGCGAGACGATCGTAAGTCCTTCGATCATTAGAATACCGTTCCGTCGCTGATGATGTTGAAAGGGGGCCCGCCGCCGGCGCGCAGCTGCGCGGCGATGCGGCGGCCGGCGGTCCAGGTGCCTCCCTCGAGCATGCGGGCCAGAGGGAAATCCGCCTCGGCGACGCCGAGCTTCGAGCGCACCAGCGGCGCCAGCCGGTCGAGCAGGGCCACGGTCATCGCCCGCCAGGCGACGATCAGCAGATCGGAGACGGCGTGCGGCCGGCCGGCATCGGCGGGATCGGCGAGGCGGAGCACGCCTGTGTCCACGAACAGGCCGCCATTGCGATATTCGGCAAGGCCGGTGAGCCCGTCTATGTCGGTCACCTCGATGCCCGCCTCCTGCAGCGGCTCGATCAGCGAATAGCTCAGCCATTGCGACAGCTTGTGGAGCGGCACCAGCCCATCGCTGGCGTCGTCCCGGCGGATCGCCGGATGGCGCCAGCAATCGCCGAGCGGCACGCCGCCGATCTCGAGACGGTCCGCCCAGATCGGGCCGAGCGCCTCGAGCAGCAGCTCGAGGATCGCGGGTGCCGGCAGCCTTCCCCCCTCCGCGCGCGCGGCGAGCGCGTCGTAGAGGCCGCCGGGGCGCCCGCCCGCGAACAGATCGGGCCGCGCCAGCACCTGCATGCCGAGCCGGCGGAGCAGCGCGGTGCGGCCGTCCAGGCCGACCAGCGGATTGTCCTCGCCGACCTGGAAGCCGCGCGCCAGCGCCTCGGTCTCCAGCGTGGGGAGGTCGTCGAGGTCGCCGGCCTCGAACATTCGCTGGCTTGCCACCGCCAGGCCTTCGGAGCGCGTGAAGGTCTCGCCGCCGACCGGATCCGCGAAGCGCCAGCCCGGCCCGGTGCCCGCGTCGAGCAGGACCGAGAGGATGACGAGATCGAACATCGCGCGCGCTTTCTGCGCCGCGTCCCCGTGCGGCAGCACGGGCGCGCCGGCGACGAAATGGCGGCCGCGGGCGTGGAACGGAATTTCGAGATCGGGAAAGCGCTCGCGCGTCACCCGCGCGACGAGATCGGCGGCGGCGTCGAGCCTGCCAAGGTCGGCCATCCAGCCCTCGACCCGCCCCGCGACGGCGAGGTCGAGCATCTCATGCGCCCGCTCGCGCACCGCCGCCGCGCTCAGCAGGCCGCGTATCGGGTCGGCCGTGCCGTGCATCCGCCTCAGAACTTCCCGAGATCGCGGCCGACCACCTTCTTCAGCGCGTCCTCGCTCGGCGCCGCTTCCGACGAGAAATAGCCGGCCGCCTTCTTGGCCTCCATCTCGACGCTTGCATCCTCGGGCACCAGCCAGTCGGGAATCGGCACGCGCTCGCCGATCTCGACACCGCCCGAGACGAGCGCGTCATATTTCATGTTGGACATCGAGACGAAGCGGTCGATGCGGCTGATGCCGAGCCAGTGGATCACGTCCGGCATGAGCTGCTGGAAACGCGCGTCCTGGACTCCGGCGACGCATTCGGTCCGCTCAAAATAGGTCGCCGCCTGGTCCCCGCCGGGCTGGCGCTTGCGGGCGTTGTAGACGAGGAACTTGGTGACCTCGCCGAGCGCGCGGCCTTCCTTCCTGTTGTAGACGATGAGCCCGACGCCGCCCGCCTGCGCAGCCCGCGTCGCCTCCTCGATGCCGTGGGTGAGATAGGGCCGGCAGGTGCAGATGTCCGAGCCGAACACGTCGGAGCCGTTGCATTCGTCGTGCACGCGGCAGGTGAGCGTCTTCGTGGCGTCGCCGAGCGAGGCCGGATCGCCGAAAATGTAGAGCGTCATGCCGCCGATCGGGGGCAGGAAGACGCTGAGGTCCGGCCGCGTGACCAGCTCGGGATACATGCCGCCGGTCTGCTCGAACAGGCAGCGCCTGAGATTCCCCTCATTGACCTCGAACCGTTCGGCCACGCCCGGCAGCCACCAGACCGGATCGACGGCGACCTTGGTCACCGAGACGTCGCCCGCTTCGTGGACGATCTCGCCGTCGACCTCGAGCCGGCCGGCGGCGATCGCGCCCTGGATCTCGCCGAGCGTCAGCCGCGCCCTGGTGATCGCGATCGAGGGCCGGATGTCGATGCCCTCGGCGATCAATTCGGCGAAGTCCAGCGCCACCCTGTGCCCCCAGGGATCGAGCGAGACGATCTTGTTGGGATCGCCCCATTGCGGGTGCGGACCGATCTCGCAGACCGGCGAGGTGTCCTGCAGGTCCGGCCGCGCCTCCGGGTCCATCGCCCCCGACGAAATCGCCAGCGCGCGGTAGATGGAATAGGAGCCGCCATGGGCGCCGATCGCGTTGCGGTCGGCGCGCGCATTGACCGTCGCCACCACCGGGCCGCGCTCGGCGGCATTGTCCGCGCCCCAGGCGAGCGGGAACCGCACCGGCCCGCGCGAGCCGGGATGCGAGGTCAGCCTGATATGGCCGCTCTTTCCCTCCGGTGGCTTCATCGACCCTCTCCGCTCCTCATGCGAGGCTGTCCCGCCCCAGTCCGGACGCTACGACAGCGGGAGCGCAGTAGCTAGGCTGCTCTTCAGCCGAGGCGCTGACGGGAAGGGAAAATGGTGGGCGTGGCAAGGATTGAACTTGCGACCCCTGCGATGTCAACACAGTGCTCTACCACTGAGCTACACGCCCACACAGGTAACCCACCAAAATACTACCTTGGTGGGAACCCGGAGGGGCATGTAGCGAGGGGTTCCACCCGGTGCAACCCCGCCCGCTACGGCCCTGAACCTGCTCGTGCGGCGCGCACGACCGAGCGCTGCAACGCAGCATCGAAACCGCTTGACGCCGCTTGCGATCGGACGGAGCTTGCCGGACAAGCCATAGCTGGCGGAGGCGGGCCAAGCGTGATGGTCTCGACGCAATATTTTCGGCCCGCGGGGCATCGCCGGGTTCGCCGTCATGGCGGATTCGACTCGAGGCTCAGCCGCCGCGCCCTCGTGCGAAGGCTCGCCGGCCAATGAGCATGAGCGTGCACGCCAGCTGCCGGCGGTCGGTCGCCCCGGACAAGGCGCATCCCGCACCCGCCCGGGGGCCGGCCCGCGATCCGGACCGCCGCCCCGCACCCGCCGCCGGAACAGCTTTCGTATCGGATTTCGGAATCGGCTTCGCGCGCATCCCCCTCCATGGCGAGGCGGTCAGCCGGCCGCGCCACCCGGCTCCACTCCGAATCAGCAGCCCGGGCGAGCCCGCCGAGCGCGAGGCCGACCTGGCCGCCGACCGGGTGATGCGCGGCCAGCGCGTCCACCTCGCTGCCGCGGCCGCTCCCCCGCTGGCGCGCAAATGCGCAGCCCGCGACGAAGCCCACGGCGAGGCGGCCACGGCCCCTCCCGCTGTCGCCGCCGCGCTGGGCGCGCCCGGCCGCCCCCTCGAAGCCGCCGCCCGCGCCGAGTTCGAGCCGTGTTTCGGCATAAGCTTCGCCGACGTGCGCATCCACGCCGACTCCGCCGCCGCCGCCGCCGCGCACGCGATCGGCGCGCGCGCCTTCACGCTGGGCCGCCGGATCGGCTTTGCGGCGGGCGAATACGCCCCGGCCTCCCCTGTCGGGCGTCGTCTGCTCGCGCATGAACTGGCGCATGTGGCACAGGAGAAGCATTTCGGAACACCGTCTCTCGTGCGAAGGCAAGCTGCGTTCGACTCCGCCGGCGCGCCAGCCCAGGACTACGTCGAGGACTATGAGCAAGGGGTCAGCCGGCCGGCACGCCCCGAGGAAATGGTCTCGCACAACCCCGACGCGCTCGAAGAAATCGCAGGAGAGTTCTGGGTCCATCCGGCCAATGTCCCGCTGGGCAGCCGGCCTGTTGTCGACGAGGAAAGCGGCGTCGTGGTTGGCTTTCGCGGCGGCGGTTCCGGGCTTTGGATGATCTACGATCTTCAGGGAAACGTGGTCGAAACGGGAGAGGCTCCGCTAGAATCGCCGTTGATTGATCCAATAGACCTTGTGGCCGGCGGCATTACCGCCCTTGGTCGGGGCATCTTTCGCGCCGGCGCTCCCGCGGTCGTCCGATCGATCGGTGCTGCCGGCGTTACCGGCGGTCGAGGGGCGGTGAACGCCCTGGTGCGATCGGGTGTGGCCGTAGCGCTTCGAGCTCTCACCAGACGCGCCGTGACTGCGCTAAGGGCGGCTTACAGGGCCCTGAGATTTGCCCGGCTGAACTTTACGCGTACCGCAGCCTTGCGGATGGCCGACCCGGCGCGCCATGTGCCGGTTCAGATCCTCCAACTGGCTCTGCGATACGGAGCGCGATCGGCTGATCCCCAAGGTGTGGCCGGGGCGTTTCGATACGTAATTCCCATGTTTCGCAACGGAACCCAATATACGCTCGAAGTGGTGATCCGGGAGGCTGATCGCATGGTCCTCCATTTCCTCTACAGATAGCGGGCGGCAATGCGTACGATCAGGCTATTTCCGTTGCCGGCTCTCCCTCCGGTCGAGACCGTGACTTACTCCTCCGAAACAGACTATAGCCTAGTGGTTGGCCCTGACGCAGGGGTTCCCCCTGGAGGGAAACGCATCTCCTGGGGCGACCTAACGCTCTCCTTCAGTTCCGATGAGCAGGTGTTTGTGGCGGTCGATGCCTATACGAACCCGGCCAACTGGGAGCGCCGTGCACTCACCATGCCCCACGTTGACCGAACCTGCGCGGCAGCGACCGACTGCGAATTTGACCAGCACGGCATCGCCTCCATTCCTGGCGATTCCCCTTGCCTGAAATTTTGCGCGGAGAGCAGAATCCTCACCGTTGAGTTGGATGGAGGTCCCCTGCTTTCCACTATCCAATGTCTGTCAGGTCTGGTCGTCGGCCTGGGAGAGGGGGGAGCATTGCTAAGGATGTGGATAGCGCTGGATCGCGATCGCCCGTAGCCGCGCTCGGCGTCGCACACCTCCCCGACGGCGGTGACGCCCCTCACAATCGCCCGTGCTGGTCCTCGCTCAGGAACATGCGCTCGACCTCGGCGACGAGGTCGCGCAGGTGGAATGGTTTCGACAGCACCTTGGCGTCGGGGGTCTTGCGGCCGGCCTTGAGCGCGACCGCGGCGAAGCCGGTGATAAACATGACGCGGATGTCGGGCGCGATCTCGGCCGCCTTCTGGGCGAGCTCGATGCCGTCCATCTCGGGCATGACGATGTCGGTCAGCAGCAGGTCGAACGGCTCGCTTTCGAGCAAGGGCAAGGCGGCGAGGCCGTTGTCGACCGCGACCACGTGATAGCCGACCCGCTCCAGCGCGCGGGCCAGATAGACCCGCATCGATTGATCGTCCTCGGCAAGCAATATTCTCAGCATCCAACTCCCCTGCCCGCTTTATGCGCGAAGGATGTGCGATTTGCCAGCCGCCTGCGCCCGGGCGATTGCACCCGTCCCAGTCCGGGCCTAATCGTGGACCGGACATGACCGATCCCATCGTTCCGCCTTTCTTCCGGATCGGGCCCGAGCGGCCGGCCTCGCCGGTCATCCTCTCGGTGCCCCATGCCGGCCGCGATTACGGCCCGGAGCTGCTCAAGGCGGCGCGGCTTTCGCAAGGCCAGCTGGAGACGCTCGAGGACCGGCTGGTCGACCGGCTGATCTGGCGCGCCACCGCCGCCGGCATGACCGCCTTCGTCGCGCGCGCGCCGCGGCTCGAGATCGACCTCAACCGCGAGGAGCGCGAGATCGATCCGGCGCTCATCGCCCCGCCTCTTCCGGCGGGCAGCCTGGTCCAGTCGGCGCGCACCCGGGGCGGGCTCGGCCTGATCCCGTCGCGGATCACCGGCGCCGGCCCGATCTGGCGCGAGCGAATCCCGCGCGCCGAGCTTCAGCGGCGGATCGAGGGGATTCACCAGCCCTATCATGAAGCGCTCCGGGCGGCGCTCGCCGAGGCGCGCGCGCGCTTCGGCGAGGCGGTGCTGCTCGATTGCCACTCGATGCCGCCGCGCCACCGGGCCGACAATGACGGGGCGCGCGCGGCGACGATCGTGTTCGGCGACCGCCACGGCACCACGATCAGCGCCGACCTGCTCGACGCGGCAACCGCCGCCTCGCGGGCTTTGGGCTACCGCACCGCCTCCAACGCGCCTTATGCCGGCGGCTATATCGTCGCCCGGCACGGACGCCCGCTGCACGGAATCCACGCCCTCCAGATCGAGATCGACCGCTCCGCCTATCTCGACGCCGATCTGCGCACGCCGGGCCCCGGCTTCGAAGGCATGGCGAGGCTGATCGCCGGAGTCGCCCAGGCGATCGAGCAAAGGCTGCTGGCGGGGCAGGACGCGCTGGCGGCGGAATAGTTTAGGGCCGGCTCTGCCGTCATGGCGGGTGCGGGCGGCCGTGATTTCCGGTTCCGGACCCTTCGCCCCGGGGAATTTCAGGCGCGGCCGCCGACCCGAACCAACTCCGCTTCGACGGCGTCCGGCGCGCCCTGCGTGAGCACCGGGTGGGTTGCCGGAGAGATGAAGTCGCCGACATCTATGTTTCCCGAACCATCGCCGTCGACATGAAGGAAGACGCTGTACGTGGCGCCGGGGTCGACGAGCCCAGGCGGCACCTCGATAGTGACATCGGCGTCAGCCGAGAGCTGGACCACCTTTTCGGCGATCACCGGGGCCGCCTTGTCCGCGCCGCTTACGTCCTCGACGCGCACGCGCAGCACGGCCGTGGCGGACGGCACCGCGCCGGGGGGCAGGTGCACCCGCACCTTGAGCGTTCGCGAATCCTGGGACGGCGTCATGCTCTTGGCCCTAGGGGCTTATCGCGGAGCTGTCGATGTCGAGCCGCCACAACAGGTCCGCCATCGCCGCCGTAAGGTCTTCCCCGCTCCGCTCCTGCACGAACAGGAATTCCCCCGCGGGATTGACTTCCAGGAAGACATATTCGCCGCTTGGCGTGCGGCGAAGGTCGATTGCGCCATAGAGGAGGCCGAGCCGCTTCATGAGGCGGAGCAGCAATGTCTTCACCGGACGCGGCAGCCGTGTCGCGCGCATCGTCACGGCGTCGAGCGCGACCCGATAGTCATAGGGATATTCGCCGGGCGCGGTAACGATCTCGACGGCGCGCACGTCTTGGTCGAACACCGTCACGCGCAGATCGGCGGAAGACGGGATGAACTCCTGAAAGATCACCGGCGCGAGCCGCACGCAATCGAGAAGCGCGAGCTCGTCGCCGGCAAGCACCCTGGTTTCGCGCCAATGGCCGTCATGGGCGAGAAAGGTCTTGTAGACCGTCTGCTCGGGACCCCGTTCCTCGATGAAGGCGCGTGCGGCCGCGGGGTCGTTCGTGATCAGGGTCGCGGGAATTTTCAGCCCGAGCTCGCTGGCGAGCGCCAGTTGCAGCGGCTTGTGGTGCGCGACCTCATCGGCCGCGGGAGGGTTGACCCATCGCGCCCGCAGGCTGTGCCACGCCCCCGACAAGGCCTCGTGACACTCGTTATAGACGAAGCTGGCGACCTCGCCGTCGATGTTCGGATCCAGCGCGTAGGGCTGGGGCCGCCGCCACCAGATGACATTCAACGCATCGAGGTCGACGGTCTCGCCCTCCACGCAAAGGCTAAGCGCGCGGGCATCCCCCGCGAGGGAGCACGAAAGCCGCGCCCGCGTCGGGAATGCCGCTGTATCGATCAGAATCGGCGTCCGCCCGCGCGCCGACAAGGCGCGCGTCACGGCAGCGGCGTGGTCGTCTCCCGCATGGGAGATGATGGCGATGGCCACGAGGGAATCGCGCTGTGCTAGGCGTTACGAACCGCCCAGATAGGCTTTGGTCAGGGCTTCGCGGGCTTCCACGAGCTGATTGAGCTCGAGGGTGGTTTCGGCGACCGTGGCCTGGGCGCGGCCGATGGCCGCGTCCAGCTCCAGCAGCTGGCGCTGAAGCGCCGCGTCGATCATTTCGGCTTCCGACCCGCCCGAATCGAGACCGGGCGCGTGATGCGGCGTGGCCAATGCGAACGGCCTCAAACCGCCTCCCCCGGCCAGGGGCCCGGGCAGTCCGATCTCGGTCGGGATTGTTCGCACGTCGCGCCCCCCGCCCTTGACCGGCCCGGGATCGCGCACCGCCTTCACCGGATCGGTGATGTTTTTCAGGAAGCGCTCATCATCGAGAAGCTTCTTGAATCGGGGAGGATCCCGCAACGCTTTCACTGGATCCCGGAGCGGCTGCTTGACCGGTTCGGTGAGCGGGTTCTTCACATGGCAGTTCGGATACATGGCGCGCACGGCCGCGATGTCGCCGGGGCTCAGGCCGTTGCGTTGGCCGATCTGCGCATTGGGGTCGACCGGAGTGATCGTGTCCTGGTTGTTCTTGCTGAACGCCGTGCGCGGATAGTGCATGATGGAGCCATAATCATACGCTCCCAAATCGTCTCCGTCGGTGATGTGCTGCTGGAATTGGGACGCCATGCCCGACTGGATATTCTGCCAGTTGATGGTCACGAACTGATCGCGGTCCTCGCGGCTCTGCTCGTGCCACAGGCCGATGGCATGGCCGATTTCGTGGATCGCATTGCCGGTGGTGCAATTGGGGCCGAGGCTGATGGTCTGGCGATTGCCGCGCATGCCCACGAGCGACCAGCAGCCGCCCGCATCCGTGAAGAACACCCAGTTCTGCTCGTTGGTGCGCGTCGGAAAGCGGAAGCCCGTATTCGATTCCCAATGCGCAATGGCGTTGGTGACGCGCGCCTGGTTGGGGAGGTTCGGGTCGATCTCGATCGGCACGCGGCAGTTGGGCCAGCGGAACTGGGGGCCACTGATGCCTACTCCGAAGGCGACGCCGCCCTGGACCATTTGACGTGTGGCTTCGGTAGCCGCATCGACGTCGGCAGTGGTTCCGAGCGCGATGTCGCCCTCGACGATCGCCATCCCGTCAATGTCGACATATTGAACGGGTTTCGCCACGAAGGTGGAGCCGGAGATCAGGGCAGTGCCGATTCTCGGCTTGTCCGGAATTGTGTGGAATGTCTCAACGCCGTGTTCGCGATCCGCAGCGCCGTCGGTTGGTGCTTGCGCCATTTATGCCTCCCCCGCGTGTTGACGCGACTTTCTGGTGACTAGGCACGCAACTCATCGAGCGCAGTTCACGCGGAACGCGGAGTCGCTTCGACTTTCTTTATAGTACAACAAGCGGCGAGCTAAGAGCAAGCGAGCAGATTCGATTATGGGACTATCGTGCTCCAAGTTAAGTATCGTGTCGGTGGAATTACTTACAGCCCGGCGAGCCCGGCTGGGCAAAGAGTTGGGCCCTGGCGCAGCTCGAGATCCTCGCCAAAGAGCAGCTGAGGCGAGATCGAGGTGATCGACTGAATGTCCCAACACCGCTTGCAGAAGTAATCACGCGCAGCCGGCCTTGGCGCGCCCACCAGCCGGTTCTCGACGTCGCGGACATGGGTCCGCTCCGGCTTGGGGTCCGGGCGCGTTTCGGTGGTCAGCTCGCTCTTGGCGTCATAAGCGGGCGTCGTGCTGCCGGCGGCGCTGTATTGGTTGACCGTTGACGGCGCAGGGCCGCGGCACCCCATAATGGCCGGTCCAGGCGTAAGCGTCGCTCATTCCCCACTGGGTGGCGATCTGCCCCGCCGGATTGTGGGTGAACGCCCAGTAGGTGTCGAGCGTGAACGACGGGCCGTTATAGTGGGAGAGGCTGATCAGCCTCCCGTCCGGCGTCGTCCAATGGCCGCTCGCCCCGCCGATCCGCACGATCCCGCTCACCGGGCCCCAGGGCTCGTAGAGATGGTTCAGCGCCGATGATGGGTCGTAAAGGCCGGCCGGCCGGTCCAGCGCGTCATAGCTATAGTCGAACTGGACGCCGTCCGGATGCGTGATCCGGGTGCGGTTGCCGCTGACGTCGTAGCTGTGGCCGAGCGTTCGGGCAACTCCGCCCATGTTCGTGCTGCTCGAAATGAGCCGCCCGAACCCGTCATAGGCATTGGTCACGCCCTCGCCCGTCGCGGAATCGAACCGGGCAAAGAGCGGCTGGTTCCTGAGGTCGTAGCCGTAATATACGTCCCGTGTATGCGCCGGGTCGAGCCCGGCCCGTTCGGGGACGGCCTTCAGGATCATGCGGTTGAGATTGTCGTAGCCGAAGGTGAGCGTCGAGCCGTCCCGCTTGCGCAGGGAGGTGCGGTTGCCCGCCGCGTCGTAGCCGTAGGCCTCATGGTCGTCCGGGTTCACCGCTCCCGCCGTT